>ERZ777306.2346-NODE-2346-length-24529-cov-4.599085_pt1 | contig 24529 bp, 21 predicted proteins | sample MGYA00374966_ERZ777306 | MGnify/ENA primary metagenome ERZ777306 (study PRJEB29329, sample SAMN06343882) | mouse gut metagenome | isolation source: Mouse cecum | place: Austria: Vienna | collected 2014-11-15 ...
TGCCTAAACCTTTTTATTTGCGTTTTATTAAATTCCCTGTGGGAATTACGGTAAGGCGACGGTTTTTGTTTGCATATTTATATGCTCAAAGAACAAAAATATCTTTATGAATACAGCGGATAAAATATTGGGCAAGTTCGCCACGCCCGAGAGCATAGTCACGCGAGACTTGCGGTTCGGGAATAAGACTGGCAAGCTGCTGATAAATCCCGATCTGAGCGATGCGGAAATAATCCGTACGGTCGTGCTCACCGTAACGCGCGCGAGCGAAAGGCGCGACGTCGGAGACGCCGAGTTCGATCTCAAACGAATAAAGAGCGAAGTGCTCGAATCGGAGACCGAGATATTGTTCGAGCCGGACGAGTGCATAAACAGACTGCTCAACGGCGACATGCTCGTTTGCATGGACGGCGAGGACGGCGCGCTCGTTATAAACGCGCGTTCGTTCGGAACTCGCGGTATTGTGGAGCCGCCGACGGAAACGGTCATGCGCGGTCCGCGCGAGGGATATATCGAGGATCTCAAAACCAATCTGTCGCTTATCGAGCGCAGACTCAAAACGAGCGATCTCGCTATAGAAAAAATGCGGATAGGCAGAAAATCGCAGACCAACGTTGCGGTGTGTTATATTTCCTCGATAGCCAATCCGAATATAGTTAAAAGAATAAAGGAGCGGCTCAAACAGATAGACATAGACGGCATAGTGGACAGCTATGCGCTCGTGCCGTATATCGAGGAAAAGCAGATGTCGCTCTTTACGCAGACGGGATACTGCGAAAAGCCGGACATTGCCGCGGCGAAAATGCTCGAGGGCAGGGTGGCTATATTCGTAGACGGTTCGCCGATCGCGCTTACTCTGCCGTATCTTTTGGTCGAGGATTTCCAATCGAGCGAGGATTATTACGTGCGGTCGCCGTTCGCAACGTTCGTTCGGCTCATGCGATACGTTGGCATATTTTTGGCGTTGCTCATACCCGCATTGTACGTTGCGTTGCAGAATTTTCATTATTCGCTCATGCCCGTGCGGTTCACAATGACGATCATGTCGTCGATAAAGGGTTTGCCCGTTTCGCCGCTGACCGAAACGCTTTTCGTAATACTGCTTTTCGAGATAATCCGCGAAGCGAGCGTACGCATGCCGCGTGCGGTAGGCATGGCAATGAGTATTGTCGGCGCGCTCGTACTCGGTGAGACAGCCGTAAATGCGGGCGTGATCAGTTCTCCTGCGGTCATGGTAACGGCGCTTTCGTCGATCGCGCTGTTCCTTGTCCCCGATATGATAAGCTCTACGAGCATACTGCGCTTGGTTTATACTCTCGTCGGCGGACTGATGGGTTTGTTCGGACTGATAATATGCGTGCTGTACACGCTGCATTATATCTGCTCGCTCAACGGCTACGGAACGCCGTATCTCGCGCCGTATACGCCGTTGGTGTTTTCCGACTTTAAGGACTCGATAGAACGCGGTCCGCTGCGAAAAATGACGCTGCGTCCGAAAGCTATACCGAATATCAATCCCAAACGTATGGGAGGTAAAAATGAACAGTAATCAAACGCCCGCTCAAAATACCGAGCCGATCAAAGACGTCAGACAATCCACGTCGCGGCAGCTCGTTGCTATAATATTCGTTCTGGGCTTGGCGACAAAGATGTTTATGCTGCCCGTGTTTTTGATACGGACGTCGGGACGCGACGCATATATCGCGCTTGCGGTGTTTTGCGCGATCGATCTCATATCGCTTGTTTTCGGTATAATCGCGCTCAAGCTGTCGCCCGATACGGATTTTTTCGCGCTGTTGCAAAACACGCTCGGCAAACCGTTCGCTAAACTCGTTTCGCTTATAATAGGGTTGTTCATGTTTGCAAAGCTGACCATTGCAACGACCGAGACCGTAACGTACTATGCGGACAACGCCACGAGCGACTTTAAGATGCCGTTTATGATAATCATTTTCATGGTGTTTTTGGTAGCGGTATCGGCGCATACTCTGCGATCGATATGTCGGCTCAATGAGTTCGTCGCGCCCGTGATAATAGTGTGTATAGTCGTGCTCGCGACCATTGTTCTCGCTACGGGGTTTGACTTTGCAAACATACTTCCCGTAATGCGCGACCCGGCATTGTTTAAGAAAGCGCTGTTTTCGCATTCCGTTTGGCTCGGCGATTTCACGCCGATAATTTTGTTCGTGGGGCGGACGAAACTCAAAAAGTATACGGGCGTATGCGTCGGCGCAGCCGGTTTTTTCAGTTGTATAGTGTCCGTTTTTATCGCGATAACGATGTGCGCGGCGTTCGGTAACGTGCCGCAGCTCGTCGACGCGGGAACGAACCTGTCGAGCATACTTCAGTTTGCGCTCGGCAACGCATACGGACGTATAGATATGATGTCGTCGGTGTTGTGGAGCGTTGGCGCGTTTATAGAGGTCGCGGTATTCTTTTACTGCGCGTCGCGGTGCTTTGCGTACGTTATAGGCAGAAACGAGCATTTTTGGATAGGCGTCGTGCTCGCCGTGACGCTGTACGTTTTGCAGGTGTTCGTATTCGGCGATACGACCATGTTCGCATTAACGGTGTCGTGCGTGCCGTTCTCGGCGGTCATGGCTGCGCTGTCGCTGTTTATTCCGTTGCTTGCGCTCGTGTGCGCCGCCGTGAATAAGCGTAAGACGGGGGCGAAAGCACAAGGCGGTACGGAATCGGAGACCGAAGAACAGCGCGGAGAAAATAAAGAAAATTCGGCGGCGAGCGAAACGCCTTGCGCGCTGTCCGAATCGAAAGAGCGGCTCGGCGCGCCGGAACAGTCGAACGGAGGCGCGCAATGAAAAAATTATCGCATCAGCGAAAGCTCTTGATAGCCAAGATATTGATATTCGTTTTTGCGTTCGTGCTCGCTGTCATGCCGTCGAGCGCGTCGCGTAATCTCGAAGTAAACAGCCGCGTAATAGTGGAAATGCTCGGAATAGACAGTATAGACGAAGGCTTGGAACTTACCGCGCAATACGCAATGCCGCTCGCGGAGGACGGCGCAACGTCAAAAAGCAAAGTGACGGTACGAGGTCGGACAATAACCGAAGCGGTAGACGAGCTGCATTCCGCGCTCGGCAGACGCGTCGAACTCGGACACTGTTCAATTATCGTCGTAGGCGAAAATTTCGATCCGCATATATTGGGCACGCTCGTGACAGCGTCGGATATAACAGCCAACGTGTATCTCGGCGCAGCCGAGAAAAAAGCGTCCGATCTGATCGGACAGATAACCGATTTCATGAAAAAAACGGGTGCGACCGATGCGGACTTTATCGCATACAGCGCCAAAAAGAGCCATGTTGCAACGACTACCTTGTTGAACTTTTTGTCGGAGTTAGGCTCTGCTTCGCAATCGGCGTTCATGCCGCTCGTCGAAATTCTCGACGAGTCGGGCGCAAGCAAACCGCAGGGCGGGGAAGGGCAAGGCGGCGGCTCGTCGGGCGGCGGAGATCAAAGCGGTAGCGGGCAAGGCGGACAAAACGGCGGTCAAAGCGGCGGTCAGAGCGGCGGATCTTCCGGCGGAGGACAGGACGGCGGCGGGCAAGACGGCGGTTCGTCCGGCGGGGGTTCGTCCAATCAGACGGGCGCGGTCAGTTCGGGCATGGCGCTCAAAAAACTCGCGCTGTACGGCAACGAAGGTCGGCGCGGGATCATCGACGAATTCGGTATGCGTGGCGTTGCGTGGATAAGCTCGCCCGTGGAAAAAAGCGTTGTGGTTACGGAATTGGAGTATAACGGCGAATATTACGACAGCGTGTCTGCGCGATTGCTCAACAAGGATTCGGACGTTACCGTAGATATAGACAACAACAGCGCGACTGTGCGTCTGCGCGTTTCGCTCGAGCCGAACTGCAGTACGTTTAACAGACTGATGATAGAGAGCGGCGGCGCGGCGCGCGAGGCGATAAAGCAGGCGTACGCGCGCAGTATAGAGAAAGAGTTGCGCACGGCGTTCGAGCAGTCCAAGGCGTATGATTGCGATCCGTTCTTTTTGAAACGCGATCTATACCGATTCGCGCCCGATAAATACGACGGCGATTACGACCTTAACGATTTGGAAGTGGAATATAAAATACGCATCGACATTCAATAAAATATCGGTCGTAATCGTTTGACAAACACTGCGGATTGTTGTATACTGAATAAGTAATTTTGAGTTCCGAGAACAAAGGTGGTGTTAAACTGTGTCGGTAGTTCACGTCGGCGAAAACGAATCGTTAGACAGCGCGCTCAAGCGCTTTAAGCGCAAATGCCAAAAGGACAATATCCTCGGCGATATGCGCAAGAAGGAATACTACGAAAAGCCTTCCGTCAAACGTAAAAAGAAAGAAGAAGCGGCGCGCAAGCGTTTCCGCTAACCAACTTTATGTAAGCGATGTCGCGATCGGCATCGCTTTTTCAATGTTTCAATGTCATATGCTCTACGCGTTCGATTTTTGTGAAAATTTTTCATATACAATATATTGGGTTTTGATTTTTCGCACGAACGGTCTATATTGTAGAGTATAAAAATCCACAAAAAGTAACGTCATTCTACAAAAATTCCCCGTTTGTTCTTGTTGACAAAAGGGGAATTTTGCTGTTTAATGGAGACACTCTCTTTAAGGAAGTGTGGATTATGAACAGACACGAGTTTATTGTATGTACTTTGGTCAAAACGGGATTTCGTGTTTCGCTCAAAGGCTTTGCACAGTTTTGCATGTGCATCGAAATGTATCTCGACGGCGGATCGCCCACGATCGAAAGCATATACGAAAAGGTTGCGTTGCGCACGGCTTGCACTGCGTCCGCAGTGGAAAAGAATTTGCGCAGACTGTTTTTAAGTTCCGACGCATGCCGCGCGGTGGGCAAGCTGTACGGCATCGACTATACCGATTGCGGAAATAAGCAGATAATCGCTATGTTTGCCAACTATATATCCATGAATTCGCCGAAGTATTCCGCAACCTGCGCAGAACGCTTTTCGGAAATGAAACGAATGGCGGAAGGGTAATTATTTTATCGCTTCGCGCAGAACTGATATTTGACGAAGCAGCTCTGTCTTTTCGCAGCCGCCTATGACGGTGCGGCGCGAGATAGCCGTTTCGGGCATGACCGCGATTTTTATATCGGCGTCGAAAAGCGGGGAGAACGTTTTGTATTCGTCGACCGTAAGCGATTGCAGCGTTTTATTATTATTCACGCAATAGAGCACGATCTTCCCTACGATTTCGTGCGCCGTGCGGAAGGGAACGCCTTTGTTTGCAAGATAATCCGCGCATTCGGTCGCGCACGAAAAACCGCCCGCCGCCGCGGCGTTCATTCTGTCGCGGTCGAACTCGGTAACGGCGAGCATGCGCGTAAACACGGCGAGCGAAATTCGTACAGTCTCGTCGGCGTCGAACACGCGTTCTTTGTCCTCTTGCATGTCTTTGTTATAGGCGATGGGAAGCCCCTTCATAACGGTGAACATGCCCACGAGGTCGCCGAGCACTCTTCCGCTCTTTCCGCGCAGAAGCTCGTTGACGTCGGGGTTTTTCTTTTGCGGCATTATCGATGAGCCTGTCGAGAACTCGTCGGGCAGTTTTATAAATCCGAATTCCTCGCCGGAATAATACACGAACTCCTCGTTGACGCGAGAAAGATGCGTCATTATGATAGCCGCGCACGAAAGATATTCCAAGCAAAAATCGCGGTCGGACACGCCGTCGAGAGAGTTTTCCGTTATTCCGTCGAACCCTAACAGTTCGGCGACGCGCCGTCGGTCTATCGGGAAAGCGGTGGCTACTGCTGCGCCGCTGCCGAGCGGCAAAACGTTCAGCCGCGATCTGCAATCGGAGAGCCTGCGCAAGTCGCGTAAAAACATGTTAGCGTATGCGCAAAACCAATGCCCGAGCGTAGTGGGCTGCGCCTTTTGCATGTGCGTGTACGCGGGCATGGGCGCGTCGATATATTGCTCGGCTTTGGCGGCGAGCAGAGTTATGAGCGTGCTTAACAGCTCGGTCGTTTTGTCTATGCCGTCGCGCAAATACAGTCGCAGATCGGTAGCGACCTGATCGTTGCGGCTGCGCGCCGTGTGCAGTTTTTTGCCGACGTCGCCTATGCGGCGCACAAGCTCGTTCTCTACGAACGAGTGTATGTCCTCCGCGTCCGCTACGGCGAGCTTGCCGTCGGCTATATCGCTACGCACGCTCTCGAGCGCGGACGTTATCGTTTGCGCGTCACGTTCGGCGATGACGCCGCATTCTCCGAGCATCGTCGCATGCGCTATAGAGCCGCGAATATCTTGCGCGTACATTACCGCATCGAACGGCAACGAATCGTTGAATCGTTCGGCAAGGTTGTCCAAATCGGCTTGGAATCTGCCCGACCACAGTTTCATAGTAACCTCTGAATAAGCGATTGAAAATAGATTGACTTAAAATAGCGCGAGTTTACGCTTTGCGGTTTTTTCGGAGCATTTGCGCGCGGACCTTGAGCGGCAAACCGAAAAGATTGATAAATCCCGCCGAATCCTTTTGGTCGTATACTTCGTCCGCGCCGAATGTGGCGATGTCCTCGTCGTAAAGCGAATACGGCGAACTCATGCCCGCGGGCTTTATGTTGCCTTTGTACAGCTTGACGCGCGTCGTGCCCGTGACGCATTTTTGCGTTTCGTCGACGAACGCCGAAAGCGATTCGCGAAGGGGCGTGTACCATTTTCCGTCGTATACGAGTTCCGCGAACTTGAGCGAGACGTGCTCTTTGAAATGCGCTGTGTCGCGGTCGAGTGTGAGTTCTTCGAGGTTCTTGTGGCATGCGTAAAGTATGGAACCGGCGGGATTTTCGTACACGCCGCGCGACTTCATGCCGACGAGACGGTTTTCCACCATATCGTCAACGCCGACGCCGTGGCGGGAACCTATCTCGTTAAGTGTTTCGATAAGTTCAACGGGTTTGAGCTTTTTGCCGTTGACTGCGGTAGGTATGCCGCATTCCCAATCGACGGTAACGTATTCGGGCTTGTCCTCCGCGTCTTTTATCGCGCGGCTTATCATGAGCATCTCGTCTTTGGGTTCGTTTTTCGGGTCTTCGAGATCTGAACCTTCATGCGAAAGATGCCACAGATTTCTGTCCATCGAATAATTATGCTCTTTTGTGACGGGTACGTCGAGTCCGCGTTTGGTCGCATAGTCGATCTCTTCTTCGCGCGATTTGATGCCCCATATGCGCCACGGCGCAATGATCTTCATTTCGGGCGCGAGCGCTTTTATAGTCAGCTCGAAACGCACTTGATCGTTGCCTTTGCCCGTGCAGCCGTGACATATTGCGTCCGCTTTTTCGCGCCGCGCTATCTCTACGAGCCGTTTTGCTATCACGGGACGCGCGAACGACGTGCCGAGCAAATACTTTCCTTCGTACACCGCGCCCGCTTTTATGGTGGGGAATATGCAGTCGCGCACAAACTCGTCGCGAAGATCCTCGATGTAGATTGCCGCCGCGCCGCTTTTGATCGCTTTTTCGTTGAGCGGTGCAAGCTCCTCGCCTTGACCTACGTCGGCGGCTACGGCGATAACGTCGCAGTCGTAATTCTCCTTGAGCCAAGGTATTATGATGGTGGTATCGAGTCCGCCCGAGTATGCGAGCACAACTTTCATTTTGGACATGGTTTATTGCTCCTTGGAATGTAATATTAAAGATTATATTACATTTGCGAAAAATAAGCAATGAAAATCGAGCGTATTGCGCAAAGTCGAGCGTTTATTTTCTATATCCTAAAATATGTATAGGACGTAATTGCGGCGCATTGTACGAGGCGAGGTCTTTACCGAATGTGTCGAAGCTGTGCGCCGCTACGAGTATCTTTCCGCGCGCGATCCCGGTAACGACGGGCGAGTGGTAAAAGCTTCCGTTCGCATCGCCGAGTTGCACAATGTCGCCTACGCGAATATCGTTAAGCTCGACGGTTTTAGCGAACGGACCGACGCCGTCGTTGTTCACTATGAATTTGTATAAAAACTCCACGCCCGTCCATGACGGAGTGCGGTTGTTCACAGAGCGGTAAAACCATCCGAACAGCGGCGAATAGTTCATCACGCCGCAGCCGGCGAATATGCACTGCGACGCGAAATTAGTGCAGTCGCCGCCGATGTTGTCGAAGTTATAATAATCGGGATTTCGCCCGAACGCCCATTTTTGCGCGTACGCCGCGGCGCGCGCACCGTCGTAATAATAAGTATTCATATTACTTTATATGATCCGTCGCGCAAAAGCGCAATTAAAACCGTCGGCTATCGGGATTCCGTATCGACATCAAGTAAATATCATAAAATTAGCAAGCATTATTTTTTATATGGAATCGGCGCAAAGTTTTCTTGCATACTTCTTTTTCAAAAGAAAAAATAAGGTAAAAAGTCGAGCGAAAATATAGAAATAGCAAGCATTATTTTTTATATGGAATCGGTGTAAAGTTTTCTTGCTTACTTCTTTTTCAAAAGAAGTAAGTGAAAACGGTTTACAAACCGACTCGGTTGTGCTACAATACATAGTGCGGATATGCGATTTGCATATGCGCGGAATCACGGAAATAAATTTTAAGCCGTGATTTTACCTCGATACTCGGTGAAACGCTCTCCACGTTTCGACCAAAGTTCGAGGCGTATTTATAAACGGAGGTTTAATCATGGAAAAACAAGTAAAGGCGGAAATCATTTCCAAGTTTGCAACGCACGAGGGTGACACGGGCAGTCCCGAGGTGCAGATCGCGCTTTTGACGTGGCGCATCAATCACCTTACGGAGCATCTCAAAACGCACCCGAAGGATCATCACTCCCGTCGCGGTCTTTTGCAAATGGTAGGATCGCGCCGCAGCCAGCTCAACTATCTCAAAAAGATAGACATCGAGCGTTACAGAAAGCTTGTAGCCGATCTCGATCTGCGCAAGTAATCATATCGTCACGTCATCGCGCAAACGCGGTGTAAAACGCTTGTGCGTCGGGTAATGCGGATTCGTCCAACTTGCCGCGCAAGCGTTTTCATTATTGTGCTTGCGTCGTCGGCGTCGAGAACGCGAGGGATCGCAGTTGATTTTATACGGATTAAAAAGGAGACTTAAAATATAATGGATTGCAATATTTTCAAGACCGTTATCGGCGGCAGAGAAGTTACCGTCGAGACGGGCAAATACGCGGGACAAGCCAACGGCTCGTGTATCATCAGATGCGGCGACACCGTGGTCATGACCAACGTAACTATGGCGGATTCGCCGCGCCCCGGCATGGATTATTTCCCGCTCGGCGTGGATTTCGAGGAAAAGCTTTACGCCATAGGCAAGATTCCCGGGAGCTTTAAGCGCAGAGAGGGCAGAGGCAGCGACAAGGCTATACTCACATCGCGGCTTATCGACCGCCCCATACGTCCGCTTTTCCCTAAAGGATTGTTCAACGACGTATCGGTGGTTTGCACCGCGCTTTCGGTAGATACCAATATTCCGCCGGAGGTTTTCGGCATGCTCGGCAGTTCGATCGCGCTTTCCATATCCGATATTCCGTTTGCGGGACCTACCGGCTCGGTAGTGGTCGGCTGTGTGGACGGCAAGTACGTTATCAACCCCGACAGCGAGCAACGCGCAAAGAGCAATATGCACGTATACGTTTCGGGCACTGCCGACGCCATCATGATGGTTGAGGCGGGCGCGAACGAGGTTTCCGAAGAGGAAATGCTCGGCGGCATACTTTTCGCGCACGAAGAAATCAAAAAGCAGGTCAAGTTCATCAACGATATCGTCAAAAAGATCGGCAAGCCCAAAAAAGAACCGGCGCTTTACCATATCGGCGAAGACGTGGACAAAGCGGTGCGCAAGTATGCGAGCAAAATGCTCGACAAGGCGCTCGACGAGTTCGACAGAACCAAGCGTCAGCAAAATCAAGACGAAGTTCAAGCAGACGTCATGGAACATTTCAAGTCCGAGTTCGAGGGCAGAGATCGCGAGATAGGCGATACGCTCTACTACATGACCAAGGAAAAGGTCCGCGACAAGATTTTGAGCAAGGGCGTGCGTCCCGACGGTCGCAAAACCACCGATATCCGCGATATCTGGTGCGAGGCGGGCGTATTGCCGCGCACGCACGGCTCGGCGGTGTTCACCCGCGGTCAGTCTCAGGCGCTTTCCATTTGCACGCTCGGCACTTCGCGCGACGCGCAAAAGCTCGACAACCTCGACGAGGAAGACAGCAAGCGCTATATGCACCAATACAATATGCCGCCGTACTCGACGGGCGAAGCCAAGCCGCTTCGCGCGCCGGGCAGACGCGAGATAGGGCACGGCGCGCTCGCAGAGCGCGCGCTCGAACCGGTCATACCGTCCGAGGAAGAATTCCCTTATACCATTCGCGTCGTTTCGGAAATACTTTCGTCCAACGGTTCCACGTCGCAAGCGAGCGTATGCGGTTCTACGCTGTCGCTCATGGATGCGGGCGTTCCCATCAAAGCGCCCGTAGCGGGCATAGCTATGGGACTCATAAAGGACGAGGAAAAGAACAGACTTGCAATTCTCTCGGATATTCAAGGCCTCGAGGACTTTTTGGGCGACATGGACTTTAAGGTAGCGGGCACGAGCGAAGGCATCACCGCTATCCAAATGGATATAAAGATAAAAGGCATAAGCGAAGAGATACTTCGGACCGCGCTCGAGCAGGCGCGCAAAGGCAGACTGCACATTCTCGGCAAAATGCTCGAGGTGCTCGACAAGCCGCGCCCCGAACTCTCGCAGTACGCGCCCAAGATCATTATGTTCAATATCGATCCCGAAAAGATCGGCGACGTTATCGGCAAGCAGGGCAAAGTCATCAACAAGATCGTCGAGGACACGGGCGTCAAGATAGACATCGAAGAGGACGGCAGAGTGTTCATCGCCGGCGTAGACCCCGTAATGACCGAAAAGGCGAAACAGACCATTTTGAGCATAGTAAAAGACCCCGAGATCGGCGACGTGTACGAAGGACCTGTTGTGACCGTTCGCGACGAGCTCGGCGCGTTCGTGGAACTTTCGCCCGGTCGTGACGGTATGGTCCATATCGCAAAGCTCGGCAAGTTCGCGGGCAAACGCCTTGCCAACGTGTCCGACTTGCTCAAGGTAGGCGATAAAGTAAAAGTCGAAGTCGTCAGCTTTACCAAACAGGGCAAGATCGACCTTAAGCTGCTTGAAATTCTCGATCAAGCAAAATAGTAAAAAAGTAATAAACGCGCCCCGACTGCTAATATGCTATGTCGGGGGTGTTTTTTATGAAACGCATACGCTTCGACGCTAAATTTTTCAGAGTGGTTTTGGGTAATATAGTAATATGCGCCACGGTGACTGCACTCGTGCTCGTGCTTGTCATGATGCCGCGCCGCGCCGCGAACGCCGTGTCCAAAAACGATCCTATATTCTCGGGCGATTCCGACGACAAGATGTCGCTCATGATCAACGTGTATTGGGGTACGGAGTATATCGCGCCCATGCTCGACATTATGGACAGACACAATGTGAAGACGACGTTTTTCGTCGGCGGGAGCTGGGCGGCTGTAAATACGGCTGTGCTTAAGGATATTCACGCACGCGGGCACGAGATAGGCAACCACGGCTATTATCATAAAGACCATTCAAAGATCGATTCGGCTTACAACAAAAAAGAAATATCGTCGGCGCACGAGATAGTTTTCGATACGCTCGGCGTGAATATGAACTTGTTTGCTCCGCCTTCGGGCGCGTACAACGATACCGTGGTGCGAGTCGCCGAAGAACTGGGCTACAAGACCGTCATGTGGACGCGCGACACTATCGATTGGCGCGATCACGACAGCGAGCTTATATATAAGCGCGCCGTAAAAAATCTAAAGGGCGGAGACCTTATCCTAATGCACCCGACCGAAGCCACGGCAAAGACTCTCGAGCGCATAATCGAGGAGATCGAGAGCAAAGGATTGACCGTCGCGCCCGTAAGCGAAGTGATCTCTTAACAACAATCAAACAAGGAAACAATATGGTAAAAAAATACGAAAGCGGATTGACCGTAGTCGTCGAGCAGAACACGTCCGTGCGCTCGGTTGCGGTAGGTATACTCGTAGGCGCGGGCAGCGCGTACGAGACCGAAACCGAAAACGGCATATCGCACTTTATCGAGCATATGCAGTTCAAAGGCACTCGAAAGCGCACCGCCGAGCAGATAGTCAAAAAGTTCGACGATGCGGGCGCATCCTATAACGCTTTTACGGGCAAGGAATATACTTGCTATTATTTTAATTCTATCGACGAGAAAACCGAAGAATGTTTCGAGATATTGTCCGATCTGTTCTTGAACTCCGAATATCCCGAAGCGGAGCTTGAACGCGAGCGCAAGGTGATACTCGAGGAGATCAACATGGGCTTTGACGAGCCGGACGGCGTGTGCTACGACGTGCTTTGCCGCACCATGTACAAAGGCGCGCTCGGCAGAGAAATATTGGGTACAAAATCCAACGTTTCGTCGTTCGGCAAAGCCGATATTCTCGAATATAAAAGAACGCATTATTTGCCGAGCAATACCGTTATAGGCTTTGTGGGCAATATCACGGAAACCGACGCGACGGAGCTTGTCGAAAAATATATGAACGGGCTTGTTTCCGCCGAGTATTCCGCGCCGAAAAAGATAGCGACCGAACGATTCGTATCGGGCTACGGCAGCTATTTCCGCGATTACGAGCAGAGCGAGATATCCGTTGCATATCCGTCGCTCATAGCAAGCGACGAGCGCGTGCCCGTGCTGTCCGCGCTCGATTGTCTTTTCGGTAAGACGATGAGTTCAAGATTGTTCCAACGTCTGCGCGAAAAAATGGGTTTGGTATACAGCGTGTACAGCTCGCCGTCGATCGGCACGGGTAACGGATTCTTTTCGGTATGCGCCAACGTAAGCCCCGTAAATGCCGCCAAAAGCGTCGAGGCGATAGGCGACGAGATACGCAAGCTCGTAAAAGACGGCGTTACAGACGAGGAGACCGAGCGCGCAAAGACTCAATTAAAAGCGAGTACGGTATTCGGCAAGGAGAAATCTACGGGCTATATGCTCGCGCTTATGCGTTGGAGATTGTTGCTCGACAAGGATTATAACGTAGACGAACTGCTCGAGCGCATAGGGAAAATACGCAGATCGGATATAAACGAGCTTGCGCGCGAAATTTTTTCGCAGCCGCCCGCGCTCGCATATGTCGGGAAAAAGCCGTCGGACAGCGACGAGAACATTATAAAGAGGTATATCGAACAATGAAAAACGTAACCGAAACTTCGGCAAAAGAGGACAAGCTCGACGTTCTGTTCCGCATGCAAGCGGGACTCGACGCATACATACGCGATAAGCGCAATCTCGATTACAGCTCGAGCGAATGGGTGTGCAAAAAAGCTCAGGCGCTCATGGTTGAACTCGCCGAGGTAGTGGAAGAGGCGCATTACAAATGGTGGAAAAACCAAACCGAGATCGATTCCGATAAACTCAAAGAGGAGATTGTAGACGTGCTGCATTTCTTCTTGGGTATGTGCATAGACAGCGGAATGACGAGCGACGAACTTTTCGAGATATATCTGAAAAAGAACAAAGAAAATTACGACCGTCAAAACGGCTTATCGAGCAAGCACGGCTACGAACTGAACTGAAACGCATTTAGTTTTTCGCAAAATATTCCCGTTTTTTAGTATCAACGCCTTTCCGTTTACGGATAAGGCGTTTGTCGTTTTCGGCAGAAAATATGTTTACAGCGTTCGTATCGGCGTTTTTGCATGTGCGCGGAGTTATGCCGCCGGATAACTGTCGCCGCGTACCGGTTGCGACGGGCATCGAAAATTACGCGCGGGGCAGCAAAAACAGCGGCGCACGCATTGACACAAGCGCAAATTTGCGTTATAATGTAGCAATGATTGACTTGGTCGAAACTGTAGGCGGTGCGCTTGCTTGCGCGGAAGGTAAGAGATTCGCAGTCGGAGTGTCCGGCGGACGCGATTCCGTATGCCTTTTGCATGCGATCTTGCGTTGCGGTATCGACAAATCGCGCGTGATCGTCGTGCACGTCAATCACTGTTTGCGCGACGCCGCAGACCGCGACGAAAATTTCGTTCGCGGGCTTTGCGAAAAAAGCGGCGTTGCGTTTATTTCGGTGCGAGTTGACGTTAAGCGCGCCGCCGAGCAGTGCGGTCAAACGGTCGAGCAAGCGGCGAGAAACTTGCGCTACGACGCTTTTTACGATATGATAAAATCGGACAGAGCGGACTACATACTTACCGCGCATCACGCGCTCGACAACGCCGAGAGCGTGCTTATGCATTTGTTTCGCGGCGCGGGGCTTGACGGATTGCGCGGCATCGGCGGGTTCGATGCGGAACGCAAGCTGATACGCCCGTTTATCTCCGTTTATCCCGCCGAACTCGACGCGTATGCCACCGAGAACGGTATCGAATACGTCACGGACGAGACCAACCTCGTACCCGACGCAGACAGGAACTTTATTCGGCTCAACGTGCTGCCGCTTATAGAGCAGCGGTATACGGGCGCAGTGCGCGCCGTAAACGAGTTTGCACGCGAGTGCGAGAGCGCGGCAGACACGCTCGACGCGCTCGCGGACGCCGAAAATATCTACTACGATCGCGGCGCGGTGTGCGTTCGCTCGAGCGCGCTCGACGGCGCGCTTGCAGGCAGATACGTTCGTCGCGCGCTCGCGTATTTTTCGCTCGTAGACGTTACTCGCGAGCAGATTTCCGCGGCGGTAGCGCTGCGCGGTAAAAGAGTCGGCGCGATAGCCGAGGCGGCGAACGGGGTCAAAGCCGAGCGCGAGAGCAGTGCGGTCGCGTTTTATATCCCGCGAGCGGAGTACGGCGGAGAGCGTCCGCTTGTGTGCGGCACGAACGTTATAGACGGCTTGACGTTCCGCGTGGAAAACACCGACTCCGACCCGAAAGCGTTTGTCGGGTGCGTGGCGGATGCCGACAAGCTCGACGGCGCGGTGGTGCGGTTTCGGCGTGACGGCGACGTTTTTACGCCGTTCGGCGGCAAGCCGAAAAAGCTCAAGCAATACTTTACGGATAACAAGGTGCCGAACCGCATAAAGTCGCGTACGCCGCTCATAGCGCGCGGCAAAGAGATTTTGGCGGTGGTAGGTATGCAGGTTTCGGATAACGTACGCGTCACCGCCGATACCAAACGCCGCGTGCTTATAACGATATGATACAATGCGAAATACCCACGAAAAGGAGAACAATATGGAAATCGGACAAACGTTTATCTCCGGCGAAAGCATACGCGCGCGCGCAAAAGAACTTGCCGCCGAGATCGACAAGGACAATGCGGGATCGGATAAGCCGCTTATTTGCGTGTGCGTGCTGCGCGGCGCGGCTATGTTTTACTGCGACGTTATCAAGCACTTGAAATCGGATATACGTTGCGAGTTCGTGTCCGTGCGCAGTTACGACGGTATGAAGTCGTGCGAGCCTGTGCTTATTCAGGACGCGGAGATACAAAAAGGCGCGAACGTGGTTGTTGTGGAAGACATAGTCGATACCGGCAAGACCGTCGCGCTCATGAAAAAGCGGTTCTTGAGCCAAGGCGCTAACTCCGTCAAGCTGTGTTCTATGCTCGCGCGCAAAGAGGGCGTAGCCGATTACATAGGGTTCGTTTTCGATACGGATAAATTCTTTATCGGCTACGGGCTTGATTATAATCAATCGTACCGCAATATGGACGGCGTGTACGAACTCATTCCTTAACGGCGTTGTTAAGGCGACGCAATACCGTTTGCGCGGCTTTAACGCGCGCCGTAAATGAAGGTTGAAAGTGGAATCAAACGACGACATCGTTAAACTCGGCGAGACCGCCGAACCGCTCGGCGACGGGTTTTACATCATACAGCGACGGGACGTTTACCGTTTCGGTTCGGACGCGGTTGCGCTCGCAACATTCGCATCGAAAGATATTCGTCGCGGCTTTGACGTGCTCGATCTGTGTTCGGGTTGCGGCGTTGTGGGAATACTCGTGGCTATAGCTACGGGCGCGCGAGTGCTCGGCGCGGAGCTTGACGAAACGCTGTTCGATATGAGCGTGCGCTCTGTAAAGCTCAACGGGCTTTGCGATGTGCGGTTCGTAAACGCCGATTTGCGCGAAGTCAAGCGGTTTTATCCTAACGCGGAAAACGGGATAGATCCGTCTCGTGGCGCGGCGGAAAATCGCAATCGGTTTTCGGCTGTCGTATGCAATCCGCCGTATTACAAATCCGATTCCAAACCGAGCGCGATCTCGCCCGCGGCTAACAGCGAACTTACCGTCGCGTTTCGCGACGTTGCGGAGACCGCGGCAAACAGTCTCGGGCAAGGCGGAGCGGCGTATTTCGTTCATACCGCGGGGCGGCTCGACGAGGTTTTATGCGAGTGCCGCGCGCTCGGGCTGACGCCGAAAAAATTGATCGTAAACGTCAACGGTAAAACGTTCTTGCTCAAGTGCGTAAAAGGCGGCAAGAGCGGACTTACCGTAACGACCGAGGAGTTTTGACCATGCTGTATTTTGTTGCAACGCCGATAGGCAATCTCGACGAAATAAGTTTGAGAGCGCTCGACGTGCTCAAATCCGTCGATCTCATCGCCGCCGAGGACACTCGGCATACCGCCATACTGTTGAAAAAGTACGATATAAAAACTCCGCTCGTATCGTACCACAAATTCAACGAGCGCGAAACCGCCGACGGACTTTTGCAAAAGCTCGAGGCGGGGAGCGATATTGCCGTGGTGTCCGACGCGGGCATGCCCGCGGTGTCCGATCCCGGGCATGTGCTCGTCGATCTTGCGATAGAGCGCGGCGCGGAGTTTACGGTGGTGAGCGGCGCGTGCGCGGCGGTAAACGCCGTCGTGCTTTCGGGACTTTCTTCGCGCGCGTTTGCCGTGCTCGGATTTTTGCCCGAAAAAAAGCTTGATCGTGCGCGCTTTGTCAAGCCGTACGTCGGTATGCCGTGCACGCTCGTGTTTTACAGCGCCGTGCACGATATAGACGCCGATCTCGAGTTTTTGTACGAAACGCTCGGCGCGCGCAAGTGCGCGGTATGCCGAGAAATGACTAAAATGTTCGAGACCGTCACGCGCGGTACGCTCGGAAACATGCCCGAGATAGTCAAAAAAGGCGAGTTCGCGGTCGTGGTGGAAGGCGCGAGCGGCGAAAGCGAGCTTAACAAGCTGTCCGTCGAGGAACATATAGAACATTATCTGAAACTCGGGCACGACGTAAAAAGCGCCGTAAAGCTCGTCGCAAACGACAGACACGTGGCAAAGAGCGAAATATACAAAATATCGGTGAATATGAAAAACGCCCAAAACCGTTGATTTTGTAAATCAAACATGGTATAATGCAAAAGCAGTTATGATGGACGCGGAACAGATCTGGCAGGATATGCTGTCTATATTGGAAGTCGAGGTCAATACCTTGGGCTTCGACGTGTGGATCAAGCCTTTACGCCCGCTCGGCATAGAGGACGGTATTCTCGTACTCGTTTCGCCGACTTCCGCATCGAAGAGCGAGGTCGTGTCGCGGTATATGCCGTTGCTCAAGGGCGCTTTGCGCCGTGTGGACGGCGCGCCGTCGGAGCTGACTTTGATCTCGGAAGACGAGCGCGACAGGTACTCGCCGCGCGAGAGCGAACCGAAAAAAACCGAAAAAGCCGCGCCCGTTTCGTCAAGCCATGCGAGCAACATCAATCCGAAGTATAATTTTGAAAATTTCGTCGTAGGCGGGTGCAACAAATTGGCGCACGCCGCGGCTCAAGCTGTCGCCGAAAACCCCGGCACGCTGTATAATCCGTTGTTTATTTACGGCGGAGTAGGTCTCGGCAAAACGCATATCATGCATGCTATAGGCAACGCCGTGCGCATGTCAATGTCCAACTTGAAGATCGTATACGTTTCTTCAAAGACATTTATCAACGAGTTTATCGATTCCATACGCACCGCCAAGGGCGCGAATCAAGACTTCAGAGACAAGTACCGCGGCGTCGATCTTTTGATGATAGACGACGTGCAGTTCATAAGCAAAAAGCCTTCAACTCAAGAGGAGATATTTCACACGTTCGAGGAATTGCAGAATGCGGGCAAACAAATGGTGTTTGCATCCGACTGCCCCCCGCAGGAAATACCCGATCTCGATGCGCGAGTTAAATCTCGGTTTGCGTCGAGCCTCGTTGTGGATATACAGCCGCCCGATCTCGAAACGCGCATAGCTATTTTGCAGCACAAGTCGCAGGAAGCCAAAACGAATATTCCCGCAAACGTGCTCGAGTACATAGCCGAAAACGTGTCGAGCAACATACGCGAAATGGAAGGCGTGTTGACTAAAGTCATTTTCCTCGCAAAGCTTTCCGAATCGCGCGTCGATATGGATATTTGCAAACAGGCGCTCGGCGATTATCGCGTGCAAACGTGCGAAGAAATAACGGCGGACGAAATAATAGATTACACGTGCAAATATTTTAACATTGCCAAAGCGGACGTGGTCGGGAAAAAGAAAAATAAAGAGATAGTCGAGGCGCGTCAGATAGCGATGTACCTCATTTACGATATGCTCTCGCTGCCTATGATCTCCGTCGGGCAGTTTTTCGGCGGCAAAGAACATACAACTGTGTTGCACGCACGCGACAGAGTGGTCGCTGCTATGGCAAACGACGAAAAAACGCGCACCGCGGTCGGCGATATTAAAGCTATGATATTGAGAAAGTAAACCGATTTTATTCGTTATATTGTATATTTTTAATAAGACTGTAAAATCTGCAATATAGCATAAAACAAATTGCAATTGAAAATTGCGAAATAATAGTATATAATGTATTCGTATATGCGGGAGCATTATGCTCTCGGTTCTTATTCCTAATATAAAATGATTTTATGATGCGGAGGAGAGAGATGACGAAAAAGACGAAGCTATCTTTGGTTAGCTTGCTGGCGAGCGCGGTTATGTTCTCGTCGGTCGGTTGTTTGGGCAAACCGCCCGCCGACGAAATTCCGGAAATTCCCGGGGGGGGGGATGCAAACAACCATTGGAGACGCTTACGACTACAATGAGGACGGCACGGGATCTACGCGTCCGACTATCCCGGGCGGATATTACGATCCGTCGCTTCCGATCACGGAAACGATGGTGCGTATATCCGAAAGCTCGAAGATAACGTTTGCCGACGGCAGCCGCGAAAAGCTGTTCAAACTCGGCACGCCGTTTACAAATGCGGATTTCGATCAGAGCGCGCTCGACGGTCGCGAAGTAGGCGGCTTGGCGTTGCTTAATGCGGACGGTGCGATCGTAGGTTACAATTCTCTTGCGGAGTTCGCGCCGCAAGCGGAAGTCACCGTGATCCCGTACTACGCAAACGAGAACGGCAACTACCTGTGGTTCGGTTCAAACGGCTACGATTACGGCAACGGCATAACTTCCGCGTCTATAACCGCCGAAAATGCGATAGTAGACGGTTATGCCGGCAGGATATTGCACTATTCCGAAAGCGTGAGATCGGCGGGCAATCGCGTCCGTATAAAGTCCACGTTCAATCGCGAGGAAGGCGCGGAATATACATATTACTATACTTTCAAGAACTACGGCGATACTTCGATTTCGTTCACCGCATATCAAATGAACGGCGGCGAAAACATTTCGGGTACGGACGCCGAGCCGTCGTACGGCATAGTTCTTGCGCCGGGCGAATCCAAGTCCTTGATTATAGCGCAAGACATAAATAAAAACGACGGCAACGCAATGACGATCATCAGATTCGATGCGCCCGCATTAAACGGTTTTGACTTGGGCGTTGTTCAGGCTGTCAAAAACACGATAGACCGCGTGCCCGCAAAAGTGACGCTCGATCTTCCCGAAGGCTTTACGGTATCCGACGAGTACAAGACGGAATACACCACTTTCGACTTGCTCGAATTGCCTACTGTCGATCAAATAACCAACGATACGGGCAAAACGTTCTTGCATTGGTCGGTAGACGGCGAAACGCCGATCACCGCCAAAGCGCGCGTTTACGGCGATATGACGCTTAAGCCCGTGTTCCCGAAAGCGGCGAAAATAACGGTCAAACTCCCCGAGGGAATGACTGTATCCGACAGCTACGTTACCGACGTAATGACATACGATAAACTCGTATTGCCGACGGCGGATCAAATACAGGGCAATGCAAACGGCGCGCCGAGCGGTTGGTTCGATTTCGCTACGGGCGGAATATTGGGCGCGGACGTAAGCATACTCGGTGACATGACTATCGCGCCGTATTGGGAAACGATGGGCGGCTACAGCTATGTGGCGGTCGGCAGCAGTCAGAGTACCGGTTATAACAGCGATGAAGTTCCCGGAAATCTGTTCGGTAACGGCGGCAAATACGAGGGATTGAGAAAAGGCGGCGGCAGCGCGCAAATGATAGACGGCGGAAAAGCGGGAACATATCTCGGTTCGGTAATTTCGTGCGCGCAACCCGTAACGGCGGGCGTTGCCGTACGTCTCGATTCGGTGCATCCCAACCGTTGGTCGGGCGACGGCGTGCTCGAGTTCGCATATACGCTGTATAACGGCGGTACGTCGCGCTTGAAGCTGAGCGTATATCAAGTGAGCGCGAGTTCCGAATATAAGAGCGGCAGCGGTTTCTATAATTACGAAACTATTCGCTACCGCACGGAGTTCGATCTCGAGCCGGGCGAGAGCGCAACAAAGCTTGCGCAATATGTGCTTGCCGGCTCGAACGCGAACGCGCTTACTTACATAGTGTTCGAGGAAGACGTCGATTCGTTCAAGTTCGGAATATCCATAGGCAGCAAGATAATAGACGGCGCTACCGACGTTGCGGACGAGTACAAGAACCAAGCGCCGCGCAACAATTACGTCAATATAGAATACGATGCGGAGTCAAACCGCGGCTTGACGGTGAGCGAGAACTATTTGCGTCAGCTTGCCGGCAGACTTATTATCGCGCCGACGGAAAGCGAATTTACGCTGCCCGAGGGCGAGCGTTTGGCGGGCTGGAAACTCGTTATAAACGGTACGGAAAGAGCGTTACCCGCAAACAGAAACTACGGCGGCTTGCTGTTGCCCTCGGCTGCGACGGTAGAGCTTAAGCCTGTGTTCGTCGAGTATAAGACGGTAACGGTGAGCTTGCCCGAGGGCGTAACGCTCGACGGCTACGATACTTCGGTGCGCGTATTCGACGGCGAAGCGCTCATTTTACCCACGGACGAACAAATAAAGATCGCGGACGGCAGACGCGTGCGCTATTGGGTGATTGTCTCCGAGGACGGAGAAAGAAAGATAAACGATAATTCGTACGTGTTCGAGGACATAACGATACGTCCCGTACTGTCTGCGCCCGTAGGTTCGCCCGTAAGCGTGACGCGCGGCGAACTTCCCGCGGGATTCACTGTTTCCGATTCGTATATAAACACGACGCGCGCGATAGGCGATACGTTCGCTCTGCCCGCCGACGGACAGTATAATAACGATACCGATAAAAAGCTTGTCGGTTGGACCGTGACGGATACGGAGACGGGCGACGTGTTGGTCGAAAACGCATTAACTACCGATATGGTAATAGAAGTTACGGGCTTGACTGTAACACCCGTGCTCGTCGAGCGCGCGCAGATAACGGTACAGCTTCCCGACGGCGTAACGCTTGACGGATATGCTCCCGATATTGCGATAGGCGAAGAGCTTGTGCTGCCTACCGGCGCGCAGCTCGTCGGAAACAAGAACGGCGACCCTGCGGGTTGGTATAATTACGCTACGGGCGAGATATTGCCGAACGGCACCGAAGCGCCGCGCGCGATAACGATCGCGCCGTATTGGCAGACTGTCGGCGATTACGAATATCTTGCTATCGGCACGGGACGAAACAAACCCAATCCTGCATATGCACCGGGTGGTTTGTTCGCCGACGACGGCAGCGGCACGGCCGAATATCTCGGTATGACGAATGTTGATGGCAGTACCGCAATGCTTGTAAACGGCGTTAACGGTTATACGTATCTCGGTTCGATCGTTTCGTCCGATAGACCCGTTATAGCGGGCAGCGCGATGCGTTTCGATTCCAAGTATAAAGAAAGATCTCCCGAAAACGGTATCATCGAGTTCTGTTTCAATTTGATCAACAGCGGTGAAACCAATCTCAAGCTGAGTATATATCAGATAAACGGCGCAGCCGATCATACCGCGAGCGGACAGTACGGTTATGAAAGTCGGTATCGCATAGAAGTCAATCTTGCGCCCGGCGAGAGCATGAGCAAAACAGGTCAGTATCTGCTCAATTCAAATAACAATGCAATCACGTATATCGTGTTCGAGAAAGACGCAGAGTCGTTCGAGTTCGGTTTCTCTATAGGTTATAAGGTGATCGAAGGCGCGACCGACGTTGCGGACGAATACAAAAATCAAGCGCCGCTTGCAAACGATACCGTTATAAAATTCGATGCGGAAAAATATGCGGATGTAACGGTTGACGCCGGTTATCTTACGCAACGCGTAGGCAGGCTCATCGTCGCGCCCGCAGCCGAGCAATATACTGTGCCGGAAGGCTCGGTAATAAAAGAGTGGCGGCTCCTTATAGACGGCAAAGAGCATGTAATTCCCAAATCGATCTCTATGTCGGGATTGCTCCTGTCTTCGGACGCGACTTTCGAGCTTGTTCCGGTATTTGCCGAAAAAGTGACCGTAAAAGTCAACTTGCCCGAGGGTATTACGCTCAACGGATATGCCCCCGATATAATGGAAGGCGCAAAACTTTATGCGCCTACAGCCGAAATGGTATCCGGCTCGATTGCCGACGGCAGAACGCTCGTCGGATGGTTTGATACCGCAAACGGCGCTATTATCGGCAGCGGCGGCATTATTGCCGACAGCCCCGAAATAACGATCGCGCCGTATTTCAAGACGACCGATACCGCGCTTACTCCGCTTTCGGGCGCCGGCGCGGGCGAGAAAGGCTGTCCTTACGGACCCGATAACGTGACGGCTTCGCTCGAAGGAAAATTCGCCAAACAGTCCGATATCGTAGGCGGCGACGAGAAGGGCATAAGACTCACTTGCAGCGCAGATATGGCGGTCGGCAATGCGTTTCGGTTTAAGACCACTTATAAATTAGAGACGGCGAAAAGCTATACTTTTACGTACCGTTTCACAAATTACGGCAGCGGCAAATTAGCGTTTACCGTATACCAGATAAACAGCGGTACGGAAACGAACGGCAGAGACGGCAAAAAAGTCGAGCTTACCTCAGGCGAATCCATAGTAGTCGATCTGACTATATCGAACGTAAGCAACGGTAATGCGCTTTCGTACTTCGTGATGGATGCGGCGGCGAGCGGGTTTAATCTCGGCGTGGCAATGTCGGTCGCCGTAAACGCTTAAGGAGGAGATAATGAACAAGATCAAAGAGTTTTTCATCGATTTTTTCAAGACGCGAAACGTTGCGTTTTATATTGCGCTCGGGTTTGCGGGGCTTGCGTTCATAGGCGGAATAATCGCATCGGCGGGAACTAAGGTCGCGGGCGGCGGCGCGCTTCCCGCAGTGCTCACAATGCTCGGTCTGTTCGCGTTTTTCGGACTGTCGCTTGTAAAGCACGAGTGGGCGGGCGCAGGCGTCGCGGCGGCTATGAGCTTTGTTTCGATAGTGGTATCTGTTTGCGACGTGTATTCGTTTTATCTTTCCGCAGTGAGCGATATGAGTATGACGGGCATAAGCGTATCGAAAGTGCTTGCGCTCGGCGGCATAGGTTCGCTTATTACGTCTTTGATATTCTTTGCGATCTGCGCGATAGCGTTGACCGCCCTCGCGTGGATACGCATGCGCAAAAAACCCGTTATTATAAATGCGACGGAGGAAAACGAAAATGTCAACGAATAAGTTAAAAACAACGCGTAAAGCATTGCATATAACTTCTCGCATACTCGCGTGTATTTCGGTGGTGCTTATAGGCATATTCGTGATAGCGGATACGCTGCTCACGGATAAAGCCGTGGAAGTCTTGCTTACCGACTTCGTGTTCACGAGCGAAGAACTCGGAAAGCCTGCCGATATAATAATCAACTCCGGTAAGGAAGCTGTGCGTTACAAAACGTGGTATTCGTCCGTAGAGGATAACCTCAACGGCAACGGCGAAATCGCTTGGTACGCGCAGGGCGAGGGTACGGTGCTTTTGCAAAACGACAAAAACACGTTGCCGCTCGCCGCAGGCGACAAAGTCAGTCTTTACGGTGTGACGGGCTACGATCCGATGTACTGTTTGGACGGCGCGGGCAATAACAAAATAAACTCGCCGCTCGCGTACGACAAAAAAGCGGAAGAAAACCGCAGACAGTTTTTTTACGACGAGTTTGAGAAAGTCGGACTCGAAATGAACAAGAACCTCGAAACTTGGTACAACGGCGACGGTACGGAATACCGCAGATTCGATACTATAGGGTTTTGGGGCAAAGAGGATGAAAACGGAACTATTCCGCAGCTTACCGAAGCGGCATGGGAGGATATTCCCGCATCGGGA
>ERZ777306.2348-NODE-2348-length-24527-cov-5.222213_pt1 | contig 24527 bp, 17 predicted proteins | sample MGYA00374966_ERZ777306 | MGnify/ENA primary metagenome ERZ777306 (study PRJEB29329, sample SAMN06343882) | mouse gut metagenome | isolation source: Mouse cecum | place: Austria: Vienna | collected 2014-11-15 ...
AAGTATCCGCATCAAAGTTTGTATTCTTTTCGTCAATCGTAAGCATTAATGCCGCTCCCTGTTCGGAAAACAATTTCAAAGTATTATAAACTGTTGTCTTTGAAAGTGTCGGCATCACAGGAGATAATGCTGTATAAATATCATCAGCCGACGGATGAATCGGATGCTCCATCAAATATTCCATGATAGCGATGCGTTGCATGGAAGGCTTGATATTATGCTCTAATAATCGATCGTATGGTTTCATCATCTTCCTTTCTTTTCAAAGTTGTATTTATTACAATTATAAATCCAATGCAAAGATAAGAAGGCTTTATTTGATTTGCAAGCAAAATCAAAGTTTTTTCAATAGATTGCTCAAACACCAACATCGCAACTCATATAAAATAGCTTATTAAGAGGATTCAATACAGAAAAGATAATTATTCAAAACTATTTTCTATTTTTGCATCCATTATATATAAATAAGGTATAAGATGAACTACGGATTTGTGAAAGTAGCTGCAGCTGTGCCACACGTAAAAGTGGCAGACTGTAAATTCAATGTAGAGAAGATAGAAAGTTTGATTGCAGTAGCCGAAGGAAAAGGAGTGCAGATCATTATATTCCCGGAAATGAGTATTACCGGATACACCTGTGGTGATCTATTCGGACAACAACTTTTGCTGGAAGAAGCAGAAATGGCCCTGATGCAAATTTTGAATAACACCCGTCAATTAGATATTATTTCCATTGTCGGTATGCCTGTAGTAGTCAACTCGACAGTAATCAATGCAGCCGTAGTTATTCAGAAGGGAAAAGTGCTAGGTGTTGCAGCCAAAACTTATCTCCCGAATTATAAGGAATTCTATGAACAACGCTGGTTTACCTCGGCTTTCCAGTTAACAACCAATAATGTGCGGCTATGTGGACAGATCGTTCCCATAGGCGCCAATCTACTTTTTGAAACTTCAGATACTACCTTTGGTATCGAAATTTGCGAGGACCTTTGGTCTACGATACCTCCTAGTTCTTCATTGGCACTACAAGGTGCAGAAATTATTTTCAACATGTCTGCAGACAACGAAGGTATCGGCAAAAACAATTATCTTTGTTCGCTTATCAGCCAACAGTCTGCACGCTGTATTGCCGGATATGTATTCTCTTCGTGCGGCTTTGGAGAGTCTACTACTGACGTAGTCTTTGCCGGAAACGGATTGATTTACGAAAATGGAAGCCTTCTAGCGCGCAGCGAACGTTTCAGCATGGAAGAACAACTTATTATCAGCGAAATTGATGTTGAACGTATCCGGGCAGAACGCAGAATAAATACAACCTTTGCAGCTAATCAAGCAAACTTAGAGGATAAAAAAGCGGTTTCGATTGTGACTGAATTTGTCAACAGCAAAGAACTAACCTTAACCCGGAAATTTAATTCTCATCCTTTTGTACCACAGGGAATAGAACTAAACGAACATTGTGAAGAAGTGTTCTCCATTCAGGTAGCGGGACTGGCACAAAGACTTGTTCATACAGGAGCTAAAACTGCCGTAATAGGTATCTCCGGCGGGTTAGACTCAACACTGGCATTACTTGTTTGCGTGAAGACCTTTGATAAACTGGGATTGTCCCGGAAAGGTATTCTCGGAATCACAATGCCAGGTTTTGGCACGACCGACCGCACCTACCATAATGCGATCGATCTAATGAAATCATTAGGTATATCAATTCGTGAAATTAGCATTAAGGATGCCTGCATCCAACATTTTAAGGACATCGAACATGACGTGAATGTGCATGACGTTACATACGAAAATTCTCAAGCGCGCGAACGTACACAAATACTAATGGATGTGGCCAATCAGACTTGGGGAATGGTTATCGGCACAGGGGACTTATCGGAACTTGCATTGGGATGGGCTACTTACAACGGCGACCACATGTCCATGTACGGGGTAAATGCGAGTGTTCCCAAAACACTTGTGAAATATTTAGTACAGTGGGTGGCGGAAAACGGTATGGACGAAAACTCGAAAGCTACTTTACTTGATATTGTAGACACTCCTATTAGCCCGGAATTGATTCCAGCAGATGAGAACGGAGAGATTAAACAGAAAACAGAAGATTTGGTAGGTCCTTATGAACTGCACGACTTCTTCCTATATTATTTCTTACGCTTTGGTTTCCGACCTTCCAAGATATTCTATTTGGCAAAAACTACATTCAAAGATATGTATGATGAAGAAACCATTAAGAAATGGCTTTTCATTTTCTTCCGTCGTTTCTTCAACCAACAGTTCAAGCGTTCTTGTTTACCGGACGGTCCTAAAGTAGGAAGCATTTCTATCAGCCCGAGAGGAGATTGGAGAATGCCGAGCGATGCCAGTTCAGCCATGTGGCTTAAAGAAATAGAGAATTTATAGGAAGTACAACATCAAAATATTCTCACTGCTATGAGAAAAAATACTCATTACTATGAGAAAATATTCTCATCGCAGTGAGAATTTTTTCTCATAGCAGTGAGAATGGTTGAGAAAAACAACGCCTCATCATAGCTTCAATACAACATTTCAACAAGACATGTATCTGCACAAAATTACATACTAAAGTCCCTCTGTGCACATAACTTTTCTTCTTATCTGCTCTATATCCGCTTCTTTAATCCTCCAGATGATATTTTTATAAATACGATGAAAGCCAAAACCGCCTTCCGTCATTTCATGAATCGCGTCTTCTTTTGAAACATTCTGAAATACCACTCGATAAAGTGCGCAAACAGCTCCTGTGCGATCTGATCCGTGATGGCAATGGATAACAATCGGCGCTTTACGATGCTTTATAATACGCAATGCTTCAATCAACTGTTCTTCATTGATGGAATGAGCTTTGGTCTTTACACGATGAAGCTTTACATTCGTTCCTGCGGCTTCATCATCATCACTATGTCTATTACGGAGATTGAGAGCTTCGCCGATACCATACTTTTCCAAAGCCTTAAAGTCTTCATGCGAAGGTTGCTCTGAACGATATACACCCGAATCTATCTTGTACAGATTGGTTAATTCACTATCAGGAAGAGTAATCTTCTCTATTTTCAGATTCTGACTAAGAATTGAAATAGAGAAGATTACTCCCAAAAGTAGGCTCAACAGGATTCTTTTCTGCATAAGTCTATATTGTTATTCTAAAAAGATCAAAGTACTCCCTTGCTGGAGGGAAGTTCAAAATGATAAATATCTCTTTTGATTGCCATTTTCAAGGCACGGGCAAGGGCTTTAAAAATACCTTCTATCTTATGATGTTCATTTTGTCCTTCCGCCTTGATGTTCAGATTCATTTTTGCCGCATCACTTAGTGACTTAAAGAAATGAAGGAACATTTCCGTTGGCATCTCCCCTATCTTCTCACGCTTGAATTCGGCATCCCAAACCAGCCAGGGACGACCACCAAAGTCCAGGCAAACCTGACAAAGACAATCATCCATCGGTAAAGCATAGCCATAACGCTCAATTCCCCGCTTACTGCCTAAAGCCTGATAAATACATTCGCCTAATGCAATAGCAGTGTCTTCGATCGTATGATGTTCGTCTACCTCCAGATCTCCTTTCACACGAATTGTCAAGTCCATACCGGAGTGTTTTCCAATCTGCTCGAGCATGTGGTCGAAAAAGCCAAGACCGGTAGAAATGTTACAACAGCCGTTTCCATCCAAGTTCAAAGCCACATCAATATCTGTTTCTTTTGTTGTACGACGTACTTCCGCTTTCCGTTCTCCGGCAAAAAGGAACTCTGCTATCTGATCCCAGTCAGTTGTTGCAAGGGCGCATACTTCTTCCAATCCTTTTTCTTTCAGGGTTTCAGGTGAATTTTGCAGATAGATTGCCCGACAACCCAAATTCTTGGCAAGTTCCACATCCGTAAGACGGTCGCCTATAACAAAACTTCCGGCAAGATCGTATTCCTGATTATTTAGATACTTCGTCAACATTCCGGTACGCGGTTTACGGGTGGGCGCATTGTCTTCTGGGAAACTACGGTCTATCAGAATATCATCAAAAGTAATCCCCTCTCCTTCTAATGTTTTAAGCATCAGATTATGGGCAGGCCAAAACGTTTCTTCCGGGAAAGAAGATGTACCCAATCCATCCTGATTGGTAACCATCACAAATTCAAAGTCGAGTTTGCTGCGGATAAAACCTAAATTACGGAATACTTTCGGATAGAATTCCAGCTTCTCCAATGAGTCGAGTTGGTAATCTACAGGAGGCTCTATCACCAACGTACCATCTCTATCTATAAATAATACTTTCTTCTTCATAAATTATCCCGGATATTTTTTAAGGGTGGCTAATAGTGTATTATTCTCTACACGGGTACCGACAGTCACACGCAAACAGTTGCAACAAAGTGAAATGTTATGGCGGTTACGCACAATAATTCCTTCACCTACCAAATAATTGTAGATTTTCACGGCATCCGTCACTTTTACCAAAAAGAAATTCGCATCAGACGGAAACAGTTTAATGGCACATGGAAGCTTTTCAAATTCCGCTTCCAGATAGTCACGTTCTTCCTTCAGAGTTTTCACCCAACGTTCTATCTCATCATGTTTATGCAACATGGCGATGGCTTGCTGTTGAGTCAACTGGTTGACATTATAAGGATATTTGATTTTATTGAGAATATCAATAATCTCTTTGGAAGCAAAAGCCATTCCCAAACGGATAGCTGCACATCCCCAAGCTTTGGAGAATGTCTGGAATACGACTAGATTAGGATATTTATCCAACTCTTCGAGGAAAGACGGAGCTTTAGAAAAATCATTGTAAGCCTCATCCAGCATTACCAATCCTTCAAACTGGCAAAGAATCTTTTCTATTTCGGAACGAAGCAGATCATTTCCCGTCGGATTATTAGGAGAACAAAGGAAAATAAGTTTGGTATGCTCATCGGTAGTTGCCAGCAATTTGTCAGCAGAGAACTGGAAGTCATCATCCAACAATACTTTCCGATATTCCACATCGTTCACATCGGCACAGACCTGATACATTCCATAGGTAGGATCGATAGCTACTACATTATCTTTACCCGGTTCGCAGAAAGCACGAAAGACCAAGTCGATGGCTTCATCACTGCCGTTTCCGAGAAAAATATGTTCGGGAGATACTTTCTTGATTTTCGACAACAATGTTTTCAGTTCACACTGCATAGGGTCCGGATAACGGTTGTGAGGCGTATTGTACGGATTTTCGTTTGCATCCAGGAAAACAGAAGCAGTGACTCCTTTATATTCATCACGTGCCGAAGAGTATGGCTTTAATTTCCAGATATTCGGCCGGGTTAATTCTTGTAATGTTTTCACTTCTTTAAATTTTAAGTTATGAATTTTGAATTGCTTTGAGACGAACTGTGACCGCATTTTTATGCGCATCCAAATGTTCGTTAGCCGCCATCTCTTCAATAGCAGGACCGATAGCCTTTATTCCTGCCGGAAGAATTTCCTGGAACGTAATCTTGCGGATAAAACTATCCAGACTGACACCGCTATAGGCTTTGGCATAACCATTGGTTGGCAAAGTGTGGTTCGTTCCGGAAGCATAGTCTCCGGCACTCTCGGGAGTTAACGAACCAAGGAAGACAGAACCGGCATTTACTACATGTTCCGCTACTTCCATGTAGTTTTCCGTTTCTATAATTAAATGTTCCGGCGCGTACGCATTAGTCAGTTCCAATGCTTCATCCATATTCTTTACTAATATCAATTTACTATTCTCCAATGATTTGGCAGCTATTTCACGACGAGGCAATTCGGCTAATTGACGGTCTACTTCTGCCATTACTTCTGTTTGAAGTTTCTCGGAAGTGGTAATCAATATAGCCTGACTATCTATTCCGTGTTCTGCTTGTGACAAGAGATCCGCCGCAACAAAAGCCGGATTAGCAGAGACGTCAGCCAACACTTCCACTTCTGAAGGACCGGCGGGCATATCAATAGCTACATCACGCAGGCTTACCAACTGTTTGGCAGCTGTCACATATTGATTACCCGGACCAAATATCTTATATACTTTAGGGACACTCTCCGTTCCATAGGCCATAGAGGCAATAGCTTGCACACCACCTGCCTTGAATATTTTGCTGACACCTGCCAGTTGCGCAGCAAAAAGAATAGCGGGATGAATGTTTCCATTCTTATCGGGAGGTGTACAAAGTACGATTTCCTTGCATCCTGCAATTTTAGCCGGAACAGCCAGCATCAACACTGTTGAGAAAAGTGGTGCTGTTCCACCCGGAATATACAATCCCACTTTTTCTATTCCCACTGATTTTTGCCAGCAAGTCACACCGTTCATTGTTTCCACCTTCTTTCCGACAAAACGTTGGGAAGCGTGAAAGGTTTCAATATTCTGTTTTGCCAAGGAAATGGCTGCTTTCAATTCATCGCTTACCAATCTTCCGGCAACTTGTATCTCTTCAGGAGTCACAGCAAGCGCGGACAAAGTGACTTTATCAAAAGCAGCTTCATACTCTAATACCGCTTTGTCACCTTCTGCTCTTACCTTATTTATAATAGCACGAACTGTATCGAACAAGCTTTCTGTATTCAGTGCCGGACGTTCCAAAAGTTCAGTCCACTGCTCTTTTGAGGGATATTTAATCAATTTCATAGTTTATATCTTATTTAGGCACGAATTACACGACATCTGGGATTAGCGACTAGATTATCTGTGTAATCCGTGAAATCTATGCCTATATATATTTATACAATCATCTTTTCAATCGGCAGCACTAAAATACCTTCTGCTCCCAGTCCCTTCAGTTTTCCAATGATTTCCCAAAAACGTTTTTCATCAAGTACTGTATGGACAGAGCACCAGCCTTCCTGTGCCAACGGCATCACCGTAGGACTCTTCATACCCGGCAATACAGCTATGATTTCCTCCAGTTTATCTTTCGGAGCATTCATCAATACATATTTTTTATCTTCGGCTGTTTTTACTGCATTCATGCGGAACAGTAGTTCTTCGAGCACTTCTTTTTTCTCGTCGCTCATATTCTTGTTACCAATCAACAATGCTTCCGACTTCATTACGACTTCTACTTCTTTCAATCGGTTACTCACCAACGTAGAACCGGAGCTTACAATATCGAAAATAGCATCAGCCAACCCAATTCCCGGAGACACTTCTACAGAACCGGTAATCACATGAATTTCAGCATTTACACCATTTTTCTTCAGGAAGTTACGAAGAATAACCGGATAGGAAGTAGCAATCTTCTTACCGTTAAACCATGACAAACCAGGATATTCAAGATCTTTCGGCATAGCCAATGAAAGACGACACCTACTGAATCCCAAACGTTTGATGATTTCCGCATCTTCTTCTTTTTCTATAAATTCGTTTTCGCCAACAATTCCCAAGTCTGCTACACCAGTAGCCACTGTCTGCGGGATATCATCATCACGAAGGAATAGAACTTCAATAGGGAAATTGGAAGATTGCACCAATAAGGTACGTTTGGTAGTGCTCAACTTAATATCTGACTCTCCTAAAAGCGCCATAGTCTCTTCAAAGAGACGTCCTTTGGCTTGTACTGCGATTCTTAACATGACTTTATTTAATTTTTAATTATAATATGCGCTGCGAAATAAAAAAGGCTTACCGTATTCGGCAAGCCTTAGTTATCATTTATATAGTCATACACAATATCATCCATGCCCACCGATTATTCGTTAGGAAAATGATGATGATGTGTAGCTGTATATTTCATATTTCTTCTATTAACTGCGACAAAAGTAAAGTATTTGTTTGAAACCACCAAACATTTATCACAAAAACTTGAGTTTTCATTTCAAATTAAAGGTTATATTTCTTCCGGTTCTACATCACATTTCGAAAAAGACAATCCCTTTTCACCGATTTACTTTCGTATGCAACGAATAGCAAAAGCTTTTGTATCAACACCGGCATTAGATTCTTCTATAATATTTGTATCACTTTTCATGTAGAAAACTTTCGTGTTGATAGCAGTATTTGTATTGTCCAACGTCCAATATGCAAGATGTTTTTTCTCATAATCTGCTTGAAAAGCTCCTACGCACATTCCCACGGGAACAGCATTAAAACCTGATAAATTAGTTGCAGGTTGCACTTGTTCTCCCGGCTTTAAGGGTACCCAATTTCCTGACTTCAACAAAGAAGCCTCTCCCTTCAAGTAATCTTTTAAAATGTTCCAGTCTTCCCAATCCGGTATACTCCAATGAGTTGGTAAGATTTTAGCAGAAAGTGCTACATTAGCAGTATAAAAATAATATCCCGTATCAGACAGCAAATATCCAGCAGTATTCGCAGACACCGTATCTAATCTAGCAATAGAACTGCCATCTACATATAAAGATGCCTCCAAATTATTCCTCATCCAGTATTGAGTTCCGATCTTCACTAGCGGATAATTATGGATGACTCCTCCACGTACGTCACGAACGACATCTTCCAATGCTAGAACAGATAATGCATCATCGGCCATCGCAACCGATAAGGAGATCGTCCCGTCTGCCAGCACATAAACATTATTGCGAGCCAATAAAGTGCCATTCACATAGGTTAATGAGTGATCTTCCATATTCCACGATACACTTCCACCATTCACTTTTCCTGATTTTCCCAGCAACTGTGCCACAATCCCTTGAGATAAATTAACGCTGTCGTCTTCTTTCATCGGATAAGCAACAATCGCTTGAGAAGAAAAATCCGGAGTTACAAGATACTCTTTACATATTTCGGCTACTTGTTTTCCTGAATGCATCACTTTGTACACATTCGATTTTTCAAAAGTCAGTTCCGAAACATCTATGTATTTATGAAGAATAACTGATTCGGTATGATCCACTTCAGTCCCCTCCCAATCTCCGATTTCTCCATTCATTTCACTCATCAATATATCTTCAGCCGATACAAATGTTATTTCCAATTCTCTCTGTTTTCCACTTTCCAATTGGAAAGTAAGTGGTAATAAACTGGTATATAGTTTGCCTGCAGCTTCCAATGTTATGTATTGGTATCCGACTGTCGTCTCTTGGGGAATCAAAATAAGCTCTTTTCCTACTAGTCGACCGTCTTTTATTTCCCATTCTCCTGCAGGAGTTATATCTTTCTCTTCAGAATAGGCAGAGAATGTTTTCTTCTGAAAATCATAAATGGCCTTAGTATAAAAGCCACTCACCGAAAGTGTAGGTTTCACAGACAGTATTTCTTCTATATTCTCTCCCTCTCCAGGGACAAGGACTATTTTCATACGAAAAAACTGGTGAGTGTAAGTCAAAGCAACTGCGTCTTTACTGGCTAATACTTCCTTTTTGGAAGCAACTAGAAAATCAGAATGAGAATAATCATCCGGTTTATCTTGAGTTGTTGCAACGGTCACTTGCATGGAACTTTCCCCCATTGCTACTCCACTCTTCTGATATGGATAATAACTGATTAAATTCAATGTAATTCCATCATCCGGATAGTAAACCGATTCATCAGATACAAACTCACCAGTAGATGAACGCACAAAATGAAGATTATCTGCATAACGTTCTTCTTGCATTGTAGCAGTTCCTGCAAGTGCAAATAACCCCACTTCATCTCCTTCCTCAAAACTATTATTTACTACACGGGTGTTCATAATCTCATGAATATCAGCAACAAACTTTAATGGAATATCTCCATTATTGACGTCTTTCCCTTCCTCCGAAATATGGTTTACACAAGCTGTAAACACAATACAACAGAAAATAAACGAACCTACTCCGACAGATAGATTATGACATGTTTTCATTTTGTTTTTCTATTAGTTAAAAAAAAGAAATTCTAGATTAGGCAGAAAGAATGCCATAAGAGGAAGTTTTCACTTTCGGTTATGAAAAACCATACAACACGTTTGTTGCAACTGTAAAATCTTAAATTTCCACATTACAGTTTGAAATGTGAGAGCGAAAGTACAGATTATAGTTAAGAAAAGAAATATTTTCCTTTAAAAAAAACAATCTTTTATATAAAGAACAAATAATCAATCATTTACATATCACATACAAATACAAGACATTCTGAACTCCACATTATTATATTAGCATTAGTTATTATTTACTATCCGTCATTTATTTCAGAAAGAATACCCCACTTCTATTCCGGCAATGTGTCTGCCTTGCGAAGATGCATATTGATAACAATAAAATGCATCCAATGACCAACGTTTGGCTAAAGCAATCTCCACTCCGGGACGATAGCGCATACGGTCTGCTCTCCAAAAAGAGGTATCATCCAGACTTTGATAAATTTCAACAGAAAAATAAGGAGAAACGATTCCTTTTGTAGGAGCATAGGATAACTTCAAACGAGAACGTAGACGAGTTTCAGAATCACCACGGTCAAAAGTCTGCTGAAACCTCTCCCGCAAAGACACTTTCAACCATTGATAACGAAAGTTGGCAGTGGCAGATATATGATAGCGATGTCTCAACTTCCAGTCTGAATCACCCAAATTCAAAAGATGAGCCTCATATCCTACCCCAAAATTCAAAAAAGAATAAGGACGATAACTTCCGCCCGCAGTCAATCCCCAACGATCCAACCGACTTACATCATCTTTCATACGGAACTCTAAATCGCCTGAAACCGAGAAACAGGAATCTATCTTATGATTTACCTTGAATTTAGTCCATGTATTGAAATCATCACTTTGTGCCCACGCGGAAAACGACATTCCAAACAACAACACAAACAGCCAAATCTTAGTATTTAATATTATTCTACTCATTGATTATCGGGTTAAAGTTACAAAGATAATAAATTATCTCCGGCAAATGAAAGGCGTAAAACTGAATTTATTCTGAAAAGATAATGTTTGTATTCTGCCTAAATTCTCATTTGCATATTGTATCTTTGCGTAAGAAACTCTAAAACCATCGGATATGGACAACTTAATGCGTAAACTTCCTATTGGAATACAGACATTCGAAGGAATACGGAAGGAGAATTATCTTTATGTAGATAAAACCGCGCTTATATGGCGTATGGCCAATTTGGGAAAGCCATATTTTCTAAGCAGACCACGCCGCTTTGGTAAAAGTTTATTAATTTCGACATTCGATGCTTATTTCCAAGGGAAAAAAGAGCTATTTAATGGATTAGCCATTGAACAACTAGAGACGAAATGGGAACAGTATCCAGTTTTACACCTTGATCTGAATGCAAAAAAATATGAGACAGCAGCGGATTTAATTGCAATGCTAAACCAATATTTAGAAAAATGGGAAGCTATTTATGGTGATGAGAAAAAAGACCGTAGCCCTGAAGAACGTTTTAGCTATGTGATCGAGCAAGCTTTTCTGAAAACAGGAAAAAACGTCGTCGTATTAGTGGACGAATATGACAAACCACTTTTGCAGGCTATTACTCGTCCGAAATTATTCGAGGACTATCGTCAGACATTAAAAGCCTTTTATGGAGTGCTGAAAAGTGCCGACGCATATCTCCGTTTTGTTTTCCTGACCGGAGTTACGAAGTTCTCTCAAGTCAGCGTATTCAGTGATCTGAATCAGTTGAATGACATTAGTTTAGACTATTCTTATGCCACACTTTGCGGTATTACCCAAGAAGAATTGGAGAGTACTTTTAAACCCGAGATTGAAATTTTCGGTCGTAAGAATCATCAAACTCCAGAAGAAGTAGTCACAGCAATGAAACGTAACTATGACGGTTATCATTTTCACCCGGATGGCTCAGGGGTATTCAATCCGTTTAGCGTATTGAATGCTTTCAGCAAATTGGAGTTGGGCAGCTATTGGTTCCAAACCGGTACGCCAACATTCTTGGTTGAACTACTACAAAAAAGTGAATATGATCTCCGTACTTTATTAAATGGCATAGAAGCACCTGCTTCTTCTTTTGTAGAATACAGAATGGATGCTAATAATCCTATACCGCTGATTTATCAAAGTGGATATCTGACTATTAAGGATTACGACAGAGAGTTTCAGAACTATCGGCTTGATTTTCCGAATGATGAAGTGCGCTACGGATTCATTAACTTTCTTGTTCCGTTTTACACTCCAATGAAGAACAACGATCAAGGATTTTATATCGGAAAATTCGTTCAGGAATTACGCACAGGTGATTATGAATCTTTCCTCACCCGTTTGGAGGCTTTCTTTGCTGATATTCCGTATGAACTGAATGACCAGACCGAACGGCACTATCAGGTTATTTTCTATCTTGTATTTAAACTAATGGGACAATTCACAGAAGCAGAAGTACGCAGTGCCCGCGGACGTACCGATGCTGTGGTCAAAACGCCCAAATATGTCTATGTATTTGAGTTCAAACTAAATGGAACCGCAGAAGAAGCAATAAAACAGATTAATGAAAAAGGTTACCTGATTCCTTATCAGAAAGACCATCGGGAAATAGTGAAGATCGGTGTGGAATTCAGCGCGGAAACCCGCAATATCAATCGTTGGCTAGCAGATACGAAGTAAATATGATAAAAACATTTCGGGAAGAATCGTAACAACGAACTTCCCGAAATTAAATCCAATACCTTTGAAAACAAACACTTGTTATACTCTTTTACAAACAAGTTTTGCAATCTAACCTAATATACTTGGAACTAATCTGTCTCTTTTGATTTTGCATCCCAGACCAATAACGCAAAAAGTACTGACAGCAGAGCCGACCCTATCCAAAACCAATTAATATAAGTGAAGTCATAAACATCCACTCCGTTCTGAACCGTTTTTTGGCCTTCTATCAGTATACCGCTCATCACATCCTGCAATCCGGCACCAATATAACTGGCAATGCCAACAACTCCCAATGCAGCTCCCGATGCATTGCGAGGAGCAATATCGACAGCCATCAAACCACCCAAAAAGCAAATTAGTACTCCGATTCCTAAACCAAAAAGAATCATAGCCAATACATCTATCCAAAAATGTACGCCCGGAACCAACAGGAAAAGGCAAAGTGCAAATACATTCATCAATCCGAAGATTAAGGCAGGAACATTGCGACGACCACCAAACAATTTATCCGAAATCACTCCGGAAAACATCGTACCGATGATACCACAAACCGGACAGATAGAAATGATAAAACTGGCATCCAGGGTAGAATACCCTTTTTGAGCTTCCAAGTAAAAGACGCCCCAGCTGTTTATCGCATAACGACTGATATACATAAAAGCACTCGAAAGGGCAAGAATCCAAATGGCAGGCATCATCAACACCTGGCGCTGTGCTTTATTGAAATCCGCCGTTTCTGTTGCACTCATCTCTTTTTTCTGTTTGGGAACATTCACTGGAGGGAAACCCTGACTCTCGGGAGTGTCATGAAAGAACTTCCACACGATTAAAGCTCCAAGCAAACCGACAATACCGGCTCCGAAGAAGCCGTAACGCCAACCCAAGACACTGACAATAGACGCAATTATCAGAAAGGTTAACGCTTCACCGATGTTATGGCTGGCAGACCAAAATCCGTAATAGGAACCCCGTTCTTTGTCCGTGAACCAACGAGAAAGGCCAACCACACAGGAGGCCGCCCCCATAGACTGAAACCATCCACTAATCCCCCAAAGGACAGCAAACAGAATAAAAGAGTTGGTAAAGCCGAGACATAAGTTCACTAATGCCGTAACCAATAAACCGGTAGTCATGAAGCGATTAATATTGCTACGGTCGGCAAGGAAACCATTCGTGAACTTTCCGAGGGCGTAAGTGAAGAATAATACGGAGCCGATTATTCCCAGTTCCGTTTCAGAGAAGATTCCTTCCTATACGATGGGCTTCTTTACGACATTCAGACTAAGACGGCAAACGTAATACATACCGTAGCCAAAGGTTGCCGAAAGGAAGGTAGACCACTTCAGATACTTCAGACGACGTTCATCGGAGGAGGACAAAGCCTCCCCGTTACAAGGTCCCGGTGAAGAGACCTTGTAAAAGTTTATAAGCTGTTTCAACATGAAGAAATACAGTTAGTTGTGAAGTTTCTTTTTGCGCAGATACTCCAGTAACAGAGCAGGGCGATCGGTTTGAATTAATTTCGCTCCCTGATTAATGATCCATCCCCAGCTTTCTTCCGGTTGATGGAGTTCCACCGCACGGTCATCATCATGACCGCCACATAGTTCAGGCCAAAGAGAATTGATAAACAAGTTAGAACCTGTATCACGCACTTTCTTTATCAGGTTAAGAACCTCCGGATTATCATTATCGAATACTAATTCATAAGCAACAGGCTTCATGTGAGTCTGATAACTGTCAATAATAGCTTCGGCTCCTTCTTTGTGCAACTGTACAATAGGCATAAAAATTACTTTATCCAACACAGCACCGTTTTCAGCTTTCACTTGTTCATAAGGAAGCCTGGCTTTGATAACACACTGGTCGACTGTTCCTGTCTTCTCGAGTACGGCATAAGCCTCCTGAAAATAATCATAGCCCTTATCAATATTTACCATTATCTTACCTTTGCAGAGCAACATGACTTCCTCCAATGTAGGAATCTGATGTCTTGTTTTACAAGCGACCCCATTTTTAAGACGCATTGCTTTCAATTCCGCTAATGTATAATCTTCTACCAGTCCTTTCCCGTTCATGGTGCGATTGATTGTTTTATCGTGCATCACTACCAAATGTCCGTCTTTGGTTCTTTTCAAATCGATCTCTACCATATCGACTCCCATATCAATGCAATTCTGTATACCTTGCAATGAGTTTTCCGGAGCATTACGCCAGTCAGCCCGATGTGATACAACCAGTATTTTATCAGGATGATCTCCTAACAAGTTTTCTTTGATTTCTGCTATTCTATTTTGGGCAACAGCCAGTTGTACCAAACATAGAAGAAGTATGAAGTTACATATCCGTTTCATAAGTGCAAACATTAAGAATTTTAATTCAGTTTATTGTTTTTCCAGACCATTTTTTCTCCCCACATTGGTACATAAGTCTGTTCACAGTTAATCTTCGAAGCCCGTTCGAGTGCCAGTTCCAATGACCATCTCGATTCGTCAACACCTGCATGAGCAAGCTCCAAAATGTGCGATAACAAGACATAATCCGGTTCTACCTGCCCTGCACCCGAGCCCAGAATATTATTTTCAATCAGTGCATTGGGAGCGTAACGTGGTATCAATACATTCACATAAGAAGCCAGATTCGTATATTGTTCCGGTTTATAGTTGGAGTCTCCTACATGCATAAAGACGAAGTTACCGGTATCTTCACCACAATCAATCGAAAATACAGTCACAAAATTAGATAACCCGGAATTGTTGTGATCGGTGATACAGGTTTTAATCTTGAATTTTCCTATTTCATAATCTTTATCTCCTTTTGCGGTATAAGGATATGTCGTATCTTTCAGGTAGTTAGACAATACCGGTTTGCCTAAATCAAACATAGCCTGAATAAGATCATTGTTATAATGATCGGAATGCTTATGAGTGACGCAGAGAAAATCAATATAAGGTGCCAGTTCTTTTGCCCAACGATGAGAAATATCGATAGCAAAACATCCTGAGGGAGTCTTGACCACATATCCCATATTATAGAGCAACCAAATCTCTACTGTACCATTTTCCACCTTTGAGTTCTTAACTCCATCCATTACGCGGTCAAATGCGTTCCGATAAAAATAGATAATAGGATCACACTTTTCCATATTCGTACTTGCTTGGTCGAAGCCATTCAAATAACTGATGAAATAATCATTTTTACATTTATCCGCATACTCCTGAATTTTGGTCAAAGTAGCGGTACGTCCAGCATTGACAATCAAAGGAGAAGAATTCCACAACTGCTGTGCTGTAGCATCCACTTCTTCTGCCAATTGAGTAAGGATTCCTTCATGCCCTGTTTCGGTACTGTTGTTGTCATCATCGCAAGCAACAAAACCTATTGCCAAAAGGCAAAACAGTAAATATTGAATTTTTCTTATTATATCCATCTTATTTCAGTGTTTTATAATCATTAATTATTTTATTGAAAGTTTCAACAACCTGTTCCGGCGTTGGACGTGTGTCATGATTTTCATGATCTTTAGTCGCTTCATACATGAAAACTCCTTCATAACCGACTCCTTCGAGTGCGTGCATTAACTTTCCCCACTTAATATCGCCTTGCGTAGGAAGCCAGTGGCACTCGTTGACAAAATCAAAATCCGAAGCATGTATGGTGCCAATACGTTCACCAATGGTTTCTACAAAATGTTCCGTCGTTCCTTTTGTATAATGATTGGTATCAAAACAAACCTTCACACCAGGAATATCTTTGATAATCTCCCAAAGTTCTTCAGGAGTATTTCCCAGACAAGTCCGCGGAAGATTCTCTATACATAACTGTGCTCCTATCTGATCCGCATACTTCTTCAGATAAGCGATAGACCTGGAAGCATTGGCTATTCTTTGTGCCCGAATACTGTCGTCAATCGGTTCGGAACTTGGATGCAGAACTAAACATTTCGGTTGAAATTGAGCACACTGTTCAATCATTTCCGCCATAAAATCTACATTTTCTTTCCTTTTCTTTTCATCGAGAACCGATATATCCAGCGTGCGGGAAAAAGGAAGATGTATAGACCAGACTTTGATACCGGCACTATCAATTTTTGCTTTCATATCCCGAACACGAGGAATGACCTCATTTGCCGGAACGCCTCTATAACACTGGTTAAATGCAACTTCCACATACTCTAGCCCCACAGACCGAGCTTGAGAAAAGTCTGTGGAATCAGGTACTTTCCACAAAGCTGTAGTAGTACCTACTTTATATTTCTGTGCATATACTCCCATTGTCATCGTCATAAATACAATAAAAACCGAGATTCTCATTATCACTTACTTTTGACGGTTTGTACCTTGAATATCACCACCACGAATACTCCAGGAGTCTGTCTCCAAAGTCTTATTGATATCAAATGCTTTGACAGCACCGATATTACCAGATCCGATCGTTCCGCAATAAAGCCGTTTGTCCGGACCAATAGTAACAGCTGCCATGACTTGTTGTCCTACAGTTTCTTCAAAAACGATGTTTCCATTAGTGATATCAAGTCCCAACACTTTGTTATTCGATTGAGTACCTATATAAAGAATACCATCCGTGCTCAAGGCACCTCCACTGTAATTCAAATTGTTGCCTACCTTTTTCTCCCAAATTTTAGATCCGCTAGAATTCACTGCATGAACCGTCTGTGAATTTTTCTCCGTAAAGTAGATATTACCATTTTTATCTACAATCGGGAAATAGGCATCTCCTTTCGTTGTCGGATACGTCCATTTCTTTGTCCCATTTGTCATATCGACAGCAACAAGTCCGCCTCCTTTTAACGTTGCATAAAGCACCTGATCTTTCAAAGCAAACGTAGCCTGTTCTGTCACATTTACTTCTTCCAATTTCCATATCTGATCCTTATTCGGTTTAAAAGCATAAATAGCAGCACTTGTACCCGCATAAACATTTCCGGCTTTATCAATAGCTACCGCACTACCTGTTGCTCCGTCAAGGGATTGTTGCCATTTTATAACGCCACTAGATGCATCGAGGGCATACAACGTACTCTTATTAGTAAGACAGTAAAGAACACCATCGACAGACAATGCAGGAAAAGCACCTACCGCAGCATCCAATTTAACCGCCCACTTTTGGGTTCCATTCGGATTGATAGCATATACATTATTAATAGTAGCATTTCTTACACACTGATATATGGTACCATCAGGAGCCACCAACGCACCTCCACCATACGTTATCTGGCTGATAGCAAACACCCATTTGAATTCACCGCTCACTACATCAATAGCAAATAAATGCCCTGCAGGAGTAGACGTTGGGATGTACATTGTTTTTCCATCCGGAGAGAACACCGGATTGGAAGTCTTTACATATCCGGTAAGTCCGTCAAAGTTCAAATCGACAGAATTCCATTTATAATTGCCGACTGTAACAGCCAGACTACCCGACTCGGTTGTGTTATTTACATAAGTCACCGTGACAGCTACTGTATAAGTTCCGGTAGTAGCAAATGCATGTACAGGATTGTTTTCTCCTGATGTCGTACCATCACCAAAATCCCAGCTTACCGATTTCACTTCACCTGCCATAAAATACATATCGTTATAAGCAAAGGCGCAAGATTCCCACACGACCAGTTCCGTATTGGCAAGAATAGGATAGATCAATCCCGGAGTAGCTGAAGTCTCCACTGGAATAGAATTGCCCGTAGGATAAACACAAACTACGTTGAACGTATATTCCTGATCGTTAGTCAACCCGTCAACAATGTATTCTTCCAATGAAGTATCATCCAGATTGATAATCTGATTGCCTGGATTAACAGTAACCTGATAACGGGTAAAACGTTTACTAGCAGGTTTTGTCCATCTCAAACGCACTCTTTCATTGCCGGCTGCTGCCGTCAGATCAGAAATCGGGTATCTCGCATTCTTCGGCGTACAGGCAGCGGTCGTTTTACTAGCCAATCCTCCTGTATAACGAGGCTGTACAGAAAAAGTATAAGCAACGTCATTCACCAGATTATTGATTGTGGCAGTCATTGTTTTTGCATCCACAGTCATCTCACCTCCTTCCGCATCTGACGATCCGGAAGTCCAAAGAATCAAATATTCATTAGGCCGGGCATTTTCGTATGTCTCCCAAGCAAGAGTCACATTCATATCTCCGGCTGTTGCCGTAAGTGACTTCAGTTCATACAAATCGAAATTCGCTTTTGGCAGTTCTTCTTCACAAGCAGTAAAAACTACTGTGAGAATAAACAACAAACTATATATTATTTTTTTCATTGTCTGAATTCTTTTAGTTTAACCCTATTAATATCCCGTATTCTGCCACAACAATTCTGTGTTGTTTATTCTTTCCAATTCCGTTTTGGGAATAGGATACAGGAATTGGTAATCCTGAATCATATGTCCTTCCGCTTTCATGGCTTCCTTAGCACCTCCCATACGTACCAAATCGAACCAACGCTGTCCCTCATAAGGAAATTCCTGTTGACGTTCCAGCATAATCGCATTACGGAAACTATCCTGGTCGGGTAATTCTGTAATCAAAATCGGAGACAATCCGGCACGGGTATGTACAGCATTCAAAGCAACCAAGGCTTCTGAATTCTGCAAATTACTATAGCTAATTTCATTCAAAGCTTCTGCGTACATCAACAATACATCGGCATAACGGAGAATAATCTGGTCATTACCAACAGTGTTATAAGTCGCGCTCTTGACATCTTTAAATTTATTCATGACACAAACCTTATCTTCCACCTTTACATAAGTAATCAAATCTTTCCGCTTATCCCCGTCTTTATAACATTCTTTCAGCGCCTTTGTCTGATTGGAATTGTCGGTCAGGTTAATAATAGAGAACCAGTATCCATGCCCTTCTCCTTCCACATCCTTATTAAAGCGAACAGCAAAAATGATCTCATCATTCATTTTATTATTTACATCAAAAACCCGGTCCGGAGTAGTCATCAGAGAATACTTACCTATCAATTGAGATAACACATTTCGAGCTTCCGCCCATTTATGGAAAGTGAGGTAAATCTTGCCGAGCAGTGCCATTGCAGCACCGGAAGTCACTCGTCCCATATCGGTACTTGTATAAGAAGACGGCAACATACCTTCATTAATAACCTGATTCAAATCACCGACAAGGAAATCATAAACCTGCTGATCTGAACTACGTCCGATTTTCAGAGCTTCGGCCACTGTTACCACCTTATTAGTCATAGGTATTCCCCCCCACAGACGATACATATTAAAATAGGTAAGTGCACGAATGAAAAGGGCTTCTCCTTTATATTGTTTTTTCAGAGTAGCGTCAAAGTTGGCTTCATCAATCCTATCTAATATAAGATTACAACGATAGACTCCATTATTAAAATTCGCCCAAGCATTTTCCAGGATTCCATTAGAAGCTTTATCTGCAAACTGGTCGATATCATAACGGTCCTGCGTTCCGGCAGTAGGTGCGCTCAATGTCAAATTATCACTCCGATATTCGCAACACTCCGTAAAATAGGAAACCTGTGTCTGCAATTTAGAGTAACATCCCATCACAGCTACATTAAAATCGTCTGCTGTCTTATATACCTTATCGGTAGGCACACTGCTACTTGGTTCCAAATCGAAGAAACTATCTGTACAGGCAACTGATAGAAAAGCAGTTGACAAGAATAGTATTAGTTTATATTTTTTCATACAACGTGTATTTTAAAGGATGATTAAAGAGTTATATTCAATCCGAATAAGAATGTTTTAGCCAATGGATAAGTACCATAGTCTTCACCCGGTGAAAGAGAATTAGACGGCCGGGCATTCACTTCCGGATTGTATCCGCTATAATTAGTTGAAGTCCAGAGATTTTGTCCGGAAACGTATACTCTCAACTTTTCTACAAAAAAGCGCTGGGTCAGATTTTTCGGCAAAGTATATCCCAGTGTCACATTCTGCAACCGCAGATAAGAGCCATTTTCCAAATGCCAGGTTGACGTACGTCCATTATAACCTTTTGATTTACGATTGGCACGATTCACCTGACCGTTTCCCGGATCTTCCGGACTCTTCCAACGATTCAAGGCGATGGTAGTACCATTGGTATTACCTTCCAGATTATCAATGTATCGGCGATTCAAGTTCAAGATCTCATTACCATACACTCCCTGGAAATTGAAATCAAGATCAAATCCCTTAAACCATACTTTTCCACCAAATCCATAGGTGAAATCAGGCATATAGTTACCTACTATCGTACGGTCTTTATCCAAGTCCATCACACCGTCTCCATCTACATCCACAAACCGGAAATCTCCGGGCTTGGTATTGCTGAAATGAGGATATCTCTTTAATTCTTCTTCATTGGAGAAAATACCATCCTGCACCAACAGATAATAACAGCCAATAGGTTCACCAACTTTCGTTATGTAATATGCATGATCTACGCTACCGGTAGATATGATAGGAGCATTACCCGGACCGAGCGCTTTTACTTCGTTTGTATTCGTAGCATAATTGGCATTGAATGAATAACCGAAATCTTTCGTTATATTCTTCTGTGAGGTCAATGCTATTTCCCATCCCCTGTTGTTCACTTTACCAATATTCATCAATGCAGTGCTATATCCAGTCAGATGAGGAACAGGTACGTTCAACAACATATTAGAAGTGTTGGTATTGTAATAATCCACAGTCAGTCCCAACAATCCTTTGAACATTTGTAAATCAATACCCACATTCACCATCGCATTCTTTTCCCAACTCAAATCCTCATTCTTTATGGTACTAGGTTTATATCCATTCACCAACTGCCCATTGCCTGTACCGAGTATATAGTTATCGGAAGCCATCAGAGACAGGTGATCATAATTACCAATCTGAAAATTACCGGTAACTCCATAACTGGCTCTAAGTTTCAAGTCATCAACAAATGACAGGAATTTTGCTTTCGTGAAAAAGTCTTCTCCACTTATTCTCCATGCAAAAGAAACAGAAGGGAAATATCCCCAACGGTTGTTTTTTCCGAAACGGGAAGAACCGTCTGCACGAATGGCTGCTGAAGCCATATACTTACCTTTATAGCTATACTGTACACGTGCTAGATAAGAAGCAATTGTCCACTGTGTTTTATCAGACGCACCTTTCGTCACTGTACCACCGGAAATTGTTTGTATGTAATCATTCGGGAAATCGGTAGCCGTCACATTATCCCTTTTATATGTTTCTTTTTGAGCCGATTGCACTAAAACAACATTGATAGAATGAGCATCCTTGATGGTCGTATTATAATTGATTTTATTCTCAATCAACCAGTTAAAATAAAAACCGGATGAACTATATGCAGTAGGATTCGACTTCACATCATAATATTTATGTCCCAATAACGGAAGTTCCGATGAACGGTATTGATCGTTATGCGAACCATAATAATCACCACCAAAAGAGATGTTATAGGTAAGCCCTTTATATAACTCCAATTCCGCAAAGAATTTTCCAACAATAGCCATACGGTCTACAACATCCGATTGGAGATTTGCCATGGCTACCGGATTTAATACGGCATTGTGCTGATAGTCATTTCCAATTCTCCAATATCCGTTTCCCTGATAGTTATAACTTCCATCCGCATTATACACCGGCCATACCGGAGGCATCATCAAGGCTGATTGCACAATACCATTGGACCCGGAAGCATCTACCCGGTTGGAAGTAGAATAAGAAGGAGAAAAATTCAGACCGAATTTCAGTCTCTTATATTTCCCGTCCAGATTCATACGCATACTATATTTCTTAAAATCGGAATTAATGATAATACCTTCTTTATCATAATAGTTAGCTGAAATAAAATAACCGACTGTTTTTCCTCTGCCGGAAATAGATACATTGTGGCTGGTAGTAGCAGCAGTACGGAATATAGCGTCTTGCCAGTCCGTATCGGTCAGTCCTTTGTCACCATTCAGATAAGGAAAGAGTTCAGTGGGGATACGTTCCCATGAGTTGGGACGCATTCCATTCGGATCGTCCGGTAATCCACCGGGATTGGCATCCAGATAGGCGTTGTCATGCCCATCTTTTGCAAATTCGGCAAACTGATATGCATTCATCATTGGAAGTTTCTTCGAAACACTCTGGATACCATAATATCCATCATACTGCACTTTCATTTTCTCCGACTGCCCCTGTTTGGTCGTGATAATAATTACACCATTCGATCCGCGGCTACCATAAATAGCTGCCGAAGAAGCATCTTTCAAGACTTCTACAGATTCAATATCATTATTATTCAGATTGGCAAATCCACGTTCCACTGGTACACCGTCGATAATATAGAGAGGATCACTACCTGCATTCACTGTGCTGATACCACGAACACGGATACTTACGCTTCCTTCCGGATCACCACTAGGTTGCGTCACCTGTACTCCCGGCATTTTTCCCGCCAACGCCTGACGAAAATCGGAAGCGGAAACTTCTGCTATTTGTTCAGCTTTCACGGAAGAAATAGAAGTAGAAACATCTCTTTTTCTCTGAACACCATAGCCTACCACGACTACTTCATCGATCATCTTACTATCTTCCACCAACGTGATTTTTGCCGTATTCTTATCTTTTGCAGAGATATTCACCGTTTTATAGCCGATATAAGAAATTGTCAGTGTAGCAGATTCCGGTACATTCATGATTGAATAACGTCCGTCGATATCGGTAATGGTACCACTGCCTTCTCCTTTAATCTGAACACTGGCACCAATCACCGGTTCTCCTTTATCATCCGCAACAATTCCCTGAATAGTGCGTGTACGTTGAGCTGTTTCTTCCTTTTTAAGCGGCTGTTTACTGACAGCAATTGTATGATCGGTCCTATTGAAATAAAGTTTGGCCTGGGTGGTTATTTCGCCCAGAATCTGTTTTAATGAAGCATTTTTAATGTCGAAAGAAACTCTCGGAGCTTTGTTCACCGTCTCCTGGTCATAGAGAAATTTTAAATTAGTCTGTTTGCTGATTTTATTGAAAACACTTTCTACCGGCTCATTTTGCACGCGAAGCGTTATATCGTGCTCTTTCAGTGTTTGAGCAGCAGCCGGAACAATTAAAATGAAGGTGAATAGTAAAAAAGCTAAAAACGAACAGCTATTTTTACTTATCCCTTTACAAATAAGAAGATTATTCATAAATTTGTGCGTTTTAGTAATTGACTAAAGTTATTAAAAACGAGCAATGCGCGATACGTTATTCATTTGGGTCGAAGCTTATGAATATCCGTCCGGATTGCAGATAGGGGCATTCCTTTGGAGTGCTTCTATCATTTTAGAGAGGTTCATGAAGGGGCTGTTTTCATCTATTATTCTTTTAAATTAAACATTATCTTTTCTTCATCTCATTTTTTATAAAAAAGGACATCAATGCCTTCTTTCTTATATTTGATATCACCACTGATAAATTCGATGGATTTAAGTACGGACTCCAGACTCTTATTATCGTGCTCACCGGTAATCAAGTTGTTAAAATCCTGACCGGAAGCAAAAGTAATCCGGCAATTATATACACGCTCCAGTTCTTTTGCCACATCCCGAATCGGTGTACTGTAGAAACGTAAACCTCCTTTCATCCAGACAGCCACTCCCCTATCTTCTGTTTTCTTACTATATTCACCGGAAACCGTATTGATAAGCACTTGCTCTTTGGCAGTCAGCCTCATCATTGCTTCCGGTAAATCAACCTGCACTTTACCACTCTCCACACTCACAGATACAATCTCATCCGTTGAATAGGACTTGACATCAAAACGAGTACCCAATACCTGAACATCCAGTCGCTTCGTCTTTACAATAAATGGCATCTTTTCATTACGGGCAACACGGAAATATCCCTCACCTTCAAGTTCTATTTCACGGCTATCTCCCACAAAACGTTCCGGATAACGCACTTGAGAACAAGAATTCAATACCAAAAGAGTTCCATCCGGCAAAGTCACTTGTCTT
>ERZ777306.2354-NODE-2354-length-24482-cov-42.038769_pt1 | contig 24482 bp, 27 predicted proteins | sample MGYA00374966_ERZ777306 | MGnify/ENA primary metagenome ERZ777306 (study PRJEB29329, sample SAMN06343882) | mouse gut metagenome | isolation source: Mouse cecum | place: Austria: Vienna | collected 2014-11-15 ...
GAGGAAGTTTTGGCGTATTCATAATTACAATCGATTATCTAATTAGGTAATCTAGCATAACACAAAAAAACCTTTTATTCCACTGAAATAAAAGGTTTTTTTTGTGATTTTTAAATTTTTAGTTCTCTAGTTCTGCAATTTTTCAGTCGTCTAGCGGCAGAATCTGTCAGAAGCCGCTTTCCGGCAGGGATTTCACATCCGTTTTTTGTTTACGGTCAAAGTATAATTTTTCGAGCAGCTCCGGTGAGTCTTCGAAATGAACGGAGAAAGAGCGTCGTGCGATGCTGTGCGGCCGCTGCAGGGATTTCTCGTCACTGGTGACGAGAAGGATGTCAAACTTTCAAAATCCTCAACCTAACAGGAAGTCCGAAATGAAAAAGATTAAAGTCGGTATTGTCGGCGGAAGCGGCTACACAGGCATTGAGCTGCTTCGTCTTCTTGCGCAGCATCCGAATGCGGAAATCGTCACCATTACCGGAAGAAAAGACGCCGGTACGCATGTGGCGAAGATGTTCCCTAATCTTCGCGGACGTTTGGATCTGACATTCTGTGATCCTTCCGAGGCTCCGCTCGATCAGTGTGACGCGGTATTTTTTGCGACGCCGCATGGCGTAGCGATGTCCATGGCGCGGGAGCTGACCGCCAAGGGCGTCAAGGTTATCGATCTGGCGGCGGATTTTCGTATTAAAGACACGGAAGTGTTTAGCAAATGGTACAAGATGGAGCACAGCTGCCCTGATCTGCTTGCTAAGGCCGTATACGGTCAGCCTGAGACAATGCGCGAGCAGATGAAGAAAGCGGATATTCTCGGTATGGCCGGCTGCTATCCGACAACGATTGAGCTCGGTCTTATGCCGCTTTTAAAACTTCACAGCGCGGAAAAAGACATTGTGAATCTCAATGTCTCGATCATTGCCGACAGCAAGTCCGGCATCAGCGGCGCCGGCAGAAAGGCCGACGTGAGTTTGATTTGCGCAGAAGCTGCCGACAACTTTAAGGCCTATGGCGTTGGCGGCCACCGCCACGAGCCCGAGATGGTTCAGCAGCTGAGCGAATTCGCGGGCGAGAAGGTTCCGCTCACGTTCATTCCGCATCTTCTGCCGACGATCAGAGGCATCTTCTCGACGATTTACGTGCGTCTGACGGAAAAAGGCACGGGAGTGGATTTCCAGTCTCTGTATGAAAACGCTTATCGTGACGAACCCTTTGTGGACGTTCTGCCGGCTGGATCGCTGCCGGAGACTAGGTCGGTACGCGGATCCAACATGGTTCGCATCGCGCTTTACCGCAAGGAGCCTGATCTGCTCGTGATCCTTGTGGTCGAAGATAATCTCGTTAAGGGTTCTGCCGGACAGTCTGTGCAGGCGATGAATCTGCTTATGGGACTGCCTGAAAGCACAGGGCTGGATCAGATTGCGCTGATGCCCTAAAAGAAAAAAGCCTCTGACTCCATGGAAGAATCAGAGGCTTAAATTTTTAGCGGCCTATTTACGCACGAGTTTCGGATTCAAGGTGTAAAGACCCGAGACGGAGGCGGATGCGAGAATATGTCCCTGCATCGCTTCGAGCACTTCCGGACCGGTGAAGCTTCCGCTCAGCGGCAGCAGCGGGAAGTCGACCGCATAGACAGTAAAGACGTAGCGGTGCATTCTCTCATCATTCCACGGAGGGCAGGGACCGTCATAGCCGTAGTGCTTGCCGGTTTCCTCCGGTTTCTCGAAGTTGGTGTAGTCGTTCAGTCCCTGACGCATGCCGTTAGCGCATGCGGGCCCTTTCTTGCCTTTCGGGGTCACGCCTTTTGAGAGGGTGCCCACGTCAATACAGGGTTCTTCCGGCACGATATCCACCAGAATCCAGTGGAAGAAGTCTCTTCTCGGCGCATCTTCCGCAATGACTGCGTCCTCACGGTTAGCCATAGAGAAATCCTGCGGCACGTCGTGATCCTGGCAGATGACTACCAACGACTGTGTGCCCGCGGGCGGATTTGACCATGCAATCTGAGGATTGCGGTTCCCAGCGGGAACAGTATGTTCGCGCCCCATCGGATCTAATTTCGCGTAGGCGTAGCCTTCCGGAATCATTGCGCCTTCGTCAAAAGAATCGCTCCATACTCTGAAGATACTTTCCATAGACTTACCTCTTTTTCGGGTATCTTAGCCAAAATGTGACCGGACCGTCGTTGACCAGTTCAACCGCCATATGCGCGCCGAACACGCCGGTGACAGGCGAAAAACCTTCAGCTTCTAGTTTTTTAACAAAACGTTCGTATAGTTTCTCGCCGAGCTTCGGCTCCGCTGCGGGCGTGAAGCTCGGTCGATTGCCGCTGTTGGTGTCGGCGGCGAGTGTGAACTGAGAGACCGCCATGATTTGGCCTTTGATGTCGCGAAGGCTCAGATTCATTTTGCCGTTCTCGTCGCTGAACACCCGATAGTTCAGCACGCGTTCGGCAAGCGCGTCCGCGTCCTTTTCGCTGTCATCTCTTTCGGCGCAGGCCAGTGCGACCAAGCCCTGATCGATACGGCCGCGAAAAACACCGTCGGCGGTCAGGGATGCTTTGGAAACCCGCTGAATCAACGCGATCATTTTGTCTCTCTTACTTCAAATGAATCTTGGCCCACTTTCTCTTGCCGACCTGAAGGACGTAATCGCCGGGAGCGACTTCAGTCTTTTTATCGGTGACCTTTTCGCCGTCGAGGCGCACGCCGCCCTGATCAATATTGCGGTTGGCGTCGCTTGTTGAAGCGCACAGGCCGGCTTCTTTAATCAGTTTGGCAAGAAGCATCGGCTCGCCGGAGTTGTCGACGCTGATTTCGGGAACATCGCTCGGCATCGCGCCTTTGCGGAAGCGGTTGACGAATTCCTGTTCCGCGGCGTCTGCTGCGGCCGCGTCATGGAATCGAGTCACGATTTCCTTAGCGAGCAGAACCTTCGCGTCGCGCGGATTGCGTCCGTTTTCGCATTCCTTCTTCAGCTGAGCGATTTCCTCGTTGCTGCGCATGGAAAGCAAATCAAACCAGTTCCACATCAGATCATCGGACAGGGACATGACTTTGCCGAACATATCGTTCGGATTTTCGGTAATGCCGATGTAGTTATGTTTGGACTTGCTCATCTTGTTGACGCCGTCCAGGCCGACCAGCAGCGGCATTGTGATGATGCACTGCGCTTCCTGACCGTACTGGCGCTGCAGTTCGCGGCCTACGAGCAGGTTGAATCTCTGATCGGAACCGCCAAGTTCCACATCGGCCTCAAGGGCGACGGAGTCGTAGCCCTGCATCAGCGGGTAAAGCAGCTCATGCATGGCGATCGGTGCCTGTTCGGCAAAACGCTTGGCAAAGTCGTCGCGCTCAAGCAGACGAGCGAGCGTATAGCGGGACGCTAAGCGAATCATGCCTTCGGAACCGAGTTTGTTGCACCATTCGGAGTTGTAGCGAATTTCGGTTTTATCCGGATCCAGGACATGGTAAGCCTGATCAAGATAAGTCTTCGCATTTGTTTCAATTTGTTCTCTCGTTAACGGAGGGCGTGTTGTATTGCGGCCGGAGGGGTCGCCGATGGCACTTGTAAAGTCTCCTACGAGGAAGATAACGGTATGTCCGAGATCCTGAAACTGACGCAGTTTGTTCAGAACGACAGTGTGTCCGAGATGGATGTCGGGAGCGGTAGGATCGAGACCGAGTTTGACACGAAGAGGCTTGCCCGTCGCTTCGGCGCGAGCGAGCTTCTGCTCAAGCTCCTGCTCAATCAGAAGTGTGTCGGTGCCGCGTTTGATTAGGGCCATTGCGTCCTTAATCTTCTGGCTCACCGGGAATTTTTTTTGTTCGACACTTTCAGTCATTTTTAGAAACAATCCTAAAATCGTAGTAGTAAAACCCCTTGCAGACGTCAATGTTTAAATCCAATATAATTGACGCACTTGACGGTAGGGGCGTAATCAAAGCCATCCCCATATTCTATATTCTCTTTCAGCGTTTATCCTTTCTGCGTTGGGGGATTTGTTTTCGTCAAGCGAATTGAGAGTGAGAACGAAGAGAGACAGAAAAGTGAATACTGCAGCAGGCAAATTAACCAAGATTTTTAAGTCAGTGACATTTGCGGCTGCTCTCGTTCTGCCTTTCGCCTCCTTTAATTCTCTGCACGCAGCGGAAGAAAAGACGCCGGTCATTATGGAAAAGGCCGGCGAAATTGATCTTAGCGTTCTGATTCAGCAGTGGGCAAGCGAAATGTACGATGTCTACGCTGAGACCCACATTGAACCGAAAGACACCTCCAAGAAGATTTTCGAGCGCCTTGGTATCCAGGACAAAGCCTTTACTCGTTACGTGACGACAATCAAAGGCAAAGAAAATCCGTTTGCGCGTCTCTCCCGAGGACGTCTTATCCAGGCTCGTCTGACGACTGGCGGAGAAGTGATTTCTCTGAGAGTGTTCCGTCCGATTGACTCACAGTCCAAAGATATTTCTTTCTTTGAGGTCAGCAAAAATAAAGACGGGAAATTCGTGCATGCCGAGAAAACCAGCGGATTTGATGCGCTTCCGATCGCTGCTTCGGGCGTTATTACCTCCAACTTGGATAAAGCGGCTGTCGAAGCGAATATTCCTGCCGGAGTTCTCAAGCAGATCAAAGATCGTTTGTCGACGGAGCTGAACCTCTCCAAGGACGTCTCTAAGGGCGACACATTCAGCGTGATTTATGAGCGCCGTCAGCTTGACGGAGCTGACATCGGAACCGGGAAACTGCTCGCGATTGAGTACTACGCCAAGAATAAGACGATTGAGTCGTATTGGTATGAAGGCGAAGGAATCGAAGGTTATTACGATTCCGAAGGAAAAAACAACGATGTGACTTTCCTTCGCATGCCCTGCGAGGCGCGTGTCACCTCGACTTTTAACCGAGTTCGTCGACATCCCGTGACCGGACGTTTGCGACCGCACTGGGGTGTGGATTTAGGCGCGCCCAAAGGAACGCCTATCTATGCAGCCAGTGACGGCACGGTGACGACGAAGCGTTATCAGCGACGCGGCTACGGCTATTGGCTGGAGATTTCGCACTCCTCGGGCTATACCTCCCTTTACGCACACATGAGCAAGTACGCTCCGGGGATTGAACCCGGAACAAAAGTGAAAAAAGGTCAGCTCATCGGTTATGTCGGTGCGACCGGCATGGCAACAGGACCTCATCTGCACTATGAACTTAAGAAGGACGGCCAGCAGGTCAACCCGCTGATTGCTGATTTGCGTACCGGTGAAAACCTTCGAGATGAGGCCGCTGAAGATTTTAAAGTGGCGATTGCTCCGATGCGCCGTCAGATCGCGATGCTCAGCCGAATTCAGCTCGCTCAGAATCAGCCTCGTACAGCTGCGCATTAACATCCATTAGAATTGAGGTCTTGTAAACAAGACCATTTTCTATGTCAGAACCGCAAATTCCTATTTATGTCGGAATGATGTCCGGCACCAGCATGGACGGCGTCGACGCGGTCGCAGCCGTGTTTACTAACGGTCGATATCAATTTATCGGCCGAAGTTCGGAGTCCTATTCCACACATCTGCGCTCCTCTCTGATCAGTCTCTGTTCGAGCGGTCCGGACGAGGTCCTGCGCTGTCAGGAGTGCGGCAACGAAGTCGCCAAAATTTACGCTAAAGTTTTTAACAAGCTGCTGGAAGGAACCGGTCTGGAAACCTCAAACATTTGCGCTATCGGCGCGCACGGTCAGACGATTCGTCACAGCCCGCAGATGGGCGCGAGCACGCAGCTGATCAACGGGGCGCTGCTTGCGGAGCTTACGAAGACGGATGTGGTGACGGATTTTCGCAGTCGGGATTTAGCCGCGGGCGGTGAAGGCGCGCCGCTAGTGCCGCTGTTTCATAAATGCGTGTTCAGCGGCAGTGTGCCGCGCGGCATTCTCAACATCGGCGGCATCAGCAATCTGACATATCTGCCTGCTTTAGGTTCCGACGCAGATGTTTTTGGTTTTGACTGCGGTCCGGGCAATGTTCTGATGGATGGCTGGACTGAGAAAATCAACGGCACGCCCTACGATCACGATGGAATGTGGGCTAGAAGCGGTAAGGTTAGTGAGAAGCTTCTGGCGCTGCTGAAGAAAGAAGCGTTTTTTGATCTGACGCCGCCGAAAAGCACCGGCCGTGAGCTTTTTAACTTAGGCTGGCTTGAATCAAAACTTTCCGATGAGTCTGTAGAAGACGTGCAGAGGACGCTGGTAGCCCTGACGGCGGGCACGATTACTGAAGCGATTGAGCGCTTTGCCCCAGACATTCAGGAGTTGTTTGTATGCGGCGGCGGAGCGAAAAATTCGCTTTTAATGCAGGAGCTTGCGGCAATGAATCCCGCAAGGGCGGTAAAAACAACGGCGGCTCTGGGCATGGACGCTCAGGACGTGGAAGGCGCGGCCTTTGCGTGGCTCGCAAAACGATTCGTTGAGCGGCAGCCGGGGAATCTTCCGAGCGTCACGGGCGCAGAAGGCGGAAGGATTTTAGGCGCGCTTTATCCGGCGTAAAAAATAATAAGGCCCGATTCGAAAGAATCGGGCAGAATTCTTATTACGTCAAGAAGCGCGAATTTTACCGTTATACGGAGAAGCTGGAGCCGCAGCTGCAGGTTGTCGTCGCATTCGGGTTTTTGATGACGAACTGAGCGCCTTCAAGGTCTTCTTTGTAGTCGATTTCAGCGCCGACTAAATACTGATAGCTCATCGAATCGATGAGGAGCATGACGCCGTTGCGTTCCATGGTCGCGTCGTCTTCATTGACTTCTTCATCAAAGGTGAAGCCATACTGGAAGCCGGAGCATCCGCCGCCCTGAACAAAAACGCGAAGTTTCAGGTTGGGGTTGCCTTCCTCGTCGATCAGTTCTTTAACTTTCATGCTGGCCGCATCGGTGAAAATGATCGGATCGGGAAGCTTGACCTGTTCTTCAGACATATTGATTCCTCATAATTAACTAATTTGGTGACTCGATTATATAGATGCAGTCAATATCCTTTCGTATTAATTGAAAAAATTAGTTTGGAAAGTTGTTCTTTACAGCGGCGTATCATTTAAGCTTATGCACATTCGGCACCCACCAGGTGTTGTATTTATTAGAGAGGATTTCGGAATGTTTAGTAAAGCCGACAAAGTCGAAATGACGGATCCCGCTATTTGGGAAGTTATTCGCAAAGAAGGGCAGAGACAGGAAGATCAGATCGAGCTGATCGCAAGCGAAAATTATGCTTCTCCTGCGGTAATGGAAGCTCAGGGGTCTGTCTTAACCAATAAATACGCTGAAGGTTATCCCGGCAAGCGTTATTACGGCGGTTGCGAATTTGTGGATCAGGCTGAGGCCTTGGCAAAAGAGCGCGCTCTGGAGCTTTTCTGCAAACCCTGCGGCGTGGAGATGGCGGTTAATGTTCAGCCGCATTCCGGCGCTCAGGCCAATATGGCGGTGTTTTTCGGACTTCTGAATCCGGGCGACACCGTCATGGGAATGTCGCTCGCGGAAGGCGGTCATTTATCGCACGGCATGAAACTGAACATGTCCGGCAAATGGTTCAATATCATCAGCTACGGCCTGAATGAAAAAGAAGAAATTGATTACGACGCCGTTGAGAAGCTCGCATTGGCAAATAAGCCGAAGCTGATTATCGCCGGAGCGTCTGCCTATTCTCTGCGAATTGATTTCAAGCGTTTCGGAGAAATCGCGCATAAAGTCGGCGCCTATCTGATGGTCGACATGGCCCACTACGCCGGTCTTGTGGCCGCAGGCGTTTATCCGAGTCCGTTCCCTTACGCCGATATCGTCACAACGACGACGCATAAGACGCTGCGCGGTCCACGCGGCGGCATGATTTTCTGCCGTCCCGATCTCGAAAAATCGATCAACATGGCGGTCTTCCCCGGAATTCAAGGCGGTCCTCTGATGCATGTGATCGCCGCGAAAGCGGTCGCGCTCCATGAAGCGCTTCAGCCCGCATACAAGGAATATCAGAAGCAAGTCATCCGCAACGCCGCCGTGATGGCCGAAGAGCTCAGCAAGCGCGGTCTTCGCATTGTTTCAGGCAGAACTGAAAGCCACGTCATGCTCGTTGACCTGAGATCGAAGAACATCACTGGCAAGGAAGCCGAAAACATTCTTCATGAGATTGGCATTACCGTAAACAAAAACTCTATTCCGAATGATCCGCAGAAGCCTTTTGTGACCAGCGGCATCCGTATCGGTTCGCCCGCAATGACGACTCGCGGCTTTAAAGAGGAAGAAGCAAGAGAAGTCGCAAGTCTGATTGCCGACGTTTTAGATCATCCGCATGACGAAGCGGTTCTTGCCAATGTGAAAGAAGCGGTTGCTTCCCTTGTCGCCCGCTTCCCGGTTTATCGCCAGACTGTTTAAGTAAAGAGGCCGCCTATGCTGTGTCCGTACTGCAAAGAGCCCAATACGCAGGTCATTGATTCGCGCACCAGCGAAGAGGGCAGTGTCATTCGCCGCCGCAGAAAGTGTCCCGCTTGCGGAGGACGCTTTACCACTTACGAGAAAGCGGCGCTGTCGATGCCGCAGATCATCAAGAACAACGGCAGTGCGCGTGAGCCTTTCAGCTCGGAAAAATTGAGAAGATCGATGGAAATCGCGCTTCGCAAACGTCCGGTCAAGGCCGCACTTGTGGACGAAGCGGTCAACAGCATTGAGCGGCAGCTGAGACTTCGCGGCGAGAAAGAAGTCTCCTCTAAAGAGGTTGGCGATTTGGTGCTTGCCGAACTGAAGTGTTTGGATATGGTTGCTTATATTCGCTACGGTTCCGTTTATCTGAATTTCCAGACTCTGGAGGACTTTGTCAGTCTCGTTGAGCAAACCCGTAAGCTCTGATCAAGAGAAAAAAATGAGTTTTTCTGATATTTCCTACATGCGCCGCGCTCTGGAACTTGCGCGCGAGGCTCGTATGATCTGCCCCCCGAATCCGGCCGTCGGCTGTGTGATTGTCAAAGACCGTCGGGTCATCGGCGAGGGACATACTCAGCGCACGGGCGAGGCCCATGCTGAAGTGATGGCGCTTCGTGACGCGGAGCGTCGAGGCGAATCGGTTGAGGGCGCGACTGTTTATGTGACGCTTGAACCCTGTTCGCATTACGGCAGAACGCCGCCCTGCGCGCTTGCGCTCAAAAATGCGAAAGTCGCCCGAGTGGTTGCGGCGCTCAAAGATCCGAATCCTCTGGTTTCCGGACGCGGCCTGAAAATGCTGGAAGAGGCTGGAATTGAGGTGGAGTGCGGTGTCGGCGCAAGAGAGGCGGAAGACATTAATAAAGGCTTTCTGAAGCGTCAGCGCACCGGCATGCCTTGGGTGCGCTCTAAATTCGCGATGAGTTTGGACGGAAATACCGCGCTTTCAAACGGCGTCAGCAAATGGATTACCGGCGAAGATGCTCGAAGAGACGGTCATTTCTGGCGAGCGATTTCGGGCGCCGTGCTGACCGGTTCCGGCACAGTGGAAGCTGATGACCCGCTCATGAACGCCCGAATTGAAGGCGCGGAGCGTCAGCCGCTTAAGGTGGTGGTGGATTCGCAGCTTCGTCTCAGCCCGGATCTGAAGATATTTAAAGAAGGCAAAGTGCTCTTGGTATGCGCTTTCTATGACATTGTCCGCGCTCAGATGTTTGAAGCGCAGGGCGTGGAAGTGATTGAGCTGCGCGGCGCTGACGGTAAAGTTGACTTGAAGGCGCTGTGCGCTGAACTCGGACGGCGCGAAATCAACGAGGTTCATGTTGAGGCGGGCGCTCGTCTGAACGGCGCGCTCGCGATGCAGGGGCTGATCGACGAGTATTTGATCTATGCGGCACCTCTGTTGCTCGGACAAGGACGAAAACTGCTTGATTTGCCAATGCTTCAGAACCTTTCTGAAGGTATAGCGCTAGAATTTATCGATGTTGAAAAAGTAGGACCGGATCTGCGCCTTTTACTGCGTCCGGCCGGTTAGATTACAGGAGAGCTAGAGATGTTTACAGGAATTATTCAGGCCGTCGGTCGCATTCGTGATAATGAAGAGATCGGAGACGGTCTGCGCATTCATGTCGAGGCGCCTGAACTGGGTCTGGATACAGTTAAAATCGGCGATTCGATCGCGATCAACGGTGCCTGCATGACCGTTGTGGAGGTCGACGAAAAAATGTTTAAGGTCGAAGTCTCCGCCGAGTCTTTAGATAAGACCGCCGGTTTGGACGGCTGGGGTCATGTGAACTTGGAAAAGGCGATGCGTCTGGGAGATCGTCTTGACGGTCACATTGTCAGCGGACATGTGGACGGCGTAGGCGAAGTCGACGCTTTTGAAAAGAAAGCGGAGTCCTATCATCTGGTGGTGCGCTGCCCGATGAAGCTGGGCAAGTTCCTTGCCTATAAAGGCTCGATCGCGATCAACGGAGTATCGCTTACGATTAACGAAGTTGAAGATACGCCCGCAGGCACACGTGTTTCGATTAACCTGATCCCTCATACGTTTGAGCACACATCCTTCAAGTACACCAAGGTCCGTGATCTGGTGAATGTCGAGGTGGATACTGTTGCTCGCTATATTGAGCGCATGTATTCGCTCATTCAGCGCTAAGCTGAAATCTTTGCGCTCATCACGGCGCAGGAATTCGGGAGGATGCGGCTGCTTTGCTAAAATTCCGAAGATTTAAGTTAGGAGATAAAATTGGCTATCAACTTTATTCAGTCGAAATTAGACGGTACTGATCTGAAAATTGGTATTGTCAGTGCTCGCTTTAACGACTGGGTTTGCAAAGGCTTGTTTCAGTCCTGCTATGAGGAGCTGAAGGCCAACGGTGTTAAGGACGAAAACATTGTTGTCACAACCGTCCCGGGCGCTTTGGAAATTCCCTATGCGCTCACAATGCTCTTTGAGCGTTATCCGGATCTGGACGCGATGATCGCGATCGGCTGCGTGATTCGCGGTGAGACCTATCATTTTGAGCTGGTCGCAAACGAATCTTCCCGCGGCATTACGGATATTGTCGTCAGAGAGGCGATTTCCATCGCAAACTGCATTCTGACTGTTGAGAACGAAGAGCAGGCCAGAGTAAGAATGCAGGAAAAAGGCAGAGACGCCGCTCGTGTCGCTCTGGAAATGGGCAATCTCGGCAGAATCTGCGCTGTGTCGTTTGACGACGATACAGATTCGCAAGAGTAAAAATATGTCAAAAGAAACTACATCGGTTAAAGCGCCGGCGAAGAAACGCGGCGGCCGCAGTGCCCGCAGACGTTCGCGCGAATTTGCGCTGCAGGGTGTTTATCAGTGGCTTATCAGTCATACCGACCCTGTTGAAATAGATGCGGCCGCACTGGAAGCGGAAGATTTTGATAAGGCGGACGCGGAGTTTTACCGCAGTCTGCTGCACGGCGTAATTGATGATTTTGTCGCGACGGAAGATGCGTATAAACCTTTTGTCGGCCGCGACGTCACGACTCTGTCTCCGATCGAAAGAGGCATTCTTCTGATTGGAACTTATGAACTGAAGAATACCGCGACGCCGTATCGCGTCGTGATCAACGAAGCGGTTGAGCTCGCTAAGAGCTTTGGCGGTACTGACGGATTCCGTTATGTGAACGGTGTTCTTGATAAGCTCGTATCGAAGCTTAGACCGTATGAGGCCTCCGGCAGCAAAGATGCCAGATAAGCCGCACAGTACGAGGACCCCGAATTCGCTGGACGAGTTTGGGGTCATATCCGGATTCTTCACCGATAAAGGCGCTCATCCCAACGCTTGGCCTTCGCAAGGAGTTGGAGATGACTGCGCCTTTTTGGATATTGGAGATAAAAGAATCGCCGTCACGACGGATATGATGGCCTTGGGAACGCATTTTTTTGATAACGCGGATCCCTACACCGTGGGCAGAAAGTCTCTTGCGGTTAATCTCTCGGATCTGGCTGCCGCTGGCGCCGTTCCGAAAGCGTTTTTTCTGTCGATTTCTTTGCCTTCAATTGATGAGCAGTGGCTTAAAGCTTACTCTAAGGGGCTGATGGAAGAGTCGTTCCGCTACGGCTGCCCGCTTCGCGGAGGCGATACAGTCAAGGCGCCGGTCATTGACGGCAAACCATCCAAGACCACAATTTCCATCACTGCGCTTGGCGAGCTGCCTGCGGGCAAAGGTCTGACAAGAAGCGGAGCGCGGCCCGGCGATGATATTTGGGTGAGCGGCACGCCCGGAGACGCATTTGCCGCTTTAGGAGACATTTGGGGATACTGGAAGTGCGCGTCGTCTGACTACCGCTACTTCAAATCCCGAATGGATAAGCCCACAGCGCGGGTTGCGCTGGGCACGGGGCTCTTAAACCTCGCAAGTTCTGCCTGCGACATCTCGGACGGTCTGATCGGAGATCTTCAGCATATTCTGGATCGATCCGGCGTTTCCGCGGTGCTTCACTGGAAGGATTTCCCGCTCTCGGAGGCCATGCGCAATATGCCGGAGGACGTTCGTCGCCGTTGTGTGCTTTCCGGCGGAGACGATTATGAACTTCTCTTTACCGCCTCGGCCGAACAGAGCGCGCGGATATTAGAACTATCTCAGCGGCTTAGCGTTCCTGTCACACGAATCGGCGAGATCACGGGCGCGGGAGAATCGCTTCTCATTGATGACGGCGAAGGCGGAGTTCTGTCGCCTCAGCCATCCTTTAATCATTTCGCAAATGAAGTCGTATAAAACCGAGGCGCCTGCCTTTTCTTTAGTGCTCCGTCATCCCTGGCTGATGATTTCGACATTTTTCGGAGCCGGCTGCATTACGCCTGCGCCGGGGACGTGGGGTTCCTTTGCGGCATGGCTCGCATTTTGGCTGATGCAGAGCGCATTCGGAAGAGCGCCGATTTGGTTCGCCTCAGCGCTCGCGTTTATTTTGGGCTGCATCGCTGTCGGTCGATCCGAGACCTATCTGTATAAAACGGATCACGGATCCATTGTCATCGATGAAGTCGTCGCGGTTTGGCTGACGCTTTTGGTGACGCCTATAGGTTTTTTCTGGCAGTTAGCCTCCGTGATCGCATTCCGTTTCTTTGATATCGTCAAGCTCCCGCCCGTATCGGTTTTGGATTCGATGCGGCAAAACGGTTTTACTGTCATGCTTGATGATGTGTTCGCGGCTGTATACGCGATCATTCTTATTAATGCGGCGGCTTATGTACTTGAGGTTTCGGGGTTCGCCGCTCCTATTTGGACTTTCTTTTAAATGACTGCAAATATTGAAAGCTTAGTTAAAACGCTCAGTGACCGCATCAGCGGCACAGGCGAGGTAATTGTGACTGCCGAATCTCTGACGGGCGGGATGATCAGTGCCGCGCTGACCTCGGTTTCGGGTTCAAGCGCTTGGTTTGAAAGAGGCTTTGTCACATATACCAACGAAGCTAAGCATCAGATGCTTGATGTTCCGCAGGGAATTTTGGATCGTTTTACAGCGGTAAGCGCAGAGACGGTTACTCATATGCTTATTGGCGCGCTGAAGCATTCTGGCGCGTCGGTCGCGGTCGCGGTCAGCGGAATCGCGGGCCCCACGGGCGCACTGCCCGGCAAACCTGTTGGCACCGTGTTTATCGGATGGATGAGACGAGATGAGATTGCCGAAGTTGTGCGCTGCCAGTTTGACGGTGATCGTGCTGCAGTTCGCGAGCAGACCGTGGAAAAAGCACTGAACGGACTCCTCGGTTATTTTGACGAAAGGCCATAAAAAATGAGTGTCTGGTTTGACGTTATTTGTTTAATCATTTTGATTTTGATGAATGGATTTTTCGCGATGAGCGAAATCTCCATCGTTACTGCCCGCAAGAGCAAGCTGCAGGTTTTGTCCGAGCAGGGCGCTTCCGGGGCAAAACTGGCGCTCAGCCTTTCTGAAAATCCGACGAGAGCGCTTTCGACGATTCAGGTTGGCATCACCTCCATCGGCATTCTCTCAGGTATTGTCGGCGAATCTGCTTTGGTGGATCCGTTCTCTAACTTTATGGTGAGCGTGACCGGCATATCCATGGCGACGGCCAGAGTTGCCTCGATGGTGATTGTCGTCATCCTCATTACTTATTTTTCCATTGTTGTCGGTGAGCTTGTGCCGAAGCGCATCGGTCTTTTAGGCGCGGACGCGATTGCGCGTTTTGTCGCTAAGCCGATCCATTGGCTTTCTCTGATCGCATTGCCTTTTGTGAAACTGCTGTCCTTTTCGACCGAGTTTGTTATGAAGCTGATCGGTACGAAAGAAAACGATCAGAAGATTACGGAAGAAGAAATTCATTCAATGATTGATGAAGGCGGATTGGCCGGCGTGATCGATGCTCAGGAGCACGTCATGGTGAAGAATATTTTCCGCCTGGACGACCGCAGCATTTCTTCTCTGATGATCCCTCGCGGTGAGGTTGAGTACATTGACCTGGACGATTCCAGAGAAGTCAATATGAAGAAGGTTCTGGAATCGAACCACTCAAGGCTTCCGGTCTGCAAGGGCGGTCTCGATGATGTTGTGGGTGTGGTTACCACTCGACAGCTTCTGAAACAGATCGTCTCTGTCGGCAAACCGAATTTTAAGGTTGAGTATGATCCGCCGTTGTACGTGCCGGAGTCACTTACCGGCATGGAGCTTTTGGAGAACTTTAGAGCGAGCGACGCTGCTTTGGCGCTGGTCGTTGATGAATACGGCGCGATTTTAGGTTTGGTGACGCCGCATGATGTTCTGGAAGCGATTGCCGGAGAATTTAAGCCTGAAACGCCGGAAGATGCGCAGATCATTAAAAAGTCAGACACCTGCTATGAAGTTGACGGACTGCTGCCGATTCCGGAGCTCAAGGATTTGCTTGCGCTGCATGAAGTTCCCGAGGAAATGGAGGATCGCTATACGACGGCTGCCGGCATGGTGATTTTCCTTCTGGAAAAACTTCCGCGTCCGGGAGATCGAGTCAGCTGGGGCGGATGGGAGTTTACGGTCCGTCAGATGGACGGCCGAAGACTTGATCGAATTCTCATTACAAAGCTTCCTGAGGCTAAGGAAGAAGAGGAAGAGAGTTAATTTGTTTTCTTAAAGCGCAGATTGCCAAGAAGCGTCAGCCGCTCAGATATTTCGCGAAAAGGCCGGGAATTTCTCGGCTTTTTTCGTACTTGCCGTGAGCGAGGCTAAGGCTGTATTGAATGTGTACGCAATACCGCCGAAGTAGTAGACGACAGGTTGCGCTGCAAAATCGACGGTGTCAGAGCCGGAGCGCGCTTTTGCTTTAAGAAGAAATTGCTGTCCCCACGCACATGCCGAATTATGGAGCGGTGCCGGTGACTTATTTATAGCTTCACGCGCTTAACGAGATTATTCTGAGAGGTCCTTACGCAGGTTGGAAGGGCTATCGTCAAAAGGCAGTTTCCATACGGGAGCTGCCTTTGTTTCAATTGCCTCAAAGAAGGCGAGAAAACTCTCCTGCAGGTACTTAATGAAAACGCGGTTGAGCTTATTGCGCCAAGCGGACTGCGTGCAGGCGACATATGTCGGCGCCGGTTCACAGGCCCATCCGGGAAGAACCGGAACCAGCTTTTTCTCAAGGAGCTCATCGATACAGAGAAACAGCGGCATATCCAAGCAGAAGCCGTAATCCTCAAGAACAAAATCTTTAATCCCAAGAATGCTTCCGATGACCATAACGTGTTTTTGATCAATTTCGACCGTGCGGTCTGCGCTCCTCATGGTTTTAAAACGGGAGCGGGTTGCGCCGTCAAACTGAAGTGCCTTGAAATTCGTTAAGTCCGACGGGTCGGTCGGCATGCCGAATTTTTTAATATAAGAAGGAGTCGCGACAGGAACATAGATATTTCGGCCGCGAGGCAGGAGCATCAGATCCTTTCCTTCGTGCATCCCGCTGACGCAGGCGATGTCCGCTTTGTACGAGGTCACATCGTTGATGCTGCCGGAACCGGCAATGGTGAAGCTGACATTGGGATAAAGCTTGTTGAAATCCTCCAGAAAGGGTCTCAAATGCCGAGTGGCTACGCCGTGAGAAACCGAAAGACGAATACCGCCTTCAAGCAGACTGTTATTTTTCAGAATTCGGTCAATGGCGTCAGTGTGCTGGTGAATGACCGGTTCAATGATGCTGAGAATTTTCTCGCCTTCCCTCGTGAGCTTAAGCGGCCTTGTTCTTTGGAATAAGCTTTGCCCGACGGTCTTTTCCAACTGGGAAAGATTGCGGGAAACAGTGGAGACCTCGACATCAAGTTCTGCGGCCGTGTAAGAGAAATTACGCGTCCCGCATAAACTCAGAAAGACACGCCAAAGATTCATATCATCAAGTTTGGACATAGGTCGAGGCCCCGAAAAGAAAAAAGTGCGAAAAAGCTTCAGCTCATATCGTCCGATTCTAATCGAGTCGCAGAGATGACTATTGATAATAAGAGGATTTCTCAGTAAAAATCCTACTTAGTAGATTTCTTTGGTGTTTTGAGAGCAAGCGGCAGGAAGTCCTCTTTTTCCGGGCTGAATCGGTACAGTTCTCCCTCGCCGAGATCGTAGTAAAGCGCATGAAGCTTCAGCGATCCTTCTTCGACTTTAGAGGAGATCCAGGGATACGAAAGCAGATTATCCAAGGACAGAAGAACAGCGCCTTCCTCACAATGGCGGGCTCTGACTTCCGGCGGTTCATCATCTGTGAGATCGTCCAGCCGATCCAGAGCCGGCGCAGCGATGCTGACCCACTGCCAAATGTATTTTTCATTGCAGATAGTCTCCGGATGCATCAGTCCGTGGATCCCGCCGCATCTGGAGTGGCCCAGAACGACGATATGCTCGACGCTGAGATGCTTGACGCCGTACTCGATGGCGGCCATGACAGCACTGGGGGAGTCCGCCTGATCCGAGGACGGAATCAGAGCCGCGACATTGCGAATGACAAAAAGTTCACCGGGCCTGCAGTGCAGAAGAATTGCCGGATCAACACGCGAATCACAGCAGGCAACAACCAGTGTTTTGGGATTCTGGGATTTCTCCAGAGACTCGAAATACTCGCGCTCTTTGAGAAAATACTTCTGTTTGAAATTATGAAAGCCTTGGAGAAGCTGGTGAAAGTTATCCATGTCCGTGCAGTTAGGTGAGGATTTGAATAGAAATTTGACAGAGTGTCATTATGGCAAAAGTGAAGCCTCAGACAAAAGAAGCGCCGGACAAAATCCGGCGCGCCAATTTGATTGATTAGATCCGTAACGGACTGCGTTCAGTCTTTATTCGGAGTTGTAAGCTGATCTGATTTCTTCGCGTGCTGTTCGGCGTCATACTCCATTCCTTTGAAGATTCCGAACGAACTTGCCGCGATAAGCGCAGCTCCGAGATATCTGCGGGGACTGCCGTTTTTCAGAACAAGCCTTGCGATAGCAAGCGCCGCAGGAATAAAGACGGTACGGGCAAGCGGGATCGCGACTTTAGGATCTGCAAGTCCCAAAGCCTTTGCCGCTTTCAGCGCGTCCTTTCCTACAGACTGTGCGGCTGTAGCAGGACGGCTACGCATCATCTCAATTTCGTTATGAATCTGAGCGCGCTGCTCGCCGGCGCGTACGGTCAGTTGGGCAAGTCTGCGCGCGACTTCGTCATTTGCCTGCATTATCGGCCTCCTTTGTCTGAACCGTGGCCCCCGCTGCAGGAGCCTCTTCGGGCGTGCCTTGCGAGCGCTTCAGCGCACCCCGGAAAGAGTTCACATCCGCCTGCATAATTTGTTTCGATTCTGCGAATGAATAGGGCAGTGTGGAAGCAAAATTGCGAGCTCGGCCCAGTAAATAGAGGAATATGACCGTGTAAAAGACCGCAAGTGCGCAGGCAACAAATACACGGTGCTCATCCCAGAAAACGACCAGCAGGGCAATTGAAATGAAAACTAAGGAAAACAGTCCGAAAAACCCCGCAAGTATGCCGTAGAAAGCGGCTTTGCCCGCATTGTCTCTGGCGACCGAAAGTTCGATAGAGGCAATCTGCAGACGAGTCGACAGTCCGTCGGCGATCTGGCCGAGCAGCGTATAGAGCCCGGGTGAGGATCTTTCCTGATTTGTTCCGTTAGCCATAATGGCCTCTGCGTGTAAAAGCCAAAATTATTTGCGGGCGATCAGAAGGCCGAGCAGCAGACCGCCGACAGCAGCGATACCGACAGCGCGCCACGGATTGTCATGGACGCAGTCATTGACTTCACCGGCAATCTGCTTGCTTTCCGCGCCGGACTTTTCAAAAAACGTCTTCATGCCGCCGCGAGCACGCAGCAGGCATTTCTTGGCTTTTTCCTGAAGTTCCTTAGCTTCGTCGCCGGTTGTTTCGGCAGCGCGCTGCAGAAGTTCATCAGCCTGCTCAAGGGCGTTATCAACGTTTTCACGTACAACTTCGTTTAAATTGGTGTCCATAAATAAACCTCCAAAAAATCTTTTTCGGCAATGAAAAAAGTCTATCACCTGCTGTGAACCCAGCTGATTACAGCGTCCAATACGGGTACTGATCCGAGGGCGGACGGTCCGTTGACAATAGCCGCGACGGCATAGCGTTTACCGTCTTTGGCCTGCACGTAGCCCGCGACAGAACGGGCGCCAGAGATGTAACCGGTTTTAATGTGCGCGTAACCGTCCGCGGCATGACGCTTGCGCATGGTGCCGTCTACACCGGAGATCGGCATGCTTGACATGTATTCCGGCATCCTCGGTGTGTTCCACATATGCGCCAGCACGGATGCGAGCGCTCCGGCTGAAATTCGCGATTTTCTGGAAAGTCCGCTGCCGTTGTCCAAAGACAGTTCGTCGGCCGGAAGTTTGTTTTCAAGGGCCCAGGCTTTGATTGTTTTTCGGCTTTGCGCCAAAGTCTTCGGCTCTCCGGCTTCCGTCTTGCCTAATTCCAGGAAAAGCTGCCGAGCGGCCGGATTCAGACTGTGTTTATTCATGTCGTAGATGATTTTTGCCAGAGGCTCCGAACTTGTACTGCTCAGTATGTTCATGTCTTTTAAAGAGCTCGGGGCTTTTCCGCTGACAAGTTTGCCCTTCCAGCTTCCGCCCGCTTTCTTCCAAAATTCAGAAAAGAGCAGCGTGAGGTATTCATCCGCACCAAGAGAGGTGTAGAAGAAATCTTTGTTTCCGCAGGAGGCGGGGAAGGAGCCGAGGAATTTCGGTGCTAACGGGGTGGAAAAATCCGGTTTGATCTGTTTGCGCCAAGCGCCGCACGCTTCCTTGCTCAGAGGGATGGTTTTCGGAAGTGCTAAGCCGTTGAGGTGCGGAACGGAGTACAGATAAGCGACGCCTTCTTTCCGATCGGGGCGTATCTGCATAAATAACGCGCGGGAGTTGACAAGCATCGCGTCGGCTCCTGTGTTGTAAGGACGGTTGCCTTCGCCGTCAAAGGCAAACGGATCGTGCGGCGGAATATCGAATCGGGAACGATCGACAATGATGTTTCCTTCGATACTCTGAATGCCCCTGCTTCGAAGTCCTTCGATCATGTCTCTGAAGTCAGAAAGAGACAGTTCGGGGTTGCCCGAGCCGATGAGGTAGATGTCGTCTTTAAGCACGCCGGCGCTGTTGGGTTCGGTCTGCGACACCATTCGGGTGTGCCAGACTTTGGCCGGTCCGAGCAGTTCAAGCGCCGCAGCCGAGGTCACAATTTTTTCTACGGAAGCGGGCATTCTGGGAGCGGACGCATTGATGAATACCGGTTTTTCTTTTGCCGAGAGCGGAATTACCGCCATAGAGAAGTCGGCTGTCGGCACTTTGTATTTGGTCATCGCCTTTTTAATCGGCGCCGGAATCGGAGCAGCTTTTTCGGCTGCGTATGAAACGGACAAGGCCGAAAGAATGGAAATCAGTGCGGCTTTCCGCAGCAATGAGAGGTAAGACTTCATAAAAACAGAATAGACCTGCCTGAGAAATAGACAAGTTAAGGGTTAACGATTACACAATGTTAATAAAAAAGAAATAGCTCTTCTTTAAACTTTCGGATGAAGTTGTTAGTATAAACACCTATTTATCTGAGGGGTTGAAAAATCGATTCGAATCCCAACATAAGGAATATTGAAACACAACTTGTTTGTTTACCAAGAATAGGAGTTTAAAGATGAACATTCGTCCTTTGCATGACCGCGTTATCGTAAAGCGCGTAGATGCCGAAACGCGTACAGCCAGCGGCATTTATCTTCCCGAAGCCGCAGGTGAAAAACCTGATCAGGGTCAGGTTTTGGCTGTCGGTCCCGGTAAGCGCGACGACGCCGGCAAGCTTATTCCGATGGACGTTAAGGTAGGCGACCGTGTTCTCTTCGGCAAGTACTCCGGTCAGACGGTCAAGGTTGACGGAGATGAATATCTCGTGATGCGTGAAGAAGACATCATGGGCGTTCTTGAATAACAGAACTGCCGAACTACGAAAGAATATAGAGATAGGAGATTTAATAAATGGCTTCTAAGCAGGTTTTATTTGGTGATGACGCCCGCGTACGCATGGTTCGCGGCGTTAATGTTCTCGCTGACGCGGTAAAAGTAACTCTCGGCCCGAAAGGCCGTAATGTTGTGCTTGAACGCGCATTCGGCGGCCCGACAATCACTAAGGACGGTGTTTCCGTCGCTAAGGAAGTTGAGCTGAAGGACAAGTTCGAAAACATGGGCGCTCAGATGGTTAAGGAAGTTGCTTCCAAGACCAGCGACAACGCCGGTGACGGTACAACTACTGCGACCGTTCTTGCTCAGGCGATCGTTGACGAAGGCATGAAGTTTGTTGCCGCCGGCATGAGCCCGATGGATCTGAAACGCGGTATCGATAAGGCTGTCGGTGCTGCAATCGCTGAACTGCACACACTCAGCAAGCCGACAACAACCAGCAAGGAAGTTGCTCAGGTCGGCGCTATTTCCGCTAACTCCGATCATGAAATCGGCGACATCATTGCTCAGGCGATGGAAAAGGTCGGCAAAGAAGGCGTGATCACCGTTGAAGACGGCAAGAGCCTGCAGAATGAACTTGAAGTGGTTGAAGGTATGCAGTTTGACCGCGGCTATCTGTCTCCGTACTTCATCAACAACCCCGACAAACAGGTAGCCCTTCTTGAAAACCCCTACATCCTTCTTGTTGAGAAGAAAGTCAGCAACATCCGCGATCTTCTCCCGATTCTCGAGCAGGTTGCCAAGTCCGGCCGTCCGCTTCTGATTATCGCTGAAGATATCGAAGGCGAAGCGCTTGCTACTCTGGTTGTCAACAGCATCCGCGGCATCCTCAAGACTGTTGCCGTCAAGGCTCCCGGCTTTGGCGACCGTCGCAAGGCAATGCTTGAAGATATCGCCATCCTCACCGGCGGTACAGTCATCAGCTCCGATGTCGGCCTGACTCTTGAAAAGGCTACACTGAACGAACTCGGCTCCGCTAAGAAGGTTGAAGTCAATAAGGAAAGCACCACGATTATTGACGGCGCCGGCAAGGAAGATCAGATCGAAGCCCGCGTAAAACAGATTCGTAAGCAGATGGAAGAAACATCCAGCGATTACGACCGTGAAAAACTTCAGGAACGTGTTGCCAAACTGGCAGGCGGTGTTGCGCTGATCAAGGTTGGTGCTGCAACTGAAGTTGAAATGAAGGAAAAGAAGGCTCGTGTTGAAGATGCTCTGCACGCTACACGTGCTGCTGTTGAAGAAGGCGTCGTCGCCGGCGGCGGTGTCGCGCTGATTCGTGCAAAACAGGCCATTAAGGAACTGAAGGGCGAAAACGCCGAACAGGACGCCGGTATCAAGATCGTTCTGCGCGCTATGGAAGAACCGATGCGTCAGATCGTCCGCAACGCCGGTGACGAACCGAGCGTCGTAGTTGACCGCGTCGCCAACGGCAAGGGCAACTTCGGCTTCAACGCTCAGACCGGTGAATACGGCGACATGATTGAAATGGGTGTTCTTGACCCGACTAAGGTCACACGTACCGCTCTGCAGAATGCGGCTTCTGTTGCCAGCCTGATCCTGACAACCGAATGCATGATCGCAGATCTGCCGGAAGACAAACCTGCTGTTCCTCCGATGGGAATGGGCGGCATGGGCGGAATGCCCGGCATGATGTAATCATCCGCTGATTGATTAGAACGAAAGGCCCTCAGTGAAAGCTGAGGGCCTTTTAGTTTTTTAAGCTTAAAATATTAGGGAAAACATCCAAAACAACAGAGCTCGAACCATGAAGTGGAAATTCGTCCTAGCCCTGCTCACGACGTGTGCGATTCTGATGTCGATGAGCTACACAATGCTTATCCCGTTCCTCCCGATGTATTTAATTCAGGATCTTGGCGTCAAGCAGGCGGATGTGGACATGTGGTCGGGCGCGATCTTCGCGGTGACCTTCCTCGTGAGCGGTATCATGGCGCCGATTTGGGGCGCGCTCGCCGATAAAAAGAGCCGCAAACTGATGGCGATTCGAGCAGGTTTCTGTTTAGCGATTACCTATTTGCTCGGCGGCTTGGTTTCCAATCCGTGGGAACTTTTCGGGGTACGAATTGTTCAGGGGCTTTCCGCGGGTTTGTGGCCGGCGCTTCTTGCGATCATCAGTGCCGAATCTCCCAAACTAAAGCTCGGCTTCTGCATGGGCGTCATGCAGGGCGGCATGACTGCGGGCGGCGTGCTCGGACCTCTGTTCGGCGGCCTGCTTGCTGACCAGTTCGGCATGCGAAGCGCATTTTTTATCGCGGCAGGTGCACTCTTTCTAATCACCCTGGCGCTTGTCTTCTTCATTAAAGAAAAACCGAGAGTTCCGGATCCCAATGCCAAACCGGTTCGTATTTGGGACTTTTCGCTTCTGAAAATTCCTGCAGTGAAGCGCATGCTGATCTGCGCGGGTGTAGTTCAGCTCACCATCCTTCTGCAGCAGCCGGTTATGCCGCTGTACGTCGCAGAACTTCAGGGTTCAATGGACCGCATTGTTCTGGTTTCCGGTATTGTCTTTTCGATTACGGGTGTCTCCGGAGTTCTGGCTTCGCCGGTTTGGGGCATCATGGGACAGAATATCGGCTATCGTCCCGTTCTGTATTTATCTTTGCTGGGCGCGGGCATATTGGGCGTCATACAGGTCTTTCCGAACTCTCTTGAATGGTTTACCGGCTGGCGCTTTATCGGCGGTTTGGCCTTTGCGGGAATTTTCCCCGCGATTAACGCAGTTCTTACCGTTTCCACCTCTGCCAATGACAAGGGAAGGGTATTCGGACTGTCTTATCTTGCCCAGCAGCTCGGCGCGGTTTTCGGGCCGATCATCGGCGGGGCGATGGCGGCTTGGTTCTCTTATAAATTTATTATCGGACTTTCGGGCTTTATTCTGCTGCCGCTCGTTCTTTATCTGTATCTGAAAAGACCGGCGAGCAGTGAAGGAAGCGGCACGACACTTACCTAGCAAACGGTTAATTTCGGAATGCGGCCGCTACAATGCATCTCCACATATTCACACTATTGAGGAAGAAGACGGATGAAATTCACAGAAATGCTCCAGCAGCGCTGGGATAAGAACAACACTCTTTTATGCGTCGGACTGGATCCGGATCTCAAACGTTTTCCCGATAAATTCGCCTCTTGCCGTCATCCGTACCTTGATTTCTGCTGGGAGATTGTGCAGGCAACCGCCGACACAGTCTGCGCATTTAAGCCGCAGATCGCGTATTTCGCCTCAGTCGGCGCGGAGGATCAGCTCACTGAACTCATCAGACGCATTCACTCCGAATTCCCGGGTATCCCTGTGATTTTGGACGCGAAACGCGGAGATATCGGATCCACTGCCAAGCATTACGCTAAGGAAGCGTTTGAGCGGTTCGGAGCCGACTGCGTGACACTTTCTCCGTACATGGGACGAGACTCGGTCGAGCCGTATCTGGAGTATGAAGACAAAGGCGCATTCATACTTTGCAGGACCAGCAATAAAGGCGGAGACGATCTTCAGATGCTCGACTGCGGCGGAAAGCCCCTCTATCACGTCGTTGCGGAAAAAGTTGCCGAATGGAACACAACCGGTCAGCTTGGTCTGGTGATCGGCGCGACCTATCCGAATGAGCTGAAAAGCGTGCGCGCGATCACGCCGGAGTTGAATTTTCTGGTACCGGGTATTGGCGCTCAGGGCGGAGATGTGAACGCGAGCGTCAAAAGCGGTATGAATGCCGAGAAAACCGGCATGATAATCAATTCAAGCCGGGCAATTCTTTATGCGTCTCAGGGCGACGACTTTGCGCAGAAAGCAAGATTTGCCGCACTGAGGACCCGCGACGAAATTAATAAGGCGCGCGGCTAAAGTTCCTTAACCAACGTCTTTGTGGGCAGGCGCCAGAACGGAGCGACCAGCTCTTCCTGCTCACGGAAGAACGCCTGCAGTCTCGGCTGGAACCACTGCAGGAAGATGCGGTGCCGTCTCATGCGCCAGTTGGATTTCGTTGTTACGATAAAGCACTCGACCGGAGGGTGGTACCAGCCGGGGAGAATCGGTATCAGCTCTCGTCTTTAGTTTGTAAAAATGAAACAAAACCCTCTTAATTCAGAGGGTTATA
>ERZ777306.2355-NODE-2355-length-24480-cov-4.980307_pt1 | contig 24480 bp, 40 predicted proteins | sample MGYA00374966_ERZ777306 | MGnify/ENA primary metagenome ERZ777306 (study PRJEB29329, sample SAMN06343882) | mouse gut metagenome | isolation source: Mouse cecum | place: Austria: Vienna | collected 2014-11-15 ...
TGCTGTTATCCGCTTTATCCGCAGTTGGTGCAGTCGGGGTGCCGCTAAACGCCGGGGATTCTTTGTGGGCATATTGGGTATGCGGATCCTCTGCATTGATGTGTTTCTCTATTAATTTGTCCAGTTGCAAGGATGCACCAGACATCCTGTCGTCCACATATTTGCGGGTTGCCAGGACTACTGACGGGTCAATTTTCAGTGTGACAGACTCTGTATTGCTGACAATAAGGAGCATTCGGATGGTCTGTGTACGACCACTCCCTTCCTGCAATCGTGGTTTGTAGGTTTCCGGGCAGTTCGCCACTGCAATAAGGATCCCTTCATCATCGTAAAGACCAATCTCACGGATCCAGAAACCTCCTTCATTTTCAGGAATGATTTGTTCCGCAATAATCTGGCCCGGATTAGAGGGGTCGATATCCAGCATATTCAGCGGAGCAATGCGTTTCTGGTTAATCAGTCTGGTTTGTGTCGGATCTGGCGTTGGTAATATGCCGTTTGCATCACCCACGGCCATTTGCGTCAGATTCAGCTTGCTGCCGAGCATGGTCGCGTTTGCCAGCCTTGCTGCGCCCTGGCTGGTCAGTATGGCATAGTATTTTGATGTCATGGGTTTACTCTCAGATTATCAATTAAATGAATGGCCGGGGCAGGGAAATAATCCCCTTCGACAATAATGGACTCCGGGGTGTAGGGATAAACCGTCAGGGCATCGCCGTGATAGCATCCCGTACCAACGAAAATCTTTCCGTTCACACTCAGGCTGATCGCCAGCCCCGTCAGATGGCGACTTACTGGTTTTGCATCCGCAATAAGGCGCTCAAGTTCCTGATACATTTCATCGGTGATGCCCTGATCAAGTACTCCGACAACAATGCGAAATGTTCCCGGCTCCTCGTTGAGTTGCCACCACTCCTTTACTTCAATCAGGTAGCCGAGAGGCTCCACGGCTCTTCGCAGTGCGCTGATGGTCCCTTTGTGTCGGTGTATCAGCCATGCATCACGAATCACCTGTCGCTTTGTCTCTTCCGGCCAGTTGCGATCCCAGCGGTCAACGGAAAATGCCCAGGCGAGATAAGGCAGCAGATGCACCGGGCAGGTGTCCGGTGACCACAGCGTGTTGAGGTCTACCGGGATGTCTGTAATGCGCGCTCCGACAGCTTCGGCGCAACGCATGAAACTGCTGGCTGATGGCGGTAACAGTGAATTACTCATTACGCCCACCTTCGCTGATGGTGAATGACTCACAGCGCGCCGCCTGTATGTCGCTGATGGCCATATTCTGTGTGGGTTCGATTATCTCCACGCGTTGCACACCGTGCACATGCAGTGCGGCAGCAATGGCGGACAACGCCACGTCCTGACCGATAAGCCCCTGCTCAGCCAGCCACTTCCTGAACGACGATTCAGCCGCCGCCAGAATAGGTTCGGATTCCGGACCGGGGTAAAAGTACAGTTTTGCATTCAGCCGCCATGTCACGATTCTGGCGCTCTGTACGGTCAGGCGGTCGGCCACCGGGCGGGTATCCTCTGCATTCAGAACGGCGCGAACGGTATTAAGCAACGCCTCCGTTGCTGTGCCGTCGCCTTCAGTGGACAGGATGGAAACCGTCACACAGGCCGGAGACGGACTGAGGGCCCGCGCATCACGCACCAGACCGCTGGCGCTGCGGGCAAAATACTCGTATGCACCTGACGGGCCAGCAACACTCAGGCCGTCGTACGCCCGCTGCGCCCGCAGTCTCAGCGAGGTGTCGCTCTCCATCACCGCGTCGGTGGTATCCGTTGCCGGAGTGATAACCAGGCGCTTTGTGTTCATATTGCCCGCGAGGTTGTCCAGGTCTGTTCCGGCGCTGTGGCTTAACATGCAGGCGCGTGCCCCCTCGTTAACCCGCTGGCGTAACAGCATTTCACGAAAAGACATGGTTTGAGCGATAACGTTCAGGGGTTCCGATTCCAGCTCCAGCGCGGCGGAGACGGCTTCACGCTGTTCGGCAGGATAGGACGCAATCATCATGGCCTTTGTGTCAGCCAGAATTGCCTCAAAGTCAGGCTCCGCTATGATGGCGGGTTCCGGTAACTGGGAAAGGTCAACGGCAGGCATGATTTACTCTCTCAGCGTGATGGTTAATTCAACATTCTGCATGGTCTGCATGACAGTGCCCGACAGCGTCACCCCAGCGCGGCCTCCTGCTTTCCAGACAACATCGATGGCATCCAGGGCAATGCGGGGTTCCCATCGTGTCAGTGCAATCACGGCAGCACTCATGCATTGCAGACGCGTGGTGTTATTCATGGGTTCGTCAATCAAATCAGGCACAAGGCTGCCATATTCCCGTCGCATAACCCGGCTTGCCAGCGGGGTGGTCAGGATGTCCCTGACTGACTGTTTCAGGTGGTCCATATCGTTCAGGTTTCCCGTCCCGTCCGGGTTCATTCCTGTGTAGCGGGTTGTCACTGCGGGCCTCCTGTCGAATCGCTGCCACCTTTAACACCACCGTGCTTATGCGTATGCACTGTGATGCCGTTTGAGGTGAAATCGCCGCCGCTGTGCGTGATATTGCCGCTCATCTTTCCCCCTTTTGTGACGTCAAGCGTCGCCGTTCTCAGAAGGTCTGTGCATTCCACGACGGGCGTATCCAGTGTCACGCTGACGGATGCCTGCAGGGTGGCTGTTTTCATGCCGCTGGCGCTCAGTGCGCCTGCGTCCGCGTCGTAGCGGAACACCGCGCCATCCGGCGCACTGACCACGATTTCTTTCAGGCTTTTTCCGGGGGCCGGACTGGCATCACTCCACAGGCTGCCAATTATCATGGCGGTTTCCGGGTTGCCGCCAATGCAGGCAATTACCACCTGTTCGCCTGGTGATGGCGGCAGCCACACATTGAAGGCTCCCGCGCGCGTGGTGTTCCAGCGCAACCATCCTGTTTCCAGTTCGCCGCTGCGAACGCGCACGCGCCAGGACTTCTCATCAACTTCAGAGATGATCCCGGTGCGGATGATATTGCTCAGCAGTCGCATGAGTTCTGCGCTCACCGTACAGCCTCCGCAATCCGGCCCAGCACCGTGTTATAAATCAGGCGCTCATCTGCCTGGCTGATACCCAGCAGCTCACGTACCGGGTAATCGGTGAAAATGCCCGGCGCAACCTGATCGCGCTCACCGAACTGATGAACGCGGGCAATACGTGCGGCCACGCCGCTGTAACCCACCGTCACACCGGAAGCATCTGCACGGGCTTTCAGGTAGCGGGCGGTGCGCAGTTTTACGAACATGGGGACGCGCTTTGTGCTGTCCTGGTTGATGCGCCGGGTGCGTATTTCCAGAAAACGGTCGATGTCATCCCGGTAAAACGTGCGGATATTGTTTTTATCCTCATCCCACCCGGTAATGGTTCGCCCGTATTTCCCCGTGTCGTGATGCCAGTTTTTCAGCGTGCGTGCTTCGTTATTCCAGATAAAGCGAATGCGTTCCTGTATCCGGGTTACGCGGCGTCTGCGTGGTGTCCACGCGGTCCCGTCCGGCGCTTTCTGTGACCGGATACGCGCCTGCTGGGCGCGGCGTAAATCCTGTGCCAGCTTTCTGGCGATGTTATTGATGGCCTGCTGATTCAGGCTGTTGCGGATGGCCTCAAAGGTTTCATCCACGCGGGTGAATGCCTTATCCATCGCTTTCACCCCACGTCACATCCTGGAATACATGCGACCAGTCGCCTTCGGAAGAGGGCAGACGGGGTTTTGGCTCCGGCAGGTGTTCTGCCTGCGGTGTGCCCTGACTGTTGCGCGTGATGCGAACGCGTTCCCGCAGGGGGAGCGTAAACAGGAGGTCGGCGCTGTCATCGTCATTGATAACGGCGGAGAATTTGATGTCCTGATTACGCTCAGGGTTGAGCAACAACTGTGGCTGATTTTCGGATAACCACGCCAGCAGCGGCAGCGTGAGGTCATCCAGCTCCCCGGCGTAATCCATGACAAACATCACCATCTGATAGCGGTAAACAAACGATGGGGTTTCTCCTGTCGTTTCAATGTTGCCGCTCTCCACGAAAATGGTGAATTTTTCCGGGTTGGCCTGACACCATCGGCATGAACGGGTCATGGCTTCACGCAGGGAATCAGTTTTCAGCATGGTTGTTGTCCTCGTTGTTCAGTCGTTGCAGCCTGCGCTGTTCCAGTAATTCAATGGCCCGTTTATCCGCGTTACAGGTTTCCAGTGCATCCAGAAGGCGGTCGCCCCATATACCGAGATTTCCCCATGTGGGAGGGTCAGGGAAGGGGGGCGGCGTTACCGGAATGGTCAGCGTCTGCGGTATAAGCCGGACTGACGGCGCTGGCAGTGGCGCGTTCTGCGTGCCTGCGCAGCCTGTCAGTAAAACGAGCGTCAGACAAAGCGTGGGCGCATTCATCTTTTGCAATATCGTTGCGTAGCTGTTCACGTCTTACCTCTCCGTCCTGATTGCGTTGCTGATTTTCCACGCGGAGTTGCGCCAGCACCTGCTGCATATCCTGTACCCCGGCGCTGATGATATTCAGGGTGTCGGCGGTACTTTTCAGGGTGCTGGCCTGCGCTTCGTTTCTGGCGTTCTCCCGGCCCAGCGACCACGACAGACGCATGGATGTTCCCCATCCGGCAATCAGAAGGAAAGCGACGCCAAGCGTGGGCCAGAGCTTCATGCCGGATAGGCTCCGTGTGGTAACTGAAAATGCGGTCCGTCTTTCAGGGTCTTCCAGTCGCCGCCCCATTCCACCGGAATATTCAGCTCCCGGCTGGCCTGTCTGAATGCTGCTGCGATTTTTTCGTACAGCGGCCATTCCCATGACACCTGGCTGCCGACATACGCCACAACATCCACGGCATGCCCCGTAAGGTGGCGGCTGTTCATGGTCTGGCTCTTACCTGTGGCCACAAGTTGCTTCTGGCGGTAACGGCTGCGCAATCCTTCGGTGATACCAAAATCCACTTCCGAGATTTCCAGTGCCCGTCGGGTCACTTTCACCAGATCAGGATTTACACCCTGTAAATTCTTTTCGCTCCGGCTGCTGAATTTAAATGTGTCGCTCATTCGTCCTTCTCCTTCACCCTGCGATTAAAGGCCGCAATAACCTTGTCGCGTGCTTTCTCTGCACCCATAAAACCGATAGATGCGCCGAAAAACGTCACGGCATCCTCAGGAACTCCGAAGAAGCGCAACGACCCGGCCACGGCCATGGCAAGAACGCCGCACGCCAGCGATCCCGTTACGGTCTGAACCAGTGTTCGTCCGTCATAAAGACTCATCAGCGCGGAAATGCTGACCGCCGCGCCTACTGCATACACCGTTGGCAGGTGGTCAAAGAGCCACGCAATAACCTGCTCTGTGATCCCTGTTTGAATGGTGCTCACTGCTACTCCCCCCACAACTGAATCATTTCTCGTTTCTTCTTCTCCGGCTCCGGCATCTCCACTTCCTGCCCGGCGTCCAGAAATACCTGCTGACAGAGTCCGGGGTTGGCATCCAGCACCTTTTCGGTGACGCCCTGCGTCGTGCCGTAGTACCGGAAACAGAGCGAATCCACGGTGTCGCCTTCCAGTGCCTTCACTTTCATCAGCACAACTCCGCAAAGATTCGCGGGCGGCGCAGAATGTCAGAGATGGCCCAGCTCACATCGCGCCACAAATCCGATGTCTGTATATCCAGTGCGTCCGCGCGGCGGTCGCCCTTATCCGTTGTGTCCGCATCGCGGTAACGCTCCAGAATCAGGGCGCGTGTGGCGGTATAAACGGCATTGCGCCAGTGCCAGAGATTGACGCTTTCTCCGTTAATTACGGGTGCCGGAACATCGGCCAGCGTCTGATGGCCAGCCGCCTGTTGTTCCTGCTGCCACGCTTCCAGCTCGCGGGTAACGTGTGCCACGGCCCCGGTGGCGGTATGCAGCAGGCGGGAGGTGGTCACACGGCCCGGCAGTCGTATCGCCAGACGCAGCTCACGCAGCACAATATCCGGCCAGAATGCGCCCGCTGAAATACGGGTATCACCATCATCGGTATCGGTGATGTCGTCCTCTGCGGGGCCGGGGTTGGTTCTGGCAACCATACTCATGGGGTTCACTCCTGAAAAAATCGGGCGGTGGGTGCGCGGTGTAAACGGTCACGGAGTCAAACCGGAACACCGCGCACGCCGCCCGCTGACGGGGTCAGTCGTTAACCGCGCTTCGCCTTCTGCGTCGCGGTGGTTTTTCGTGTTGCAGGCTTCCGCGTTGTCTTTTTACTTTTGCTGCTTTCGTCCTGCGTCTGCTGTGCGCTGGCGTCTTCTGGTGCGGCTGCGGAATCGGCTTTTTTCAGGGCGCGGGAAAGGGTTGCAATCTCGCGTTTCACACCTGCGTTCGGGTTCAGGTGCATCGCTTCGCGCAGCAGCTTCAGTGATAAGGCCATGTTGTCTGCATCGGTCAGACCACGACGGGCAAAGGCGCACGCCTTGCATAATTTGGCGCGCACTTCGTCCGGCATATCCTGGTTGGCGACAATTTCCCAAAGTGTGTCCAGTGGTTCGATAAAGGTGGACAAATCCGCGTCGGCATCCGTCCCGGCCTGCGTCAGTACCGGGTTGCAGATTTCTTCGGTCAGTACCGTGGCAGCAGTACGGCCAAAGTTATCCGGCATGATGAGGTTGTGACGGACCACATACGCACCAATACGCAGCGCAAGCGGAAGATCGCCGCAGTCAATCGCCCACACCATCAGCGTGGCAATCACTTCGTCCTGCTGCCCGCCGTCAGCCTCCAGCGTTCCCTCAATCCAGCCGGAAAAATCCGGCAACAACTCTTTTTTGATGGCGGCTTTCGCGCTTCTTGCCTGTACGCCCTTAAGCCGGGCCTGTGCCAGACGCAGACGATACAGCACCTCTTCATGCGCGGTACGCGCGGCGTGGTCCACGCCTTCATTCGCCCGGCCTGCGCGCTGTGCCATCACGTTCTGCCAGTGTTGCTGTGCAGGAGTAATCATTCTTTCTCTCCGTTACAGGCGGGCATGATGCCCGCCGTGAGTTGATTAGCTGTCGGCGAACTTCAGGCCAGTGACCATCGCGCACTTGCCATAGTCTTCAACGACATAAGCGTCATTGATGGACTGGTAGGTGGCGATGCGGTTGTATTCCGGTTCGTCTTTCATCAGACGACGCATTGAACCTTTCTGCCAGTAAATCGACAGGTTGTTGAACGAGGTGATCAGCATCGTTGAATCCGGGAAGAACGGCGCAAGGAACACGCCCAGCCCGCCAATGGTGCGCGATGACAGAATGAGCTGCCCGGCGAGTAATTCCGCATTGGGATTCTGGCCGCTGATGCTGTTCAGCACGGGCAGACGCAGCGAGTTAAACAGGTTGCGCCCCATAATCACCACGAGGTCGTCAGATTCCTTGTGCCATTCATCCAGCAGGGATGAGCGCGCGTCCTGTACCAGTGCATCAGCGTTCGCATACTTACCCGCGTGCGCCACGGTGTTGTCCATGTTACGGGAGGTCAGCGTCACGTCATTCATAACGCGTTCGCTGGCGTCGGTTCTGATGTGCTCCAGCCAGCCCACGTTAACGTCCTGAAGCAACTTGTTGGTGCTGAAGTTAGACTCATCCGCGTGAGACGTGCCGTTGAAACCGATCATGATGCGGTCAAGTGCCACCTGTCGGGCAATCTGTGCGCTGATGCGGGACTGAAAATCAGGGTGTGCCGCCCAGGCATCAAGCTGCGGATATGAAATAAACGTGTCGTAGTTCACCTGTTCGCACTGGTATTTGCGGTTTTTCAGATCAACCACGTTATTCGGGTTACGGCGTTTTGTGCCGTCATAACTGGTATTCGTGCGCGCAATCGGCCCGGTGGTATCCGGGAGGATTTTTTCGCCTTTCTGGTCGGTCACGCCGATCACGTTAATTCTTTTTGTAAATTCGGTGCTTTCCTTTGAGGCGTTTTCAAAACGCTGCTGTACCGAGGGTTCCACGGTAAATCGCGATACCAGTGCGGAAACCGGGATATTGTTAAGCGACGCCTGCTGCGCCATATAGCAACCCAGCTTGTTGCGGGTAATATCTGACATCACCAGATTCATAAAAAATTTGCTCCTTTGTCTTATCAGAAGTCAGCCAGCTGGTCGGAGGCTGCGCCCGTTGCGGTGAAGCGGTTCTGCGGATCGCCGTCCTGCGTGCGCAGTTTTTCCTTCAGTGCTGTCAGCTCTGTGGTCAGTGACGTGATTTTCTGGCGGTCCTGCTGATGGCGGGTTTCCAGCACATTAAAACGGTCGATAATGTCGGCCTGTGACGTTGCGACGCCTTCCACCGCTTCCTGAATGCGGGAGAAACTGGCGTCATCCGCTTTGCGGCCACGGCCAATAATCCCCATTACGCGGTTAAACCACTGGGTGCCTTCTTCCTGGCGTTGTTCTGCCATTTCGATGATTTCAGACTCGATGGCTTCGGAGATAAGCGGTGCTTCACCCTGGACACTGTTGAACGTCATCACCGCCTGACGTTGCTGTGCCGTGAATTTCAGGCGCTCAGTGCCCAGGCTTGCCGGGGTGTCGGTCATCGCCAGCCCGACCAGATAGGCGCGCCCGTTAACGGAGAACTGCGGGTGCAGTTCGATACTGGAATAGATTTTCTTGCCGTCAGCGACAAGCTGCTTCATGCGCTCGGTCGGTTCGATTTCTGCATACAGCGCAGTACGTCCGGCCAGCGGGCCTTCCGTAATATCTTCCGTACTCAGCGCGGTGACATCGCCCATTGCGGAAAATTCGCTTGACGGGCATGGCGAGAGATAGTGCTCAACGTTCACGCGGGCAGCGTAAACATCCGGGTTGAAGTTCTCGGCGGCTTCACGCAGATGTACCGGACTGATTTCGCGGCCATCAACAGTTGATCCGGAGACAGCCACGCGAAACTTTTTGCGGGATGTCTTTTTTTCATTAGCCATAGTTTTTGCCCCTCTGACTGGTTCTTCAGTCATGATGGCAAAGCGTAACAGGCTGATACAAAGGGCTTTTGTTGTAAGAAAACGGCCAGAACAGGGGGTTAAGGAGAACGGTTTCGCGCGCGGGTAATCTTCCTGTAATTACTCAGGGGGAGCAATGATTCAGGACGCTTTTGTGCGCCAGCGTGCGCGGCAACTTTACTGGCAGGGTTATCCGCCCGCAGAAATATCACGTCTGATGGGAATAAACCCGAACACGATTTATGCGTGGAAAAAACGCGACCAGTGGGATGAAACGCCACCCGTGCAGCGTGTCACGCAGTCCATCGATGCGCGCCTCATCCAGCTTACTGAAAAACAGAATAAAACAGGCGGTGACTTTAAGGAAATAGACCTGCTGACCCGGCAGCTTAAAAAACTGCATGATGGCCAGCCGGATGTGACGGCCACAGGAAAGAAAGGCCGGGCGAAAAAACTTAAAAATCATTTCACGCCGGAGCAGATTGCCGCACTGCGGGAAAAAATCATCAGCAGGCTGGAGTGGCATCAGCGGGGCTGGTTTGACTCCCTGACCCTTTGCAGTGAAGCCGGGATACGTAACAGGATGATCCTGAAATCCCGACAGATTGGGGCGACCTGGTATTTTGCACAGGAAGCACTGCTGATGGCGCTGCGTGACGATGTGGCGCAACCTTACCAGCGTAACCAGATTTTTTTGTCTGCGTCGCGTCGTCAGGCGTTCCAGTTTAAAAGCATTATTCAGAAGGCTGCATCTGAAGTTGATGTGGAGCTGAAAGGGGGCGATAAAATCATCCTCTCCAACGGCGCAGAGCTGCATTTTCTTGGTACTTCTGCTGCGACGGCACAGTCCTACACGGGCAATTTTTATTTTGATGAATTTTTCTGGGTCAGTCGCTTTGCTGAACTGCGCAAGGTGGCTGGCGCTATGGCAACCCTCAGCGGACTGCGGCGCACCTACTTCTCCACGCCATCCACCGAAACGCACGAGGCATACGCCTACTGGAACGGCGACCGCTGGAACGAGAAAAAGGCCACGCATAAACGTCAGCGTTTTTCTGTGGACTGGAAAACGCTGCATAACGGGCTTATCTGCCCTGACCGGACGTGGCGGCAAATTGTCACGCTGGAAGATGTGGTTAATCACGGCTGGAAACACACCGATATTGACGAAATTCGTGATGAAAACACCGAAGACGAGTTCCGCAATCTCTATATGTGTGAGTTTGTCCGCGAAGGGGAATCGGCATTTAACCTGAATATACTGATTGGCTGCGGTGTTGACGGATACGACGACTGGAAAGACTGGAAACCTTTTGCTCCCCGCCCGATGGGGAATCGTCCGGTATGGATTGGGTATGACGCAAACGGCAGCAGTGGAAACGGCGACAGCGGCGCTGTGTCCGTAGTGGTTCCTCCGGCTGTTCCTGGAGGCCGTTTTCGAACGGTGGAGACGCGACGCGTTCAGGGGCTGGAGTTTGAAGAACAGGCCAGAGTCATTGAAGAGTTCACGTGTCGCTACAACGTGGAACACATCGGCATTGATGTGACGGGCGGGAACGGGGAGGCTGTTTATCAGATAGTGAAACGGTTTTTCCCTGCTGCTATTCCGTACACCTTCACGCTGTCATCAAAACGGTCGCTGGTACTGAAAATGCTGCAAATAATGCGTGCCGGGCGGTGGGAATACGATCGCGCCGAACGCGAGCTGGTCGCGGCCTTTAACGCCGTGCGTAAGGTGAAAACACCGGGCGGCTTTATCACTTACGAAACGGACCGCGCGAGGGGGATCAGCCACGGCGACCTTGCGTGGGCAACCATGCTTGCTGTCATTAACGAACCGATTGGCGGCGAAGGAGAAAACGAGCGTTTCACGGTTATGGAGTTCTGATGAGCAGAAAAAATAAAAAAGTGCGCATGAGTTCACGCATTGATCTCGCTGATGCGCTCAGGAAAGAATCATCGCTCAGTGCATTCACATTTGATGGTCCTTATCGCCTGACCGGGCATGACCTGCTGGACAACATGTACTGTGCTGATAACGGGCGGTGGTATGAAACCCCGGTGGACTGGTACGGTCTGGCAAGAGCTGCCCGGCAAACGTCCTGGCATCAGTCTGCGCTTTACTTTAAGCGTAATGTATTGCTCGGTTGCTACATTCCGCACCCGCTGCTTTCCCGGCAGGATTTCTCGGCGCTGGCGCTGGACTGGTTTGTGTTCGGTAACGCATTCCTTGAGCTTCGGAGCAATATGCTCGGCGAACCGCTTAAATTACGGCACGCCCTGGCGAAATACATGCGACGCGGAAGCGATCTTGAATCATGGTGGTATGTGCAGGATGGCAAGGATGCGTTTCAGTTTCGCCCTGGTAAAGTGTGCCACCTGATGAATCCTGACATTAACCAGGAAATTTACGGCATGCCGGAATATCTTGGCGCATTACTCTCGGCCAGCCTGTCTCATTCGGCGGACATGTTCAGAAAACTGTATTACGACAACGGATCCCACGCCGGGTGCATCATCTACATCGGTGCAGCGCAGGTAAACCGCGAAAGCATGGACTCCCTGAAAGAAACGCTACAGGGGGCACGTGGTGGTGGTGCGTTTAAAAACGTGCTCATTCATGCGCCCAACGGGGGCAAAGAGGGGGTGCAAATTTTGCCGTTCCAGCAGATCACCGCAAAGGATGAGTTCATGAATGTTAAGGCGGCATCCCGTGATGATGTGCTGGCTGCGCACCGCGTTCCGCCGCAACTGATGGGGGCGATGCCGGGTGAAAAAAGTGCGTTTGGTGATGTGGAGAAGGCCGCGCGGGTTTACGCAATTAACGAGCTGATGCCCGTCATGGAGGCCATGAAGCACATCAATGACTGGCTTGGCGAAGAGGTGATCCGTTTTAACTCTTATGCACTTCTTGATGAAAAAACAGCCCCGTGATGGGGCTGTCCTTATTACCAGAGTTGAACCATTTTCTGGGTGCCGTCAGGCTTGAGATTATCAATTTCAGAGAGAACGTAATATTGAATGGCTTCACAAACGGTGGTGTAGGGTGAATTACCTTCTTTAAGTGGCACGATATTATTATTAACGCGAACCTGTATTTCATCGTTATACATTGCGATCGAAAGAGGAGTATGCACGAACGCGACTTCGCCAGGTGTGTCGTCAACCACTGTCTCAATGCTAAAAATCAGTTTTCGCTCATCATTGCCGCCCCTTGCTTTGGGGGTAGCGGCAGGAATCTGAGATAAAGGCATTCTGCGAAACCCTTCAGTTGTTTCCAGTCCGCATGAAACGTAATGCTGGCGATTACCGTCGCTATCCGTCCATGTCTGTGATGGCAGCTCCAGAGAGATTTCATAAGCATCAACAATTCCCTGGGCAAGGTGTACAAGCGGGGTCAGATCTTCATTGCGGCGAAAACTTTCCTTTACCTGCTCTCGTTTTTCTCGTAACTGCTTGTAATTAATGACCATAAAACAGCCTCCATTGATTTCTTTGCTCGTATTTTGCACTTATGGAGTGTGGTCGGCAAGGTGCCGCATCACTGACGCGCTTCGCTTGTCTGCTGCTTCGCCGGGGCATAAAAAATTTATGCCCCGACTCTCCAGCTCCCGTATCAATCAGATAATTTCACGACGTCTTCCAACTTATCGCCATCATCGATGGCCAGACTCTTACGCAATCCCATCGAGCTGACAGCATGTTCTCGCCGTCTCATTGCGATTTGACGGCCTTACCTTTCACCCCATCAAATCAGAACCCCTTACGTATTTTTCACGCTCAGCGTGAGCGATACAGCCATTCTGTTGTGTCGCTGCGACATCGTTCAGGGAATGCTATTTACCCCCTGAAACGCGGGCTGTTCCCCCGTCACCTGCGCGCAGAAAAAACGCGTTTTTTTGTGCACGCACGGATCCTTGGCGGATCCAGCCGCCACGCGGGCCGGAAGGGCAAAAAGTCGTTCAAAAAAATTGTGCAAATTTGTGCACAATCTTGCATTAAAATCAACGTTCAGTGGATGTATTTAAGCGAAAAAAAGATCTTTGTATAATTTCGTTCGGTTACGTTGGTGAGAGGTTCTGAGTGAAAGACATCACATATTGGAATGATAAAATTCAGAAACAAATTGATAGTTATCCTGAAGCTGTTCGAGAAAGGATAAATTTTGAGCTTGTTGCACTGCAGAGCGATTGTCCTCATTCTTTCGACAGTTTCGATTTTCCAGTGGATGGTGATGATGCCTTGGGGGTTCCACCTGCTCAAAAAAAATCAATGCGGGAAACGATTGGTCGCTACGCAATGCAATTAACCATCAAGAGTAGTGATTCTTATCGTATGATTTACGTTGCGAAATTTGCGGAGTCTGTTTACATACTTCATACATTTAAGAAAAAGACAAATGGTGTGTCAAAAAAAGAATATGAGACAGCTGCCGCAAGATACAAACAATTAGTGGAGTATCGTCGTAAAAATGGCTTAAGATAGCTTGCAGGTATCTCAAATCTGATATAACATAATCAATGTCAGCAACATCGCTGATTAAGGCTGGAGAGTTATGGAATTCGTCGTAGTCAAAAACCCTTATGCGTCATCAAGTAGCTCTGTAAATGAAGCTAGTGATAAACACATCCGGGCCCAATTAATGGTTATTATCCGAAAAATGATTCAGGAGCGCGGTCTTACCCAGCGAGAAGCTGCTGAATTGCTGGAAACAACCCAACCAAGAGTAAGCGAAATCATTAATGGTAAGTTAGATAATCATACCATTGATCGACTGTTTATCATGCTAAACATCCTGGGGTGGGATTTTAAGTTTGGGTATTCCGGTGGGGTTGTTACTGCGACGGCAGAACATTCCTGTCAGGTTGCATAAATATTAAGCCCCTGACGGGGCCAACCGTCAGGGGCTTTTCAACACAAAGGAATGATAGTCTGAGAAATATCATCACCTTGATGTTTTGCATGTACAACTGTGATTCTAGTCAATCCAGGCAGATAATCAAGGTAAAAATCATTCTCAGTAAGGAGGTGATTATGGATGGCTTTGAAATCAATTGTAAAAAAACCGGCTCCGAAAGGATTTCGTTGGCAGTTTTGCCGATACCGTAAGGTTCGTGGTGATTCTGGTCGAAAGCTGGATGCTCATGAGTATGGCTGGAAAGCTTGGGCGTTTCTAGTGCGAAGCTGATATTTGATATTTAAAAGCATGGCGAAAGCCATGCTTTTTGTGATCATTCAGGAAAAAATTCCTGAATATTCTTTTTTATTTGACTTATATTCTGATTTTTGCAACCAACAGGCTCGCTGTTATGCCAGCCCCATATGTGATTGTTGGCAGGCATATTTTCCCCCTCTGACCATTCAGCCAGCCAGTAAGCAAAGGCAGGATCGTTTTTAATGAGTGCCAGTCCAGCCAGAAATGCCGCGCGTTGCGCGCGGCTGCGTTCGGAGGCTGGCAGGCTGTCGAGATAATTACACGCTTCCCGTTCACTCTTGACTGCAGCTGGCTTCAGATAGAAACTTATCCGTCTGGTTGGTGTCGTCATTGGTTTACTCCTTGTCCATTGCGTACAGCCCGTTAACCAGAGCAAACTGTGGCACCCCGTCCGCGATGAAAGTCGCATTAACTCCGCAGGCTTCGCGGATAGCGGGTGCCACAATCTCCGCCCCTCCACCGACAACCATCACCCGCCCGTAACCCGAAAAACCCGCCAGCGCGCGGATCACGCGTTGTTTCAGTGTTTCTTCCTTTTCACGAATAACCGCCATCAGGCTGGCGTAATGCGCGTCATTGTGGATGTGCTGGCGCAGCCAGGCTTCATCATGGCGATGTTCGATAATGGTATTGGCGATGTGGTGACTGGTACGCATACCGTTAGTGGCCATCACCGACAGTACGGCATCGGCCATCAGGGAAACGCCTACGTGTGGATCGCAAAACACCTGGCTGATACCTGCCAGTTGTCCCTGAACCTTTGCCACATCCAGCGTGGTTCCGCCTAAATCCACAATCAGCAGGGATTCAAACGGACTCATGTCAGCCAGTGCTTTAAAACCAGCCGGAATGGATTCAGGCATAACCCGTACGTTACGGATAGTGAATGCTTTTCCGTTCTGGTACGCCACCGGGCGCATGACGTTTGCTTTTTTGCGGTTGATGTTGGCCATGTCCGGCTGTGCGTTGGTGTCGAAATATTCGCTCAGTGGCAGGGTGACAACCACATCCACTTCCTGTGGTGTGATGCCTGATTTGACCAGCGCGTGATGAATGGCAATGACATTCACATCGCTGTACTGGTATTGCGTGTCGGTCGTCTGGACAAAGCGATCGCTGACCGGATCAAAACCATAGCGCACGCCATCAAGCATGTAGTTTGCGGGCTGCGTTCCACCGAACGGCGCAGACCATTCCGACTTGAAGCTGTTCGGGCTGATGGCGTTGCGGCGTTCGCCGTTCTCAGTCCATGCCAGCTTGATGTTGGTGGAGCCGTCATCGATACAAATTTTCATGTCGCTTTTCCTTATGTTGATTAATTAATCGTTTACGGGATTCTGAAATCCCGTTTTTGCCTGTTTTATGCGCGCTTCATATATCGCGGCGCGTTTTTTGCTCATTTACGGGATTTGTGAATCCCGTTTCTGTCTGTTTTTTGTTTCCACTGGTCAGGCCACCCCGCAGCAGGTCTGCTTTGCGGCGGGCGCGTTCAGTGGTTTCACTGATTCTCTGTGCGTGCTCTGCGTCGCGGATGGCGCGCAGCATGTCAGAAAGCACGGTAACGGGTGTTTTCATGGTGTTCTGGTCTTGCTGAAGTGTGGATGCCAGGCGTGCGGCGGCTTCGGGGTCTGATGCCCCCAGCTGTTCCAGATAGCTGGCGACCGGGTTATGGCGGATCTCCGTGCTGCTTACGCCGTGGTTACGGCTCAGGCGCTGCCAGAGCTGCGTGATTCGGCTGTCCGGGCGGGTATCCGGTTTGCGTACAATTTCAAATCCCTGCGGTGCAATGATGCTGCCGTCAACGTACAGACTGCCGCCCCGTAACAGGTGCTGCATCTGCTGTTCACCGATATGCAGGCCGAGAGATTCAGCAGACTCCCGCCATTCTTTAGCGAGTAACTCGTGGTTATCAGGCAAAGGCTGTGGCTGTTTGCGGCTCTGTGTCCAGTTCTGCATTTCATCACTGCTGTTTTTTGCCTGTTTGTCACGCAGCGAACGCATCAGCGCCCGGTGTTCGTGCCGTTTCAGTGAGCGCATCCATTCATTCACGTCAACGCCGTCAGGAAGCTGCGGCCACGGTGCTGGCCGTTCTTCCGGCTGTTCTGTCCCGTTGTTGCCCGTTTCCTGTATACGGGGACAGTTATTGCCACGAGTCCAAGGGGCGGCAGGGCCGCCCTGAAGGTCAAAACCATTTTCGCGGGCGCTGTCTTCCGCTTCCGGTTTGCGTCTTACCAGCTTCCAGTTGTCCGGATGCGTGCATACGCGGGAAGACTCCCCGATGAGCGGTGACCAGATCCCGTAAATCTGTACGCTCTGTTCACCGTAATCGTTCAGCTCATCTGCGAGGTCGTAGGCGGTGCGAATCAGGTAGTCCTTGCGTGGAACAAGTACGCCGCCCTGTTTCTCTATGTAGGTGGCAAAACATCCGGCATCAGCGGAAGCAAGAACCGCGTCCATTGCGTCATCCTTCAGCCGTTGCGGTCCTTCCGGGTTGCGAGCCATCTGGCTGGCAAGGCGGCGCAGTTCACGCCACACCTGACGGGAGGGGATACCAAAGAACTGGAACTGGCGGACCCGGTGAAGGCGCGCCCAGCCGATGGCGCGTTCCACGCTCTCGGCCATTGATTTTCCGGTTTCGTGGTCAACGCGTGGCTTGCCCGTTTTCGGGTCGATGCCATCCACGGCACGGCTGTCCAGGTTTTTCCCGATGTAGGTGGCGATGTAGCTGGTCGGTGTGCCTTTTGAGCCGTCGACGTACTCCGCCTTAAAGCGTGGGGTAATATCATCACCCAGCTCGTGACGATCTTCCTGAATGGCAATATCGCGGGTGTGGGACACAATGGTGTCGATTTCTTCCGGATGAGCAAAGACCATCATATGCCAGTGCACGGTGCCGTCATGGTGAGGCTCCACCGTGCGGATGCCATACCAGCGCAGGCCGTCGCGGTTCAGTTTCTTGCGGACCGCCGCAAAAAACGTGTTAACCAGGTAATCGCTGGAGTCGCGCATGGTGGCCCCGTTCCATTTGGGATTCGGATGACCGTTCTCTGTTGTGGCGTGGTATTTTGACGGGCAGGTGACAGTCAGAAACACCGCTTTGTCGCCACGGGCTTCGGCCAGAAGTTCCAGCCCCTTCATGGTGGCCATCATTTCTGCCTTACGATGAACCGGATTACTTACTCCCGCGTAATACACCGTCTCGAGATCAATCGTGAACCCGTCTTCGTTTTCCAGCATGAAACTTTTCAGGAAATCGCGTGTTTTCTCGCGCTGTGCTCGAAACTCGCTTAACGCGTCCTGGCTCAGATAGGGCGATGTTTTTCTGGAAACCAGACAGGCGGCGCGGAGTTGTTCTTCCCGCCACTCGCAACGTAACAGCCACAGTTTGCGTTTCCACCATTCCGCACAGGTCAGGCGAAGGATTGCGCCCGGCAGCAACTCCGTGTCCGGTTCGTTCCTCCGGTCTTTGTCTGTTGTCAGTGCGTCATAATGCGGAGGCATGGCGTGCAGGTGTAACGCCATGCGGGCCAGCATCTGATACGCCTTCAGCGTTACCTCCATGGTCAGCTCGCCATCAGTCGCGCCAAAGCCATCGCAGAGTTTTTCGAAGGTGCTGCTGAACATCGCCGCCGTCATGGTGGCCAGCGTCTGTATCTGGTGCTTGTTGAGCTGCGGCAGGTAAAGCAAATCATCCAGGCGTTCGCGTCCGGCAAGGGAGCGATAACCCGGTGTCAGCCAGCGGTGGTCGGTGCGGTCCAGACGTTCGAATATTTTGCGCAGGGTTCCGCGCGCGTAGCGTTCAGCCTGCCAGCTCTTTTTGCCTTTCCGGCGATCGGCTTCCTGTTTTTTGCGCAGGAAGGAGAGGTGGCGAATAAGCGGATCGCGCAGATAGGACGGCAGCAGGCGCAGCGAGGCCATGGCTTCATCCACCGCACCGCGTACCTGTTTTCTGGCGTCTCCTGCCAGTGTGATGGTTTTGTCCTGTTTTTCCTGTGCATCCAGGCTTTTATTAATCAGGTTGCCCAGCGGCGTGGCGGAGAACGCCGCATCAGCCATTTCCTGGCGGCGCTCGTTCTCTGCCCGGTAGGCATCCAGCCAGGAGGAAAGCGCGGATTCAGGAACGGGGATCCCCGTTCCTTCACGTCCCACTGCGTGGCGCGGCTGTTGCCAGTCCCTGATGTACTCTGCCGTCATAGTGATTTACTTCGTCATGCCATTCAGGGTGTCGCGGCAGACGGCAGCCAGCCGCTGAATTTCCAGCACGGTGTCTTCTGTGTCGGCATGGCGATGTGTGATGCGGATGCTGTCGGCAATCACATCGACGATTGCAGAGGATGGGCGCTGGTAAATGCCAATAACGGACGGGGTGCCACCTTCAATGCGGTAAAGCCTGTAATTTCCCTCGTGGCTGTCAATCATGTAGCGACCATCAATAACAATTTTTCCGTCAGCGAGTTGCGGTACAGGCAGGGATTTCAGGTACATGTCATAACGATCACGCACGCGAGCGGCAAGATCACGTTCTGTGTTGAGCAGGTATTCAAGAAAGTCGTTGGCGAGAATCATTGCGGCAATCCTCTTGTTACAGATGTGCGAAGGCCTCCCGCCGCAAGGTGCAGGAAAGGCCCGGAACAGGAATTAATGGAGTTTGTTTTGCTGCTGGATGAGCTGTTGAAGCTCGCGCAGATCATCCGCCAGATAGCTGAAAACAGCGGATGAGTAGAGGTTTGAAAGTTCGCAGCTACGCTCATGCAGCATGTTGATGTGCATGATTTTAGCGACGCGGAATGCGCGGGAAAGTCTGCGGTCGATTTCAGTCTGGATGTGACGACGCGCAGCGTATGCGCGCTGTTTGCGGTTTGCCATGGTGTGGCCTCTCTGTTAGTCAGTTTTGAAAACTCACCATCCAGAGGTTCCAAGCTCGGGGTGGTGAGACGTACAGGGTTGGAACTACCGGCTAACAGAGGACCCGGCCCAGCTGATGCTGGCCCTGTACGCCCCACCATAATTTTGACGCGAAAAAGACGTGGCGATACGGTACGCACAAAAAAACCGCTGGCGCGGTTGTGCGCTCTGTTAGTCTGCGGGGTTCCAATCCCGGCACCCGTTTTATGAGGTGCAGCGGAAATGTAACCTGACTGATTGCGGCATGGCAAGCGGTTTTTTTGTGAGAACGGCATACTAAAAAATCCTGATACTGCTCCGGCCAGCGATTTTCACTGGCCGGGTTTAATTACTTCACCGGAACAAACGGAACAGCGGTATTGCTGGTCATGTATTGCGGCAGCGTGCCGTTCCATTTGTTGATTGCTTCCAGCTCCATAACGCCGGGATTCTGGCGCAGAGCTTCACCGCGTAAACGAATGGCGTCGGCTTCAGCCTGGGCTTTTGTGCGAATGGCATCAGCCTGTCCGGCAGCTTCTGCGCGCAACATGTTGGCTTCTGCTTCGCGTTGCTTGACTTCCTGTTCGCGTTGCAGGGTTTTCTGGTTTGCCGTGACTTTGGCGTTAATGCTGTCGATAACGGTTGGCGGATATTCCGGTTTACCGACATAAGAGAGGCTCATGACCTGAATACCGATGGGGGTCATCTCTTCCTGAATATCTTTAAGTGCTGAATCCAGCAGTTCAGACTTGCCACCGTCGATGAATTTATCGGTGGTCATTTTGCTGGCCAGTCGGTTGAGTGCATCGGCGATCTTCTGGCGCAGGTCAGTGTCGGTAATGTCGTCCACGCCTTTGCGGTAGGTCTGAAACACTGTAGTAACTTTGGATGGATCAACCTTGTAGGCCACACCGATGTGATAGCCGATGGTTGTGCCGTCACTCATCTGAAAGCTGAACGGCTCATCGTAGGTCTTCATTTGTTTGAAGGTCGGGAAGATGTAAACCTCTGTATTCCAGCCTGTCCAGTAGCGGCCAACGCCAACCACTTCACCGACGCCTTTGTCGTCGCCCAGTTTGTTGACTTTGATGCCCACATTACCTGGCTCAACGCGATCGCAACCAACCAGCAGGATGGCGGCAAAAAGCGGGATAATCTGAAAGAGTTTGAGTTTCTTCATTGTTTGATTTCCTTGATGTACTTACTGAAAAGGCGAACAACGCCTGCCGGGTACAGCATGGCAATGAAAATGCCCAGCAATACCAAGAAGGAGCTGTCTGATGAAATCATTCGGGGGAGTAGTCCTGCATACAGAATGAGAGAAACGAGGACGCATACCAGCGCCCACATGTATGCGCGAAACCAGGTCTTTTTGTTCATATCGCGGTCCTTTACTGGTTAAGGAAGAAATCAAAAACCTTGTCGATGCGTTGCAGTAGCTCTCGTTGCATTGCTTCCGGCGTTTCTGGTTCACCAGGCGAACCCAGTGGAGCGCAGAAATCAGCGATTTCATGATGGAGCGCCAGGCGAATGGCTGGAGACATGGTTCTGGCGTGCTCCAGCTCATCCAGCAGTGCCAGCACGGCAGACGGCGAGAGCATTGCGCGAAACGCCAGTAATTTTTGATGCGTTGCCATTCGTTGCAGGTCAATCGCCAGTTCGCGTAATTCCTGGTGGTTGATGGCGCTCATGCTCTGGCCTCCTTCAGTAGCTGGTTAAACATGTTGGTAAGTGGATTGCCGCACCCGAACGGCATCGGGTTTATCTGGTAAGAAAAGCGACCGCCTGTTTTGCGCTCTTTTCTTATGACTGAACCGCTGCGCCAGAGTCGGCGTAACTCCGCATTAATGGCTGTGGTTGGGGTATTCAGTGCTGCGGCGATTTCTCCACCGCTACACCCCGGATTGGCGGCGATATAGTCCAGAATGGTCATCTGCGTGACTCCTGTACCTGTCGGATAAGGTTCACCCGCACCACATTCGTGGCGCAGAAGTAAGTGCCGTCAGTGAGATAGATGTGATGTGCATCCTTTTCTGAACGGTGTTTGTCGATTGTGGTAATCAGGCGTTCGTCGACTTCGTATTCACGTCCTCTGGAGGTAAAACGAACGACAGGAAAATGCTTAATTGCCATTACGCCTCCTTGGCGTGTGCGAATACCTCCGCGAATGCGGATTGTTTTTACATTTTCTTATTTAACCTGTGGTTTTATTTGCTCTGTTATTCGCCAGTGAAAAAGCGTTCAATCTTTTTTACTGAATGAATAATTCGCATAATCCCAATGGCGCAGGCCACCGAAATAATCAGAACAAGCCATGAGATAAATATACTCATGCAATATTCCCCAGCTTATACGGTTCAATATGTTCCCCGCATTCTGCGGCACAGATCAGCTCGGAAAGTTCGTTAAGTGCATCCAGATCATCAGCGTAAAAAGCCACGTCATACAGACTCCGGATTGCCCTGGTCAATGAGTCACGGGCTGCACGTTCAGCATGAGCGCCTGATGCACTTAAGCGAAAATAAAAACGCTCAAGTGCTTTGTTAATGAGAGTTTTATATTCTTTGCCCATCGCAACGCCCTTTAATCTGCTTTCTGAATTTCTGCTTCTGAATCCATACAAATAATTTCGATATAAGGTTCATCGCCATTAGCCTGGCGTGCCTTTTCAGCTCCACTAATGATTTCTCGTACGGTCTGGTACGGAAGTTCCACAAGCAGTCGCGTGCCGTTCAGATAAACGTAAGTGGCTTCGTCGGCTCCGTTTTTACCCGCCGGAGCCACTCCATCAATAGCGGATGCGCGTAATAACAGTTCACCGCGAAAATCAATAAAACGGATAAATACACTTTGTGTATGCTCTTTGGTCATAACTCACCTGTTATAAATCAGCCTGTTTAATAAAACTTTGCCCGCGAAGCAGACGATCAACCGTACGAAGTGCTTCGTATAATGTGAAATCCTGCCCGAATTGATTGTCGCCGCAGCTCAATGCAAAAATGCGGTTTCCGGTAAACGGATTGCGTGGGCATTTATGGACCACGATTCCAGCTTTCTCAATCAGCCAGGCATGCTCGCCGATTTGTTTTACAGCGTGGCCATCCGGTGTTGCGTGTGTTTCGCTCAGGCTGTAGCGAGAGCTGCTGCGTGATGCACTGGTAGCGAAACGGTTAGCATGGCGTTCCGCCCCGTTGCGGTATTTAGAACGTGAGGAGGTGGCATTTCTATTCATAGCGATGCTCATGTTGTTTTAACTGTTAGCGATAGCGTCTTTCAGCATTGCCACAAGGTTTACTTCTGGCTTTTCCATTTTGGCGCGTTTTGGTCGGATAATAATTCGACCGTCAGCCAACATCTTTTTGCATGTATTAAGAGGGATACCTGTTATCTCTGCATATTTCTGCAGGGATACATAGGGGGCATTCACATTGATATTGATGGTTATACCTGACATCCCACTAACCTCCTGATCAGGAAGATTTGTTTTGTTCTTTCTGGGTCAGCTCCAGGCCTCGAAGGAAGATCATGCGCGCCATGTTAGAGGATGAGCGTTGTTCTTTGGCGGCCATTTCATCAATGATGGCTCGCTCCTCGAGGGACAGCCTAAGTGCCAGTCTTGGACCTGTGGCGGTATTACGCGGAATGCGTGACTTGGTGTCGTGACTAACTTGATTCATAGTGGTACATTGTGATCATCTAATTGCACGTGAAATTACTTTAGGGAACAAAACTTCCTATGTCAACAGAAAAAGAGGAATTAAGTGTCATTATTGGACGTCGATTACGGGAGGAACGAGAGAAAACTGGCATGACTCAGGATGATATGGCGTCTATTTTTGAAGTTTCTACAAAGACTTGGGGGAAGTATGAAAGAGGGGTGACTACACCGGATGCAGCTATGCTGAATCTCTTGGGAAGGCGCTGCGGAGTAGATGTCTATTACATACTTTCTGGTAGTCGTGCACATGGCATCCCTAATGCCACTGAAGATGAGATTGAGCTAATTAAAATATATCGCTCTGCACCTTTGGCTGTTAAGGCGGCGGCTTTGGCAGCCTTGACCGCTGGTAGTTTGGCTCCAGGTACAATAAGAGCTTCTGGCAAGGGCCATCGTATTGCTGGTCGTGACTATAACGAAACTAAGGGTTAGCTCTAGCAGGGAGGTGACATGGCGGTCAACTCAAACGGTTCAGACAATCGCGTTGCTGGGCGTGATTACCACGAAAAGAATATTCAGATAGAGCGATATGATGATCGGCATACAGTCAATATTGCAATCCCTTCTGGTAGGCCTGATGAGCGCCCATTAGTTAAGGCTCAGCGACATCAACTGAAGTTGTTGGTTGACAAGATTGTTGATGCCAGCAAGGAAGAATCGTTTGTTGTTTGGCGTAAACTTCATGCTGAAATCGGTGTTGATAGTGTCGATAAGATGACGGTGAATCAGTATCCAACCGCAATTAGCTTTCTCAATGCGATGCTTGACCGACACAAGGATCATGACGCCTGTAAATTACTTGTAAGCCTCCTTCTTCGCAACAGTGAAAGTAATGAAATTAGACAAAAACTTCTTCGATATTGCCATATCAATTTCGGTACAGGCCGTTTAAACGATCTTACTCGTTCTCAGTTGCAATCTGCATTGTCGTGGTTAGATCAGCAGACTAATAAAAATATATCTCAGAGCAATGGCAATATTAAAAATAGACACTGCATTAGTGAACTATTAACAGAATATACTAAAGAATTTTTGATTGTGTTCATTGTTGGACTCATTTTGGGTATGGTGATTACATTTTTAATTTATTTTGTGTAAATACGTTAAATAACATGCAAGGAAATATGATATGCAGCGTAATTATTTAAAATTAGTCCTTTTTTATATCTTGTTTGTTTTTGCATCTCATGGTTATGCCTCTGAATGGTATGAAGGTGGAACATTACATAAGGCAAACGCCCTTGAGTGGCAAAAGGCATCTTATAAAAACAAATTGGCTACCTCGGCTGACTTTATAGCTGTACTTTATAATCAAGGAAGACTTACACCAGAATTGTCTACACAAGTTAAAAATATGGATAACCTCAAATTGTTGGCAGAGGAATTGACTAAACAACTTGATATGGCCTTTGAGCCTTTCGCAGATAAAAAAAAGAATAGAAAAGTATATCAAAATCAGTCTGTTTCTAATACGGCGGTATCTCTGATGTTGATGATGGGATGGATTAAGTCTTAATTAGAATGAGTGTTCGAAGACTACCTACTGGTAAATGGCTTTGCGAGTGTTACCCGTATGGAGCATCGGGAAAGCGTATTCGTAAACAGTTTGCGACTAAGGGTGAGGCGCTCTCTTATGAGCGCCGTTTAATGAATAGTAATTTGGGGAGCGAGTTTCAGGATGATTCTGGCCCCCACCTTTCCGAGTT
>ERZ777306.2359-NODE-2359-length-24453-cov-5.413436_pt1 | contig 24453 bp, 19 predicted proteins | sample MGYA00374966_ERZ777306 | MGnify/ENA primary metagenome ERZ777306 (study PRJEB29329, sample SAMN06343882) | mouse gut metagenome | isolation source: Mouse cecum | place: Austria: Vienna | collected 2014-11-15 ...
GTACCAATGTTTACGTGGGGCTTTTTGCGCTCGTAACGCTCCTTAGCCATGGGAATCTCCTCCTTTAAGTTCACGTCAAACTGCGGAAGCTTGGCTCCGCTGGTTCAGGCGGTTGATGCGGAAATGGAGCAGGCGATGGGAATCGAACCCACAAGGCCAGCTTGGGAAGCTGGAGTTTTGCCACTAAACTACGCCTGCAAGGACCGCATCACCGGCCTGTCTATCCAGACAAATCATATTTTAGCCGTTTTTTCCTGTACTGTCAAGAGTCTTGCTCATTTTTGCCCCGAGCATACTCATTTTGTTAACCAATTGCAATAAATACACCGAAAAAACATTCATTTCGGCCTTCACGGGCGGTTTCCTTCGCCGTCAGGGCTTTTCTATGCCCCAGCAAAACAGGAAAAGGGGGCAGGCTCCCCCAAGGAGCGCCTGCCCCAGGCAGCAGCGTGATCGAAAACTGTCCAAAAACCATCACGCTGGAACCCGCTTGTTATTCGACCACGATAGTCTTGGTCAGGCCGCAGACGCTGATCTCATGGGTGCCGGCCTCCAGGGTCAGGTCGATGGTCACCACGCGGAACTGGCCCGCGTCCAGGGATACGAACTTGCTGGCAATCAGCTGATCGCCGTCGTACACCTCGGCATTGAAGTAGCCGTCGTCACCGTTGTTCTGGGCAATGAACATGATGGGGAAGGCTTCGTTGGCCTTCTGCACCTTCTCCACCGCCTTGGTCACGGTGCGCATGCTGCCGCGGTATTCCTCCTCAAAGGCCTTGATCTCCTTGGGCACGACCAGGGTGTTGATGTCAAAGTCAGGCTTAGCGCCGTAGGTCATACCGAAGTTGGAGGAGTACAGGGTGTCGCCCAGGTTGTTGGGCACCAGCAGGTCGGGTTGATTGCGGATGGCGGCGGTCAGGTACAGGCGGGTCTGGTCGTCCATGCCGATGTCCAGCTGCAGATCGCCCCAGGACATCATATAGTCCTCGGTGCTGCGGCCGATCTCGTATACCAGGCTGCCGGAAGGCACGCGGCTGCCGAACAGGAAATCAGCGGTAACGCTGGGATAAGTGTAATGGTAGAACTGAGGCAGAGCGGTACCATGGTCCGGCAGGCTGTTGTAGGTCTGCATCAGGATGGCGGCACAGGCATTGACCTCGCGCTCGGCGGGTTCACTGGTGGCGCCGTTGCGGCCAACGCTTGCTTCCAGCACCAGCACGACGGGCTTGCCCGCGGCCTGGGCGTCTTCAATCACATATTCCCAGCTGTCGCCCAGATCCGTCATGTGCGCGATGACCACATCGGCCTCTTCATAGCTTTCCACCAGGGTCGCCTTGGCGCCGATGGCCTCGGTGTCCTTTGCCAGCACGTCGTTGGCGTTGCTGGTCAGATAGACCTTGGCGCCCTCCGTCAGGGGCAGGATGGCGTTGTCGTTCTTCAGCAGCACGGCGGACTTCTCCATCAGCTCCTCGTCCCAGGCGTTCATCTGCTCGGTCCGGGCGCGGACAACGTCCTCCACGCTGTTCAGCTCAAAGGCCTCGGCCTTGTAGGCGTCGCTGGCAAAGAGGGCTTCCAGCTCGCCATAGTCATTGAAGGGATCCTCGAACAGGCCCAGGCGGAACTTATTCTTCATTGCACGGGCGATGGCCGCGTCTACAACCGCCACATCCAGCTTGCCGTTCTCGATTTCCGCCTTGAGGACGTCCGGCCAGAAGATGCAGTCAAAGCTGTTGGATACATAGAAGTTCTCGGTATCCAGGCCGTGCTCGATACGGAAGACGCCGAACTGGTCGATGCCGCACTCCATCATCCAGGCGTACTTCTCGCCCAGCGTCATGTCGCCGATCAGGCGGCCGTCGCTGGTGTAGTCGGCATCATACGCCGTCATGGACAGAGGCCAGTCGGTGCAGATGACGCCCTCAAAGCCCAGCTCGTTGCGCAGATAGCCCAGGGTGTAGCCATCATAATAGATGGGGTTGTTCTCGATACCATAGCCGGCATTGAGCATGATGGTCGAGGTCTTGCCCTCCTGCACAGCGGCCTTCCACGGCACCATGAAGTTCTGCCACAGCTGAGCGTCGGAGCGGGCGTTCGCAAAGCTGTTGCGGCCGCCGCGGGCGATGTAATGCTTGGTCATGGCATGCAGGCCATTCTCCTCATACGCCTTGGTTTCCGGCACGATCATCTGGGAGATGTAGTTCACCTCGTCGCCATACCAGGAGCCGATCTCCACGCCATAGCTGTGGAAGATGGTGGTATAGCCCATGGCCGCCATTTCCTTGGAATACTGCGCCACCATGTTGTAAAGCAGCTCCGGGTCATGGGCCACGCCGAAGGCGTAGTAGGGCATGTTAATCATGGAGCCGAAGGTGTTGTAGGGGCGGTCCGTCTCAAAGGAGATCGGGATGCCCAGGGCCGCGCCCTCGCCAATGCTCTGGATGGCATTGAGCACGTCCAGCTGCTCCTTGGGCGTGCCGGTGGAGCTGTAGGAATAATGGGTCACATGGTTCTTATTGATCTCGAACCACATCGGACGATAAACAATGCCGTCGTCCATGGCGATGTGATCCTCCTCGCCGTAGAGCCATTCATCCCGCATGGGATAGATGGGCGAGAAGGCGCCGCCGGTGAAGTCGTTGGCCAGGTTGCCCAGCTTCATGTCCAGATCCATCTGGGAAACCAGGTCGGCCACACGGGCATCGATGTCCTGCCGCCAGTCCTCATAGACATCCAGCTTGCCATTGCCGTTGAGATCCTTGAACCACAGGCCGTCCTGCTGGAACAGCTTGTCCTTGTCAAAGGCGCTCACGCGGGGCTGCTCGCCATTGGCTTCCACATAGAAGAAGCCGGAGGCGCTTTCCTTGATGCCGCTCTCCTCCGCAAAGCCGGTCAGGCTCACACAAGAGAAAAGCATGATGAGGGCCATCAGCAACGCAGTTTTTTTCATGAGACAGTCTCCTCCCTTTTTTCACGGCTTGAGCGTTTTCGACATCCCTCTATGCGAAAAACGCGCCGCTTGATGGGTCTAATATAGCTTATGCAGTTACTGCACAAGCTATGGAAAAAACATCACTTCACATAAAAAAAAACAGGCACATGCCTGCTCAGGGTGTCAAAAAAGTGGCTATGCCACTTTGTTGAGTTATGCACTCACTCACTGGTCGAATGGCTATGCCATACTCCCGGCCGTTCGTTCGTGTAAGGAAGCTTTTTCTGACGAAAAAGCACGAAAATCGCCGTACAGGGGCTTCGCCCCGTTTAACCGCCCCGAAGGGGCTCGCCGATTTTCGATAGACAAGTCAGAAGGCCTGCGGGCCTTCCGACACCTCCCAGGACTTTTTTGACAGGCTGAACAGGCACATGCCTGCTTTTTCCCATATGCCGTTTTCTATTCCGTCTTCCATTCGCCCACCCAGACCTCGCGGAAGTAGCTGCGCTGCTCCCCCTCCGTCTGCGCGTACAGGAAGGTGTCGATCATCCACACCTTGTGCCAACGCCGCTGCGCCTCCGCCTGGGCAGCCAGGGGCTCCAGCGAGCCTTTTCCCAAGCAGTCCCATGCCTTTTCGTCGGCGGGACAGCATGCGCGCAGCACGTCCTGCCGTTCAATCAGTTCAGCCCGCTCCAGCAGCGGCAGTTTTCGCTCCTTCGCCGCGCGCTGCCAGATGCCAAAGCCCGTCCGCACGGAAACCATTTGCCCGCCATCCACCTGATACAGGTTCATCTGCCGGATCTCTGGCACGAGCCTCAGCCACATCGCGAGGGCCTCCTGCTCTTCCCGCCCCCGGCCAAAAAGCGGCTCCATGGGCAAGAAGTACAAGGCAGGCAGCGACATCGCCTCAACGCTTGGCGCATCCGCATCCATCAGACGCACACGGTCGCAAAACTCATAGAGCAATGCCTGCGAAGCCTGAAGCTTCGCCATCTGGCGCTGAATCTCCTGGATTTTCGCCTCCGCCGCCCGAAGCGCCCTCCGCCAATCCGCCTCCTCCACACCAATGAAGTCGTCGCGGACAGATTGCAAATCAACCTCCAGCGCCCGAATGGCCTTGGCATTCATCAGCTTTTCAAGGTCTTCCACGGTATATTTTCTGCGGCCGCCGGACGTCCGGTCGGGCTGAATGAAGCCCTTCTCCTCATAAAAGCGCACACCGTTGGGCGTCATGCCGAAAAGGCGGCAGACATCAGAAATATCATACAACACAGGATGCCATTGACCCCCCTCATTGCTAAAAATTGGTATATTATTGATCGCGTCTTTTGTCTTGTTCCGCATAGCGCTCACCCGCTTGTCTTTTGAAATGGACGGCTGTCCGCCGTCAGCCCTGGGGCACCTTGCCGTCAATGAACATCGCGTCGCCAAAGGAGAAGAACCGATACCTTTCCTCCACCGCCACGCGGTAGGCGCGAAGGGCCTGCTCCCGGCCCATAAAGGCGCTGACCAGCATCAGCAGGGTGCTTTGGGGGAGGTGGAAATTGGTAATGAGGGCGTCCACCGCCTTGATCTTCTTGCCGGGGTAGATAAAGATGGCGGTGTCCCCGCTGCCGGGGTGAATGACGCCGTCCTCATCCGCCACGGTCTCGATGGTGCGCACCGAGGTGGTGCCCACGCAGATCAGCCGTCCGCCGTTTTGACGGATTCGGTTGAGGGTATCCGCGGCTTCCTGCGTCACCTGGTAAAACTCGCTGTGCATCACATGGCTGTCCACGTCCTCCACCTGCACCGGGCGGAAGGTGCCAAGACCCACATGCAAAAGCACCGGCACAATGGACACACCCATGGCACGGATCTTATCCAGCAGCTCCGGGGTGAAATGCAGTCCCGCCGTGGGTGCGGCCGCGCTTCCTTCCGCCTTGGCGTAGACCGTCTGATAGCGGGTACGGTCTTCCAGCTTTTCGTGAATGTAGGGCGGCAGGGGCATCTCGCCCAGGCGATCCAGCAGTTCCTCGAAAACGCCGTCGTAATGGAAGCGCACCATCCGCCCGCCGATTTCCTCCACCGTGGACAGCACCTCGCAGCGCAAAAGTCCGTCCCCGAAGACGCACATCGTCCCCGGCTTCAGCCTGCGGCCCGGGCGCACCAACGCCTCCCAGTCCGTGGCGGAAGCCCGCCGCAGAAGCAGCACCTCCACCGGAACGCCGGTGTCCTCCTTGACCCCCAGCAGCCGGGCCGGGATCACCTTCGTCTCGTTGATGACCAGGGCGTCGCCGGGGCGCAGGTACCGGGTGATGTCGCAGAAATGTCGGTGCTCCCATTCCCCCGTTTGGGGATGCACCACCATCAGCCGGCTGTGATCCCGGGGCTCCACCGGCGTCTGCGCGATGAGTTCCTCCGGGAGAACATAATCAAAATCCGATGTTTTCATGGGATTGTTCCTCTTTTCTTGCCCTTGGTTTCACAGCGCCAGCACATAGACCTGACAGGGGTTCCATTCATCCCACAGGGTCGGGAAAACCTCGAATTCCCGGAAGCCCAGGCTCAGATAGAAGCGGTTGGTGGCGTCATAGCAGGCCCAGCGGCCCATCTGTACCGTCTTTACCTGCATGAAGGCATAGCCCCGCGCCCGCGCGTCCGCCTTCGCCCGGCCAAAAAGTGCGCTGCCGATCCCCTGCCGGTGCCATTCCTTCCTGACGCCCATCACGGCCAGCTCCATCGTTGCGTCGCCGGTCTCCTTCAGGCACAGGAAGCCGATAGGCTCCCCGTCCTCCTCCGCCGCGAAAAAGGTCTGCTCCGCGCTGTCCGCGATGTATGTCTCCAGGGCCTCCTCGATGCCGAACCATTCCGGCAGCGCCGTCAGCACGGCGCGAGCGACGGCCTTCTTCTCCTCGGGCAGGGCAACTTTCGTGATGGTCATAGGCGTCATAGCTCCATTTTCATCTGGGCGTCATCCGCCGCCGCTGGCATGGTCTTGCCCATATGCTCCCAGGCCGCGGGAGTGCAGACCCGGCCCCGGGGGGTGCGCATCAGGAAGCCCAGCTGCATCAGGTAGGGCTCGTACACGTCCTCGATGGTCATGGCGTCCTCCCCGGTGGTGGCCGCCAGGGTATCCAGACCCACGGGGCCGCCGCCGAACTTCTCCATCATGCAGATCAAAACGGCGCGATCCACCTTGTCCAGTCCCAGCTCGTCCACGCCCTGCATGGCGATGGCCTCCCGGGCAATGTCGATGGTGATGACGCCCCCGCCCTTCACCTGGGCATAGTCCCGGACGCGCTTGAGCATCCGGTTGGCAATGCGGGGCGTACCTCGGCTGCGGCGGGCAATTTCCAGGATGCCGCCGTCCTCCGCCTGAACCTCCAGGATGGAGGCGCTGCGCTTGACAATGGCGGCCAGCTCCTCCGGCTTGTACAGTTCCAGCCGGAACAGCATACCGAAGCGATCCCGCAGGGGTGCAGACAGCTGCCCGGCCCGGGTTGTCGCGCCCACCAGGGTGAACTTGGGCACCGCCACGCGGATGGAGCGGGCGGTGGGGCCCTTGCCGATCATGATGTCGATGGCGAAGTCCTCCATGGCGGGGTAAAGTACCTCCTCCACCGAGCGGGAGAGGCGGTGAATCTCGTCAATGAACAGCACGTCGCCCTGGCTGAGGTTGGCCAGGATGGACGCCAGATCGCCGGGACGCTCAATGGCCGGGCCGGAGGTCACGCGGATGTTCTGACCCATCTCCGAGGCCACGATGGTGGCCAGGGTGGTCTTGCCCAGGCCGGGAGGGCCGTAGAGCAGCATGTGATCCAGGGCGTCATGGCGGCTCAGCGCAGCCTGGATATAGATGCTCAGGCTGTCCTTCACGGCCTGCTGGCCCACATATTCCCGCAGGGTATGCGGGCGAAGGCCCATTTCCACCGCGCTGTCCTCGGGCTGGAAGGTACCGGTCATCAATCTTTCTTCCATCATTCAGCCTCCATCACATTCCCGCCATGGTGCGCAGAGCCAGACGGATCAGCTCATCCACCGGCGCGTCCTTGTCCTTGACGCCGCCAAGGGCATTGCGTGCCTCGGTGGACGTATAGCCCAGGGCAATCAGCGCCTCCAGGGCCTCGGTCACGTTGTCCGCCGTCAGGGGAACGGCGACGGCGGCAGGGCTGTCGGGAGCGTTGACATCCGCCTGGCTGATCTTGTCCTTGAGCTCCAGGGCAATGCGCTGGGCTGTCTTCTTGCCGATGCCCGGCGCCCGGGACAGGGCACTGACATCCCCCAGCAGGATTGCCAGATTCAGCTCCCGCAGGGGCATGGAGCCAAGCACCCCCAGGGCCGTCTTCGGGCCGATGCCGCTGACGGAGGTCAGGGACAGAAACAGGCTCTTTTCCTCCTTGGTGGCAAAGCCGTACAGCTCCATGGCGTCCTCCCGGACAGAGAGCCAGGTGTAGCAGCGCATGGTCTGACCCATGGCGGGCGCCGCCTGCAGGGTATTCATGGAGCAGTTCAGCGCATAGCCCACGCCCCCCGCCATCAGAATCAGCTCACCGCCGGCCTTTTCGCAGACCTGGCCCTCAATAAATGCGTACATGGATAAAACCTTCCTTTATTATACAGTATGACAATGCCATAGGGTGCCGGATCGCCGTAGCCATCAGCATAGTCCTGCCCAGGCGGAACCCATCTGCCCTCGGCAAACCGAAAAACGCAAACCGGCGCTCCCCTTTCAGGGGCGATGAGGCGGAGGCAAAGCCCTGGGCGCTGGCTTAACGCGATTTCGTCTGCAATCGCCTTCCTGCGCCAGCGAACGGCCGGTGAGCGCCAAAGCGTGACCAATCGGCGCTGCCGCTTTGCCGAAGCACTGCCCGCCTACTTCATGCGGAACTGCTCACGGGCCGCGCCCACCTGGCAGTGGGTGATGGCGCAGGCAATGGCGTCGGCAGCGTCGTCTGGCTTGGGGATTTCCTGCATGTTCAGCAGCAGCTTCACCATCTGCTGCACCTGCTTCTTGTCTGCCTTGCCATAGCCCGTGACAGCCTGCTTGATCTGCATAGGCGTATATTCATACAGATTTTCCGTATATTCTGCGGCACTGATGATGGCCGCGCCCCTGGCGGCTCCCACCATCAGCGCCGTGGTGACGTTCCGCGCGAAGAAAAGCTCCTCGAAGGCTACATCGTCCGGCTGATAGATGTTCACCAGGTTGCGCACCCCCAATTGCAGGGTGCGCAGCCGGTGCTGCATGGGCACCCCCGCCTTTGTTTCCACGCAGCCGTAATCCAACAGACGCATCCGTCCGCCGATGGCTTCCACCGCGCCCCAGCCCATCAGCGCGTAGCCGGGGTCAATTCCTAACACAATCATTCGTATCCCTCGCTTGCCGGGCGTCCATTGACCGCGCAGGCGGCGGACAATCCCTTGTTATCATACATGGCCCCATGCCAAAAGTCAACGCGAACACGCCTATCTCGCCAAAATGTATTCATCATGTTTTTTACCGAAAGGTATTGCATTTTTATTCATACTGATGTATACTATCCCCTGCCCGGATACACCGGGGCAATATCAACGATGAGGAGACGATTTTCAATGGCGAAGATGCGTGTGCTGCTGGCCTATTCCGGCGGCCTGGATACATCCATTATCGTGCCGTGGCTGAAGGAAAACTACGACTGCGACGTCATCTGCGTGGCGGGCGACGTGGGGCAGGGCGAGGAGTTGGAGCCCCTGCACGAGAAGGCCAAGAAGTGCGGCGCGGAAAAGCTGTATATCGAGGATCTGCGCAAGGAATTCGTGGAGGACTTTATCTGGTCCACCCTAAAGGCCGGAGCCATCTATGAGCAGAAGTATCTGCTGGGCACCTCCTTCGCCCGGCCGCTGATCGCCAAGCGGCTGGTGGAAATCGCCCACAAGGAGAACTGCACCGCTATCTGCCACGGCTGCACCGGTAAGGGCAACGATCAGGTACGGTTCGAACTGACCATCAAGGCCTTCGACCCCAACATGCAGATCATCGCGCCCTGGCGCATTTGGGACATCAAGACCCGCGAGGAAGAAATTGAGTACGCCGAGGCCCGGAACATTCCCGTACCGGTGAAGAAGGAGCGTCCCTATTCCATGGATCGCAACATCTGGCATATCAGCCATGAGGGCGCCGACCTGGAGGACCCCTGGAACGAGCCGCCGGCGGATCTGCTGCTGACCATGGTAACCCCGGATAAGGCCCCCGACGCGCCGGAATATGTCACCGTGGACTTTGAAAAAGGCGTGCCCGTGGCCATCAACGGCGAAAAGCTGGACGCCGTGGCGCTGCTGACCCTGGCCAACGAGATTGCCGGCCGCAACGGCGTGGGCTGCGCCGACCTGGTGGAGAACCGCCTGGTGGGCATGAAGAGCCGCGGCGTGTATGAGACGCCCGGCGGCACCATGCTTTATGCCGCCCACAGCATCCTGGAAAGCATTACCCTGGATCGGCAAACCAGCCATTATAAGGAGCAGTTGGCGGTGAAATTCGCTGAGCTGGTCTACGACGGCATGTGGTACACCCCCCTGCGGGAGGCTCTGTCTGCCTTTGTGGACAGCACCCAGCAGGCTGTCAACGGCACGGTCAAGCTAAAACTGTACAAGGGCAACTGCATCAACGCCGGCGTAAAGTCGCCCAACAGCCTGTATATGGAGGAAATCGCTACCTTTGGCGACAGCCACGATCTGTACAGCCACAAGGATTCTGCCGGGTTCATCAACCTGCTGGGCCTGCCCATGAAGGTCAAGGCCATGGTGGAGCAGAAGAATCAGTCAGCCGACTGAGCGTTTCACAGCGCCATCATCCGGGGCAAGGTGTCACAAGAGTGGCATGCGCTGCCTTTGTGAGAGGGCTTCGCCCCGTCATCGCACGGTTTCACCAGTCAGACGGTACAGCCGCGCTCCCGGCCGTTCAGCCGTGTACGGAAGCCTTCTTGGCGAAAGCACGAAAACCGCCGTACATGCCGCCGATTTTCGGTCAAGCGGCAGAAAGCCTGCGGGCTTTCAACACCTCCCAAGGCTTCTTTGACAGCGTAAAGGCCAGGCAAACCTCAATGGTTTGCCTGGCCCTTTTGCTTCATGATGCCTTGTTAAGGAGCATACCAGGAAGAAAGCATGAAAACGGCCCCGTCGGCTTCCATCTCCAGCTCACACAGCGTATCAGACAACCGCTTCGTTTTTCTCGTCTCGCGGAAACCATATTTCCGATACAGCGCCTGCGCCTTCACATTGTTGTCCAGCACCCACAGGCGCGGCTTTCCCTCGCAGGCCTTCATGGCGAAATGCAGCAGCTCCGTTCCGCAGCCCTTATGCTGCTCCGCAGGCAGCACATACAAATTATCAATCAGCTCCTCCTTCATGGAAACAATCCCAACAGGAATCTCCTTGATAAGCATGTATAGCCGCTTGCCTCGATGCATTTCCTGTTCCAGATAGACCTTCTGCCGTGCGGCCGTATGCTGCTTCACAAACGCTTCACTGCAGAACGCTCGATGCGATTCCTGCCATGTCGCCGCGTGAATCTCCGCGGCAGCGTCCAGGTTTTCTTCGTTAACGCTGACCATTATGCGTTCTGAGCCCCCTCGCCCAAAGCGCTCTTGTTCCTTGCTTCACCGCAGTCCCTTTGCCCTAGCATAGCGGAAGTAATACGGCACCTGCACCGCCAGCATCAGCAGCCAGCCGATCATGCTGGCCAACGGGATGCCCAGGATACCCAGGGCAGGCGTCAGCAGGTAGGTGAAGAGAACGCGCATACCGGCCTGGATGCAGGTGCCCAGCAGCGTCATGGACATAAAGCCCATGCCGCGGTAGAAGCCCTGCACGCCGTTGGTCATGGCAGGCAGGAAGTACATAAGCGACATCACGCCCAGGTACTGAGCGCCCAGGCGGATCACCTCCGCGCTGCCCTCGCCGGTGACAAACCAGCCCACAATCTGCTGCCTGAACAGCATGGCTGCCGCGCCGATGAGCACCCAATAGCCGGTTTCCAGCAAAAGGCCCTTGCGGAAGCCCTCGCGGATGCGCTGATGCTGTCCCGCGCCGCGGTTCTGAGCGATAAAGGTCGTCATGGCCTGGGCGATGCTCTGCTCGGGTGTAAAGGCAAAATCATCCACGCGGGTACAGGCGTTGAAGGCGGCCATCACGTCCACGCCCAGGGTGTTGACCTGGCCCTGAATCATCAGCTTGCAAATGGGCTGAACCGCCTGCTGCAGGGCTGTGACGCTGCCATAGCTGAGGGTCTGCCGCAGCAGCCCCCGGTCAATCCGCCACTCCCTGGCGGACAGGCGCAGCATGGGAACCTTCCGCTGCACATACACGATGCTGAGGATGGCCGAGACGGCCTCGGCGATGACCGTGGTCGTGGCGGAGCACACGATGCCAAAGCCCAGCCAGCCGATGAAGATCAGATCCAGCACGGCATTGAGGCAGGATGAGAACATCAGGAACTTCAGCGGGGTTTTGCTGTCTCCCACCGCCTTGAGGGCCTGAGCCAGGGCGTTATAAAAATAAGTAAAGGGAGCGCCCAGGAAGGTGATGCGCAGATAAATCCCGGTGATATCCCGAATACCCTCGGGCACATGGAGCAGCGCCATCAGCGGATCGGTGAGCGCCACACCCAGCGCCGCCACCGTCAGGGAGAAGAACAGGCCGAACAGCACGGAGGTGGAAAGCTCCTTCCGCAAATCCTCCTGCTTGCCGGCGCCGAAAAACTCACTCATCAGCACCCCGGCGCCCATACAGATGCCGCTGATGCCCAGGATCATCAGGTTCATCACCGGGCTGGCGGTGCCGGTGGCAGCCAGGGCATCACGGCCAATGAAGCGGCCCGCGATGATAGCGTCCACGGCGTTATAGCCCAGCTGGAAGCAGTTGCCCACGATCAGCGGCAGGGCATAGCCCGCCAACTGACGAAAAATCGGGCCGCGGGTCATGTTGGTGGCAGCCACAAAAGCATCCCTCTTTCCGAATAAAAATGATACCTATACTTTAATTGGTGATTGCCGTCGAATTTCCTGCCAGCCAAATGAAAAAGGCGGCGTTTCCTGTCCACCTGAAGACGAATTTGTTCCCCAATCTTCTGTTGACATCCATCCTGCCCCATCGTACAATAGCCGCAGACAGACCCCATTTTCATCCTTTTGAGGAGGTTGTTGCCCATGAAGCAGGCTTCCATGATCCTGGATCGGGACTTCCGTATCGGCCGGATCGATCCCCGGCTGTACGGCTCCTTTATTGAACATCTGGGCCGGGCGGTATACGGCGGCATTTACGAGCCCGATCATCCCACGGCGGACAAGTACGGCTTCCGCCGGGATGTGATGGATATGGTGCGCCGTCTGCAGGTACCGGTGGTGCGCTACCCTGGCGGCAACTTTGTTTCCGGCTTCAACTGGGAGGATTCTGTCGGCCCCCGCGACCAGCGGCCCCACCGGCTAGATCTGGCCTGGCTCACCACGGAAACCAACGAGGTCGGCCTGCATGAGTTCGCCGCCTGGTGCAAGGAAGCCAACACCGAGATGATGTATGCCGTCAACCTGGGCACCCGCGGCCCGGACGCCGCCCGCAATGTGGTGGAATACTGCAACCATCCCTCCGGCAGCTACTGGAGCGATCTGCGCATCCACAACGGCCAGAAGGAACCCTTCGGCGTCAAGCTGTGGTGCCTGGGCAATGAAATGGACGGCCGCTGGCAAATGGGGCAGAAGACTGCCTATGAGTATGGCCGCACCGCCAATGAAGCTGCCAAAATGATGAAGTGGGTCGATCCTACCATCGAGCTGGTGGCCTGCGGCTCCTCTTCCCACACCATGCCCACCTTCGGCTCCTGGGAGTATGAGATGCTCTCCCAGTGCTATGAAAACATTGATTATGTCAGCCTCCACCGCTATTATGACAACGCTTCTGACAACACGCCCGATTTCCTTGCCCGCACCATGGATCTGGACGGCTTCATCAAGACCGTCGTTTCCATCTGCGACGCGGTAGGCGGGGCCAAGCACAGCAAAAAGAAGATAAACCTGTCCTTTGACGAGTGGAACGTCTGGTATCACTCCAAGGAGCAGGACAACGAGATCTGGAAACGCGGCAAGTGGAACCGCGCCCTGCCGCTGCTGGAGGATATCTACAACTTTGAGGACGCGCTGCTGGTGGGCGCGATGCTCATCACCTTCCTGCGCAACGCCGACCGCGTCAAGGTGGCCTGCCTGGCCCAGCTGGTCAACGTTATCGCCCCCATCATGACCCGCAACGGCGGTGGTGTGTGGGCCCAGACCATCTACTGGCCTCTGATGCACGCCTCCACCTTTGGCCGGGGTGAGGCCCTGCGTCCCATCGTCAGCAGCCCCGTGTACGACTGCACCGACTACGAGAAGGTGCCGCTGCTGGACGCCACAGCCACCCTGGGCGACGACGGCAGCGTGACCATCTTCGCCGTCAACCGCGACCTGGAGGAGGACATCCGCCTCACCGCCGATCTGCGCGCCTTCGGCCCGCTGCGGGTGTCGGAGCACATTCTGCTTCACCATGACGACGTCAAGGCCATCAACACCGAGGAGCAGCCGAATACCGTTGCGCCCGTGACCCTGCACGACGGCACGGTGGACGGCGGACGGCTGGACATCAAGCTGCCCAGCAAGAGCTGGAATGTGATCCGGCTGGCGCCGGTGCGCTGACGCGCATCAAAAAAGTGGTCTATGAGCCACTTTTTTGAGTTAGGGGAACGCTGCCTGCGGGCGGTGGCAAATTCGCCTGGTCTCCACGCTCCTCCCCTTGACGGCGGGGCTGCGGCCCTGCCGACGCTTCTCCCTGCGGCCCTCCGGAGCCTCCCCCCAAGGATCGCTATATTGACGGCCCCGGCGCATTCAGCGCCGGGGCCTTGCTTTATGGTTCCTGCCAGATGATGGCGCCATCGTGGTCGATATAGGCCAGCTTGCCGTCCTTCTCCACCATGGCCAGGCCGTGGCGGAAGCGATAGGCCTTGTCCCAGGTAAAGGCAATGGCCTCCCGGCCCTGGGTGTCCAGGTAGCCCATGCAGCCCTCGGCGTTCACCATGGCCTGCAAGCCTTCCTCGAAGGACGTGGAATCAAAGGCGTAGTCATAGGCGGTCTCCGGGAGATAGTATCCCTGGCCGGCCTCCACCAGCACCTCTCCCCGGGTGTTTAGTATCAGGCCGCCGAAGGTAGCGCCCACACCGTAGTCCGTGCAGAGCATTCTGCCCAGTTCACAGGGGTAGCGATACAGTTCCTGTCCCGCAGCATCAATCAGGATGTACTCATTTTCCAGATTAACCAGGGTCGTACCCAGGCAGAATTCCGTACCGCTATCGTACCGGGGCGGAATCACCCATTCCCCCTGGCGGTTGATGTACCCAGCGCGATCCGCCTCATCATAGGCGCAGCACAGCCCCTCGGAAAAGCCATCGACCAAGCTGTAGCGCGGCGGAATGACCAGCTTGCCCTCCATGTCGATGAATCCGTACAGATCAGCATCCTCCTGCATTACGGCCAGCAGCCCTTCGGAAATGATATCACAGCAGTTCGAATCCACGGCAACCCCCGGCGGCAGAGCAAGCTCCCGACCTGCCTTGTCGATGATGAAGTCGCGCGTGTCGCTGCCCTCCTCGTCCCACAGGCCCACGACGGTATAGCCCTCCCGGAAGACGATGGAGTTCAGCATTTCGCCATAGCGGAAGTCCAGCACCACCTCGCCCGTGGTTCTGTCCACAAAGCCGACGTCATTCCACCCCTCCACCTCCGGCGAACACACCGCGATCAGGTTGTCCGTCTCGCTGACCCAGGGCGATGCTGTCACATAGCGCAGGCCGGAAAAGTACCCGCTGCGCAGGTCGAAAAAGCCCTCCAGGCCGGTGTTCCGCGGCTCGCACAGCCACACTACCCCCGTGTCCTCGCCGCCGTACAGATAAGTCCAGGATGTACTCCGGCGGAACCACCCAGTTGCCCTGCCTGTCTATCACCCCGCCGCCGTCCCGCCAGGTGCTGCCCGCAGGGATGACTTCTGCATAGCCCACCCCGCGGAATTCCCCCGCCGAAGCGTATTGCGGCACAATGACCGTGCGACCCTGGTAGTCCATGTAGCCCCACAGTCCGCCTACCCGGATGGGGTATAGCACGTCGGCATAGACCTTCTCCGGCTCCTCCAGGCGCAGGTGATCCCGCAGGACGAAGCACCGCACCAGAGTACCCTCCGCCTCGGCCTACACATAGATCCACGCGCTGACCATGGCGGCCAGCCAAGTCACCGGCGTACCCTCGGGCAGTATGCACAGAGCTTCCCGCTGGCCCAGGGGATCGTCCGTCAACGCCGCCTCTCGGAGGATCGTCGCCTTCGCCCGGCAGAAGTCCGCCCCCTCATCGGTGTACGCGCCCTTCACCCAGCCGAAGCGGTAGCGCCGGGGCTGCACCTCATAGTGTACCAGGGTATAGCCATCCTCTGTGCAGAAGACCTGCACCCATGCCGCCGGAGACACCGCCGCCTTGCCGCCCGCGGCGCGTAGATAGCCGCCCCCTGGCCCGGTATACACCGCCAAGGTGCCGTTGGCCTCCGGGGCTTCAGCCTGCACGGTCAGGTCTCCGTAGGGAACGGCAGGCAACGCGTCCGCCAGCCCGGCCACCGGCAGCAGCAGCGCCAGCAGCCACAGCAGCAGTCCGTGTCGCTTCATGGAAATCACCTCTGCTATGATAACGCGGCAATCCGGCAGAATCTTTCCGGTCAGGTCACGGCCACTGCTGCATCATGTCAGCCCCGCCGTCCTCCCGCAAGGCCATCCATCGGAAACTTCCGCCCTCCAGCGTCATATAGCCATGCCAGCTGTCCGCCTTCGGGATGGCTGCGCTGCCCGGGTTCAGCACCATGACGCCGCCGCGCTCCTCCCGGCAAGGGATGTGCGTATGACCGTGGAGCAGCACGTCGCCCGGCTTCAGCGGCGGCAGATGATCGATGTTCCAGCGATGGCCGTGGGTGATGTAGATCAGCCTTTGCCCCAGGGGCAGCAGCGCGTAGTCCGCCAGCACGGGGAAGTCCAGCACCATCTGATCCACCTCCGCCTCGCAGTTGCCCCGGACGCAGAGCACCTCACCCGCCAATGAGTTCAGCAGCCCGATCACTTGCTTGGGGTCATAGCCCTCAGGCAGGTCGTTGCGGGGACCATGGTAAAGGATGTCCCCCAGGAGGATCAGCCTGTCCGCGCCCTCCGCCCGGTACGCCGTCAGCAGCCGCTCGCACCAGAAGGCGGAGCCGTGGATGTCCGACGCGATCAGCCATTTCATACCGTTACTCCTTCAAGCCCAGCTCAGCCGCGGCGGGATCGATGTCCAGGGTGGCGAAGTAGTCCTGGTTGGTTTCCGCCCGGCGGATCAGCTGATAGCCGCCGTCTTCCCGGTACAGCACCTCGGCGGAGCGCAGGCGGCCGTTGTAATTGTAGCCCATGGAATGGCCGTGAGCGCCGGTATCGTGAATCACCACGATGTCCCCCTCGTCGATGCGGGGTAGCGCCCGCTCCACGGCAAATTTGTCGTTGTTCTCGCACAGTGAGCCGGTAATATCATAGACATGGTCGCAGGGCCAGTCCCGCTTGCCGCACACCGTGATGTGGTGGTACGCGCCGTACATAGCGGGACGCATCAGGTTGGCGGCGCAGGCGTCCAGGCCGATGTAATGACGGTAAATATCCTTGTGATGGGTGGCATGGGTCACCAGCCAGCCAATGGGGCCGGTCATCCAGCGGCCCAGCTCGGTCTTGATGGCCACGCCGCCCTGGGGGAAGATTTCCTCATAAACCCGGCGCACTCCCTCGCCCACCGCCATGATGTCCGTGGTCTCCTGATCCGGGCGATAGGGAATGCCCACGCCGCCGGACAGGTTGATGAAGGCCAGCTCCAGCCCGGTCTCCGCCGCCAGATCACGGCCGCAGGTGAAAAGAATCTTCGCCAACGCGGGATAGTAGCCGTTGTCCACCGTGTTGGAGGACAGGAAAGCATGGATGCCGAAGCGCCGGGCGCCCATGGCTTTCAGTCGGCTCAGTCCCTCCCGCAGCTGGTCATAGGTGAAGCCGTACTTGGATTCGCTGGGATTGCCCATGATGGTATTCCCGATCATGAAATCCCCGCCTGGGTTGTAGCGGCAACAAATAGTCTCAGGAATGCCGCCATGCTTTTCCAGCAGGTCAATGTGGCTGATGTCGTCCAGATTGACGTAGGCGCTCAGCCTCCGGGCGTAGTCAAACTCCTGGGGCGGCATGGCGTTGGCGGAAAACATGATGTCCCGCCCGCTGAAGCCGCAGGCCTCCGCCAGCATCAACTCTGTCTCCGAGGAGCAGTCCACCCCGCAGCCCTCCTCTTTGAGAATGCGCAGAATGGCGGGGTTGGGCAGCGCCTTCACGGCGAAATACTCCTGGAAGTCCTCGCACCAGGCAAAGGCGGCGTTCAGCGCCCGGGCGTTGCGGCGAAGGCCCGCCTCATCGTAAAGGTGAAAAGGGGTGGCAAAATGTGCGCAAGCCCCTTCAAAAACAGCGTCCGACAGCGAAAAGTTGGGCATGGTTCGTCACTCCGTACAGATATTCGCCGAAAAAAATCAGCGCCCCCATTGTAGTATACAATCCGGCAGAATGCAAGTATTTCCGATGTTTCCCTCCACAGAAAAGCGCTTTGCCTTTCCCGCCCGCTCCGGGAGGTCCGGAGGGCCGCAGCCCTCCGAGCAGCGGTCGACACCCACGCCTAAACCCCACGCAAAAACGGAGAAGCGGTCAGCTTCTCCGTTCATATTATCGGCAACGCCCGGGAGGTGTCGGAGGTCTCGCACGCCCTCCGACCTTCAATCGAAAATCGGCGGCATGTACGGCGATTTTCGTGCGATTTCGTTAGAAATCGCTTCCTTACAGGACTTCCCGACCGGGAGCTTGCGCAGCAAGCGACCAGGGAAGTCCTGCAAACTCGTCAAAGTGGCTGTGCCACTTTGACGAACCAGTTTACTGGTATTCCACCACGTCAGCCCACTTCAGCAGCAGTTCCTTTTCCTCGGGCTTGCCCTTCAGGGACTGGCTGGCGGCCACGATGGGGATCCACTTCTGCACATACTGCTTGGCCGTGTCGCTCTTGGCGCAGAACAGGTTCAGATACTTCTCGGCCAGGGCTTCCTTGCCGTCCAGCACCAGCAGCAGGTAGGTGCGGGCGGCGTCCGCGGAGGCGTTGCCCTGGGTGGCATGGGCCCAGTCCAGGATAAAGGCCTGGCCGTCGGGCTTGATGACCACGTTGGAGGGGTTGAAGTCGCCATGGCAGACCTTTTTATGCTCGTGCATGGAGGCCAGGCGGGTATGCAGCTCATAGCGGGTGGTGGCGTCCAAATAAGCGTGGGTAGCGCTGATCTCCCGCTGCATCTTGTCCCGCAGGGAGTTGAGCATTTCGCAGGTATGGCTGTGAATTTCCAGCTGGATGTCCACAAACCGCTCCAGATACTCATCCTCCTTGTCAGGATTCTCCGCCATCAGCTGACTCAGCGGCTTGCCCTCGATATACTCGGTGACGATGGCCCACTGGCCGTTCACCTTGGCGACGCCCTGCAGCTTGGGAATGTTCAGCCCGGTCTGCTCCACGCGGGCAGTGTTCAGCGCCTCGTTGAGCACGTCGGCGGTGTTGAATTCCTCGCTGAACAGCTTGACGACCGACTCGCCGTCGCGATAAATGGTCTTGTTTTCTCTTTGCGCAATCACGTTATCCAGATTCATGCGATGACCCTCCTTGCAATATCAGCATTGAAAACGCGGGGCACGATGATGGTATGAATTCGCCGCCTATGGCAAATTCTCCTGCTTACTCGCCATAGTAGGCGCGCAGGTACATCTCCTTGAGCTCGCTCATCAGCGGATAACGGGGATTGGCGCCGGTGCACTGGTCGTCAAAGGCCTGCTCCACCATTTCATCCAGGGTGCTGAGGAACTTCTCCTCGTCCACGCCGTATTCGCGGATGGTATCCTTGATACCCACCTGGCGCTTGAGCGCGCGGATGGCGGCAATCAGGTTTTCCACCTTCTCGTCATCGTTGGCGCCGCCGATGTTCAGGCTCTCGGCTACCTCGGCGTAGCGGCGCTTGGTGTGAGGATAAGCATACTGCGGGAAGGTGCCCATCTTCGCGGGAACCTCGGCGCTGTTGAAGCGGATGACCTCCTCGATCAGCAGCGCGTTGGCCACGCCGTGGGGCAGGTGGTGGAAGGCGCCCAGCTTATGGGCCATGGAGTGGCACACGCCCAGGAAGGCGTTGGCGAAGGCCATGCCGGCCATGGTGGCGGCGTTGGCCATCTTCTCACGGGCCACAGGATCATTGGGGCCATTGTCGTAGCAGCGGGGCAGATACTCGAAGATCAGCTTGCAGGCCTGCAGCGCAAGACCATCGGTGAAATCGGTCTGGAGCATGGCGGCATAGGCTTCCAGGGCATGGGTCAGGGCGTCGATGCCCGAGGCGCTGGTCAGGCCCTTGGGAGCGTTCATCATCACGTCCGCGTCGATGATGGCCATATTGGGCATCAGCTCATAGTCCGCCAGGGGGTACTTCACACCCGTGCGCTCATCGGTGATGACGGCGAAGGGCGTCACCTCGGAGCCGGTACCGGCGGAGGTGGGCACGGCAATGAAGTAGGCCTTCTCACCCATCTTGGGGAAGGTATAGGCGCGCTTGCGGATGTCCATAAAGCGCATAGCCATGTCCAGGAAGTCCACGTCGGGATGCTCGTACATCACCCACATGATCTTGCCGGCGTCCATGGCAGAACCGCCGCCGATGGCAATGATGACATCCGGCTGGAAAGCAGCCATCGCCTTCGCGCCTTCCTTGGCGCAGGCCAGGGAGGGATCGGGAGCCACATCGAAGAAGCAGGTGTGAGTGATGCCCATCTGATCCAGCTTGTCGGTAATGGTCTTGGTGTAGCCGTTGTTATACAGGAAGGAGTCGGTCACGATAAAGGCCTTTTTCTTGCCCATCACGGTCTTGAGCTCATCCAGCGCCACGGGCAGGCAGCCCTTCTTCATATACACCTTCTGGGGTGCGCGGAACCAGAGCATATTTTCCCTCCTCTGGGCAACGGTTTTGATGTTCAGCAGGTGCTTTACGCCCACGTTCTCGGAGACGGAGTTGCCGCCCCAGGATCCGCAGCCCAGGGTCAGGGAGGGCTTGAGCATAAAGTTGTACAAATCGCCGATGCCGCCCTGGGAGGAGGGCGTGTTCACCAGAATGCGGCAGGTCTTCATCCGGGCGGCGAAACGATCCACCAGATCCTGCCGGGTGGTGGCGTTGAGGTAGATGGAGGAGGTGTGACCATAGCCGCCGTCAGCAATCAGCTGCTCGGCCTTGTCAAAGGCTTCGTCAATGGTGGCGGCGCGGTACATGGCCAGCACGGGAGACAGCTTCTCGTGGGCGAACTCCTCGGCAATATCCACGCTCTCCACCTCGCCAATGAGGATCTTGGTGCTCTCGGGCACCTCGACACCGGCAATCTTGGCGATGGTATGGGCCTTCTGACCGACGATCTTGGCGTTCAGCGCGCCATTGATGATGATGGTCTTGCGAACCTTGTTCAGCTCCTCGCCCTCCAGGAAGTAGCACCCGCGGTTGGCGAACTCGGCCTTCACCTGGTCATAGATGCTGTCCAGCACGATGGTGGACTGCTCGGAGGCGCAGATCATGCCGTTATCGAAGGTTTTGGAGTGAATGATGGAGTTCACAGCCACCTGCACGTCCGCGCTTTCGTCAATGATGGCGGGGGTGTTGCCCGCGCCCACGCCCAAAGCGGGTTTGCCGGAGGAATAGGCCGCCTTCACCATGCCGGGGCCGCCGGTAGCCAGAATGATGTCGGCCTCCTTCATGGCCATGTTGGTCAGCTCCAGGCTGGGAACGTCCACCCAGGCAATGATGCCCTCGGGCGCGCCCGCGGCCACGGCCGCCTCCAGCACGACCTTCGCGGCCTCGATGGTAGACTTCTTCGCCCGGGGATGGGGAGAAATGATGATGCCGTTGCGGGTCTTCAGGCAGATCAGCGTCTTGAAGATCGCGGTGGACGTGGGATTGGTGGTGGGAATGACCGCGGCCACCACGCCGATGGGCTCCGCTACCCGCTGGATGCCGAAGCTGTCATCCTGTTCGATGACGCCGCAGGTCTTCACATCCTTGTAGGCGTTGTAGATATATTCGGCGGCGTAATGGTTCTTGATAACCTTGTCCTCCACCACGCCCATGCCGGTTTCTTCCACCGCCATCTTGGCCAGCGGAATCCGCATCCGATTGGCTGCCAGGGCCGCTGCCTGGAAAATTTTGTCCACCTGATCCTGGGTATAGGTCGCGTACAGCTTTTGCGCCTCGCGCACCCGCTTCAGCGCCTCCTCAAAGCTTTGCACATTATCCACAATGGGGTATTCCTTCGCCATGTCGCTCTCTCCTTCATGCTGTTCGTCGCGGCAGTCGTTTTTTCTTGGAAACATCAGGATGTCCGGGAATCTTTCCCTTCATCCGACAACAGTGTATCAGATTGTTAAATCATTGTCAATACCTTTCCGCGTATCAGGAGCGATATTTTTTGCGCATGGCCGTCCCCGGACAAAACAATGTCGGCGTCCCCTCCGATAGAACAGGAACCCAGCGCCTCCGCGCCCCATTGCGCCCGCTCGGAAAACATGCTACAATATTGCCGCAAGGAGATGAACGCATGCCCATCACTTCCTATTGTAAAAAGTGCGCCCGGGACGTTCCCGTGGCGGAGCGCTGCCCTCACTGCGGCGGCAAGCTGCCCAAATCCGCCCAGCGGGTGGCCTGGTGTGTGGAGCATACCCCCGTATGCGACTGGATGTGCTGGAACGCCGCCATGCGCATTATTCTTCCGCTGTCCGCGGTGCTGCTTGTCCTCATCCTGCTGCTGGAGGGACTGGCGGGGGGCGCGCCCGCGGTGGAAGCCCTCCTGCGCCGGGGGCTGCTGCTGAGCCTGCTGGGGCTTTTGTGCCTGGTCAGCGCGGTGCTGCTGCTGGCCCTGGTGTTCCAGGGAGATGATCTGCTGGACTGCGCGGTGGACAGCCGGGGCGTCCACGTCACCCAATACCTTCCCAACCCCACGCCCCTGAAGCTGCTCCTGCGCCTGAAGTCCCCCGCGCTGATGACCCAGCTTGACCCCGACGATCCCGCCCCCATGGTCTGCGTCCGTCAGCAGGAGCTGGCCTGGAAGGATGTCGCCCGGGTTCAGCTGTGGCCTGACAAAACGCTGATCCTCCTCTACGCCCCTACCTGGTGGATGCGCCTGTCGCTGCCCTGCACCCCCTTCACCTATGAGGACAGCCTGTCCTTCATGCGGGACAAGCTGGGCCGGAAGAAGACGGTGCTGCTTCCCGGCGAGCTGGTGGCGCCGCCCAAGCCCAAGGCCCCCAAGGCCAGCCCGGTGAAGGCCCAGCAGATGACCATGGACATCCCGGATCTGTCGCCTGCCGAGCCGCCGTCCCCCTCGGACGAGCGCGAGGAGGACTTCATGCCTCTGGCCGACGTGCTGGCGGAATTGAAGGCCGGGGAAACAACCGGCCATGAAGCGGGAAATTTCCCTGGTTCGCCCGGGAACAATTGACAATTTCGCGCATTTGTTCTATGCTTATTGGGTATGCGGTTTTTGCGATGCCGCAGGGAACAACATGAACAGGAGGTCACTCTTTCCATGAATAAGAAGCCTGTCGTATTGGTTGTCATGGACGGCGTGGGCGAATCGCCCGCCGAGCTTGGCAACATGGTCATGCAAGCCACCACCCCCACCCTGGACGAATTGAAGGCCACCTGCCCCTTCCAGGTCATCAAGGCCCATGGCGCTGCCGTCGGCCTGCCCTCCGATGACGATATGGGCAACAGCGAGGTTGGTCACAACGCCTTGGGCTGCGGTCAGATCTATTCCCAGGGCGCCAAGCTGGTGAATGAATCCATCGAGTCCGGCAGCGTTTATCAGTCCGAAGCCTGGCAGTCTCTGGTCAGCGGCGTCAAGGCGGCGAACGGCACCCTGCACTTCATCGGCCTGCTGTCCGACGGCAACGTTCACTCCAACATCAGCCACCTCATCGCCATGCTCCGTCAGGCCAAGGCGGAGGGCGTCCATCGGGTGCGCTGCCACATTCTTCTGGACGGCCGCGACGTGCCCGCCACCTCCGCTCTGGACTATGTGCAGCAGCTGGAGGATGTCCTTGCTTCCCTCAACGACGCCGCCTTCGACGGCCGCATCGCTTCCGGCGGCGGCCGCATGACCATCACCATGGATCGCTATCAGGCTAACTGGGCCATGGTCAAGGCGGGCTGGGATGTGCACGTTCACGGCGAAGGCCGGCAGTTCGCTTCCGCCAGGGAGGCCATCGAGACCTACCGCGCCGAGCTGAACGTCATCGACCAGGATCTGCCCGCCTTCGTCATCGCCGAAAACGGTCAGCCCGTGGGCAAAATGGAAGACGGCGACAGCGTGATACTGTTCAACTTCCGCGGCGACCGTGCCCAGGAGATTTCGATGGCCTTTGACGGCGACGCCTCCTTCAGCGCCTTCGACCGGGGCGCGGTGCCTCAGGTGAAGTACGCCGGTATGCTTCAGTACGACGGCGACCTGAACATCCCCCGCAGTTTCCTGGTGAATCCGCCGAAAATCACCAACACCCTCACCGAGCTGCTGGTGGAAGCCGGCATCAAGGAATACGCCTGCTCCGAGACGCAGAAGTACGGCCACGTCACCTATTTCTGGAACGGCAACCGCTCCGGCAAGGTCAGCGAGGCCCTAGAGGACTACGCGGAGGTGCCCTCCGATGTCCGCTCCTTCGACGAGTGCCCCTGGATGAAGGCCACCGAGGTCACCGACCTGGTGATCCAGGCCCTGGAGAGCGGCAAGTACGGCTTCATCCGCTGCAACTTCCCCAACGGCGACATGGTAGGCCATACTGGCAACTGCCTGGCTACGGAGATCGCCGTGGAAACCGTGGATCTCTGCCTGGCCCGCATCAAGAAAGCTGTGGACGAGGCCGGCGCCATCCTGCTGGTGACGGCGGATCACGGCAATGCCGACCAGATGCTGGAAAAGAACAAAAAGGGCGGCATCGCACCTCGCACCGCCCACAGCCTGAATCCCGTGCCCTTCATCGTCTATGACAAGGACGAGCGCCACGAACTGAAGAAGGGCGATACCTTCGGCCTGGCCAACGTCGCCCCCACCGTTGCCGAGCTGCTGGGTCTCAAGCCCTATGACTGCTGGGAAGAGAGCATGCTGAAATAATCAGGCCTCACCCGCGGATGAACTGCACCGGAAAAGCGGACAAAATAGCAGGCCCCCTGACGCAGGAAAACAGCACTACGTCAGGGGGCTTTCGTATGGCAGGGAAAAAGCGCTTCAGGAAAGCCGCAAAGACAGGGGGCAAGACGCCGAAGGGCGGCAGGAGAACGTCGGAAAACGACAGGCCGGAAAATGAGCGGCGGCAAGTGCTCGGTACAAAGCAGGCGCGGTCTGAGACTCGGAAAAC
>ERZ777306.2365-NODE-2365-length-24397-cov-74.101306_pt1 | contig 24397 bp, 20 predicted proteins | sample MGYA00374966_ERZ777306 | MGnify/ENA primary metagenome ERZ777306 (study PRJEB29329, sample SAMN06343882) | mouse gut metagenome | isolation source: Mouse cecum | place: Austria: Vienna | collected 2014-11-15 ...
GCTGGGGTAAGAGCTATAATATTATGACTGAAGAGAATTTAAACAGGCTCTAAATGAAGAGATATTGAATGTAGAAAAGTCATACTCCATATATCAAAGTTTTACTCATTCAAAATACAATTCTGATGAATGTATTTCCGCATACCATACATGGTATAGCGGCGCAGCAGTGTTGTTCTCAAAATTCTTTCAAAGCAGTGATGATGAGTATAAAATTTTTAGGAATGAGATGGGAGCAGCATGGGTTTTACAGTCGGAATACTCTACAATTGTTGTCCCCGGGTTTGAAATTCCGGATATAAAGGGGGCAATAAATCCGCGAAAGTTGGCTATTGTTTTAAATGATAAAAAGCATATTCGTAGTTCGTTAAATAAATTTCGTGAACGATTTCTGGATCTTTTTAATCTCCCGAATCTTGATGATGACATTGTATGGGAAAATAATCGGAACTCCTTTATAGAAGTTGTGCTGCAAAAGGATAAATTAACGGAATAGATAGTAGCGTTTTTATAAATAAGTGTCACCTTTGTAAAACCTAATGGAGTAATGGGGAAGAACATTGAAACAGTGCCGTGTACAATTCGTGAACAACGGAAAATGAAGCATTGCAATATTCTGAACACCATTTAGTTACAACAATCCCCACAGTTCAAGGCGGATCACTTTTTAAAACAGCAAAATTGCACAAAACCTTGATAATCAAACTTATCATAGTTTTTTTATATCAAACCTGCATATTACCGCAAGCCAGAACGCATAGTAATAAACGGGTCAATCCGAAGTTTCGATAATATCATAACCGTAGAGGTCGATATTTTAGAAATCGACCTCTAACTGTTCCAATTTTTCATTATATGGCACACATCATTACCATTTTACAGGTTCACCTAAGATGTTGCCGTCTGCTGCATCTTCTGAATTAAAGGTATTACTTTTATATTGAATGCAAAGCATTACAAGTGGCTCTGTTCCATTATTGCGGATAGAACGTTTTCCTTCAGGAACTACACGTACCACACTTCCTTCCGAAATGGGGAATACTTGACCGTCTACCTGAAACTCGCCATTTCCACTAAGGAAAAAATAAAGTTCTTCATGTGTTTTGTGAGTGTGAAGAAATCCTGTTTCTGTTCCCGGTTGAAATAGCTGGAATGAAAATTCGCTTCCTGTGGTTTGAAGTGCAGAACCGCAGAATACTTTACCCGGAATTTTAATTTCAGGAGTAAGTTCCAACACGTAATCTCCTAATTCATTTAACTTACCTAAGTTGATAACATCGAAGTTTGTTGCTGATGTTGTTTTCTCAATCTGTTTCATTACTTTCAATTTTGAATGTGAATACTTCTATTGGTTATATATCGCAATTTAGCTAACTTTGCATTAAATTGTTGCTTCTTTCAGATACCGCAAATCTACAAAGCATTTATTTATCACACAAGAAGTTACAAATATGTATAATAGTTACCAAAAGGTTACTTTTGCAGAAAAACAATAGATTACAATGACGAAAAAAGAAGAAAAAAAATCTATCATTGAAATTTGTCCTATTCGGAATGTTATTGCCCGTTTTGGCAACAAGTGGGCATTATTGGTTATTTACATATTGGATGAAAATGGCTCAATTCGTTTCAATCAATTAGCAAGGCAAATACCTGATATATCAACAAAAGTATTATCCAATACATTACACATATTAGAAGCCGACGGATTGGTAAAGCGAACCGTCTTCCCGGAAGTTCCCATAAGGGTGGAGTATGAATTAACAGAAACAGGAAGAAGCCTTGTTCCTATCATTATATCATTGACAGAATGGGCGCAAAATAATATGAAATCAATAATGGCACACAGAAAAAAGTTTGAGAACTCCGCAAACAAATCCAACTAATAGACCGTTGTTTAGTACAAGTTAATTTTTAGGTCGAGTAGGTCTGGGCATTTCAGCCCAAACCGCCGAGTAAGCAAGGGGAGTTTCACCCCGAGCTTCTCAATAAACCGTGCGTGAAACTCTCGCTTCACACGGCTTTACTTATTTAACCATTATCAATTGGGAACTCACCTTTTCTTTATTGGTAAATCTTGGCAGAGCGCCACATTTCCAATGATAAAAGATAAGCCCCTCTTTCTCTGCAATACGGGCAAGCCATTCTTGAGCAGGATAGAAACGATGTCTATAACGCTCGAACTTACACATTACCCAACGGGCTAGACGTCCGTTCAACGTCTGCATAAACCACTTCAAACGGGTAGGATAAAACTTACCATAATAAGTCATCCAACCTCGTACGATAGGATTTATATCAGACGCAAGGTGTTCCAATGTGAGATTTGAGTGCCTGTTTAGGTGCCAACTGCGCATCGTCTCATTGATTCGTTTCATTGATTTTCGGCTGATAGCCGGCAGGAAACCCGTAAAACGGTTGCCATACTTATCTACCGATTCCCGGGGTTGAAACGTAAATCCAAGAAAGTCAAAAGTCACATTGGGATAGCACTCCTTTTGACGGCTACTTTTGCAATAGACGATTTTCGTTTTCTCTTCATTGAGCCGCAACCTGCAGCACTCAAACCGTTGTTGAATCATCGCTTGCATATACTCAGCCTGTTTAAGACTATGGCAGTGACAAATTGTATCATCAGCATATCTCTCAAATGGAACACGGGGAAAGTTCTTTTCCATCCACTTGTCAAAGGTATAATGAAGAAACAGATTCGCAAGAACCGGACCTATGACACTGCCTTGGGGTACACCGAGAGCCCTGTCAACCTGACTTCCATCCGATTTCTCATAAGGAACTTTCAGCCAACGTTCTATATACATCAATACCCATTTTTCTTGCGTATGCCGTTTCAAGGCTTTCAGCAGTAGTTCATGGTCTATGGTGTCAAAGAATTTACTGATGTCCATGTCCAGAACCCACGCATACTTCCAACAACGCTCACGAGCTTTGCCAACAGCATCATGCGCCGAGCGATGGGGACGGTAGGCATAAGAATCCTCATGAAAACAAGGTTCGATAGAAGGGGTTATCAGCATTACTACAGCCATTTGAGCTACACGATCAGATACCGTCGGGATACCCAATGGACGTTTACCACCAGTACTCTTCGGTATTTCTACCAGCTTCACCGATGGAGGAAAGTAACTGCCGGAACTCATGCGATTCCATAGTTTATAAAGGTTACCTCGCAGATTCTTTTCATAATCTTCAAGAGTGACCTTATCAATCCCTGCACTTCCACGGTTTGCTTTCACACGCAGAAATGCATCATAAACCAATTGCTTCGATATTGATATTGGTTTTGCGTTGTCGTTTTGCATCTTCCTAATTGTTTATCAGTTGTACTAACTTTTACGCTAAATAAGCTGACCCCTTCGCTCCATACCCATTACAGGCACTTCTACACTACTACGAGTCAGTCCGCCCCTACTATAAGCATCCGTACTTTCTTCCTTGAAGGTTCTGCCCCTTGGAATTTTCCGTTAACATCTTATAGCAGGTTCCCACGTTCCACATAAGAGCCTCTTAACAGGTCATGCCATCTGTACACCGGATGCCATAACGACAATAAACAGGTAATCTCGTTACTTATCCCAAAAGAGTGAGAAACTCTTGGTTTTGACATCATCTACGGTTATTTTCGATGCTTCATCAATGGTTCCCTTGCGGTCATCTCCTATTAAGCTACCTGACAATTTATACATTGCCTTTTCATATATCGTTCACTACCCTGACCATGGAGAAAGAGCAGCATATACGGGTTTGCAACCCACTCCTGCAAGTTGATTGCGAGGGACCTACCCTCATCTCCTACATAGTTGCGAAGCATTTAGCACATGCTTCTCGTGGCACAATCTCACACCACCGTACGTGAAAGTCTCCCCTCATACGGCTCCTCTCATCCAAACGGTTTCAATCGATTGGGTTTAACACCATGTTGCCAATGGTAAAACAAGGCAGGATTTTTGGAAGCCACTCTTACCAACCATTTATAAGCATCATTAGGCTTTCGCCTGAACCGCTTATATTTTCTTTCTGCCCACCGAGCCAATTTCAAATTGATACATTGTAGAAAAGCCTTTAACTGACTACCGTAAAACTTACCATAGTAATTCATCCACCCACGTACTTCTGCATTTATTTCAACTGCAATATCAGAGAGTTTTAGCTGAACCCGCCTGTTTAAGTGCCAACCACGCATCTTTTCTGTGATGCGCTTCTTTGACTTTCTACTGATTGCCGGAGCATAACCATTAAAGACTTGTCCTTGCTTATTCCTCTGACCTCGTGGCTGAAAGGTATAACCCAAGAAATCAAAAGTGATTTCCTTATACTCTCCCCTCCGTTTACCGTCTTTGCAATAAACAATACGCGTCTTCTCTTCATTCAGTCTCAATTTACACGCAGCGAAGCGTTCCACTATGGATGCTTTTAGCATTTGGGCCTCTTTAAGGCTATTACAATGACAAATAGTATCATCAGCATAGCGTTCAAAAGGAATGGTCGGATGATAAAGCGACATCCATTTGTCAAACGTATAGTGGAGATACAAGTTTGCAAGAACCGGTCCTATCACCGACCCTTGCGGAACTCCCATTTTCCGTTCTATCCGTTCGCCTGTCAATGTTGCGTAGGGCACTTTCAACCAACGCCGGATGTAAAGTAGTATCCACTTTTCTTGCACGTGACGCTCGACAGCTTTCATTAGCAGGTCATGGTCAATGGTATCAAAGAACTTGCTTATATCCATATCCAATACCCAATTATAATGCCAGCAACGCTCACGGGCTTTTTCTATTGCATCATGGGCACTACGATTAGGACGATAACCATACGAGTCTGCATGAAATATCGCCTCCAATCTTTCCTCAATCAGCAATACGACCGACATTTGGGCTATACGGTCACCAACCGTAGGAATGCCCAAGGGACGAGTTCCTCCGGAGGGTTTAGGTATATCTACCAACTTTACAGCTTCGGGAAAATAACTTCCCGAACTCATGCGGTTCCACAACTTGTACAGATTCTTTCCCAGATTACTCTCATAGTCCTCTGTACTGACATTGTCGATACCGGCACTCCCCTTGTTTTCTTTTACCCGTTTCCAAGCATTCATTATCAAATACTTGTCGATTGTAAACGGTTTTGTGACTTGATGTTGCATCATCCTAATAACATTAATCAATTAGTTGTACAAAAACAAATACACCGGACAAGCTGCCCCCTTTGCTCCATTGCCATTACAGCAACATCAACGCTACTACGAGGCAGTCCGCCCCCACCATAGGCATCGGTACTCAGACCTTACGGGTTTGCCGTTCTTGGTCGCTCCCTTAACATCCTATGGTGAGTTCCCGTGTTCCCACAACACAGCCTCCATACAGGTCATGCCACCTCTACGCCGGATGCCGTTCAGACAGTAAGCAGGTAACCTCTGAACTTATCCCATACTCCTTGCATAAGCATGGTTTTGACATCACCCATTGCATTTCGACGCATCATCAATGGTTCCCTTACGGTCATCTCCTGTATGGTTACCTGACAGTTCATCACTGCCTTTTAAATGTATCGTTCACTACCTTAACCCTTTCGGGAGAAAGCAGCATACACCGGTTTGCAACCTCTTCCTGCAAAGCGATTGCGAGAGACCTACTCTCATCTGTATCGCAGTTACGAATGTGACAGCCATACCACATTCTCACGGCACACTGCAAGGTGCAAGTATATATCTATATATAGATTGCACCTTGCACTAATCGTAGAATATTTACTTTCAGCGATTTGCGTATTTCAAAATAAAGCTGTATCATAGAACCGAAGATAAAGGCAGACACAATTCCGGCAAGAGAAACCAAATGTTCTTTGAAAAAAGTGCCCAATTCGTCCTCCCTAAAAGATTGAGGTACGCTAAAATATTGATTTTAAGAAAATAAGAGTCTGCGGACTTTTCAGTTCACAATCTTTTATTACACATCTCTTAATCTTGCTATTTTCAATAGAAGATTGTACTTTTGTCATCACTTTATCAGTCAATGTTTTATACAAATGGTCTTTATACACAATTTATTTCTCATTTTGGGACGTGGAATAGGGCAAGTGATGTTCCAGAATAATGCGTTCTCCGGATTATTAATGCTAGTCGGAATATTTCTAAACTCATGGCAAATGGGAATACTAGCAGTCTGCGGTAATATAATAAGTACACTAACAGCCTATTTTTCGGGATATAAGCATGATGATATTAAGAATGGATTATATGGATTTAATGGAACTTTAGTAGGTATAGCAGTGGGCGTATTTCTACAATTATCGGTAGGAAGTTTAATCATGTTGATTATCACTTCCGCCCTTTCCACATGGATTGCTTATTTTTTCAATCGGCAACGCCTGCTCCCTAGCTTCACCACTCCTTTCATTCTTGTCGTATGGGGAATGTTGGGAGTTTGCAGCTGGCTTTTCCCAAATTTACTATTGGTTTCTGATACGGTTATTGATTCCACACAGAATATTAATTATTTCCAGACCTTCTGCTTAGGTATAGGTCAAGTCATGTTTCAGGGAGATACAGTTCTATCCGGATTATTCTTCTTTATAGGCATTTTAATTAATTCTCGAAAGGCAAGTCTCTATACTATCTTGGGAGCACTTCTTCCTATTCCCCTAGCCATTTTACTTGAAGTGGATGCTACAAACTTAAATGCCGGATTAATGGGCTATAATGGTGTATTATGTGCCATAGCTTTAGAAGGAACGGGCTGGAAAAGTGGCGTATGGGCAGGATGCTCCGTCTTACTGTCCACCGTATTGCAGATTCTAGGAATGAGTTTGGGTATCACTACCTTAACCGCTCCCTTTGTCATATCTGTATGGGGCATAATAATGACACAAAAAACAATAAAGACACAGATTAACTAAATTAGCCTTCAAATATAAGTTTATGACATTTTTTCAAAGGGAAAAAATAAAAGATATCATTTTGTCACCCGAGATAGTTGCTTTTGTGTTGTAAACACTACACCATTATACAGCAAACTTTAAAATAGTATCCAAACCCTTTGAACTAAAATATCTTTTCGTTCACAATCCGTAGCAATCTTTCATCAATATCCGCCAGTCCGGACTCATAAATCGTACGATAATTGCCGAATGCAGCCGGCAGACCATTATCGAACGAGTTTTCATAGTATTGTGTCGCTATGGGATAAGCAAAAGCGTAATATTCATCTTCAGAATTATACTTGCGGCTTTCTTCATCGCCACGAATAACGAGATAATCGCCATAGAACAGGACGTTTCCCACCATATACTGACTAAAGGCATCTCCCTCCTGCGCCTGCTGCTACACCGTCATAAAAGCTTCCTCAAGCGAAGCGAAAGGCATCGTTTTCCGAACTGCGGGAGACAAGTTACCGGTACGCAAGGCACACAATACCCCATCGGCACTACCCAGACGCACACTTTCCTTTATCAACCGGGACGCCAGTTCCTCATCTACGGGAAATTCCGCCCCGCACCAGACAAATTCTTCCCCCAAATGGCACCGTCCAAGATAGCAGCAAGCATCTGCATCTCCCTTTTCCGCTGCCTGACGCAGAAGTTCATACCCTTCCCACATTTGTTCTTTGTCGTAGTTTTTCCATATTTTGTCAATGGCAACAGCTACTGTTTCACTGTGTTTCATTGTTACAAATTATTGTATATCCGTTTTCTTTCGATAAGTCATTTATCCTTTATTCATCGTTGGCGACTTCCTCCGTTATATCCTTCCATTCATCCGTCATCCGGGGAAATTCACGTTTATGATAATAATTGTAAAGCCAGTATCTGACACGCCCGATATAAGGAGCATGAGTCATGAACACCACCCAATCTCCTTCTTCATTATTCCCCCTGTCTCAACGATATAATCGTCTTTCGTACCTCTCACTTCCAAATAACCGTTCTGGCAGCCGGGGGTCTTCAACAACATCAAAGTGCATTTTCCGGCTTCGAGATTCTCGAGAGCCGCTAAAACATCTTCATAAGTGATATATTTGTATTCTTCGTTGTCCACATACAGATAATACGGCTCATCGTCAGGAGACACCGGAGTGTAATACCCTTTCTCCCAATCACTGATTTCCGGAATTTCAAGCCGTTCGAAGTAGTTATAAAACATCCGGACAATATCATCCGTTCTATATCCACCACTGACATACCTCGTCAACCCGTCAGTCATGGCGAAATATACGGCAACCTGCGGATTGCCATCCGGCACAACCATACACGATATCCCCGAACAGTTGCCGTAAGGAGTGATTACAGTACGACAGTTACTAAGCCATACGTCCCCATATTTATCCAGATTCTCGATCGCCCGCCGAATTTCTTCTTTAGAGACTCGTGACGTCTGTTCACGACCTTCCGAATAGTTCAACACAAACTGCATGGACGGTTCCGACGGTTCAATCTTTTCTATCTTTTGCTTTTTCACCGAAAAAATTTGTTTAAAGAATGAAAAGCCCATTGTATGCACTCTTAATAAGCTTTGCTAATGCAAAAATAAAGAGATATTTTCCAAATAAGAGCAATTCTTTTCCAAATCGTTCTTTTGCTCACCAATATTTTTCAATCCTTTCATAGCCGAAGATTTTGCTGCGCTCATCCTCCATGCCCTGTATTTGCCTACATATAATCTGTGCACCAATCATACTGAAAGTTATGCCGTTTCCACCATACCCCAAATCAAAGAACATCCGATCCTTACCAGGCCACGTACCGATAAAAGGCAAACCATCTTTTGTGGTACTGAACGTGCCGCACCATGCCATCTCGGTTTTGAAAGGAATATCCGGAAACAATTTCTTGAATTTCTTTTCCAATATGCGGGTTTTCTTTCTAAGCAAGGCATCACGGCATTCCGAATCGCAGAACTTCTCATCTTCACCGCCAATGATGATACGGTTGCCACCGGTAGTCCGGATATATAAATATGGATCGGCAGTTTCCCAAATCAGACAGTGCTCAGGCCAAAGCTCAGCGGGATTCACCGGATGTGACACCAGTGCATACGTTGACGTCAAATCCATAATCTCCTGCGGCAGGAACTTTCCGGCTTCAAATCCGGCCGCCACAATCACATATTTACAATTAATCTTATGTTCTCCGTCCGTTTCTATGACATATCCCCCCTGCTTCTCAACACACTCTTTTACACCCGTATGAGTAAAAACTTCCAATCCGTCTTTCTTCATATGATAAAGCAACAGACCGGTAGCTGCTCTATAAGCGTCAATTTGTGCCGACACCTCATTCAATAATCCACAGCCCGGTGCCTCCAGCTTATAACGTTTCTTTATCTCTTCCTTCCCGAGCAGACAGACAGGCAAATTATGTTTTTTCCTCATCTCATATTCTTCCTTGACAAGTTGCTCATCTTTCGGAGTGCTGGCATAGAACAGACTTGGTACCCTCTCAAAACAGCCATCCACCCCCGTCGATTCCAACACCTTTTCAATGTCGGAAATCGACTGCAAACACGCACGGTATGCGGATACAGCATTATCCTCCCCAATCATATCCGACATACGACAAAGAGGAACATCTATTTCATATTGTAACAAAGCAGTACTCGCCGCAGAGCTTCCCGTCGCAATGCTGCGCTTGTCAACGACACAACATTTCAAACCGGCACTGCACAATTCGTGCACCATCAAAGCACCGGTTATCCCAGAGCCAACCACTACAATATCCGTAGAGAATTCATCCTCCAATGGATGAAAATAATCCAATAACGAGTTTTTAATAACCCAATAGGGTAATCCTGAATGTAAGTCCATAATACAACTAAATATACTGATTCGACACTAGTTACGTTCTCATTTGAAACAACAGCACATGAAAAATATGGTTCGTAGGATATTCATTTTTTTAACACAACACGCAAATGTCATCACAAAAATTACCAAACAAAAATCTTTTCGTGCTGTTTTCTTTCTGAAGTATGAATACAATATTAACTCAAAAACCTTACAATTATGAGAAAATTAAGTTTGGCTGACCTTAAGGACAGGATATCCTGGGGCAGCGTTTTCGGTGGTGTAATGACCGTACTGGCAATATCCGTATTGCTATCTATCCTAAATTCTAGTATCGGACTATTCATGCTCGATCCTCTGTCCGAACATCCGGCATCAGGCATAGGCACTGCTGTCGGTATCGGTTCTGCCATCATACTGATTGTCAGTATGGCAGCAGGCGGTTTTGTTGCAGGAAAACTAGCGGGCATGGATGGAATGATACATGGTTTTCTTGTCTGGGCAACAACCCTTATCGTTGCCGCCATATTGGGAATCTTCCTGGCTGTCGGAGCGGCAAAAATGACCGCCAATGCCTTGGGAGCTGTCTCATCAGTCACCGGCAACGTCTTATCCGGAGCAGGAAGCATTGTCGGGAATGGTGTTTCCGCATTATCGGAGAAAGCAGAAGATTTGTTCGGGAAGATTGATTTCAGCGGTACATTGAAAGAAGAAAACATTCCGCAGAACATTCGTACCGCGCTAATTAAAAGCAACGTGAAGGAGTTGCAGCCGGACTATCTGAACAAACAACTGGAAGAGGTAAAAGATGACTTAAGTAAATCCGTCAAGGAAATTGTCGCCTCTCCTCAGGAAGCGGATGAAGCCATCAACAGTTTTCTGGACCGCCTGAAACAGCGTGCGGAGAATCTAAGTCAAAAGATTGACCGGAACGATTTGTCCAAAGCGATAGCCAACAACACTAATATGTCCAAAGCAGAAGCGGACAAGACAGTGGATCAGTATATGAATCTGATAGATAACGCACGTGCAGAAGCCGGAGAACAGATAGACAAGCTGGAAGCTAATCTGCAAAAGGCGGCACAAGAATGGAAAGAAATCAAACATAAGGCACTTGTAGCTGCCGACAAAGCAACAGATGCTGCTGCACGGTCTGCCTTGATTTCATTCTTCGCTCTTTTGGTCGGAGCCGCATTATGTTGTGCTGCAGGTGCATATGGTGGCAGGAAAACACAGGAAAGGGTGGATATCTGATATTCATTAAGCTGAAATAAAGAGGCTTGTCGTCATATCGGGCAGGCCTCTTTATTATATATTGTTCTCACAACATACAAAAAAAGTAATCTGTAATATTATTTATTCACTTTTATGTTTATATTTGTACCCAAAGTAAAAATATGAAAAAGAAAATTCCGAAGATAGATTTGCCTAGTGATTGGATTGTTTACACTAATGTTAACCAAGATTTCTTCAAAAAATACTCCGATCATCCCGTACGTCTGAAATGCGAGCTATTATTACTTTGTATGGAAGGAGAAATAGAAGCTACAATCAATATAAGCCGAATAACAGCAAAAGCCAATGACCTAATTATACTTACTCCGGGAAGTATATTACAAATCCACAGAATAGACAATAACTCAGAATTTCATATCCTAGGATTTTCGCAACACTACATAGAACACCGTATTTCCGAAAATATCCTACCCGAAACTTTATATGTCGCATTAGGAAAAGCAAAACTTATCTTGAAACCGGCAGAAGCTAATATGATAAAAACTCATTTCTTATTTTTACGGCAGTTGTACCTATCAATGGATGAAAAAACAAGGAAAAGAGTTACATACAATGTACATCTGAACGCACACACCGGCATATCTATACTATATAAACACAGAGAGGCAGATACATTACATCTTTCAAAGAATGAACAGTTATGCCGGACTTTCGCACAATTAGTATTCTATCATTACGCACAAAACAAAAAAGTCGCCTGGTATGCCGAAAAGCTGGGAGTAACCCAAGTGTACTTGTGCACAGTAGTCAAACAGGTAACAGGAAGAACATGCATAGATTTTATCTCATACATGGTAATCATGGATGCCAAATCACAGTTGAAACTATCAAGCGCCTCCATACAATCAATATCCGATGCACTAAATTTCCCTAACATTTCCCTTTTCAGCCGATATTTCAAGAGACATACCGAAATGACTCCTTTGGAATACCGGAATAAAGGATGAATCGAACAGCAAGAAAGACTTTTAAGTTTCCTGCCAAATAGCAGAATAAACTACAAGCAAGAATCCTTTATGAAGCAGAACTCTCGCTTGTAATATTGTCAAATAAGTATTTACTAGATATAACAACGCTCGTTTATGAGCAGAGCGTTTGTCAATCCTTTAAAACTTCTTCCAACTTTTTTTGAAGTTCTTCCCCCCGAAGATCTCTGCATATAATCGTTCCCTCTCCGTCAATCAACACAGTATAAGGAATACTCTGTATCGCATACAGTTTGGCAGCCTTGCATTTCCATCCTTTAAGATCGGACAGTTGCGGCCAAGAGATTTTCAAATGTTCTACGGCACCCCGCCAGTCTTCTTCGTCTTCATCCAGCGATATACCTATCACTTCAAAACCTTTATCCGTATATTTGTCATAAGCCACCACAAGGTTTGGCATTTCTTTCAGACAAGGTCCACACCAACTAGCCCAAAAATCCAATAAAACGACTTTTCCCTTACCGACAAAATCCGAAAGTCTTTTTGTCCCGCCTGATAATGTCTGTAGTTCAAAATCCGCAAACTTTTTACCGACCATTGTGTTCTTACCATTCTCCACCCTGTCTTTGATTTTCATAATGGTTTGGTCTGTCTGATACATAGCAGGCACCTGTTGCAATAATGAGTCGTTTTCTTCCAGCGTATTTTCACGATACATTTGTTTGAAAAGAGAAACACCGACAAGATTGGTAATTTGTTGCTTCATACAATCTTTGACAATCTGATAATATGCCGCCTCCTTCAGCCTTACCTGTTCTTCTCCCTCCTTACGTTGTTCGTTTGTCAAAGTTGTATCACGCAAGAAAGCATAAGCCTCATCTATTTCGGCAACCGCCTTATCCACCACCTCACGGACTTTTTGATGGATATCGTTAATATAGGTTCCGGTAGCGGAAACAGCCTCCTTGGCTAAACTGACAGTAATATTGCCATTTTCCAAAAAGAAGTCGACCATATATTCACGTCCGTCTATCTTACTGGTGATATAACGGCAAATCGTAGAGTCCTGCTTTCCTTCAAAAGTAAAATATCCGTTCCGAATCACCGTCGTTTCCAACGGAGACAAATCTCCATTCACCGCTTCCTGAAGGATTACTGTGTCGCCTTCTTGCGCATTTTCCACTGTTCCGGTAATTTTATAACCGGTATTTCCCGTACAAGCCATACCCCCCATCAGCATACAGGCAACGGCTGAAAAAATAGAATACTTCATATAATTCATTTAAATATAAATATGTTTCAATACATTTTTTATTTGCCTTCGAATGCAAAATCCGATTTCCATGCCGAGCGTCCGACACAGTTATTCAGCACCCACCTCATTCTCATGCACTGATCGCGCGAAATGGAGCAATGCCCACCTGTCGGGTCATCCATAATATTCTCCGCGCGGAAGTAACACCCTTCGCTCTCTTTATACCATGTTTCGTTCCTTCCCGGTTTAGATTCGTCCCTTATATAATTCAATGTATCATCACAATAATCCGTACCAATCTCATCATTCATATAATTACAAGTAGACAATAACCCCAAATACCGCCCGATGTAATAACCAATCTCATTATATCCCGGCTCATACTCGCTAACTTTAAAATTCCGGTCTATTTTATCCAGTTCCTGCAACTTATAGAGTACCCCCAAGTCCTTGGCAAGCAAAGGTTCATCCTGATATTCTTTCCATTCAATACCTTCAGGCATTCCTTGCGCATCTGCCGGAACATACTGAGGCATACAACGGTTACTAACTTTTGAGAAAGTTCCGCTCACATTGCCACGATCAGAAATAAGCCATATATTCATATACTGTCCGGCTGGCCATATCAGATGGTGTTCCGCCAGAAAATCCTCATAATTATTAGTGGCATCAATTTCCTTCGTCGTGAACCGGTTGATACCCGGTTCCATCATCCGGCTACCATCCGGATCATAGCCGGCAAGTACCAGACGGATATGAGTATCCACCCCTACAGGGTTCTGCGTGGTTTCTCCGCTGAACATATAATTTAATTTACGAAGCACCTGTTCTATCTGTTCCTGTTTATAAGCTCCCCCAAAAGATTCGATATCTTCCGTTGTCTGGATGATATGAAAAACAACCGGAATGCGTATTTCCGACGTATATTGCCGGTTCAACGGTTCCACCACTTGAAATGATACAGAATTGGACTCCAACTGAGTGCCTTTTATTTTCAACTTTGCCGTTATCGTTTTTCCAATAAGAGAAGCGTCACTGGTAGAAAAGTAACGTTGCAAGGCAATGCCTGATTCTGAAGTGTATTCTAACCAGTCGTTCTGTATCCGTTCGTCAGGAATCAGATAATTATCTTTGGTAAATAAACGAGGATAGAGTTCCAATTGCGCCCTGCCATCGGCAAGCAGCATTCTCTGATTGGCTATCAACTCTATATGATCTATATCTTCAATGCTCATGACACTGTTGTCATGGTATGTATAATCGTCAGGACTGCAAGCCAAAAACACTTGTAGCATCAACGCCATTCCCAAAAAGCGTATGATTGTTTTCTTAGTCATAATGGTCTTTTTTTGAAGAGTTAATAAATGATGATTTTTTCCCAACCCGGATTCTGCACCATATTCTTGTTGAGCTTCATCTCCCGTGCCGGAATAGGGAAACTATAACGGAAATCGTCAGGGGCCAACACATGTCTCTCTCCGCTAATCGTCCGTTCCATCCTTACACCCAGACGCTTCATATCCAGCCAACGGAAATCCCCCTCCTGATAGAACTCCCGGTTACGTTCATCAAGAATCGCACTCAATAACGCTTCGTGTCCGGATGGCACCTCAGGAACAGAAGTATAACGTGCATTATAGAAATCGGTTAAAACATTGCGTGCTTCTCCATCTTTTCCTTGTCTGCACAATGCTTCGGCTTTGATAAGACACATTTCCGCCAAGCGGAAAGGCACCAGGCAACCTCTGCATTTCCCGTTTTCCCCCATCATATTGTATTTATTATTATACATACCATTTTTGAACCACACACTTTTTCGGATATCACTGTCAGTAAAGAAAGAAGCATAGGCAGCAGAAATTCTTCCGTCACTTACGTTATCTTGCAGATAGGTACTATACAAATCACAGACATTGGTATATTCTCCGTCCATTATTTTCACAAAGAACTCATCGTTCGTCAATTCTACAGTATATGCTGCCGTCGAACAGTCGAATACCCGTTTCAGAGTTTCCGCAGAATGTGTCAACGACCGTCCTTTCATGGCTTCCACAGCATGTCTTGCTGCCTCCTCCCAATCGGAAGGTTCTGCCGCACCGGACATCGCTTTCCATGTATAGACACTTGCCAGCATGGCATGAATAAAATCTTTCCGCCATATAAAATTCCATTCATTCGTCGGTGTCTGCTCTAATAAATCGAATGCAGCGTTACAATCAGTAAATATTTGCCCGAAAACAGTTTGCTGCGTCTCACGTGACGGCATAGTAGTACCTATCTCCATTTGAGGAGTCAGATAAACAGGAATTCCATAATTGTTATCCTTATAAGGAGCATAATATTGCAGCAATTTAAAATAAGTGTAAGCCCTCCATACAAGTGCCTCGCCTTTCACATAATTACGTAAATGTTCATTATCCCCTTCTGCCGTACTGATATCTGAAATAATGAGGTTTATGGGACCTAAAAAATTATAATACTGCCGCCAGGCCTCTTCGTTACTCATCAGCCAGGTCTGCATACTCTTCCCCGTTTGTGTATAATCACCGGCTTTCTTATCATAATATTGAGAAGAACTTGTATTGATATTCACCTCTCCGGTATAAACGGCAAGATTACCATGAACTTCCGAATGAAAAGGTACTGTAAAGGCATCTATACCGAAAATTCTTTCCTGTCGGGGCATATCCGGTGTTTTCAGATAATACATGAAACTTGCCATTATATCCCGATAATCTTCTATCGTACTGACTACCTTTTGATCACGCGGCGTAAGTTCGAGAAACTTGTCACACGATGTTGTCAGAATGCATAACAGACTTCCAACTAATATACTTATTTTCTTCATAATTCTCCTTGTTTTTAGAATCCGACAGTTAGTTTAAAGTTAAATTCGCGGGCAACGGGATAAGAGAACGCATTTCCGGTACCGACATCCAACCCTCTATATTTGGTAAACGTCACCAGATTACGGGCGTTGAATCCTAAAGACAAGTTTTGCATACCCGCCCACTGCTTGATAAGCCGTGAAGGGAAGCGGTAACTCAACGAGAGATTAGTCAGACGAAGATAGTCTCCTTTCGAATATTTGTCGGAAGTGCACAACGAAGCCCAGTAATCATTGTCCGAAGTGGTAAATTTCGGGATGTCGGTACGGTCACCTGGGAATTGCCAGTAATACAAATACCGCTTTTCACGATTGGTAGCAGACACTTTCAGATCGGAAGAATATCCGAGTGCCGCTCTCGCCGAACTGGCTTCGTTATTCGGCGCATTCTGATAATCGTTGAAGTTGGGAACAAGATGTCCGGTTTTGAAAGTCCACGAGGTCGTGAATTCCAAACCTTTATATCTCAAGTAAGTGTTGAAACCACCAACAAACTTCGGATTCGAACGACCAAGATATTGCATGGAAGGCATCTGATATCCCATTTTCTTATCACTGTCGCGCACAAAGTCCACTACATCCGGAATACCATTGGGAGAGCCGATCATAGCCAAATACTGTTTCTTCTGCTCCTCACTGTAGGAATCCCATTTATCAAGGAATGCCCCATACGCCCTTTTACCGGCTTCGGTGAGATAATATTGCGGATTACCGGTTTGCGGGTTTACGCCTGCCACCTTCCAACCATAAATACTTCCGGTTTCTTGTCCGATAATATTAATGACACCACCCATACTGACATTTGATTTAATGGCATCTTGATAGGAATCATAATCATAAAATGATTTCTTTATCACATTTTTGTTTCGGGCAATGTTGAAAGCGGTACTAAAAGTCCAGTCATTATTATTCACCCATTTAATGTTAGTATAAAATTCCAATCCCTTATTTTCAACAATACCACCATTAGCTTTCACCGTAGTCCGTCCGGTAGAAGCGGGAATTTCCAAATCCTCAAGAATATCTTCCGTTTCATTGAAATAATAGTCTAGAGTAATGTTCACACGACTATTGAGCAACGACATATCCAGACCGATGTTGCGGTCTTTCTTCTTCTCCCAACCGACAGTAGGATTAGGATAGGTAAATCCCGTAGCAAAACGATTGCCCATATACATCACATTACCGAAAGAAATGGTAGAGAACGGATAAGCGGAGCGGTCAATATTTCCTGTGTAACCATAGGAAGCCCGGAGTGACAATTCGTTGACGATAGGATTCGCAAAAAACTTCTCTTTATGCAGATTGTAACGCAACCCAGCAGACCATAGCGGAGTGAACCTGTTCGTATCACCGATTACGTCAGCACCGTCAGCACGATAATTGAAATTGAAAATATACCGGTCTTTATAACCATAACGGAGAGAGCCGAGAAATGAAACACTCCGGTCTTGCCCGTCCTTCGTATGGAACATATTGCTGATAGCGGAAACCATATCTTCATAAGGTACATTCTTGTCAAAGGTAGGGATACCCGTAATGCGATAATCACCATAATAAATAGGTGAAGTATAACCGAAACTGGTATATTTCTTCGACATGACTTCATTGGCGAGCAAGATGCTGAACAAATGATCCTTTTTTACAGTGAACGAATAATCTATCTGATTACGGATAGCCCAACTATGATTCTTTCCGGAATTTTCGGAAAGTTCTCCATTATCATACCCGTTTGGCATGATGTCGTAATAGTGGTATGCATTGCGAGCAAACGCTTCATTCGTCCAAGATGTATACGTCCCCGGTTCTACTTCAGTAGTTTCCGTGTTGTAACTGACACCTTTCCGGAAAATAGACTCTACTGATAACCCGGGCAGCACGTCATAACGGAGATTTAGTGTCATCTCCACATCCGAACCATCCTGCATATTACGCGTGTCCTTCATTTCACGCAAGATATTGAACTGATCGTACACATAACCGGAAGCACGTTCCGTAGTGTAATTATTGCTCAGATAACTGAGGTCGGCAACATAGTTTCCGTTTTCATCATACGGACGCTCATAAGGATTGGCAAACATGGCATAGGTAAACGGATCAATGGCAGATGCATTGTCTCTGTTCTTACGTGTATTGGCAGAAACGTTCAGAGCGACAATCAAATTCTTGATAGGCCGGTAGTCCAGTTTCATCAATAACCCGGCACTCTGGTACTTGTTAGAGAGAAGAATACCGTTCTTTTCCTGAAAATTAACGGAAGTATAATACGTCAGTTCTTCAGAACCTCCACGCAGACTGACATTATGTGAATGTGAATGGGCCGTACGGAAAAGTACGTCAAACCAGTCGGTATTGATCTGCGCCAAATTCTGAACAGTGGCGTTATACTCACCCGGAGTCAGGAAACCATTCACCATTCGCTTGTAGCTATATCCGCCACGACCTGTAAGATAAGCATATTCCAGCCCGAAGTTATTTATAATAGACTGTTCATATCTCAACTTCTCGGCAGAATTCATAAAATCGAGACGATTAGTCGGAGCAAAAGCGCACTCATAAGTACCACTATAGTTGATTTGTGTTTTGGATCGAAATCCTTTTTTAGTCGTGATGACAATAACACCATTAGCAGCGCGTGCACCATAAATGGCAGCAGCCGAAGCATCTTTCAATATACTGATAGATTCGATATCTTCCGGCATAATATTGCCTACTCCATCCTGCATAATCGTTCCGGCATAATCGCCTGTGTTACTTTGAGGAACTCCCTGCGTCATAGGAAGCCCGTCAACAATCCACAGAGGTTCGGAATTACCGCTCAGGTTGTTTTCACCGCGAATAGTGATTTTAGAACGTGTACCCGGTGCACCGGACACGGTAGCACTATTCAGCCCCGCAACTTTACCTTCCAAAATACGGTCGATAGAGGTAATACCCTGCATCTTCAAGTCCTTGGCAGTAATAACGGTAGCACTACCGGTCATACGGTCTTTCTTTATCACTTCCATACCTGTAACAACGACTTCATCCAATGCTTCAGCACTTTCGCGCATCACCACCCGGATGGATTTGCCCGGCAGGCTGATATGGCGTGCCTGCATTTTCATACCGATAAAGGTGAACTCCAGCGTATATCCTTTCTCACTGGCGGGCACGCTGAACAGGAAATATCCTTCGGCATCGGTCCCCGTGCGGTGTGTCGTTCCCTGTAAGGTGACGGTCACTCCCGGCAAAGGTTCTCCTGTGGTATCTACTACACGACCTGTTAATTCTACTTTATTCTGTTTGCCTTCTTGCTGGACGGGCGATGCTGCCAGCGCACTCCCCGAAATGCAGAGGAAACAGAACAGGAGCGTCCATGCAGCACGCAACTGTCTTGCCAATGAGGAGCAGGGTTGATATTGAACTTTCATAATGTTCTGTGTTTTTTATTAGATTATCTGATTTGTGGATTGGCTACAACTGCCGGACATTTGATTTCCAGTTGAATGGATGGATTCAAGGGAGAATCAATATAACCACCAGTATATATATCATATTCAGTTTTCATATCCTGCGGAACATAGGACTTCACTTTGATGACACCCAGAACCCCTTTTCCCGTTTGGAAGAAAACATAGGCAGGCTTAAAATCTGCTGTTGAAATCTTCACCTTTTCTTCGGTAATTTGAAAAGAGAAATCATCTGCACTCAAATTTTCAAAATCTGTATCCGAGAAACCTTCAGGCGCATTCATATAAACCGTATGACAAGGAAAATCGTACTTAGACTTATGATCCAACATACTACGAATGCGTATGGGAGATTCAAAATAAAATGCCTCTTGTTCTTTATTCCACGTCAATGCCAAATCTATCTGTTCTTTATTTTTTCTAGCATCATTGGCAATTTGACTTAGCCCTGTGCTTAAAGAGAACAATGACATTCCATTGTATTCAGTATCAAAATCGGTACCCGAATTTTCGGGGTCGATGAACTTCTCTCCGTCAACAATCAGACCTATCATTTCGGCACCATCCTTGAGAGGAAAGCCTTCAAGACCGATTTGGTCAAGAATATTACGTATTACATCACCCGTATACCACATCACAATTTCCACCTCGTCCATCAGCCCCGACAAAGAGACATTGTTATATTCGGTAGAACTAACCTGCGACACTCTGTGCTGCTGAAGTGTCCCATTATACTCTCCCGCAATATCTCCGCCAAAAGTCGTTTTACATTGAAATACGACACGATAATTATCACCATTCTTTTCAACGGTCACTTCTCCTTCTGAAAGGGCAGCAGGAATGTTCTCTTTATTCTGCGTATTATAATCGGACGAACAATATCCGATGAAAGTATATGGTTTCTTGTCTGTGCCAAACACATATTTCCCCGGCACCAATTCTCCAAGTTCAGGAGACGCCAGATGGAAACAGATACAAGCCCCCTCACCTTGGGCTTTTTCCAATTCCATATTGCCGTAAAGGCCTGTTTCATAAAGTGAAAGCATGAAGTTACCGGTCTCAATCCGTTCATCACCGGCACAAAAACCTTCCACACGATCAGTCACCGGCGTACCGTCCTTCTCGTAAGTATCCTCATATATATAAGGAATACTCGAAATAATTACATTTGGATTACTTTGCCAAATAACTCCACTCTGCAAATTATACGGATAACCATACATTTGAATCATCTTATCAGGATTTATCAAATTATCATCCTGATCGGAACAGCCCCAAATGCAAACCAGCATACAGAAAGCCACTCCCCATAGATACTTTTTTTTCATAATACAAATTCTTAGTTAACGCAAACTTAAAACCTAATAATACTCAGTATACCGGTATTACATATTCCAATAGCTCCGAGTTAATTTTGTGCAAAATAAACAAGTATACGCATCAGTGTCAATATCTATTTTTTATTTTTTTGTTCATTTTTTAATATCCACACCCAAAACGCTAACAATTTCCAAATCCATACCCCGACCATATAAAAACAGCTATGAGTTAATTATCTAAATAACACTTAAATCTTCACGTCAAGTTCCATCTTCCACCCTAAATATCCCTATATTGCGACAAATCATAAATATAATCAGCATGAAACTTTGGAAATACAGCGGAACATACTTGACAGTGACGGGAATTATTCATACGATTTATGCACTATTCAGCAGTAATCATTATTTGCTCAAAGCGGTTTTCTGCTCTCTGTGCATAAATCAGATTACCTCTTTGGCTAATCGCCCACAAGCCATCAACCTGACGTACGTTCTTTGTATCATCATCTTCTACATTCCATACATAACCACCCGAAGGTAAACCACGTCTCTCCAGGATTTCGTTAGCTTGCCCGTTGGAGAAAAAAAGTTCGGCACGAATAGAATCAGGGCTGAAAACAATGAAGGCAGAAGCGTTATTTCCATCGACAGCTTCTGTACGAATACCTTTCTCAAACAAACGGATACAGTCTTTTTGCACCTCACACCATACATATCCGGCAGAAGCGATACATCCGTGTTCATCACGGTCTCCTCCCACTTTCACAGCCTGCGGATACTGGACAAGTTTTGTAGCTTTCATCCTCGGAGCATATTTTCCAGTATAGAATACTTCCAACGTATCATTCAGAAGCAAACCGTTCACTTCTTCTCTGTTTGCATCCATCGTACTGAATGAAAGTGTATCATTCTCGTCGGTAACGATTGATACCGTATTCATACTTGCATCGCAAACGACGCCTTTTGAGCTTGTCATTTCCGGCGTGCAACTTGCCATGAAACACAAGGTTCCTACTGCTAATAGTGCTGTTTTCATCTTCTTAAATTCCTGTTTTGTTTCAAATTATTGTAAAGATAATAATTATATGACAATAAATAAAAACAAAATTTTATCGTCAATCGTTTTCTTAAAAGTATTTTTTAAGTTATTTTGCACAACTAATATCACGAACTCATCAAATTATGGATTGGATTGGCCTTGATTTAACATTCCCTATTACCGACCCTACATGGATATTTCTCCTTGTACTTCTCATCATATTGTTTGCTCCTATATTATTGAGTAAACTGCGTATTCCTCACATTATCGGTATGATTCTGGCAGGATTGACTGTCGGTGAACATGGTTTTAATATATTGGCACGCGACAGCAGTTTCGAACTATTCGGGAAAGTAGGACTTTATTATATCATGTTCCTAGCCGGTCTTGAAATGAATATGGGCGATTTCAAAGAGACACGAAACAAGGCACTAGTCTTAGGATTACTGGCTTTTATCGTTCCTATCGGAATTGGTTTTGTAGCAAATATATCTTATCTGAAATATAGTGTCGTCACTTCCGTACTGCTAGCCAGTATGTACGCTTCCCATACGCTGGTAGCTTATCCTATCGTCACCCGTTTTGGTATATCACGCCATCGAAGCGTAAGCATAGCGGTAGGCGGAACAGCGGTGACGGATACACTGACTTTGCTCGTACTGGCAGTCATAGGCGGGTTGTTCAAAGGAGAAACCGGTGGTTTCTTTTGGGTATGGCTGGTGGTAAAGGTTATCTTCCTGGGCGGGCTTATCATCTATTTCTTCCCACGCATCGGCCGCCGGTTCTTTCATCGGTACAATGACAATGTGATGCAGTTCATTTTCGTTCTTGCTATGGTCTTTCTAGGCGCGGGACTTATGGAGTTTGTAGGTATGGAAGGTATTTTAGGTGCCTTCCTTGCCGGGTTGGTGCTGAACCGGCTCATTCCACACGTTTCTCCATTGATGAACCATCTGGAATTCGTCGGTAATGCCCTTTTCATACCCTACTTCCTTATCGGAGTGGGAATGTTGATTAACCTGCGTGTTATCTTCGGACACGGAGATGCGCTGAAAGTAGCTGCTGTTATGATTGTAATGGCGCTGACCGGCAAATGGATTGCCTGTTGGCTCACACAGAAAATATACAAGATGTCCGTTCTCGAACGAAACCTGATGTATGGTTTGAGTAATGCACAAGCAGCAGCAACACTGGCAGCAGTGCTGGTCGGTTACAACATATTCCTGCCCAACGGCGAACGACTGCTGAACGATGATGTATTGAATGGAACAGTGCTATTGATACTGGTTACTTGCATAGTCAGCTCACTGATAACCGAACGGGCAGCCAGAAAAGTAGCCATGGACGACTCGGAAACAGGCAAAGAGTCGTCGACGGCAACAGAAAAGATTCTGATTTCTCTTGCCAATCCGAACACTATTGAAGACATGATGAATCTTTCTTTGATGATACGTGATACGAAACTGAAAGACAACTTGTTGGCACTAAATGTTATCAATGATAACAATACCATCTCAGATAACCTAAGGATGCGAAGCAGGCACTACTTGGAAAAAGCCGCCATGACAACAACAGCCGCCAATGTATCGCTGAAACAGCTCACCCGGTATGACTTGAATATCGCTTCCGGCATAATCCATTCCGTGAAAGAGAATGAGGTGACGAGCATTATCACCGGTTTGCACCGCAAGGTAAACATCACCGATTCATACTTCGGAATACTTGCCGAAAACCTGCTGAAGGGGTTAAACTGTGAAATAATCATCTCCAAATTCCTGATACCGGTCAATACGATAAAGCGAATCGTTATTGCCGTGCCCCCAAAAGCTGAATATGAATACGGCTTTCCACGATGGATGGAGCATTTCTGCCGGATGGGAAATACACTCGGTTGTCGTGTACATTTCTTCGCAAACGAAAAGACAACCGCACGCCTGCAAGCATGGATAAAGAAGAGGTATAAACAAGTACTGACCGATTTTTCTCTTCTGGAGGACTGGAACGACTTACTGGTATTGACCGGACAAGTAAGCTACGACCATCTGTTAGTCATTATCAGTGCACGTCCCGGAACGCTTTCTTATGACAGTTCGTTCGAGAAACTACCGAGACAATTAGGAAAATACTTCTCTAACAATAGCCTGATTGTACTGTATCCCAATCAATCGGGAGAACCGTTGGACAGTTCTTTCTTCTCCAAGTTATACACCGATACGGAAACACAACACTATGAGAAAGTGGGCAAATGGGTTTATAAATGGTTTAAGAAGAGCTGATAAGAGACATATTCCGAGCATAAATTTATTATTGCTGTCCGATAAAACTTTTTGAGGCTAAACAAAATTAGGACTGGCACCTATTGCAGGAATCAGTCCTTTTAGTTTAGTTTGTGTTCGCCAAAACATTTTCTAAACTATGCCCAA
>ERZ777306.2366-NODE-2366-length-24396-cov-7.147447_pt1 | contig 24396 bp, 18 predicted proteins | sample MGYA00374966_ERZ777306 | MGnify/ENA primary metagenome ERZ777306 (study PRJEB29329, sample SAMN06343882) | mouse gut metagenome | isolation source: Mouse cecum | place: Austria: Vienna | collected 2014-11-15 ...
ATCACACTGGAAAGATAGGCGTTCATAAAAACATCCTCCTTATTTCATAGGGTTCTTTCGAGACCCCTCATCGGGGTTGTTGCCTTTAGTGTAACATTTGGAGCGCAAATAAACAAGGGCGGAATCCAGAATCCGGCGAAATTTTTTTCTGATATTTTAGAAAATGGCGAAAAACCTTTGTGCAAAATGTCTATGAACAAAGCGGAGCGCGTGAAAGATACAAAAGTTCAACCGGCATTCCGCAAAACACAGGTCGAAATCTTGACTTTTGGGGAAAATTTTATATAATATCTATAAAAACCCTGTAAAATCCCAGGGTTCTGTTTACCCCTCAAAAGCCGTAAACGATATACCCAAACGGCGTGCTCCTCTGCGGATGGGCGCGTCGTTTTTTCAAGAAGCTGAGAAAGAAAAGGTGGAACACGTTTATGAAACAAAGAACCGTATACTGGCTGCCCTCCATCCAGGGAGCGGCGATTCTGTCGGCGCTGCTGATGGCCGGCTCCGGCGTGATCCGCCTTGCCTGGGCCATGGGGGAGCCCTCCCTATCCACGCCGGTTCTCCTCTTTCAGGTCCTGCTGCCCTTGTGGGCCAATCTGTGCTTCATATGGATTCTATTCCTGGACGGGAGGGAACGGCTGTATCGTTTCGCCATCCCCGTGTGGCTGGGCTGTGTGTTCTTCGCGGTGAAGGCCTTCTACTTTGTCTCAATTCTACATACCGTTCTTTGTCTTCTGCTGTACGCCCTGGTGGCCGTCCTTTACACGGCCACGGTCATTGGCATTATCCGCACGCAGGCGTTCCTGTGGCCCTTATTCGGACTGCCTATGCTGTACCACATCTTCGTAGAAGACCGGCAGAAGCTGGGCTGGACCCTTCACGAGTGGCTGCCGGAGTTGTCCGTCCTCTGCTGCATGGCGGCGCTGCTGTGCCTGTCCCTGACCATGCGGCGGCGGCCCATGGAGGAGGGCAGCCTGATTCGCCGCTTCGGCGACCGGAACGACGGACGGCGCCTGCGGACCCTCTCCCCGATTTTCTCTGTGTCTCCCTTCCTCATGAAAACCCGGAACACCTCCCAAAACTTCATTGCCGACCAGTTTGAAGTAACGGCGGCGGACCGCTATATCGCAGAAAAACGCCAACAGGGCTGGAAAGGTTTTGGCATTTTGCACGTGATTCTGGCAGCCTACGTCCGGACCTGCGCCCGCTATCCGGGGCTGAACCGCTTCATCGCGGGGCAGCGGACCTACAGCCGGGACCGGGTCATCGAGGTCAACATGACCATCAAAAAGGAGATGTCCACCGACTCCCCGGACACGGTCATCAAAGTCGCCTTCGACCCCGCCGACACGGCGGAGACGGTGTTTCACCGGTTTGACGGCAAGGTGCAGGAGGTGAAGCGGACGCCGCTGAACTCCTCCTTCGACAAACTGGCGAAAGTTCTCAATCTGGTTCCCGGGCTGCTGCTCCGGGGACTGGTGGCCCTGCTTCAGGCGGGGGACTACTTTGGTCTTCTCCCCCGCTGGCTGACCAAGCTCTCCCCGTTTCATGAGTCGCTGTTCATCACGTCCATGGCCTCTCTGGGCATTCCTCCCATTCACCACCACCTCTATGATTTCGGAAACGTGCCGGTGTTCTGCGCCTTTGGCCGCAAGCGCCGTGTGTACGAGGTGAAGCGAGATGGCAGCGTGGTCCGGCGAAAGTACGTGGACTGCACATTCGTCACCGACGAACGGATTGTAGACGGCTTTTACTACGCATCCGCTGTCCGATATCTCCACGCACTGTTGGACGACCCCTGGAAGCTGGACTGCCCGCCGGATGTGGTCAAGCGCGACCAGCTTTGATCTTTGAACCAGGAAACCCTTGCGGCGCAATGGCTGCAACCGCTGGTTGACAAACTTCCACTTGCCGCGTTCTTGTTTTTTCCATGGAACAGACTAACATGGAACCAACCTAAAAAGAAAGCGGGAGGATATTTCCATGAAGACATTTTCAGAAAAACTGCTGGAGCTCCGCCGTCGGGAGGGGCTGTCCCAGGAGCAGCTGGCAGACCGGCTGGGGATAACCCGGCAGTCCGTCAGCAAATGGGAAAGCGGCGCGGCGATTCCGGAGCTTTCCAAACTCGTCGCCCTGTCGGAGCTGTTCTCCGTCAGTGTGGATTATTTGGTTAAAGACCGCCTGGAGAGCCCGGAACTCCCCGCCCCAGCGGGTTCCCCTTCCACGGCGAAGCTGGAGAAGCAGGTAGAAGAGATTTCCAGTTATTTCCGGGGCTACGCCTATGACAGCAAGGCAACGCTCTTCGGTCTGCCTCTGGTCTCCATCCGGTTCCGCCTCTATGGCCCAACGCGCATGCGGGATACGGCCCGGGGCATCATCGCCATTGGCAACACGGCCGTCGGGGTTGTTTCTTTGGGGCTTATGAGTGTGGGCCTGTTCAGCTTCGGCGCCATATCGGCAGGGCTGCTTTCCGTCGGCTGTCTGGCCTTCGGACTGGTGGCGCTGGGCCCCGTGGCCATCGCCCTTCTGGCGTTTGGTCCGGTAGCCATCGGCCTTTGGTATGCGGGAGGCGTGGCGGCCCTGGGCGGCAAGATTGCCGTAGGCGTGGCTGCCGTGGGGGATACTGCTGTTGGCTATGACGCTGCGGGCAAGCATATTTTGCTTTGGGGAGACGGGTTGGCGCAAGCGGAGGTGGAGTCCTTCCTTCTGGAGCATCATCCAACACTCTGGAAACCACTCTTGAAGCTGTTGTCTTTCGTCGGGTCGAATATCAAATGAGAGGGCTCATACCGCCGCCGGTGAAAAACACCGGCGGCTTTCGTTTGACGGACAGGGAAAAATCTGCTAAAATAGGAATTGTGATTCCATCTATAAGGAGCTGAGAAACATGAGACGATCGCAAAGGGCCCTGATCTGCCTTCTTTTATGCGTCCTGCTGGCGTGGGGAGGCTCTGTTCCCGCCGCCGCTCTCTCCGACGTGCCGGAGGACTTCTGGGCCAAGGACGACATCCAGCGCTGCGTGGCGCTGAAATATTTCTATCCGGAGTCCGACGGCAGCTTTGGCGTCGGCAAGGAGATGTCCCGCTCTGAATTCGTGGTGGTGCTGTGCCGCTTCTTCGGCTGGAAGCCCACCTCCCCCGCCCGGGCCGTCTATGAGGATGTGTCCGACAAAGAGTGGTACGCCGGCGCGGTGGAAACCGCCTACCGTCAGGGGGCCATCACCAGCCAGGACGGCAGCTTCCGCCCTAGCGACCTCATCACCCGCAGCGAGGCCGCCGCCATGCTGGTCCGGGCCCTGGGCTATGGCAGCATCGCCGGGCTGATTCAGGACATGCCTCTTCCCTTTCAGGATGTCCGCTCCAACAATGGCTATATCTTCATGGCCTACGGTCTGGGTTTTATGGACGGCACCTCCGTCACCTCTTTCTCGCCCAACGACCACATCACCCGGGAGCAGACCGCCGCCATACTCATGCGCATCTATGACAAACTCCATGACAACACCACCAGCCGCATCGGCATTGCCACCGGCCTGGAGAATCTGCCCAAATTGAAGGGCTATGAAGCCGTGGGCGTCGCCGCCAGCAAGCTGGCCTACAACGGCGAGCCTCAGCTGGCCCCTATCCTACAGGAGGAAGAGGCAAAGGCCGTCCTGGCCGCCGTCTCTTCCGCCGGGGCCAAGAAGCTGCTCTATGTCACCGGCAGCACTTATCACCTGCGGGAGGGCGACGCGGAGAAAATGGCGGCGGTGCTGCTGCAGGGCGTGAAGGAAGGCGGTTATGACGGCGTTTTCCTGGATATCTCCGGTCTGACCTCCACGCCCCAGCGCAACGAGCTTACCGCCACAGCCCAGGCTCTGCGGGATGGGCTGGGAGCTGGCCGCCCCTTGTACATTACGGTGGAGGCCCCCTCCTGGACCGGAGGCATCTCCGGCTATGACTACGCCGCTCTGGGCGAGATCGCAGACCGGCTGGTGCTTCGGGTGGCCCAGCGGTCCAACGGCAGCGGGGCGATTCCCGTGGCTCCCCTGGAATCCCTGGAGGATCTCTATTATGCGTTGAACCGCCTCCGGGGCGTGGTGGACAGCGGCAAACTGACACTGCTGCTGACCTCCGTTCCCTCCCAGTGGGACGGAGAGAGCTCCACCCCCGTCAGCACGGAGACCCTTGCCGCCCTCCTGACGGAGACAGGTGCCAAAAGCCACTATTCCAGCCGCTACGCCTGTGCCTACCTTTCCACGGAGGAGGAAGACTCCTCCTCGGCCATCTGGTATCTCAACGGCCAGTCCATTGAGGAGCGGGTCCGGCTGGCCCGGCTCTTCGGCGGGGGGCACATCTGCCTCTCCGACCTGAACGGCGCATTGCCGGAGGTGCTGGAGGCCATGCCTTGAAGCGTATAAAATCAGAGCTCCGTTTCCAAACAGAAACGGAGCTCTTGCTTTTATATACTTTCAGCTTTTACAGGAAACGCCGCATGCCCTCGGTGGCCGCCGCCGGGTCGGCGCTGATGGTGACCGTGAACTTGATGTTGTTCCGCTCGCCGAAGGCGTCCAGCCAGCTCAGGAAGGCCTCGGTCTCCCCGTCAACCTCCCGGCCCACGATCTTGCAGAAGTTGTCGATGAACATGTGGGAGATGTCATAATTGCCCGCGTGGAGACCGCTGATGAACCCCTGGAGCAGGTCATAGCTGTTGAGCTTGTATTCATGCGCGTCGATCAGGCGAATGTGATAGTGGATGTCGTAGGTCATATTGCGGTTGGCCTCGATGCAGACCACGTTGCCGGGCTCGTCCTTCGCCGCGTTGTTAATCAATTCGATGAGCTGCTTGGTTTTGCCGGAACCCTTCATGCCCATAATCAATCTAACCATAGTAAAACACTCCTGTCATTTTAAATTGCCTTGGCCTTGTTTTCAGGATACCATACTCCGCCAAAAAAAACAATGCAAAAAACCAAATTTGATAATTGTTTACAGAATCCCAGCCGCCGCCATCCTCCGTTTGGTCTCCGGAACTTCCGGCGGCAAAAGAGAGCGAATCCGCGCCCGGCACGCCTCCACCCCCGGACAGGAGAGAGGGTCCACGTCCAGCAGGCAGGCGGACAGGCCCCCTGCGTATTGGAAAAAGTACAGCAGGCTCCCCAGGGTCTCCGCCGTCCTGGCTCCGGGGCGGAGCATGAGATTGGGCACTCCCCGCTCTGTATGGGCCCTCATGGTTCCGTCCATCACCGCCTCCCGAAGGCCGGCCAGACCGTCTTCCGATTCTTCGTCCAAACGCACCACGGTCTCCAGAAAGAGCCTGGGGCCGTCCTGAACACACTGCCCCAACGTGTGGAAGGAGCGGCTGTAATCCACTGCGACGGGAAAGAGGACCCGGCCCTCCTTTCCCTCGGCGGCGGCGAAGAGCTGGGCCGCCCACTCCAACAGAGGGCCAAGAGCGGAGTCCCAGCAGCACAGCAGCTCCACGGCAAAGCCGGAGCGGCACAGCTGACGGCGGACGGCAGCGTACCGCCAGGCCGGATTTTCGAAGGAGGAGGCCCGGCACCGCCGCCGCATCTCCGCCGCCCCCCGCAGGACTGCTGCCGCGTCTACCCCCAGCGCCTCCATCGGCAGCAGTCCGGCAGCCGTGAGAAGGCCGAAGCCGCTGTTTTCCCCCGGCTCCGCCCCCAGGTCCCCGGCTGTGAGGACGTACCGTTCCGCCTCCTCCCCATACCGCTCCTCCAGCGTCTGCCGAAGCAGGCGGAAGGCCGGGGACTCCCGCCCTCCGGCAGCGCAGAGCGCCACGCTTCCATTGGCCGCCAGCTCCACCGCATCCCGCAGCTCCTCCGGCCCGGGCAGGCCGCTGAGCAGCCGGACGCGGGCTCCCTCCCGGTCCGCCGGCACGCCGGCGAAGGCCGCCGCCCCCCGGATTCCCTCCCGCAGGCCGCCGCCGTCCACCAACACCAGCGTCCGCCCCTGGGCCCGAACACTCTCCGCCAAGGCACGGAGACGGAGCGGCGCCATCCGCTCCTCCGGCAGACGGACCCAGTCCGGACGGCCGCCGCCGCTCCACAGCTTGTCCTGCGCCCGCTTCAGCCGGGGGGCCATGGCCTCCTCATAGGGCAGGGGCAAAAAGCGCTTGATCTCAAACAGCTCCACCATCATATGTATCATCCTTTCTCCGGCAGCAAAACGCTCCAGCCTGACGGGAGTCCGTCAGGCTGGAGTATAGCACGGCCAGGAGGAGAAACCTGTCGCAGGGCATCGAAGGGCTCAGCCGCTCAGGCACGCCGTCCGCAGCAGACGCAGCAGCATCTGCCCGTAGGTGACCCGGGGAACCTCCTCCCCCGCCAGCAGCGGAATCTCCGCCACCATCTCCTGGCCGGAGGAGACGGTGAGGGTCCCCAGCCGATCCCCCAGGGCCACAGGGGCGGGGACCGATCCCTCCAGCGTCACGGACTGGATCAGGTTCCCGGCCTTGGCCTTCTCCAGCAGCAGCGTGCTCCCCTCTCCCAGCACCGGCTGGACGGTGGCCTGGGCCCCCAGCTCCACCGGAATGGGCGGAAGGGCCTGTTCCGGGACGATCTTCCGCAGCGCGTAGGAGGCGAAGCCGTAATTCAGGAGGGTCTGCGCGTCCTCAAAGCGCTGGGCAGAGGTGGCTCCCTTCATGATGACAGCGATGAGCTCCATACCCTCCCGCTCCGCCGTGGCGGAGAGACAGTAGCGCGCGCTGTCGGTGGAGCCGGTCTTAAGGCCCGTGGCCCCCTCGTAGAAGCGGACCAGACGGTTGGTGTTCACCAGCTGAGACTCTCCGCCCCGCAGCGTGTCCATCCAGATGGTGGTGTACTGCCGGATGTCGGAATGGTGCAAAATCAGCTCCCGGCTCATAAGGGCGATGTCGTGGGCGGAGGTAACATGCCCTGCCGCAGGAAGGCCGGTGGCGTTTTTAAAAACCGTGTCCTGCATGCCAAGCTCCGCCGCCCGGGCGTTCATCCGCTCCACAAAGGCGTCCTCGCTGCCCGCCACGGCCTCCGCCAGGGCTACGGCGCAGTCGTTGGCGGAGACCACGCAGACCGCCTTCAGCATGTCGCTGACGCTGAGCTGCTCGTTCTCCTTCAGCCAGATTTGGGACCCGCCCATGGAACAGGCGTGGGCGGAGGCGGTAATCATGGTATCATAGCTCAGCTGGCCGCTGTCCACGGCCTCCATGGTCAAAAGCAGCGTCATGACCTTGGTAACGCTGGCGGGCTCCAGCACGGCGTGCTCATCCTTGGCAAAGAGAACGGTTCCCGTCTCCTTCTCCATCAGCAGCGCCGAGGGCGCGGACACCTCCACAGCCCGGACGCCGGTGGCCAGCATCAGCACGGCCCCCAGCAGCGCGATTCCCTTTTTCATAATGATCCCCCTTCTGCTTGTCGCTTGTCTCTTTAGCCTATGAGGCCAGAGGGACATTCATGCGTTGTCCCCGGCGCGAAAGTCTTTGACTGGAGGGGGAAACTGTGCTATGCTGGTCCTATCCAATTATAAGAAAGAGGGAATCCTTATGTCGTCTCCCATCCCCTTTGGCGTCATGCCCGACGGAACCCCCGTGGAACGCTACACCCTGACTGCCGGAGACCTCCGCTGCGGCGTCATCACCTTCGGCGGCTCTCTCCAGTCCCTTCAGGTCCCGGACCGGACGGGAAAACCCGTGGACGTGCTTCTGGGCTTTGACACGCTGGAGCCCTATCGAACCCATGGCAAATCCATGGGAGCCCTGGTGGGCCGCTTCGCCAACCGCATCGGCGGGGCGAAGTTCACCCTGAACGGCAAGACCTATCACCTGGCCGCCAACAACAACGGCGTGAACCACCTCCACGGCGGTCTGGTGGGCTTCAACAAGCGCGTCTGGACGGCGGAGGCCGCCGGGGACCATTCCCTGACCCTCTCCCTGTCCAGCCCCGACGGTGAGGAGGGCTATCCCGGAAATCTGACGGTCCGCGTTACCTACACCCTGACGGAGGAGGGGCTGACCATTGCATACCAGGCCCAAAGCGACCAGGACACCGTCTGCAACCTGACCAATCACGCCTATTTCAATCTCTCTGGCCACGACAGCGGCCCTGTTCTGGATCAGACCATCCAGCTGCTGGCGGACCATTACACTCCCTCGGACCCCCTGTCCATTCCCACCGGGGAAATTGCCCCGGTGGCGGGCACCCCTATGGACCTCCGCGTTCCCACCACCATCGGCGCCCACATCGGCGAGGATTTTTCCCAGCTTCGCCAGGCGGGGGGCTATGACCACAACTGGATTCCCAACGGCCAGGCGGGAACGCTCCGCCCCATTGCCCGGGCCGCCTCCGCCGTCACCGGCATCTCCATGGAGGTTCTCTCCACCCTTCCCGGCGTTCAGTTTTACACCGGGAATTATCTCCAGGGCTCCCCGGCCGGGAAGGGCGGCGCTCCCTACGCAAACCGCTGGGGCTTCTGCCTGGAGACCCAGTTCTTCCCCGACTCCCCCAACCGCGAAGCATTCCCCTCCTGCGTTCTTCGGGCCGGGGAGGTTTTCTCCCACAAGGCGGTCTTCCGCTTTTCTGCCGGTTGAGAGGACGTCTTCCGGCAAGTTTAATGGAGACTTAGCGGCCGGAGAGGCTGCAAGACGGCATTTTTAACAAGGCTGTCCATATTTTTTTGACACATTGCCAAAAATCAGGGGTTCTTCCCCTGATTTTTGTCGTCTCTGTTTCTTGACTATTACCGGCGGTGGTGCTATCTTACAACATCATATATAATAATAGAGGTATCGCATTATGGAAATTCTGATCTGTCTCTCCGCCGCCCTGATCGGGGGGCTTTTGCTGTCCCGGCTGGCCAAGCGGGTCCAGCTGCCCGCCGTCACGGCCTACCTGATTGCGGGACTGCTGCTGGGCCCCTTCTGCATAGGCGCGCTGCATATCAGCGGCTTGGGCTTTTCCTCCATGGAGGCGGTGGAGCAGCTGAACATTCTCTCCCAGGTGGCCCTGGGCTTTATTGCCTTCACCATCGGCAACGAGTTTCGGGTAAGCCAGCTGAAAACCATGGGCCGCCAGGCCATTGTGGTGGGCATTTTGCAGGCCGTGACCGCCACGGCGCTGGTGGACCTGGCCCTGATTCTGCTGCACCTTGTCCGTCCGGAGATCATCTCGATCTCCTCCGCCATCACCCTGGGCTCTATTGCCGCCGCCACCGCCCCCGCCGCCACGCTGATGGTGGTCCGGCAGTACAAGGCCGACGGCCCCATGACAAAGCTCCTTTTGATGGTGGTGGCCATTGACGATGCGGTGGGGCTGGTGCTTTTCTCCGCCTCCTTCGGCGTGGCCGTCGCCCTGGAGAGCGGCGCGGTCAGCGTGGTCACCGTATTGGTGGAGCCGGTGGTGGAGATCGTGTTCTCCCTGGCTCTGGGTCTGGCAGCGGGCCTGGCTCTCTATTGGGTGGAACAGTTTTTCCACTCCCGCAGCAAGCGCCTGTCCATCTCCATCGGCTTCGTCCTGCTGACGGCGGGCCTTTCCATGAAGGAGTTCGAGATCGGCGGCATCCACTGCGGCTTTTCCCTGTTGCTGGTGTGCATGATGACGGGCACCCTGTTCTGCAACATCTGCGATTTCTCCGAGGAGCTGATGTCCCGTGTGGACAGCTGGACCGCGCCGCTGTTCGTGCTGTTCTTCGTTCTCTCCGGCGCGGAGCTGGACCTGTCCGTGCTGCGGAATCCCTCCGTGCTGCTGATTGGCGCGGTCTACATTCTCGTCCGGTCGGCCGGCAAATATCTGGGAACCTATGGCAGCTGCGCCCTGACCGGCTGCGACAAGAAAATCCAGAAGCACCTGGGCATCACCCTGCTCCCTCAGGCCGGCGTGGCTCTGGGCATGGCCATTACCGCACAGAATCTGGCCGACGGCGCCATGGTGCGGAGCGTGGTCCTGTTCTCGGTCCTGATCTATGAGCTGGTGGGTCCGACGCTGACCAAACGCGCCCTTCTGGCCGCCGGAGAAATCAATCCGGAGGGACAGACCTCCGCCCGAAAGAAAAATATCTGAGGCGTACCGAGAAGATGAAACACCCCCGCCCGGCCAGCCGGGGCGGGGGTGTTCTTATCCGTTCAGGGCCTCCTCCTGGAGTCTGTCAAATTCCGCCATGCACTCCTCCACTGTCGCACCCTCCAGCAGCTGCCGCACAATCAAACAGGTATTTCCCCACTGCTCCACCTTCATTCCCGCATTGGAGCCCAGGACATAGACCCCCTCCTGAATCCGGTCGTTCAACGGCTTCAGGGCCGGCACGCACTCCACCTCCACATTCTTGGACGGAGAGATCACCCGGTTGATCTCCGCATAGGCCTGAAGCGCCTCGTCGGAGAGCATGGCGTCCAGGGTGCGCTTTGCGTCCTCCGCGTGTTCCGCGCCGGAGCCAATCGCAAAGCCCGTCATGGGCATCACCGGCATCTGTCCCCGTCTGCTGGGAAATCCGATGACCTGGAGCTGAAAATCCGTGTCTCCATAGGCGGTATTCGTGTTGGCCGCCCCCCAATAGGCCATGACGATGGGCGTCTTCTGGGCCAGGAAATCCGCGCCTTCCCCCTCGATCGCCTCGCTGACCAGGGCCTTTTCCGCGTCAATATAGCCGCGGTCTATCAGCTCCTGAAGAAACGCAAAACCGGGACGCATATAATCGCTGTACTTCCGCTCGCCGCGGTTCAGCGCTGCAATCTCCGCCTCCGTATTCCCACCGTTATACAAATCCGCGTAGGCCTGCGCCAGAACAAAGGTCTCCAGCCACCAGCGGTTGGCGCCCACCGGGGTCTCATATCCGTTTTCCTGAAACACGCGGCAGCAGTTCAAAAACTCCTCCGGCGTCTCCGGCAGAGAGAGCTGGAAGCGGTCGAACAGGTCCTGGTTGATAAACAGACCATAGGCCACCACCTCCTGGGGAATTGCCACCAGCCTGCCGTCGACCATATTCGCCGTCTTGATGATCTCCCGGAGATTCTTCACGCAGTCCAGCCCGGACAGGTCCATCAGCGCCCCTTCGCCGCCCAGGGTCAAAATGGTATCCGGATTCAGCAGATACATGTCGTCCACATTGTTCCGCACCCTGTCCAGGGACACGTCGTCATAGGTCTTATCCTGACAGTCCTCCGCCGTATAGGTCTTGTACGCCACGGTGATCCCCAGTTTTTCCTCCGCCATGGCAACCGTCGTGTCCAGCGCGTTTCTCGCCGTGCTTTCCGCGTCCGGTTCGGTCTTTTCCATGGGACTGAAGAGGTTTACATTCCGCTCCTCCCTCTCCTCGGAAACAATCAGGTTTTCATCGAGCTCCCCGACGCCGCAGGCCGCCAGCGCCGGCAGAAGCGCCGCCGCCAGCAAAACCGCCGCCAGTCTCAAAGAGACGCTCTTTCTGTCCCTTCTCATACCCTATTCCCCTTCTCTTGTATGCTGTCGGATAACCTGCTTCAAAAGTTCCACATCCAGCGGTTTGGGCACATGCGCATCCATGCCCGCGTCCAACGCCGCCTTCTCATCCTCCGCGAAGGCGTTGGCCGTCATGGCGATGATGGGAATCCGTCCTCCCCTGCTCTTCTCCAAAGCCCGAATGGCCCTGGCCGCGCTGTATCCGTTCATCACCGGCATCTGGACGTCCATTAAAATCGCGTCAAACTCGCCTTCGGCGGCCCGCTCATAGCGCTCCACCGCCAACTGGCCGTTTTCCACGATCTCACAGCCAGCCCCCTCTATCTCCAGCAGCTCCGCCAGAATCTCGGCGTTGATCTCATTGTCCTCGGCGGCGAGAAAGTGCATGCCCTCCAGGCTGTTCTGTTCCGCGCCGTCCGCCGGCGTTCCCTTTTGCATCTCCAGAACCTTCTCCTGAAGCGCGGAGACAAAAAAGGGCTTTGCCAGGACTCCCGTACGGCTCAGCCGGAGCGCTTCCTCCGTTCCCTCCGCGTCGTAATCCGCAAGGATCAGCAACAGCGCCGTCTCCGGCAGGGCCTGACGGAGACGCTCCGCCGCCTGAATACCCACTTCCGGCGGCTCCCACGCCAAAATCAGCAGCTGCCAGCGCTGCGCGTCCTCCTGGAGCAGATTCAGCGCCTCTTCGACGCAGGAGACGGCGTCCGTCTGCACTCCAGTATCGTTCAGCAGCGTCTGTATGGTCTCCCGGGCTTTCCCGTTGCTGTTCACCGTCAAAATATGGCGGATGCCCTGCTCCTCCCAGAGCTGCCGGTCCGACTGTCCCTCCGGGATACGGAATTCCAGCTCCACCTGGAACAAGCTGCCCTTGTTCACCTCGCTGAACACCTCAATGGTCCCGCCCATCAGTTCCACAATGCTCTTGGTGATCGCCATGCCCAGTCCCGTGCCTTGGACTTTATTGGTTGTGCTGTTTTCCGCCCGGCTGAAGGCGTCGAAAATCGTCTCCAGATACTCCGGCGTCATTCCGTACCCGTTGTCCTCCACCTCGATGCGGATATGCTCGTACTGGCTGGAACGCTGCTTCAGCCCCAGAATGCGGAACCAGATGACGCCGCCCTCCTGTGTGTACTTCACGGCGTTGGAGAGGAGGTTCAGCAGAATCTGATTCAGCCGTGTCTCGTCCCCCACCAGATGCTCATGCTTGACTCCCGTCACCTCCACATGAAGGCTCTGCTGCCGCGCCTTGGCCATGGGCTGGATGATCGCCTCCACCGAGGACACCACATCGTTCAGCGTAAAGCTCTCATACGTCAGCACAACCTTGCCGCTCTCAATCTTGGAGACGTCCAGAATGTCGTTGATCAGGCTGAGCAGATGCTGGCCGGACGCCATGATTTTCTTGGTGTAGTCCCGCACCTTGGCCGGATTGTCCGCGTCCATGGACAGCAGCGTCGTGAAGCCCAGAACCGCGTTTATCGGCGTGCGGATATCGTGGGACATGTTGGAGAGGAAGGTGGTTTTGGAGTTGTTGGCGATCTGCGCGGCCCGCAGGGCCTCCGCCAGCTGCCTGCTGTGGAGTTCCCGCTCCGCCTCCCGCTCCATGCGGATTTTGTTCTGCTGCCTCTGGTTGAAGTAATACAGCACGCAGCACAGGGAGAAGGCCGCCAGCATCACCGCCACAACCAGGAAGATATTGTGATTGACGGTCCTTCCCTCCTGCTGAATGGCCTCGACCGGAACATAGCCGACCAGATAGAGCGTTCCGCCGTTCACCGGCCACATGTAATTCAGCGCATGGACGTCCCGTATATTGTGATAAAACAGGATGCTCTTTCCGTCCTTCAGGCAGTCCTCCACTTCCGCTCGAAGCTCCCGGTCCTCAATGCTGTTGGCCCGGTAGAAATCCTCCAGATTCAGGTGTCCCGCGCTCCGCATTCCCATTCCCTTCGGCTTGAGCACAAAGCGCTGGCTCTTGGCGTCCATAATATAAAGCGCCGCCTGCTTGTTGTAAAATCCGTCCGGAAGCGACTGGTCCAGGAAATCATAGGTATACTCCGCATACAGCGTTCCGATTTCCTCTCCGTTTTTTTCGACGGGGCATTTCATGGAATACGCCCAGGTTCCCATATAGTTCAGATAGGACTTGGAAACCGGCAGACCGCTGATCGTCCCGCCGGCGGAAAAATCCAGCTCCCCGGCGGAAAACGTCTCTCCCGTATTGGAGACGCCGCTCTCCTCCCCCAGAAAGGTGAAGGACAGCTTCACCATCATCTGATTCTTTTCATAGGAACGGACGTATTCCTCCGGGTCCTCCATCGCTCCGGCCTCCCGGGCGGCGATTTGCTGAAACTCCGCCTCATTACGCAAAATTGCCTCAATGGTGCTTTTAATCAGGCCCAGACTCTCGCTTACATTTTGAATGGCGGAGGCGGACATCTCCCGCGAGATTTCCTGTGCAACGGAAAAAACCACCGCTCCCAAGACACAAAAAACCAGTATGATGGAAAGAAACAGAGAAATCCCTCTGTTTTTTATGTTCTTCTGTATCCTCATTTCCGTTCCTCTTTTCGCGCGCTCGCCATACTCGCCTGGTGCGCATATGCGCATACTTATGATATTATATCAGTTTCTTCCTTTTTGTGTCAATACGGCGGCAGCTGCGGACACGGAAATCCGGCTTGTGCCAACGGGCAAAATGTGATATCGTGATAGAAAAACGGCGGTTTTCCCGGACAATTCCGCTCCTCTGACTGCGATATCGAAAATGTTATGTTCTCATTGATATACTTGGATGACGATTCGATTCCGGAACTGATCATCCTGGACCGATATTATAAATAGGCGCTCCGCAGCCGCAAAGCCCTCCGGGCGGCAGGTCTTGGTCCTCCCGGCGTGGGCCCGCTTGATGGCGGAAACGTCCCGGGCGGGTTCCAGACCCAGTGTGGTCCAAATTCCATCCATTCCGCCTTGCCTCCTCAGTCCAGTTCATGTACCAGCGCCGACCTCAGCTCCTCATAGGGTGTCCGCAGCTCCGAAAACTGTCCGGGCTGGCGCAGAACCGGCTCCGTGTTGTCAATGTCGTCCAGCAACAGGTCCAAACCGTTCCGCAGCCGCTTGGGGTCCTCATGGACCAGACACGCGGGAAGGGCACGGCCCAGAAACCATCGGGGCTCGTCCGAAGCGTAGGCCAGAGCCCGCCGGTCCCCGTCCTGGAGCCAGAACAGCATGTAGCTTCCCTGGTCCCGCAGGAGAATCAGATGCCGCAGCTCTGTTCCGCCCTCCGCCGCCGGGAAGGTCCAGCTGATTCGTATCCGCTCCAGCTTTCCCATCATGAAGTGGACCAATCCGTCCGCCACAAGGCCGTAGGTCCCGCCTTTCAGCGCCGCTGCGGTCCGCCCGCCATGGAGGTCCACCGTCTCCAGCTCCGAGGCGGCGCGGCTGAGGACAAACTTACTCAGATAGTAGTTCCGGCCCCGCTTCTGCGGAACGCCCCCCAGCTTCTGCTGCGCTATGAGGACCTTGTGTTTGGCATCGTGGCGGCTCACATCGCAGCTCCAAAGCCAGCCGCCCGGACCGCCGCTCTCCAGCTGCCCCCAGCCCATCTGGCCCAGGACCAGGTCTATGTCCCGAAGAAGGTCCCGGGCGCTGTGGAAGACGGAATACTCCGCCAGCTTTCCCATGCCGAAGGGCACATATACGATGTCGCCGCAATCCACGGTCCGGTACGCCTCGGCGTCGGCCAGCAGGGCGTACCAGTTCTCCCCCCGGCCAAAGCTGTTTTCGAAGTAGAGGCAGGCGTATTGGTCCCCGTCCCGGCGGAGTACCAGACGGCCCTGGGACCACTCCATCTCCAAGCGGTCCAACTCGCCTTGGGAGAAACGGTACAGCAGGGCGGAAAGGGCCTCTCCGGTCACCAGGGCCTCTTGTGGAATGGGTTCTGCCTCCGGCGGCTCCTTCTCCTCCAGGACCCGCCGCACCTTGGCCAGCGCCTCCTCCATCTCCGGCGGAATCTCCTCCATCTCCGCCCACTTCTCCAGCAGCGCCGCGGCGTCCGGCTTCGGGTCGGGTCTCAGGAGGTCCATATGGGTCAGGCTCTCCTCCGCTCCCCCGGCAGGTGTGTAGTAGATGCGCCATGGCAGTTCCCGCAGGCGGGAGAGATCGAAAAACCGGGGGTCCGTCAGCTCCACCAGCCGCTGCCGGGCCGCCTCCAGGCCGCCGTCCGCAGTAAAACGAATCTGGGGAGAATGGCTAGCTCTCTCCGCAGGGCCGGACGCCGCCCTCCAGGTCCCGTCGGGGTCCGGAAGCAGATGCTCCTGGATTCTCCGCCCGGAGAAGGTCTGCCGGTAAATGGTCACCGGCTCCCCTTCGGACCACCCGGCGGTGTAGAGCCTCCCTCCGCCCTCCATGGACAGCTCCAGAGGAAATGCCTCCTCCGGCGGGACCGCCTCTCCGGTCTCCCGGTTCAGAGGCAGTCGGCACACATGGCCCGCAAGACACCGGGCGATCAGAGCCCGGTCGCTCTCCGGCACAGGCAGATAGTCCAGACGGCGGAAAATCTCCCGGCTCACCATGTCAAAGTCTCCATAAGCCGCCGCCGTGATGGGCAGAAGAAGAGCAAACCAGTCCCCGCTCTCCTGGGCCGTCTGCTCCCAGGTAAGGCAGGGACGGTATACCGGCTTTCCGTTCACCTGGTACTCCAGGTGCATAGGATAGCAGGCAATCTCCACCAGCCCCATGGCCGCCGCCAGAATCCGGGGCGTTCCGTCCGCCCGCTCGGTAAAACGGCGGCTCCAGCCCTCCTGGTAGGGCAGGTACTTCTCCAAGTATTTGAGCAAGGGCGTCCCGGTCTCCGGGTCCCGGGCAGTATAAAAGGCGGTGTTGAGCCACCAGCGGAAAAAGGGCCGGTAACACAGCCGCACCCACTCATAATAGGGGATGCCCTCCGGGTCCGCGCGGCTGTCCTCCCGGCTCCAGCGTTTCGCCTCGCAGAGCCGGAGGTCTCCCTCCAGCCCGGAGATTACTTCCTGTGCCCGGGGGATGTCCGCATGCTCCCGATAGTACTCCAGCATCCGGAGGACCAGCGTTTCCCCCATGCCCTCCCGCCGCCAGGGGGAGGCGGTTAAAAGCTGCTCCTCCAGGAACCGGGGCACCGGCAGGGCTCTTTGCATCTCCGGGCTTTCAAACAGGGCCTGGGACTCTGCCGGTTCCGACGCCGGGTCAGCCTTGATGCGCTTCAAGAACGCCTCCAGATTCCGGTTCAGCTGGAGGAAGTTCACCGGGGTCTCCCCGTTGATTCCCGGCACCCGCCGGATAGCCAGCTCCCGGATGGGACCATAGAGGACTTTCGCCCGGCCCATGACGGCGCTTTTCAGGTCCAGCCTCCGCCACGCGGACCGGTAGACCTCCTCCGGCAGGTCCTCCCTTTGCAAAAAGTGGATGAACACCCGGAGTCCGGCGGGGTGGCGCTCGCAGTCCGGCGTCACCCGCTGTTCGCAGCGCTCTCGGATATAGGCGGGGGAATAACGGTTCAGCACCTGCCGGAAAGCCTCTATGGCCTCCTGGTTCCAGCGCCCCGCGCCGGCGAGACGGGTCAGGTGCCGGTAATCCAGAAAGCTTTGTAAAATGGCGAACTCGTTGCCCTTGGGCTTCTTGGGTACGGGTCCCAGGGCGGCAATCTGGAGGATGTCCTTCAGCCCCTCAAAGGTCTGCCCCTCTCCGCCGGAGAATTGATACGCCACGTTCAGCCAGGTCAGGCACTCTTTATTGGGCTGGAAGTCCGGCTGGAGTTTCCGGACCTTCCGCAAAAGCAGCGACGTGAACCGGGGGTCCCAGGCGGCGTCCAGAAAGGCGCCGGAGGTAACGTAATCCATCCACATGGCCGGGTTTTTCCGTTGTTTCCCGGTATAGAGGTCCAGAAACTTCGTAATGGCCTCGCCGCCCTCATAGGGGTTGGGGCCCTCGTCCTCCCGCTCTTGCAGGTCCCAGCCCTGGTCCTCCGCCGGAGCGTCTTCCCCGTCCTCCGGGGCTTCCTCTCCATCCTTTGGGGACGGAGTCCCATCTCGTTTCACGATCTTCTCCGGAGAAAAGGCCGGCTCCTCCCGCTTCCCCCCGGCGCAGTCCAAGGCCGCCTGATAGGCCCGCCGCAGCCGGAGGAAACCCTCCGGGTCCTCCTCGGGGTGGCAGATCTTGGCCCGTTCCGCATAGGCGCGCTTGATGGCGGCCACATCCTCTGTGGGCGCAATCCCCAGGGCCGTCCAAATGGTATCCATCCCTCACTCCTCCGAATCCTCTTCAAACTCCTGGCCGAACTCCTCTTCCTCCGGTTCTCCGAACCAGATTCCGCTCTCCAGAGGGTCCTCCTCCACGGCGGCCTCCAGCATATCCAGCCGTTCCTTTATCCGGTCATAATCCCGCCGCCGCTGAATCCGGTCGCCGCAGTCCATCAGGTTCTTCCAATAGCCAATCAGTCCCGCGGCCATCTCCCGCCGCTGCCCGATGGTCTGGGTGTAGATTCGCAGAGCCCGCTCCAGCAGAAGCTGGTCCCTTTGGTCTCCCTGAGCCGCCAGCTGGATTTGACGGATGCGCTCCATGGCCTGGGCTTTTCCCTCCTCCGTCAGGTGCAGGTTGGGATTCAGAATCATCCGCTCCCGGAAGTCCCCGCCGCTGCTCTGGGCGCTGACATGGAGGATGCCGTCAATGTCATAGGTAAACGTCACCAGGGCGGACTGCTCTCCCGCCGGGCCGGGCGGCACCTGAACCTCCACCTCTCCCAGCTTCAGATTCTCCGAGGCGAAGTACCCCTCTCCCTGGTAGATTTCAAACCGCAGTCCCGTCTGGTTGTCGTTGAGGGTATAAAACTGCTCCTGGTGGCTGGCGGGGAGCATGCTGCTTCTTGGAATCAGGACCGCCATGTGGGGCGTCCGGTCGTCCCGGCGGCTGTAGGTGGAGACTCCCAGAGAGAAGGGGCACACGTCCGTCATCACCAGGTCCTGCAAATCCTCCGCCCGCTCCTTGATGCCCGCGCATAGCCCCACGCCCAGGGCTACGATTTCGTCCGGCGACACAGCCACATGGGGTCTCCGGCCAAAGAGTTCCTCCAGAAAATCAACAAACACCATCAGTTGGGCAGAACCGCCCACCAGAATCACGTCGTTGAGCCTGCCGCCCCGGCTGCGGTCCTTCATGGCCCGGGTGATGACCCCCCGGACCTTCTGGAACACCGGCCCGCAGAGCTGGCGCAAAAGCTCATTGGTCAGGACAAGGCCGTACCGCTTCTCCCCCTGCTGGAGGGAGATGGAGGCCGCCGGGGCGCTGGAGAGGGCGATCTTCGCCGTCTCCGCCTGGCGGTAGAGGGACGCCCGGAGAGCGGGAGCCAGATGTTCCTCCGTCAAGCCATTCTCCTGACAGAAGTGCGCCGCGATGGCCCGGTCGATGTCGTCCCCGCCCAGGCGGTTGTCCCCGGCAATGGCGGTGATCTCGATGATATTCTCAAAGCACTCCACGATGCTCACGTCCAAAGTTCCGCCGCCAAAGTCCACAATCATCATCTGGCAGTCGCCGGTCTGGGCGCTGTAACGGTGGTAGAGCGCGGCGGCGGAGGGCTCGTTGATGAGGCGCTTTACATTCAGCCCCGCCAGTTGGGCGGCCAGCTTCGTGGCGCAGCGCTGGTCGTCGTTGAAATAGGCCGGGACGCTGATGACGGCCTCCTCCACCGGCTCTCCAAGATACCGCTTCGCGTCCTCCAGCAGCTGGCGGAGGACCAGGGCGGACAGCTCTTCCGGCCTGAACTTCCGTTCGGCCAGGGTCAGCGTCTTCTCCGTGCCCATCCAGATTTTGAAGGAGGCGGCAGTGGCCTCCGGATGGGTCACCAGCCGCTCCTTCGCCGCCGCGCCCACCAGGACCGTTCCGTCTTCCAAAACGCTGACGGCGCTGCTGGTCTTGTACTCCCCCAGCTCGTTGGGAATCCGCTCCGCCCTGCCGCTGCGGTAGACGCAGGCCAGAGAGTTGGTAGTACCTAAATCAATGCCAATGATTGCCATCGTTCCTCCCCCTTTTTTTCATGTCTATTTGTTTGATTATAGCATCGTCTCCGGCCCAATTCAATCTGCTTGACCATGCTTTCTTGAAAAGAGATGCCAGCCCCCAACTTGACAAACCCAGCCGGAGAGTCTACTATAAACGCAGGAAAGCGCCGGCAGGCGCTGCTGAGCGGGAGGCGGTTTTGTGAAATATGCCAGGCGGATCCTCCATACGCTGCTGATGGCGGCGATGCTGAATTACATCCCCCTCTTTGTACTGATTTGCTTCGTAAGCGGCATAGCGGTCCCCTTTACTTTTTGGTGTTGGCTGCCGCTGTTGGCGGCGTTTTTTATAATCAACATCCACCCTTTGCCAAAGACCGCTCCCACCAAGCGCATCCAGCGGCTGGCAGAGGGGACGGAACTGCTGCGGCTGTTCCTGGCAGATTTTTTGTGCTCGCTGGGTATTCAGATTGTTTTCTTATGGGCGGTCACTTCCTTTGTGATTCCTGTCACAGGAAGCGGAAGGATGCCGTTACTGGCCGGCGCGCTTCTTGTTATGCTGGCTCTTCCCTTGTGCATCCTCTTTTGGAACGGCATGATCCGGGTCTACCTCACCTCGGTGCAGTTAGGGATAAAGCACCGGATTCTGGCGGCGCTGTGCGGGTGGATTCCCCTGGTGAATCTCTGGTACCTGGCAAAAATCATCCGCATCTGCGGGGACGAAGTGGAGTTTGAGACCCAGAAGTGGGAGCTGGATGAAGTCCGGGCAGAGAGCGAGGTCTGCAAGACAACCTATCCCATCCTGATGGTTCACGGCGTGTTTTTCCGGGACTTTCGCTACCTCAATTACTGGGGCCGCATCCCCAAGGAGCTGATCCGCAATGGAGCCACCGTTTACTACGGACAGCAGCAGTCCGCGGCGGCGGTGGAGGACAGCGGGAAGGAGCTGGCGGCGCGTATCCGGCAGATCGTGGAGGAGACCGGCTGCGGCAAGGTGAACATCATCGCCCACTCCAAGGGCGGGCTGGACAGCCGGGCCGCCATTGCCCACTGCGGGATGGCCCCTTATGTGGCGACCCTGACCACCATCAACACCCCTCACCGGGGCTGTATCTTTGCCGAGTACCTGCTGGGCAAAGTGCCGGAGGCTGCCCGGCAGAAGATCGCGGCGGCCTACAACGCCGCCATGAAGCGGGTGGGCGACCCTAATCCGGACTTTTTGGCGGCGGTGACCGATCTGACGGAGAGCGCGTGTCTGGCCCGGAACAACGTGACCCCCGACGCCCCCGGCGTGGTGTACGAGAGCGTCATGTCCTACTGCAAGAAGGCCCAGCACGGCAAGTTCCCGCTGAATATGACCTACCCCATTGTGAAGCACTTCGACGGCCTCAACGACGGGCTGGTGTCGGTGGAATCCGCCAAGTGGGGCGAGACGTTCACCCTCCTGGAACCGGAGGGCAAGCGGGGTATCTCCCACGGCGACGTGGTGGATTTGAACCGGGAGAACATTCGGGGCTTTGATGTGCGGGAGTTCTATGTGAAGCTGGTTGCGGATTTGAAGCGCCGGGGATATTGAGCTACAGGCAAACGGACGGTTCCGCAGGCCGGACCAGGGAGGCAGGCTTCAAATCCGTCCTGCATTTTTACCGGCAGGCTGGACGCCGCCTCCCATCGCCCCGCTGATGTCCTCCCCGTTTTCCGGCCATGCGCCGCGAATCCGGCGGAGGACCGTCGTTTTCCGCTCCGCGGGGTATTTTCTCGCGGCCTGTGTGCCGCTGGCGCTCATCCGCAAATGGGCCCATCCGGACGGGCAGGAGAGCCGCCGCCTGCGCGGCTTGCTCTGTTAGAAATGCAGGATGTTAATCAAAAGCATCCATACCAGTCCATAGAATGTGACCACGGCAATTAAATCATTGATTGTGGTGATGAGAGGACCGGAAGCAACGGCGGGGTCCACGTTCAGCCGCTTGAAAAGAATCGGAATTACCGTCCCGGACAAGCCGGAAAGAACGACGGACAGCAAGAGCGCAAGCCCTGTGCAGAGCGATACGGAAACTGCCAGCAGAACAGGCTGTCCCTTGAAAAGGGTCAAATAGGCCCCCACCAATAGGGCGGACAGGACGCCGAGTATCAAACCGTTGACCACTCCGACCCGAGCCTCTTTTCGAATGAGAAGCAGCTTCTGTTTTCCGCTGACCTGCTCATCCATCAATACGCGGATGGTGACCGCCAGAGACTGTGTTCCCGCGTTTCCGGACATGTCCAGAATCAGGGACTGAAAACTGACGATGATGGCCAAATGGGCCACTACGCTTTCAAACAGCCCCACCACGCTGGACACCACCAAGCCCAAGCCAAGCAGAACGACCAGCCACGGCAGCCGTTTGCCGATGCTTTTCCTGAGAGGCTCCTGCAAATCCTCCTCCGCGGACAGGCCGGCCAGCTTTGCATAATCATCGCCCAGGGCGTCGTCTATCAGCTGCGTGATCTCCTGGGATGTCAAAACCCCGCAAAGCTTATTCTCCGTGTCCAGAACGGGAATGGAGTCCTCGGAGTAATCTTTGATGCGCTCCACGCATTCGTCAATCTGCTCATTGACATATACATAGGGATACGACGTCATAGTAATCGTGTCGATCCCCGTATGCTCCCGGGCAATAATCAGGTGTTTGAGGTCGATCGCGCCCACCAGAATTCCATCTTCACTCACGACATAAATTGTCGAGATATTGTCATGTTCCTCCGCCTGATCGATCAGTGTGCGCATGGCCTGGCGTACGCTGCTCCCGGCGCAGATGGAGATATAATTCGTAGACATCTTGCTGCCGATCTCGTCTTCGTCAAAGGAGCTGAGAAGCAGAATTTCCTCCCGCACCTCCTTGTCCATCCATTCGATCAGCATATTGCGCTGGGCCTTTTCCAGCTGGTGCAGGTATTCCGCCGCAGTGGAGGCTTCCAGCTGAGAGAGAACGTCCACCTGCCTGCGGAGGGTGAGTTCCTTGACGTATTCATCCAAATGCCCGGAGTACTCCAGAACGCTGGCCAGCTCTCCGGTGTCCAATATGCCGTAAAGCCGGCCTCGCTCCTCCCGGCTCAGCAGCTCCATGGCCGCCGCGATGTCATTTTCATGGTAAGCGTGAATGCGCTCCTTCATCGGCTGCGGAGTGAGCGTTCCGCGAAGGATTTGGGCGATTTCCGCTTTGTAGTCCGGGTGTTGGGCAGCCGTCAGGTTCTCGGCTGCAAAATTCAGCTTCTCATTCATTGTCCAATACCTCCCTTGCACATGGAGCGGTTGGCGGCCGCTGTGGGTTTTTGCGGCAAAGGCGGAAGCAGAGCAGCGATTTGCAGGCCAAAAAGGGCATAAAAATACCACTGTCATTTGTGGGCCAGGTTGCTCCGGATCGCCTTTCGCAATGCAGCATGGCTTTCAAAATGGACAATGGTGCTTCAAATATCCGTACAGCAAGCAGCAGTCAGAACCAATCCCGCAAACAGCCGGACGCATTCTGACGGCAGGAAGACACCTTGCCCATATTTCGACTACTACTGCCGCTGTCCATAGATTCACCTCATTTCAAGTTCCAAATGGTTTGCATGGTGCCTTGATTTACCACTTTTAGTATATCACAATCCGGAAAAAGAATCAACTCCAAATCTGCTGGTTCCCTTTTCGGAAAAGCGCTGCCGTGGTGAAGCTCCGGCAATTTTTAGAAAAGATACGGAACCATAATCAGGTCTTATGCTGCAATACGAATGGAAACTCAGTATTAAAGAAGGAATTATGAAAAACTGATATAACATCGCCCTGCGGACGGTAAACCCTATAAAGTTAAAGAAAAACGGGGAAGCCGGCCATGTAGGCTGTGCATTGGAAACTGTTGGCGGGGCAATATTTACCGGCATTTGCATTGATGTGCCATGTTCAATTGGGTTCTGCGCGGAACAAGCGGCTATTGCGGAAATGCTTAAAAATAGCGAAACCAAAATCAAAAGGATTGTGGCCGTATACGAAGACGGAAGCATTTTGCCGTCTTGTGGAAAATGCAGAGAATTGATGTCACAATTAGATGTTTATAATGAACATACAGTCGTCGCTGTGGGCCATGAAAAGGAAGTTACGCTTAAAGACCTGCTGCCGGAAAGGTGGGACCGAACATGGGATTAGAAAAGCTGACAGATCGTATTTATTTTTTACCGCATGAACCAGAGTTTGACAGGCCCATGCTGGCTTATGTGCAGGGCGATGCGTTTTCCCTAGCGATTGACGCGGGATATTCCGCATCCCATGTAAAAGACTTTTATGGAGCATTGGAGGCCAACAGCCTGCGGGAGCCCCATTTTACAGTCATTACACACTGGCATTATGACCACACATTTGGGATGCACGCTATCAAAGGCGTCTGTATCGCACACCGAAAAACAACCATTTTTTGAGGGTGCAGCAGGAAAAAGCGCAGGACCCAAGCTACCTGGATCTTCTGAAAAAAGACGATCTTCATTTTGCAAAAGAATATGCCGGACAAACGGAATTGCACATTGTCGTGTCAGATATTGAATATGTGGATGAAATAACATTGAATTTGGGGAATGCAACAGCCCGTATATTCCATAACATTTCGCCGCATTCGGAAGATACAACCTGCGTTCATATACCGGAGGAAAACGTTTTATTTTTAGGTGACGCCGCAAGCGAGGACTTTTTCCATGGCGGCTATATGGACCGCGCGAAATTAAACCAGTTAATTCAAATGATCTCTTCCCTAGACTGCGAATACTGTGTATTAAGCCATTGTGAGCCTATGAAAAAGCGTGAGCTGCTTGTGTATTTAGACAGCATTAAATAGTTTAGAATATCCAGGTCCCCGGGGGGATCGCAGCAATGGAAAATCTTCATTTTGACGTTTTGATGGTTCATATTCGGTACTGTCAAGAATAATGCGCAAAATAGTATGCAGGCTCTGGCAGAATAAAATC
>ERZ777306.2372-NODE-2372-length-24358-cov-5.221619_pt1 | contig 24358 bp, 24 predicted proteins | sample MGYA00374966_ERZ777306 | MGnify/ENA primary metagenome ERZ777306 (study PRJEB29329, sample SAMN06343882) | mouse gut metagenome | isolation source: Mouse cecum | place: Austria: Vienna | collected 2014-11-15 ...
AAGCTGCCGGACGTTATCATGTGGGACTATTCCGCCAGCACGGACCGCATGTATGAGGAGGGCACAGTCATCGACCTGACGGCGCTGATCGCCCAGTACGCGCCCAACCTCACCCGGATTTACGCCGAGCGCCCTGAGCTTCGCAGGGAGGTTGAGACGGCGGAGGGCAGGCTGTATTACTTCCCGTCTATCAATCCGCTGCTGACGGTGGAGGACGTCTGCCGCAAGAGCTATTCCGGGCTGATCTTGCGCAGGGATTGGCTGGATAAGCTGGGCCTGGCCGTGCCGCACACCATTGACGACTGGTACGAGGTGCTCACGGCCTTTAAAAACCGCGATCCCAACGGCAACGGCTTCATGGACGAGATTCCATTTGACGGCTGGGGGCTGCCGTACTTTGCCCCGGCCTTCGGCGTGTTGAATACCTTCTGCGTCAAGGCCGACGGCGCCGTGGCCTTCGGCCCCATGGAGCAGGAATACAAGGCCTACCTGGAAACGATGAACAAGTGGTATGCCGAGGGGTTGCTGGGCAGCAACTGCCTCATACATTCCGACCAGTGGAAAACGGAGAACATCGTCAACGGCCTGACCGGCTCCTTCACCGGCCTGGACAACGCCTGGCGTTATTACCTGCCTGCGATGCGGGAGAACGACGCGGGCGCGAGCCTGACAGCGGTGCCTTGGCCGATGAACGCGGACGGCGTGCGCTATACCCCCCGGGCGGAAGCCGCCAGCCATATGGCGCTGCCGGTGACGGTGATTACCTCCGCCTGCAAGGATCCCGCCGCGGCTGTACGGTTCATTGATTACATGTATTCCGAGGAAGGGTCGGCGCTGCTGACCTGGGGCATCGAGGGCGAAAGCTATATTGTGACGGAGGACGGAAGGAAGCAGCTGACGGACGCGGCCATGACCCTGGCGGAGGACGGCTACCTGACGCTCCACCATTACGCCATCGGTCATACGGCTTTCCCCAAATACGACGGTGAATCCGTGGTGCTGGCTACCTACCCGGACGATCAGCTTGTGGCGGAAAAGACCTGGGCAGACGCTTCCACCGCGCTGATTTATCCCCCGGCCATCAACATGAGTGTGGAGGACAAAGCCTTTTGCGACAGCGTGATGGACGATGTGACCAACTACATCACCGAGATGGAGCTGAAGTTCATCACCGGCGAGGAGCCGCTGAGCAACTTTGACGCCTTTGTGGCCCAGCTGGATCGCATGGGCGTGGGCAAGGCACTGGACATCTACCGCAGGCAGTACGAAGCCTATCAGGCACGACAATAAGGAGGATTGGACGGATGAACATTCGCGATTACCAGGCGCTCTCCAGGCAGGGAATGGACTGGACGGGGGCCTTTGCTCAGGCCATCGACGATTTGCGGCGGCAGGGCGGCGGCGTGCTGGATGTCCCTGCGGGGGAGTATCCCACCGGCTCTATTCGGCTGGACAGCAACATGACCCTGAACATCGAGAGCGGCGCAGCGCTGCGCTTCCACCAGGATGAGAACGCCTACCCGCTCATTGAGCTGGAATTTGAAGGCATTGCCGGCTTGGTGCACCAGGCCTGCATTTACGCCCAGGACGCGGAGAACGTGATCGTCACCGGCTACGGCGTGGTGGACGGCCGGGGCTCCTACTGGTGGGAGCGTCAGCGGGCGGGCAAGAATCCCTATCCCCGGCCCTACCTGGTGTGCTTTGCGAACTGCCGCCATGTGGTGCTGGAAAATGTGACGCTCATCAATTCCCCGGCGTGGACGGTGCATCCTCTGCGCAGCCGGAATGTGACCGTGCGCGGGCTGAACATCAAAAACCCCTATGATTCCCCCAACACCGATGGCATCAACCCCGACGCCTGCCAGGATGTGCGCATCAGCGACTGCACCATTGACGTGGGCGACGACTGCATCGCCATCAAGTCCGGCACGGAAAAGACGCCCAATCGTCAGCCCTGCGAGCGGATTATCATCACCAACTGCCACTTCATGCACGGCCATGGCGGCGTGGTGCTGGGCAGCGAAATGAGCGGCGATATCCGCAATGTGGTGGTGTCCTCCTGTGTGTTCTACGAGACCGACCGCGGCATCCGCCTGAAGACCCGGCGCGGGCGCGGCGGCACGGTGGAGGGCATCCAGCTGGAAAACCTGGTGATGGAGAAAATCATGTGTCCCTTCGTGTTCAATATGTACTACTTCTGCGGCTCGGACGGTAAGTTCAAGCATGTATGGGACAAGGCGCCTTATCCCATCGCGGATACGACTCCGGCTCTGCGGGACGTGACCATCACCGGGGTGCGGGCGCGCCGCTGCACGGCCTGCGCGGGCTTCTTCTACGGTCTGGCGGAAATGCCGGTGGAGGGCGTGACCATGCAGGACGTGGTAGTGGAGATGACCCAGGACGGCCCGGCCGATCGGCCAGCCGCCATGGAGGGCTGCCCGGAAATGAAGGGCGCAGGCTTCTTCCTGCGCAACGCAAAGAACGTCGATCTTCGCGGCGTGAAGGTGCGGGGCGTTCAGGGACAATGGCTGGACATTGACGACAGCGTGGAACTGGAGCAATAAGCGTATGCGACCGATCAAGTTGTGGTATGACGCGCCGGCCAAAGACTGGAATATCGCCCTGCCCCTGGGCAACGGGCGCATGGGCGCGATGGTCTTTGGCGGCACGGTGCTGGAAAGGATCAGCCTGAACGAGGACAGCGTGTGGTACGGCGGTTTCCGGGAGCGGGTAAACCCCGACGCCCGGGAAGCCCTGCCGGTCATCCGCCGTCTGCTGCGGGAGGATCGGGTGCAGGAGGCGCAGGATCTGGCGGAAATCGCCCTGACGGCCACGCCGGACGGCGAGCGCCACTATGAGCCCCTGTGCGACCTGATTCTCCAGCAGCTGGACGGCGACCGCCCCGAGGGCCTGCACGGCATGCGGAACATGCGGGGCCAGGACATGACCCGCCACGAGCGGGAGGTCAGCGATTACCGCCGGGCGCTGGATATCCGGGATGGTTTGCACACGGTTTCCTATGTCCGCAAGGGCAGGGCCGTCAGCCGGGAGTGCCTGCTGTCCTTTCCGCACCAGGTTTTCGCCCTTCGTCACGAGGGATACCCCGCCCGGGTGGTGCTGCGCCGGGGGCCGTATGTGGGCCGCATTGACAGGATTGACGGTTCGACCATTCTCCTCAGCGGCCAGACGGGAGACGGCGGCGTTCGCTACATGGCCGTGTGCCGCGCCGTGGGCGAGAATGTCGATGTGGTGGGCAACACCCTGCTGATCCCGGAGAAGTGCGACCTGTTCCTGGCCTCGGCCACGTCCTTCCGCACGGAGGATCTGCTGGCGAAATGTTTGCGCCGCCTGGATGCTGCCGTATCCGAGGGCTATGACGCGGTGAGGGCCGCCCATGTGGCGGAGCACCGGGCCATCATGGAACGCTGCACCCTCGACCTTGACGGCGACCCGGCCCTCAACGAGCTGCCCACCGACCGCCGCCTGGCCCGGTACGCCCAGGGCCATCAGGACAACGGGCTGGAAAGCTGCTACTTCGCCTTCGGGCGGTATCTGCTGGCGGGCTGCTCCCGGCCGGGAAGCCTTCCGGCCAATCTGCAGGGTGTGTGGAACGACGACTTCCGCCCGGCCTGGGATGGCAAATATATCATCAACATCAACACGGAAATGAACTACTGGCCCGCCGAAAGCTGCGGCCTGTCCGAGATGCATCTGCCGCTGTTTGAGCACTTGAAGCGAATGAAGCCCCATGGGGAGCGGGTGGCCAGCGAAATGTACGGCGCTTCCGGCTGGGTGGCCCACCACAACACGGATTTGTGGGGGGACTGCGCGCCCCAGGATACCTACCTGCCCGCGACTTATTGGGCCATGGGGGCGGCGTGGCTGTGCCTGCACATTGCCGAGCATTACCGCTTCACATTGGATATTGCTTTCCTGCAGGAGCACTATGACCTGATGGCGGATGCCGCCCGGTTCTTCCTGGATACCTGTGAAAAAACGGCGGACGGCTGCTGGACGGTCAGCCCCTCCGTCTCCCCGGAGAACGTATACATCACCCCGGAGGGGGTGCACGGCACGATGAACAACTGCGCGGCCATGGACGGGCAGATTCTGTGGGCGCTGATGACGGCGCTGGAGGAGTGCGGCACGGTCATCGGTGCTGACACCGCCCGGTGGACGGCCTTCAAGGCAGATTTGTCCCCCGTTCAGGTAGAGGACGGCCGGGTGAAGGAATGGCTGCGGACGTGCGGCGAGGCCGCGCCGGGACACCGGCATATTTCGCACCTGTTCGCGCTGTATCCTTCCAACGAGATCACCCCCGCCACGCCGGAGGCCTTCGTGGCGGCCCGGGGAACCCTGGAGCATCGGCTGGCCCGCGGCGGCGGCCATACCGGCTGGAGCCGCGCATGGATCATGTGCCTGTGGGCCCGGCTGCTGGACGGCGGCAAGGCCGGGGAGAACATCCGCCTGCTGCTGGAGCGCTCCACGCTGCCCAACCTGTTTGACAATCATCCGCCCTTCCAGATTGACGGCAACTTCGGCGCCATGGCGGCCATGGCGGAAATGCTGGTGCAGAGCCATGAGGGCTTCCTGCGGCTGCTGCCGGCGCTCCCTCCTCAATGGGAGAAGGGCCAGGCCAAGGGCCTTTGCGCCCGGGGCGGCTATGTCATCGACATCGCCTGGGATGGCGATGCCTGGCAGGCGGAGGTCATCGCGAAGGCGGCGGGCGTGCTGCGCCTGGCGGACGGCCGAACAATGGCTCACAAGGCTGGGGATACCCTCGTTGTGACGGCGGAGACCATGACCATACGATAACCCGCCTTCCCTGGTGAAGGCGGAGAGGAGGCGGTCGGCATGACCATTTATGTCTGCGGAGATTCCACGGCGGCGGCATACGCGCCGGAGCGCGCGCCCATCACGGGCTGGGGCCAGCTGCTGGAAAAGTTTGTGCCGGGATGCCGGGTAGTGGACGCTGCCCGGGGCGGCCGGAGCACCAAGTCCTTCCTGTCGGAGGGGCGGCTTCAGGCTGTGGAAAAGGAAATTCAGCCGGGGGATCTGCTGCTGATCCAGTTCACCCACAACGATACCAGCGACCTGGTCTGGCGGCACACCGATCCGCACACGTCCTTTGTGTCCAACCTGTCTGTCTTTGTGGACACGGCCCGGCTCCTCGGCGCGGTGCCGGTGCTGATGACGCCCATCCCCCGGTGCTATTGGTGGGAGGGCAGGCTGCTGGAAAGTCATGACGAGTACCCCGACGCCATCCGCCGTCTGGCGATGATGCGGAACGTGCCGCTGATTGACATTTACCAGAAAGGCACAGCCTACATCCGCGCCATCGGTGAGGCGGAAAGCGCCAGGATGTACATGAACGTGGAGCCGGGGCTTTATCCCGCTTTCCCCGATGGGCAGAAGGACGATACCCACACCTGCCATGTTGGGGCGGAGGTCTATGCCCGCATGACGGCGGAAGCCCTGGCGGAACTGAAGCTGATAGGAGGAAAATGAGGCCATGGTGATTATCGCGAAGGACGGCACGGGGGATTTTACCTCCATCCAGGCGGCCATCGACGCCGTGCCCATGAGCAGCCGGACGCCAACGATCCTGCTGGTGCGCATGGATGAGTATCATGAGAAGGTTATTGTCAACAAGGACAATATCCGCATTGTGGGCGAGGCGCGGGATCGTACCGTCATCACCAACAGCGGCTGTGCCAAGGACTTGAACGAGGAAGGCAAGGAGAAGGGTACCTTCCTGTCCTACACCTTTCTGGTGACGGGCAGCAATGTGGAGGTGGAGAACATCACCATCCGCAACGACGCGGGGGACGGCCAGGATGTGGGTCAGGCCGTGGCGGTTTACGCGGCGGGCGACCGGGGTGTGTGGCGCAATGTGCGGATGATTGCCTCCCAGGATACGCTGTTCTGCGGTCCCACCATGCCCAAGGTGGCCAAGGACGCCCTGCCCCGGCTGATCCCCGAGGGCGTCATCAGCGTGGGCGACTGTCCGCTGGTGCTGAACCGCCAGTATTTTGAGGATTGCTATATTCAGGGCGACGTGGACTTCATCTTCGGCCCCTACCGCTGCTGGTTTGAGCGCTGCACACTGTTCATGAACGAGCGGGGCGGATTCTACACGGCGGCCAACACCCCGGAGCAGTCCGAGCAGGGACTGGTCTTCCACCGCTGCAAGCTCACCGGCGCCTGCCCGCCTGGCCTGGCTTATCTGGGCCGGCCCTGGAGGCCCTACGCCCGGACGGTCTTCCTCCATTGTGAGATGGACGAATGCGTCAGCCCCGAGGGTTTTCAGGACTGGGGAGGCGGCGCGGCCATTACGGAGCGCTGCGGCGAATATGGCACCACCGGCGCCAGGGCGGATCAGTCCACCCGCCATCCCCGTCAGAAGCGGCTGACGGCGGAGGAAGCCGAGCTGCTTACCCTCCATGAGGTCATTGGCGGCTGCGACCACTGGGCCCCCAGCAAGCGGACGCCCACCTGGTTCCTCTGCGGAGATTCCACCATGTGTCCCTATCCGCCCCAGTGCTATCCGCTGACGGGCTGGGGGCAGCCTCTTGCCATGCTGGCCGAGGATGTCTTCGTGGAGAATTACGCCGGCGGCGGCCGCTCCAGCAAGTCCTTTGTGGCGGAGATGCGGCTGAACTTCATCGAGCTGTGCCTGCGCAAGGGCGACAAGCTGTTCATCCAGTTCGCCCACAATGACGAAACGGAGGAGCTTGAGGTTCATACCGTGCCCCGGGTGACGTATCCTGAGTACCTGGGCATGTACATCGACGCGGCCCGCCGTCAGGGCGCGGAGCCCATCCTGGTGACGCCGATTGTCCGCCGCTGCTTTGACGAGAGCGGCAGGCTGGTCAGCACCCATGGGGATTACCCCGCCGCCATGCGCGATCTGGCGGAATACCGGGGTGTGCGCCTGCTGGATATGGAGCGGGCCTCCGCCGAACTGGTGCAATCCATGGGCCCGGAGGCTGCGAAGGCGCTGTACAACTGGCAGGAGAAGGGCCATCCTAACTATCCCGACGGCATTCAGGACGATACGCACCTGTCCTTCACCGGCGCTGCCCGGTTTGCCCGCCTGGCCATGGCGCTGCTGGCGGAAAGCGAAAACAGGTAACAGGAGGAAAACGCGATGCTCGATCAACGGCTGAAGACCCGGGTGGAGGATTTCGTCAGCCGCCTGGAACGGGAGGACGTGTGCCTGCACGGCTTCATGCTCTCCGTGGGCGGCAAGGTGAAGGCGGAGGCGTATTACGCGCCCTTTGAGGAAGGAAAGCCCCACCGCATGTATTCCGTCAGCAAGACCATGACGGCCCTGGCCATCGGCATCCTGATGGGCGAGGGCAGGCTGGCGCTGGACGACCATATTGCTGATTATTTCCAGGACTATCTGCCCGAAAACCCGGACGGCCGCCTGCTTCGGCTGACCCTGCGGGACATGCTGCGGATGGCCACCTGCTACCGCTCCACCGCCTACCGGGAGGGCATCGACGAGAACTGGACGAAGCCCTTCTTCACCGCCACGCCCACCCACGAGCCGGGCACCGTTTTCCACTATGACACGGGCTGCTCTCAGGTGCTGGCGGCGCTGGTGGCGCGGCTGAGCGGCATGGAGGTCATCGACTTCCTAAAGGAGCGCGTATTCGATCCCATCGGCGCCACGGACGAAAAGTTCTGGCTGCGCGATCCCTCCGGCACCTGCCAGGGCGGCACGGGGCTGTGCATGTCCCTGCGGGATCTGCACAAGGTCACGCGGCTGGTGATGGAAGGCGGCGGCGGGCTGATCCCGGAATGGTTCTGCCGGGAGATGGGGAAGTGCCACAGCATCAACGTACTCAACGCGCCCCGGGAGGAAAGCAGCGGCTACGGCTGGCAGGTGTGGATGACCCGTGCGGGCTGGGCCATGTATGGCCTGGGCGGCCAGCTGGCGGTGGTGTGCCCGGAGAAGGACGTGCTGCTGTGTACCATCGCGGATACCCGGCTGGACCCCGTGGGTGTGCAGCGCATCTACGACGCCTTTTTCGAGGAAATCTATCCCTACATCGGTATGGAAGACATGGCGCCCCTTCGGCTGTCCCTGAAGACGAAGCCCATCGACTATGACCCGGCTTTCGCCATGGCGGCGGCTGGCCCCTACGTCTTCAGCGAGCCGAATCCTCTGGGCCTGAAGTCCGTGGAGCTGCGCGGCAACGAACTCCTCTGGGAAAATGCCTGGGGCAGGCATCCGCTGCGCTTCGGCGTGGGGGAGAACATCGTCGATACCTTCCCCGGCTGGCCCGATCTGCCCACCCTCTGCTCCGGCGGCTGGCTGGCGGAGGGACTGCTGCGGGTGCGCTGCTATATCATCGGCAACGCTCCCTGCGGCGTGGACATGCTGTTGTGCTTCAAGGGCGACAGCCTCACCGTGCAGTCCCGCAAATCCTTTGACCCGGCCACCAACGCTTATGAGGGCGTGGCGTCGGGGTATATCCGGGGTTAAAACGATCAGGGAACCGATCCTCGCCGGGAAGCCATTGCTTTTCGGCGGGGATTTCTCTATAATGAGTTCAAATGCAAGGTTGGAGCGCCTTTGGTCATGGAGCGGAGGAAAGCGGTATGGTCAAAACCATAGAGATTCGCGGCGCGAACGCCTTTGATACTTTTTCCAGGGTGCGCGAGGGCTGCCGGGGAATCGTCATCCGGGATGGCCGGATGCTCATTTCCCATGAGGTCAACGTTGACTGCTGTCTGATCCCCGGCGGCGGCCTGGAGGAGGGCGAGACGCCCGAAAATTGCTGTGTCCGCGAAATTGGTGAGGAAACGGGCTATATCGTCAGGCCCACGGCTCATTTCCTGACGTTGAAGGAGTATTACGAGGAATATCAGTATGTCAGCCACTACTTTCTCTGCGACGTCATCGGCATCACAGCGCAAAACCTTACGGCCAATGAGATCAAGCGGGGGCTGACGCCGGTGTGGATCGAGCCGGAGAAGATGCTGCGGCTGTTTGCCAGGCACCAGGATTACGCGGCGACCAACGAGGAACGGCGCGGCGCTTATTTGCGGGAGTTTACCGCGCTGACGGAATATTTCAGAATGTTCGGAGCGTGAGAGCTGCCCAAGGGTCGGCCGACAGGCATGCTGCCTTACGGACAGGTGGCCGAAGGTAAAGGAGGCGTGATGTCGCATGACAAAGAAGCTGTTTTCCCAGGCAATGGGCAAATTCATCCTCGGCGCGGTGACGGTGAGCCTGCTGCGCTTCCTGCCGGCGGGGACGCTGCGGTATTGGAACAGGTAGCTGCTGATGGGCATTCTGTTCATTCCCATGTTTTTTGCCGGCATGGTGATGCTGCTGAGAAACCCCGGAACTGCTGAAAAAGCGGCTCAACGCCAAGGAGCGGCAGGTGGAACAGAAGCGCGTGATCGCTTGGCGCGGGCTGATGTTCTTCGTGGGGGTTGTCCTGGCGGGGCTGAATATTCGCTTTGGATGGATCATACGCCCGGTTGGCTCTCCTGGGCGGGGCGGCCGCGTTCCTGCTGGCCTATCTGCTCTGCGCGGTGGTGCTGCGGGAGAACGCTTACCTGTCGCGGACGGTGGAGGTTCACAAGGGACAGAAGGTGATAGACACGGGGCTGTACGGCGTGGTTCGTCGCCCCATGTACAGCGCGATGCTCATCCTGTTCCTGTCCACGCCGCTGGTGCTGGCCTCCCTCGTCACCCTGGCCGTTTTCCTCGTTTATCTTATTTTCAGCGTCAAGCGGATCAGCAAGGAGGAAACGGTGCTGGAACAAGACCTGGTGAAGTACAGACTTATTCCGTTTGTGTGGTGACAGGGCGGCAAAGAGACAGGCGGGCCATCGCGGGATGGCCTCCGGGCATCGACAAAGCGGTATCAGCCATTTCTTTGACAGGCTGGGCAACATGGATGGCTTGACGCCATGCATGTTGCTGCTTTTTGATGTTGAGGTTATACAGAACGTTATGATGCGGCAAACAAACTCGGCAGGATGTGGTATAAATAGGTGTACAGCGCATTGATGGTATGCGTACCGTTCTGCATCATCGTACAGCTGGTGTTCTCGCCCGGCTTAAACATATCGTCGTATTTGAGCAGCGATACCATCTGGCTGGCTGTCACGTCAAAAGCGTCATCCTCCGACCCTGTGGCGACAAACAGCATGAAATCCTTTTTGCCGTATCCTTGCGCTGACACGGCGTCATACAAAACCTGTGCGGATAAGTCGCTGTCCATGATGCCGGAAGTACCGTCTTCGCCATCGTTCCAGCTGGCTTCGCTGATGGGCAAAAACCAGCGGAACGCTTGCATTTGTTGAATGAACACATACCAGGTGCACACGCCGCCCATGGAAAAGCCTGCAATGGCGCGGTGATCGCGGGATGCGACAATGTCCTCTCTTGAAGCGGAGGACGCATAAGTCCTGCACTTTGATTCAATCTGGGGAATGATATCTTCTATCAGCTCCTGCGGGAAGGCCGATGCAATTTCCACCTGCATGGGTAGTGGAAGCCATGAGAACATGCCTTCACGGGGAACATAGGAGGCGGCTGCCACAATCAGCGGTTCAAGCTCGTTGTTTTCAATCATATGATCCAGCAGACATTGGAGCACGGTCATCTTATCTGGGTTGAGATAGTTGCTCGGAGCGCCGCTTGCGCCGTGCAAAAGGTACAGTACGTTGTATGACTCGTCTGATGTATCTTAACCAAACGGGAAATATACCATGACAGACTTGAACGTAGGGCTCTCCCGTGTTTCAATGTCATAGGTATCATATCGAATCTTCTCCACGCGACCTTGATGTTCCGCCTCTGACAGATAGGATTCGGGCACATCGTCCGCATCAATGCTGGCCTTGGTCAGCATGGGGAAATCCATGTCGCCCTCATTGATCGCGAAGGGTGCGTCCATGGGGGGGCTTATCGGCAGGCGGCTCCTCCGTATACGCGCAGTCCATGCCGAAGAACAGGGCCAGACAGATCAGCAAGGCGATCAGACGGCGGTAGCGCGTGGGGCTTTGAGCAATCTTGATACGATGCATTTGGCAGTCTTCACCTTTTTTGTGTTATGAAGCCTTCCGGCGAGTCGCTGCTGTGGCCAGCAGGGTACCCGCTCGCTTGCCATCGTGCAGCATCATTTTCGGAGGACGCGCTTTCATTGTAAAGGAAGACGCATACGATTTCAATGAAGAATCGGACACGAACCGTTGGAAAAATGAGTACATCGTTAACTTTTTTTCGATGACCGTCATCTTGACGGCTCGAATGCAGGCGGCTTGCTGAATGAGGCTCCGATATGCCGGATTGAGAATACGCGGGCAGCGGGGGACGGAGGGCGCTCCAGAGAGCAATGCGGTTTCGCGGACGATCCCGCGCAAAAAGGACGAAGGTTTTGATTCAAAGCCCTTGTCCTTTCAGCCGCTTTGTCTTTCATCGAACCCCAGGGGCCATCCCAGCCCCGCTCATTCCCCGCTGTACCATGTGCGGATTGTTCTGTTCATGTTGTCGTACCAGGCCAGCACGTCCTTCACCAACTGCTGAGAAACCCCGATTTCCTCGTCTCCGAAGGGAACTGCCCAGGGCGGGGAGGATAACATGCTCCCTCGCGTCAGCGCCGACGATCCAGTTTTGTACCATGTACACGCCTTCCTCCGATGTACAGGCTTGTGTATCGGTATCCCCGGGGCGGCCACATGGCGCATCAGCCCGTACTCATGCTGCTTCCGCTCATACTGGTTTATCGCGGATGCGCGGAGCAGGCATGTGCGGCCGTCCTCGATTTTACGCAATCCTCTTTGTTCTTGGATCAGCCCTTGCTGATGGGTTTCCGTGAAATAAACTTGAGCATGACTTCCGCCCTCGGGACAGCCTTCCAGCCAATCGCCTTCCCTGAGAAAGCGCCTATCAGGCTTTTACGCCCTTGAGGGCTGAGGCTGCCGCGCCGTCATTCCTCCGGCAGCCATGGCATCAGGAAGCAGTTGACATAATAGGGGTACTTCTTGCCGCCGGAGCTGCCGTTGGGGGCCGAGGCGGGCACATCATATTGCAGGCAGTCCGTCTTAGGCAGCAGCTGGGCTTCCGCCGGGGGCTCGGACAGGTTTTTTTCGCGCTCGGGAGCGTTCATGTCATAATCGTGGATGTACATCTTGACCCGACTGGCCATGTTGCCCTCCAGGGTCGTCAGGCGGAAGCGGCCCTCGCCCAGAGGCTCCACATCATAGACTAGGGCAACGTGGATGGTTTTGTTGTAGGAGCAGCCGTAGACCAGCAGGTAGCCCTTTTGAGGAACGTTGGTGGAGCGGTCCATCAGCTGGTAGCCCCGGAGCAGCTTGCCCACGCTGGCTTCCTTTACATGGTAAACGCCTTCCTTGGGATAAAAATCGGCGCCATTCTTTTTGGCTCCGTTCCGGAAGACCTCCAGCTCGTCCATGGGTACGCCGGCTTCCATCATGCACCAGGTGATGAAGCCGCCGCACCAGCCAAAGCCGATGCCCTTGCCGCGCCATTCGGTGTATTTGTTGACCTTTTTCAGCTTTTTGCCGTTGAGGGTCTGCCATTCGTTGTAGGCAATGTTCAGCGCGTCCTGGATGACGGCGGGCGGCTCCATGACCTCCTGACGGATGACGATTGGCGGCGGCGTGGGCGTCGCGGCGGCCTGGGCAGGGGCGGGCGTCAGGTAGAGAATGGTCAGCGCCAGCGCGGCGGCAAGGATTGATCGGCGCATGGGGAGGGCTCCTTTCGTGCGGGGATGATGGCATTATGATAGCACTTTTGGGCAGAAAAGGAAAGCGGCAGACATTGTTTTTACATGGCGGCATAACCAGACGTTGCTATTTTTTCGGGGACATGGTATAATCATCCCGTACATTCTCCCAGTTTACACACAAAGGAGATCGAACGTATGAAAGGAATTATTCTGGCGGGCGGTGCCGGTACGCGGCTGTACCCGCTGACGATGGTGACGAGCAAGCAGCTGCTCCCGGTGTATGATAAACCGATGATCTATTATCCGCTGTCCACGCTGATGCTGGCAGGGATCAAGGATATTCTGGTGATCTCCACACCGGAGGACACGCCCAGGTTCGAGCACCTGCTGGGGGATGGCGGCCAATTCGGTCTAAATTTGAGCTACAAGGTGCAGCCGTCGCCGGACGGCCTAGCCCAGGCGTTCCTGCTGGGTGAAGACTTCATTGGGGATGATGCCTGCGCCATGGTGCTGGGTGACAATATTTTTTATGGCAACGGCTTCGGCAGGCTGCTCCGGGCGGCTGTGGAAAGCGCCGAGGGACAGGAGCGGGCCACGGTGTTCGGCTATTATGTGAACGATCCCGAGCGCTTCGGCGTGGTGGAATTTGATGAGGCGGGTCACGTCATCTCCGTAGAGGAAAAGCCGAAGCAGCCCAAGAGCAACTACGCCATCACGGGGCTGTACTTCTACCCCAAGGGAGTCAGCGCCATGGCGCATGAGGTCAGGCCTTCCGCCCGCGGGGAGCTGGAAATCACCACGCTCAACGATATGTACCTGAAGCGGGCGCAGCTGGATGTGCAGCTGCTGGGGCGCGGCTTTGCCTGGCTGGATACGGGAACCATGGACAGCCTGGTGGATGCGGCGGACTTCGTGCGGATGATCGAGCAGCGGCAGTCCATCAAGATTTCCGCGCCGGAGGAGATTGCGTACAAGAATGGCTGGATCAGCAGGGAGAAGCTGCTGGAATCGGCGGATCGCTATGGCAAAAGCCCCTATGGCGCGCACCTGAGGGCCGTGGCGGAAGGCAAGGTGAGGTACTGATGAGGCGGATCGAAACGGGCCTGCCTGGGGTGTGCATTGTGGAGCCTGCGGTGCATGGCGATCATCGCGGGTACTTTATGGAGACGTATTCCACCCAGGCGATGGGGGAGATCGGCATCGACGCGGTGTTTGTGCAGGATAACCAGTCCTTTTCGGCTCAGAAGGGCACACTGCGTGGCATTCATTTTCAGAACGCGCCCATGGCTCAGGGGAAGCTGGTGCGGGTGAACAAGGGTGCTGTGATGGACGTGGCGGTGGATCTGCGCAAGGGAAGCCCTACCTACCGACAGTGGGTGACGGTGGAGCTCAGCGCGGAGAATAAGCGGATGCTTTACATTCCCCGGGGGTTCGGCCACGGCTTCCGAACGCTGACGGATGATGTGGAGTTCTGCTACAAGGTGGATAACCTGTACAGCAAGGAGTGCGACCGCGGGATTCGCTTTGACGATCCTGCCATTGGCGTGGACTGGGGCGAGGTCATTGAGGAGCTGCTGAGCGCCAAGGACATGAACGCCCCATTGCTCGCGGACAGCGATTGCAATTTTGTGTATGAGGGATGACGCCAGAGAGGGCAGCGCTCTCTCTGGACACCCCCGCCAAAGAGGGCTTTGCCCTCTCTGGACTCTCCTACGAAGGGACTTCGCCCCTCTCGACACCCATTCGGGTAGGTTGCAACGCGCTCACTTCCTATGATGGGTCACGGCGCATGACAGATGCGCCGCGACGCGGAGTAAGAAGTGATGCCGACGCCGATGGCGCGGCACGGGCTGGCGGCACATAACCACGTGGAAGAAAGTAAGACCGAAGGCGCGCAACAAAGACGCGCGAAATCGGGGGCGAAGCCCCCTCAGAGATTCTTAAGAGGTGAAACCTTTTAAGCGAGAGTCCAGAGAGCAAAGCTCTCTGGTGGGGTTTCAGGGGCAAAGCCCTTGAGAAAGGATAGATTATGACAATCATCGTAACCGGCGGTGCGGGATTTATCGGGAGCAATTTCATTTTTTATATGATGGGGAAACATCCGGAGGATCGGATCGTTTGCCTGGACAAGCTGACCTACGCGGGAAATCTGTCCACCCTGGCGCCGGTGATGGACAAGGCAAATTTCCGGTTTGTGAAGGCGGACATCTGCGATCGGGAAGCGGTGTTCCGTCTGTTTGAGGAGGAACACCCCGATGTGGTGGTGAACTTCGCGGCGGAGAGCCATGTGGATCGCTCCATCGAGAATCCCGGCGTGTTCCTGCAAACCAACATCATCGGCACGGCCACGCTGATGGACGCTTGCCGGAAGTACGGTATCCAGCGATATCACCAGGTATCCACGGACGAGGTGTACGGTGATCTGCCTCTGGACCGCCCCGATCTGTTCTTCACCGAAGAGACGCCCATCCACACCTCCAGCCCGTATTCTTCCTCCAAGGCAGGGGCGGATCTGCTGGTGCTGGCATATCACCGCACCTTTGGGCTTCCGGTGACCATCAGCCGCTGCTCCAACAACTACGGCCCGTATCATTTCCCGGAGAAGCTGATTCCCCTGATGATCGCCAACGCCCTCAACGACAAGCCGCTGCCGGTATACGGCACGGGTGAAAACGTGCGGGACTGGCTCTACGTTGAGGATCACTGCAAGGCCATCGACCTGATTATCCGAAAAGGCCGCATGGGCGAGGTATACAACATCGGCGGACACAATGAGATGCGGAACATCGACATTGTGAAAATCATATGCAGGGCGCTGGGGAAGCCGGAAAGCCTCATCACCTATGTGACGGATCGCAAGGGCCACGACATGCGCTACGCCATCGACCCGACGAAGATCCACATCGAGCTGGGCTGGCTGCCAGAGACGAAGTTTGCCGACGGCATTCAGAAGACCATTCAGTGGTACCTGGATAACAAGGAGTGGTGGGAAACCATCATCTCCGGCGAATATCAGCATTACTATCAGCAAATGTACGGAAATCGGTAACGGAGGGACAGCATGAGAGTTCTGGTGACGGGTGCATCTGGACAGCTGGGCAGCGAGGTGGTTCGCTGTCTGCGGGGGATTCGTATGGATGTGCGCGGGGTGAATCGCGAGGATTTTGACGTGCGGGATGTGGACGCGGTTCACGCGGCCGTAGCGGAAGCGCAGCCGGATGCCATTGTCCACTGCGCCGCCTATACCGACATTCGCCGGGCGGAAACTGAGCCGGAATTATGCGCGGAGGTCAACGCCATGGGTACGCTGAACATGGCGCGCGCAGCCTTGCGGGCGAACTCGAAGCTGCTGTACGTCTCCACGGCGCGGGTCTTCCCGGGGGAGGGCGCCGTGCCTTATGAGCCCACAGACCGCCCCGCCGCCAAGACGGTGTATGGTCTGTCGAAGGCTCAGGGGGAGGAAGCGATCCGCGGCCTGATGACGCGGTACTTCATCCTGCGCACCTCCTGGCTGTACAGCGAGGCCACCCCGCGCCTGCGGGAGCTGACGCGGCTGGCGGCGGAGGGAAGAGCCGTCACGGCCATGGAGGATATGATTGCGTCGCCTACATGGGCGCCTGATCTGGCCAGGCTGATTGCGGATATGCTTCGCACCGAGCGCTACGGCACTTATCACGCGGCCGGGGAAGGCGCGTGTACGCCGGCTGGGTTCGCGCAGATGGCGGTACAGCTTCTGGGAAGCCGGAGCCAGGTGCGCCCGGAAGCGCCGGCTCACATGCCGCTAAACGGTCGGCTGGATTGCCGCGCTCTGGAACAGGCTGGTTTTCGGCGTTTGCCGTCCTGGGAGGAATCCTTGAGCGGCTGCCTCAGCGGTCAGATGTAAATTGGCTGACAATGCGCCTTTTGCCCTATTGAAGGGGCAGAGGGCGCATTTTTTGTTTCAAGACTCTGTGGATAAAGCTGATCCTGTGGATAACCTTGTCCCGTAGCTGTGCCCGGGCCGCCTGCATTCCTGCAAAACGGCAGCCGCCTTGTGAAGACATGGCCTATTCGGATGAAAAAGTCCCCTGTAAGGACGGGCTGTGAGCCTTTGTTCATGCGCTTTAACGAATAAAAATACAGCAGAGGGTCAGAAATAAGCTGATAGGCGTACCGACGCGGCTGACGGGCGCTCGCCGTCAGAATTGTGGACAATCATTGTGGACAAGTTGTTGATAATGTGGATAACCTGTCGAACAGGCGGAAAATGCGGCATTTTTTAACGGAAGGGCTGTGGATAAGTCTGTGCATCGCGTGGATGAGGCTCGGGATTGACTTGCATTGCTGCGTGCTATGATGCAATATGGAAACAGCGTGTTATGCAGCGCGGAATCTCCTCGGTCCGGCGGCAACGGCTGTCGGCGGGGGCGGTGTCCCTGACAGGAACAAAGCGTGGCGCGTGTGATGCCGTCGTATACGGTTCTGCTGTCCGGGGGCGCGGCATACACTGCGGGGTAGGAGGTGCGGCATATGGGGGATTGGCGAAGCGGGAAGGAGCGGTGGCTGGCCTGGGCGGTAGCGGTGGTGCTGGTGGCGGGCGCGGGCGTGACAGCGGCGGCATGGGTCAAAGGGATGGAGCAGCCGCCTCGGGCTGTGCCGGGGGTGGAAACGGCGGAGCCTGCGCCGCCTCAGCCAACGGCGGAGCCTCTGTCGCTGACAGGCTGGGTCATCATGGTTGACCCGGGACATGGCGGGTACGACGGCGGAGCCAGGGCCCGAGACAGCGGCACCTGGGAGAAGCACATCAACCTGGCCGTTGCTCTTGAGGTAGAAAAAAGCCTCGTCCAGCGGGGCGCGACGGTGGTGATGACGCGCCGGGCGGACGAGGATCTGTGCGAGGAGGAGCGGCCTGCCACCCTGACCAAGAAACGGCAGGACATGGTAAACCGGGTGCAGATGGCCAAGGATCATGACGCGGCCATGGTGCTGTCCATTCACATGAACGAATACCGAAGTCGGGGCGAATCCGGCCCGCAGGTGTTCTACCGCGCCAAATGCGACGACGGCCGGCTGCTGGCCGGCTGCGTGCAGGACGCGCTGATTCGCGTGCTTCAGCCGCGAAAGGAGCGGTCGGCCCTGGCGGGAGATTATTTCATCCTGCAATTGGATGTGCCCTCCGTGCTGGTGGAGTGCGGCTTTATCTCCAACAGCGCGGAGGAAAAGCAGCTCCTGACTCCCGCCTATCAGCGGCAGCTGGCGGAGGCCATTGCCCTGGGCGTGGAGGAATACGTCAGCCTTCGACCCCGTGAGACGCAAGCCCCCGCGCAAACGCCTCCGGCGGCGGAGCAGTAAAGGTCAGCCGCTCGCCGGTGGATGGATGGGTGAAGGACAGGGAGTAGGCGTGGAGCATCAGCCGGGGAACCCGCGCGCCCCGGGGACTGCCGTAAATCGGGTCTCCGCATACGGGATGGCCGATGTGCTTCATGTGGACGCGAATTTGATGGGTGCGCCCGGTGAGAATATGCACATCCAGCAGCGTGACCCCACGCCCCCGCGCCAGCACCTGCCAGTCGGTGACGGCCTCTCTCCCGTCGGGCTCCACGGCCATCTTCTTGCGATCCTTGCGGCTGCGGCCAATGGGGGTGTCCACGCGGCCTTGATCTTCCCGCATCACGCCGTCCACCAGGGCACGGTAATGCTTTTCCATCAGCCGATCCTGGAGCTGATGGCTCAGGGCCAGCTGGGCGGCGTCATTCTTGGCCACCAGCAGCAGCCCGGAGGTATCCTTGTCCAGCCGATGGACGATGCCGGGCCGAAGCTCGCCGCCAATGCCGCCCAGGCTGTCCAGGTGATGCAGAAGCGCGTTGACCAGCGTGCCGTCCTCGTTGCCCGCGGCAGGATGCACCACCATGCCGCAGGGCTTGACCACCACGGCCAGGTCATCGTCCTGGTAGAGGATGGTGAGCGGAATGTCTTCCGGCTGGGGCTGCGCGGGCTTGGGGGCGGGAAGCTCCAGCCGGAGTCGCTGACCGTTCCTCGTTTTGAAGCCGGCCTTGCGTTCCGCCACGCCATCCACGGTGACGCGATCCTCCGCTATCAGCCCGGCCACCCTGGAACGGGTCAGCCCCGTGACCTCCGCCAAAAGGATGTCCAGCCGTCGGCCGTCGCCCTGGCATTCATACACTTTCCCGCTTGCTTCCATTGCTTCTTTCGCTCCAATCGCCGGGTTTGGTTAAAAGGGAGATGGCCATCAGGAGGCAGCCCGCCGTCAGCGCCGCGTCCGCCACGTTGAAGATGGCGAAGCGGAATAGTAGCACCTCGAACATATCGACCACATACCCGGCCAGCAGCCGGTCGAGCATGTTGCCCACTGCGCCCCCCAGCATCAGCATGGCGGCAACGCGGGAAAGCGCTCCAAGGCGGTAGCGTAGCAGAATCAGCCAGCCGAAGCAGATCGCCGCTGCCGACAGCAGTCCCAGCAGCCAGGGCCTGCCGCTGAACAGGCTGAAGGCCATGCCGGTATTTTCGGCGTAGGTGAAGGCCAGTACGCCGGGAATGAGCACAAACGTTTCATTGAGCTGCCGCGCCAGAGCCTTGACGAGCTGATCCGTTGCGACCACCAGCGCGGCGATCCAGGCGTATTTCCTCATTGCTTACTCCAATCTGCTCTGCACAATGGCCACAATTCGGGCCAGAAAGTCCCCGATGACGGGGAGGTTGTGCTGGGCCAGGGCCTGCAGCACCATCACCAGCACCGCGCCCAGGATGGTGAAGCCCACGGCCATCCCCAGTCCCCGGAACAATCCGGCGATGAACTGGGTGCGCATCAGCCGTCGGGTATCCTGGACATATCGCAGATACTCCGGCAGCTGCAGGCCTTCCAGGGCGCGCAGGTATTCCTTCATTCTTTTCGCCATGGCGGTGTCGCTTTCCTTCATGAAAACCGGCCTCCGATCCTTTTCAGTTTGCCGTGAAGGGCGGGGAATCATGCGCCAGGCCTGCCATGTCTTGTCAAAGCATGGTTGGCGGGGCGTTCTTATCAGTTTTTAACTTGTGCTGACGAGCCGATTATGGTATACTGATTCGGTAAAGGGAAAGTGTGTGGAGGTACCATGAAGGCCCGTACAAAAAAGATTCTGAATTTCGCCCTGATCTTTGGCACGCTGCTGATTGTGCTGCTGGTGGGCTTTAACGGCCAGGAGATGTCCGGGGCTGTTGATGCACTCAGATCCATCGGCCCGGGGTGGATTGTGTTTTGTCTCCTGGCTTTCGGGGCTTATCTGGGCCTTGACGCCGTCAGTCTGCATTACTTCCTGCGCAGACAGGGCTACAGGGTAAGGTACAGCTATATCTTGTTTGTCTCCATCATGGGGCTGTACTATTCCAACATCACCCCCGGCGCCACCGGCGGCCAGCCCATGCAGGTGTACTATCTGAACAAGCGCAAGGTGCCCATTGGCATCGGATCATCAGCGCTAGTAGTCAAATTTTTTTGCTTTCACTTCATGCTGGCGGTGGTGGGCACCGTGCTTTGGATTGGCTATGGGCCGTTCATCCACCAGCAGGTGGGCAGCAGCATGTGGATTCTGATCATCGGCTACACCTACAACTGTGTGGCCGTTACCGCCGTCATGCTGATGGCGGTGTGCCGCCGCCCGGTATGGCTGCTGATTCGCCTGTTTATACGGCTGGGCACCAGGCTTCGCCTCTGCAAAACCCCCGAAGCATCCCTGACCAAGTGGGAGGATGTGCTGGAAAACTTCCATGGCAGCGTCATGCTGATACTGCGCCGCCCCAAGGATCTGCTGATGCAGCTGCTGTTTTCCGGCCTGCAGCTGCTCAGCCTGATGACGGTGATTACCCTGGTATACCACGCTTTCCACCTCACGGGCGCCACCTATGGTCAGCTGACGGCGCTGTCGGTGATGCAGTATCTATCCGCTGCCTACACCCCCCTGCCTGGCGCCTCCGGGGCGCAGGAGGGCGTCTTCGCCCTGTATTTCGCTCAGATCTTCCCCGACGGCATTCGGCTGATGGCGCTGCTGCTGTGGCGGTTTTTCACTTACTATCTGTCTTTGATGATCGGTGCGTTCTGCTCGGTATGGTATGGTTTCCGCGCGGGCGGCAAGGACAGGCTGGAGCAGGCCAAGCCTTGACAGCGGCCGAGCGGTATGGTATGCTATCCATGTTTCCATGAAGGGAGCTGACAGGCATGAAGCCTGGCTTTCTTCATGGAACTTTTTATTTTGAGGGAGTGAGGTTCCTTATGCAAAAGCAAACCCATCTGTACCGCCTGGTTCTGACCGCCGTGCTGCTGGCCGTGGGCTTCGTGCTGCCTTATCTGACAGGTCAGATTCCCGCCATTGGCAAGGTTGTGAGTCCGCTTCATATCCCCGTGCTGATTGCCGGACTGACCTGCGGCCCGGTCTATGGCGCGGCGCTGGGGGCGGCGCTTCCGCTGCTGCGCGGCATGATCCTGGGTATGCCGCGTCTGATGCCCACCGCTGTTGCCATGGCCTTTGAGATGGCCGGTTATGGCCTGATGACGGGGCTGATGTATGCGCTGCTTCGCCGGAGCATCCCGGTGAAGAACCATCTGCCCGCTATGCTGGGCGCTCTGGTCATCGCCATGGCGGCGGGGCGCTGCTTGGGCGGCGCGGCGATGGCGGTGCTGCTGGGCGGTCAGTATACCTTCGCAGCCTTTGTGGCAGCCTACTTCACGGGAACAGCTGTGGGCGCAGTCATTCACTTGATTCTGGTGCCTGCGGTTGTGACAGCCCTGGAGAAGGCGCGCCTGTCGCCCTTGGGCTGACCCGTAGACGCGAAGGAGGTGGCATCCATGCAGACAACGACGTTTTATTCCTCGCCCTTGGGTTCCATTTTGCTGGTGGCGGACGACGAGGGCGTGACAGGGCTTTGGTTTGAGGGTCAGAAATATGAGGCCCGGGGTCTTGATCCCCGGGCCGTCCGCGGCAGTACGCCGATCCTTGACGAGGCCTGCCGCTGGCTGGACGCCTATTTCGCTGGCCGCCGTCCGAAAACGCTGCCGCCGCTGCACTTGACAGGCACGGCCTTCCAGCGGTCCGTGTGGGACATGATGCGGCAAATTCCCTACGGCTGCACGGCTACCTATGGCGAGCTGGCCTGCGGCTTGGGCGGCTCGAAGGGCACGATGGCCCGGGCGGTGGGGAGCGCGGTGGGCCGGAATCCCGTATCCGTGCTGGTGCCCTGCCACCGGGTGGTGGGCGCCGGCGGCGATCTCACGGGGTACGCCGGGGGAATCGAACGAAAAATCGCGCTGCTCACGCTGGAAGGCGTCGATCTGGCCCGGTTACATCTGCCGCGGGGAACTTCAGCCCACTGAGCGTCATGTTTTTTTCCTCCGCTACTTTACAGACGTTCGGCTTTCCTCTATAATAAAATGAGCGGTCTCTGTGGGAGGCCGATCCGAAGCCTGACGTGCATAAGAAGGAGGAGTTCCCATGGAGAACAATAAGCGTCCCGAAACCATGGCGCGCATCACCACCCCTGAGCTGGCCCAGGCGTTTATCGACGAGCAGCTGACGGCCCTGCGCGACCAAATCGGTGATAAGAAGGTGCTGCTGGCGCTGTCCGGCGGCGTGGATTCTTCTGTGGTGGCGGCGCTGCTCATCAAGGCGGTAGGCCGACAGCTGACCTGTGTGCATGTCAACCATGGCCTGCTGCGTCAGGGCGAGCCTGAGCAGGTGGTGGAGGTCTTCCGCCATCAGATGAACGCCAATCTGGTGTATGTGGACGCCGTGGATCGCTTCCTGGACAAGCTGGCTGACGTTGCTGAGCCGGAGCGCAAGCGCAAGATCATCGGCGCGGAGTTTATCCGCGTGTTCGAGGAGGAAGCCCGCAAGCTAGAGGGCATTGAGTTCCTGGCCCAGGGGACCATTTATCCCGACATCCTGGAGAGCGGCCCGGTAAAAGCGCATCATAACGTGGGCGGATTGCCGGATGACCTTCAATTTGAATTGGTGGAGCCCCTCAAGTTCCTGTATAAGGACGAGGTGCGCGTGGTCGGTTCTGCCCTGGGTCTGCCCGACGGCATGGTTTACCGCCAGCCCTTCCCCGGCCCCGGCCTGGGCGTCCGCTGCCTGGGCGCCATCACCCGGGATCGCCTGGAGGCGGTGCGGGCCTCCGACGCCATCCTCCGCGAGGAGTTCGCCAAGAACGGCCTGGAAGGCAAGGTGTGGCAGTACTTCACCGTTGTGCCCGACTTCAAGTCCACCGGCGTGAAGAACAACCTGCGCGCCTACGAGTGGCCCGTCATCATCCGCGCGGTCAATACGCTGGACGCTATGACCGCCACTGTGGAGGATGTGCCTTTTGCCCTGCTCCAGCACATCACCGCCCGCATTACCGCTGAGGTGCCCGGCGTCAATCGCGTACTGTTTGATCTGACCCCGAAGCCCACGGGAACGATTGAGTGGGAATGATTTCGCAGTGCTGGGAAGCCTTGATATAACTGGAGCTTTTGCGCTTCGTTTCTTCTGAGGCAACGGTTTGGCAGCATTTTTCACATGTTTCAATATAAAAGAGCTAACTGATCTTGATTGGGGCAGTCAGCTCTTTTTACTTTGATTTTTCGGAGCGTAGTTGGGCCATGGTGTCGTACCGCCTGTCAGTTCAAAGGCGAGAGCAGGCGCTTGAGCAGTACCAAAGATGAAGTGAATTTTTGTAACGACGCGATGGGCTTCAATTCGCCGCTGCCTTATAACAGCCTGCCGCCAATCGCATGATGCGAACCGTATTAAAGTATGCAAGCTTGTCCCTGTGCTTGTTATGCTTCAATTTCACATGCCAGTTCAAAGCCTTTTTTTGCGGCGATCACAGCAATGATCTCATTGATCACAGCCGCCGCAGCAATCGTTCCCTGCAGAATGCCGACAAGCTCTGGCTGCGAGGTCAATGTAGCACAGGCAATTCCGGTAAAGACGAGAGAAACGCCCGAATGGGGGAGCAGCGTCAGGCCAAGGTACTTTTGCACGGGATCCGGCATCCTCATCGCTTTGGCTCCAAACCTTGCCCCGAAATATTTTCCGGCGCCTCTTGCCGCAATATACAGAAAAGTATAGAGCCCCGCGCCCAGGATTAGATGATAATTCAGCGGAGCGCCAAGATCAACGATGGCAGCCATCAGACTGACAGCCAGGATCGGATGAAAATCGTCTGTTATTTCCTCCAGCCGCGCTTTGCCGACCATGTTTGCGAATACAGCGGAAAAGGAAACGCCCATCAGCATATAGTTCAGCATAATGCCGGTCAGTATTTTCGTATTGACGAACCAGCCAATTCCGACGGTGAGTGTGATCCCGACAAGCAAAACGACCAATGTCTGTACCTTTCCCTTGGCTTTTTTCAGGAGCCACCCGGCGGGAAATCCCGTAACCAGGCCGATGATGACCGGCAAAAGCACCATCACCGGAATCATATAAAGCGGAACAGAACCGCCCGATACAGAGCTGGCTACAGCGGAGTTGACCGTAAAGAATACCATCACGGCTATCATGTCATCCAATACCGCCATGGGCAGCAATGTATTTGTTACAGGTCCCCTGGCGTGAAATTCGTTGACAATGGACAGCGCGGGCGCGGTAGCCAGCGCGATCCAGCCCAACAGGAAGGCCAGA
>ERZ777306.2375-NODE-2375-length-24314-cov-10.059112_pt1 | contig 24314 bp, 30 predicted proteins | sample MGYA00374966_ERZ777306 | MGnify/ENA primary metagenome ERZ777306 (study PRJEB29329, sample SAMN06343882) | mouse gut metagenome | isolation source: Mouse cecum | place: Austria: Vienna | collected 2014-11-15 ...
GTGCCGAAGATACTTACGAGTTACCTTGTTGGGAAAATAGGACGTCGCCAGATTTATATTCCTCTTTAGCTCAGTTGGTAGAGCGCTCGGCTGTTAACCGATAGGTCGTTGGTTCGAGTCCAACAAGAGGAGCCAAAAATCCTAATCACAATAATGTGATTAGGATTTTTTATTTTTAGTATATAGCATTTATAGAAAAAGTGTGATATAAAGAAAATATAAATTGAATCGGAGGTAAATATAAATGAAGCTTTTATTAACATCTGCTGGAATATCAAATAAAACAATTGAAGATGAATTAAAAAGATTATTAGGTAGAGAACTTGAAGGACTAAAAGTCTTATTTTGTACAACAGCTTCAAATTATGAAGGTGGAGAGATGAATAGCTGGCTAATTGATGATTTACAAACACTTAATAGTTTAGGATTTAAAATAGATATATGCGATATCAATGGAATCAGTAAAGAACAGTTTTTACCAAGATTTGAATGGGCTGATATATTTTTCTTTGAAGGTGGAAATACACAGTGGCTTAGAAAATGTATAAAAAATTCAGGGTTAGAGAAGCATTTACCAGAATTATTAAAAACACGAGTTTGGATTGGAGCTAGTGCAGGTAGTTGTGTTTTATGTCCAACAGTTTCTAATTCTTGTCAAGATTTATTTGATGAAAATATTTCAGGATATTCTAGTGATGGTTTAAATCTTGTAGAATTTCAATTTATTCCTCATCTTAATAATGAGGGTTTTCCAAAGATAAGGTTTGAAAACTTAGAAAAAGCTAGTAAGAATTTACTTGAGATAGATGGAAAAAAATTATATATAATTGATGATAATGGAGCTATTTCTGTAAACGATACAACTATTAAAGTTGTAAGTGAAGGAAAATGCTATGAAATTTAAAAAGAAAAGAGGTATATTATGGGATCATATATAGAAACAAATGATACTTTACAGATAACTAGAGAACAAGGATTTCCAAATGAATTAAATTACGAAAAGCATAAATTAAATCCATATAAAGCAGAAGATTTTAAAGATAGGATTTTTGAATTTAAAGATAAACCTAATATAAGAATATATCATAGACCGCCAGTAAGAAATTTTTTAGTAGAGAATATTGATGGTAAATGGTTATATTGGGGACTAATTCATATTTTAGAAATAAATCATAATTATATAGAAAATACAACATCAGGTAAATATAAGATAATATATATCAATACACCTAACGAAATGAAACATGCACATAATATTATAGATAGAAACGAAAATACAAGATATGTATAGAAAGGAGTTGTATATGAAAATTGTTTTAGTTACAGGTGGAGCAAGTGGAATTGGATTTGGAACAATCGAGTATTTATTAGAACAAGGCGATTATCAAATCATTTCAATTTCAAAGGGAGAAAAGAATATTTCTTTAGCAAAAGAAAAATTAGGAAATAATTCTGGTAAAGTTACATTTTTGCAAGGAGATATTACTAATAAAGAAGATTGTGAGAAAATTTATAAAGAAATAGAAGATAAGTATGGAAAATTAGACGGATTAGTAAATTCTGCTGGAATTATAAAAATGGGTGGAATTGAAGAACAAAGTATTGATGAATGGAACAATGCAATTAATGTAAATTTAACAGGAATCTTTTTACTTACTAAAACATTATTACCATTACTAAAAAGTGGAATCAATACCTCTATTGTTAATATATCTTCAATGTCATCTGAAAAAGCTGGTGGATCAATTGCATATTGTGCAAGTAAAGCTGGACTAGACATGCTAACAAAATATATGGCATTAGATTTGGCAAAATATAATATAAGAGTAAATAGTGTAAATCCAGCTGCTGTTTATACTAATATTTATATAGCTGGTGGTGATTATAATAAAGAAGAATATGATAAATGGTCAGAAAGCAAAAAAGCTTTATATCCATTAGGAAGAATAGGAGATGCCAAAAAAGATATTGCTCCAACAATAGAGTTCTTATTGTCAGATAAATCTTTGTGGACAACAGGAGCAATATATCTTGTAGATGGAGGTAAGAGTATATAAATTAATAATATAAGGAGAAATTAAATGGCAAAAAGAATTTGGAAACCAGGTACATTCATTTATCCAATACCAGCAGTACTTGTAAGTTGTGGTAATATGGAAAAGTCAAATATTTTAACTGTTGCATGGACAGGTATTATAAATACAAATCCTGCAAGAGTCTATATTTCTGTAAGACCAGAAAGATATTCTTATAATTTAATAAAAGAATCTGGTGAATTTGTTATAAATTTAACTAATGAAAAATTGACATATGCAACTGATTGGTGTGGTGTTAGAAGTGGAGCTAAATTTGATAAATTTAAGGAAATGCATTTAACAAAAGAAAAAGCTGAATTTGTAAGTGTACCATTAATAAAAGAAAGTCCAGTTTCAGTTGAATGTAGAGTTGTTGAAGAAAAAAATTATGGTAGTCATACAATGTTTATTGGAGAAGTACTTTCAATAGATGCAGATGAAAAGTATTTTGATGAAAAAGGAGCATTTGATATATCTAAATGTAATTTGATTGCATATGCAAATGGTGGATATTATACATTAGGAAGAAAAGTAGGAAAATTTGGTTATTCTGTCGAGAAAAAAAGAAAGAATAAAAAGGCTTAAAATATTGGTAAAAAATGCAATAAAACAGTTGACATATCATGGTTTTTGTGATAAATTATATAAGCATGTATTTAGAAAATATATGCAATCACATCGTTAAAAAGTAAAATATAAAAAATTTAAGCTTCATTTATAAGCAAAACGGAGGTGTAAAGAAATGGCAGCAAAAGGTCCAAGAGAAAATATTATTCTAGAATGTACAGAATGTAAAAGAAGAAACTATATGACATCTAAAAATAAAAGAAATAATACTGAAAGACTAGAAGTAGTTAAATATTGCAAATTCTGCAAAAAACGTACAACTCATAAAGAAACAAAATAAGATAAAACCTTATTAGGAGGAGTTAAGATGGCTAAAGAAGTTAGTAAAGATAATAAAAAAGAAAAAAATGATAACAAAAAATTTTTTAAAGAATTTAAAGCAGAATTGAAGAGAGTTAGTTGGCCTACAAGAAAACAATTAGTAAATAATACAATAGCAGTTGTTTCAATTGTAGTAATAGTAGCCGTTATTGTATTTGTTCTTGATGTAATTTTTGAGAACATGAATAAGTTTGGTGTAGAAAAACTAAAAGCCATAGTTACATCTAGCTCAAGTGAAGAAAATGATTCAGATGATCATGAACATATAGATACTACTAATACAGTTGAAAACACAGTTGCACCTGAAGTAACAGATAATGCAACTGGAACTGAAGAAGAATCTACTGCAAATCAAGCTCCTGCTGAAGATACTACAAATGTAGTAAATCCTGATGCAACAGCTACTCCAGTAGAAGGAAATAATTAGTAACGAAAATACTAATAAAAGAAAGTAGAGGGAGGCTAAAATATGTCTCAAGATGAGAATAAATTAGAGCCAAAGTGGTATGTAGTTCATACATATTCTGGTTATGAGAATAAAGTAAAAACAGATTTAGAAAAAACAATAAAAAATAGAGAATTAGAAGAATTCTTTTTCAATATAGTTGTTCCAATGGAAGAGCAAGTTGAAATAAAAGATGGAAAAAGAAAAACTAATTTGAAAAAAGTTTTTCCAGGTTATGTTTTAGTAAAAATGATTGTAACAGAAGAATCTTGGTATATAGTAAGAAATACTAGAGGTGTTACAGGCTTTGTAGGTTCAGGAACCGATCCTATTCCTCTTACAGATGCCGAAATAAGAAATATGGGATTCGATGAAGTTCCAGTAAATATCGATTATGATGTAAATGACAACGTACAAGTTGTTAATGGACCATTAGAAGGTTTTGTTGGAACAGTTCAAGAAATAAATAAAGAAAAACAAAAAGTAAAAGTTCTAGTTTCTATGTTTGGTAGGGAAACTCCAGTAGAATTAGAATTTTCTCAAGTTCAAAAATGTTAGAAGGAGGTGCTAAAGGAAAATGGCAGAGAAAGAAGTAGTTAATGTAATTAAATTACAAATAGAAGCAGGTAAAGCAACACCAGCTCCACCAGTAGGTCCAGCCTTAGGTTCAAGTGGTGTTAATATCATGCAATTCGTTAAAGAATTTAATGATAGAACAGCTAACCAACCAGGAATGATAATACCAGTTGTTATTTCTGTATACAAAGATAAATCATTCACATTTGTAACTAAAGTTCCACCAGTTGCAGTTCTTATAAAGAAAGCTCTTGGAATTAAAAGTGGTTCAGGAAAACCTAACAAAGATAAAGTTGCTAAAATAACTAAAGAACAAGTTAGAGCAATTGCTGAACAAAAAATGGAAGATTTAAATGCTGCATCTATAGAAACTGCAATGAGCATGGTTGCTGGAACAGCTAGATCTATGGGTGTTGTAGTAGTAGATTAGTTTATAAAATTTATTTTATAATATATTAAAAAATTGGGAGAATAAATTGTTTTTATTCGTTAGTACCACGGGAGGAAAAAATGAAAAAAGGAAAAAGATATCAAGAAGCTGCTAAATTAGTAGACAGCACAAAAATGTATGATTCTAAAGAAGCTTTAGAATTAATTGAAAAAATGCCAAAACCAAAATTTGATGAAACAGTTGAATTACACGTTAAATTAGGTGTTGATTCTAAACATGCTGATCAACAAGTTAGAGGTACAGTTGTATTACCAAATGGTACAGGTAAGTCATTAAGAGTATTAGTTTTTGCTAAAGGAGATAAAGCTAAAGAAGCTGAAGCTGCTGGAGCAGATTTCGTAGGAGCTGAAGAATTAGTTCCAAAAATCGAAAAAGAAAACTGGTTTGAATATGATGTTATCGTTGCTACACCAGATATGATGGGTGTAATTGGTAGATTAGGTAAAGTATTAGGACCAAAAGGTTTAATGCCAAACCCTAAATCAGGAACTGTAACAATGGATGTTACAAAAGCTATTTCAGAAATCAAATCTGGTAAAGTTGAATACAGATTAGATAAAACAAATATCATCCACTTAGGAATTGGTAAAGTTTCATTTGGTGCTGAAAAATTAGCAGAAAACTATCAAACAATTATTGATGCAATCATCAAAGCTAAACCAGCTGCTGCTAAAGGACAATATATTAAGAGTGTTTATTTAACAACAACAATGGGACCTAGTGTTTACATCAATCAAAAATAATTAAGAAGTTTAAATTTTGAAAATATAGATACCTAAGACAGTAGGTTAAAAGTAAATCCTACCGAGGTAAATTTAAGAGCGGATATAAGTCTCTTTGATTACCTGGGAGTATTAGGTGTCAAAGAGACTTATTTTTGTTAAAAATTAAATTATATATAAATATACGGAGGTGAAATTAAATTGGCTAGTGAAAAAATAATCAAAGCAAAGGAAGAAGAAGTAAAAAAATTAGCTGAAAAAATGAAAGATGCTAGTTTAGTTCTTCTAGTAGATTATAGAGGAATCGATGTAGCTAATGATACTGTTTTAAGAAAAAGTGTTAGAGAAATAGGTGCAGATTATTCTGTAATCAAAAATAACATTACAAGAAGAGCCTTAAAAGAATGTGGAATCGATACATTAGATGAAGCATTAACAGGACCAACAGCAGTTATTATAGCTCAAGAAGAATACTTACCAGCTTTAAAAGCAATATATAAATTTGCTAAAGCAAATGATTTCTATACAATTAAAGGTGGAGTGTTAGAGGGAAAAGTTTCAACAGTAGAAGAATTAACAACTCTTGCACAATTACCATCAAGAGAAGAACTTATTGCAAAATTGGCTGGATGCTTACTTGCAAATGTTTCAAAACTTGCTGCTACACTTGATGCAGTTAGAGTTAAAAAAGAATCAGAAGAATAATCTTTTGATAAAAATTTAAAGTAACAAAATGTTACTAATTCACTTAAAATGATAGTAATATCTATCGAAATAAATAATAAAAATATATAGGAGGATTTAAAAAATGAGTGAAAAAACAGATAAAATGTTAGAAGAAATCGATAGCTTAACAGTAGTTGAATTATCAGAATTAGTTAAAGGAATTGAAGAAAAATACGGAGTAACTGCAGCAGCAGTTGCAGCACCTGCAGCAGGAGCTGGAGCAGAAGCAGCAGCTGAAAAATCAGACTTTGATGTTGTATTAACAGAAGCTGGTGGAAACAAAATAGCTGTTATCAAAGTAGTTAGAGAAGTTACAGGATTAGGATTAAAAGAAGCTAAAGAATTAGTTGATGGAGCTCCTAAAACAATTAAAGAAGGTGTAGCTAAAGACGAAGCTGAAGCTATGAAAGCTAAATTCGTTGAAGCTGGAGCAACAGTTGAATTAAAATAATTTAATTTCACGAAATATATAATTTAAAGAGAACTTTACTTTTATAGTAAAGTTCTTTTTTGTGTATTGATAAAAAATATATTATATGATATATTTTTTATATATGAAAATATACAATCAAGAGAGTAAATATTATGGAGTGGAATAGTAGTAAAATTTTCAAAGAAATAATTTTTTTTATAATCATTTTTTTTATTTTTACATGTATTGTAGGGATAGTATTAAATTATTTTTATGGAAATATAACAAAGTTAAACTCAGCAGTATCTGTTAATTCAGAATATGCAGATTTGAATTTATATTTTTTAAAAACTACTAAAGAAAATGATGTAAGAATTAGTGATTATGGATTAGTTGATGAAGATTCTTCAAGTTCTTTTATTACTTTTGAAAATGCAGATGGAACTACAAATACATTTATAAAGGTTGGAAATATAATTTACTTTAATCAAATTAAATTGTGTGAAAATGTTGAACAATTTAATATAAATGTTGATACAACATTAAAACCTACTATTTATGTACAAGCAGTAATATCAGGAACTACATATTCATCTCAATATGTTATTTTAAGTTAGGAGACAAAAGAAATGTTAAATAAAATATTTTTAAAAATATTTGGTGTATTAGATTTAATAAAAGATTTTTTAATCGTATGGGGAATAAAAATTTTAATAGTAATTTTTGCATTAATAATCATGCATAATATTGTAAAGATTAGTGAGATATCTTCAAGATATCAAGGTGATTATAAATCATTAACGCCTATTTATGAAGAAGAAAAGAAATTTATGAATTATTATGAAACAGGAGAAGGACCAACAGTTGTTATACTTCCTGAATTTGGCTCACAATCACCAGTAATTCAATACAAAACTTTAGTAGATGGTTTAAAAGATAATTGTAGAGTTGTTGTTGTTGAATATTTTGGATATGGTTTTAGTATGTCTATGAGCAAACATGAGAGAACAAATGATATTATAGTAGAAGAGATAAAAAAATTATTAGATTATAGAGAAATATATGGTCCATATATTTTTGTAGCAGCAGATACATCTAGTATATATGCAATGAGATTTCAATATATGTATCCAGAACTTGTATCAGCAATAGTATCAATTGATAGTGTATATCCAGCAGAATCTAAGGATAATTATCGTATGAAAGCTATAAGAGATAGAGTGGCAAATGTAAATATTAACTCAATATGGGAATTAACAGGGTTTGAAAGAATTTTAAGTTATACTTCACCAAAAACATTTTATATAGATAAGATGAAGGCATTAACAGATAACTATGGAGATGAAGAACTTTCTGTTTATAGAAATAGAATAGGAAGTAATTATCTAAGTAGAACAATGGTTAGAGAAGCTAATAAATTGGAAGAAAACATGAAGCAAATGGAAAATTATATATATCCAGATTATTTACCAACACTTCAAATTTTATCATCAGAGAAAAGAGATACTTATATATATGCTAAAAATAGTAAAGAATCAGAAGTGAATTTAGAAGATTTAGCAAATGGTTTAATTACAAATAGTGAAATTCAAAGAGTAGAAGTTGTTCAAGGTGATGATCATATGTTACAACTTTCAAATCCAACAGGTTTAATTCAAGCAATTAGAAACTTTATTGGATTTTAAAAAAAAATGAAATTTAGGGAGAGTTCCTTAAATTTCATTTTTTTGTGTGTGAATGAAATTTTTTGAGTGTCCCTAAATTTCATATTTACATAAAGTTGACAAAAACTTGAAAATATAGTATTCTATAATATGCAATAAATAAAAAAAGAGGAAATTATGAGAAAAAAATTAGTAGCTTTAGCAAGCTTTATAATATTAATAATTGTAATGGTTGTTATAGTAATGTGTTTTAAAACAGAATCAGTTGTAAGAAAAACAGATAAAATTCAAGTAGTTGCAACACTTTTTCCACAATATGACTTTGCAAGGCAAATAGGCGGAGATAAAATAGATGTAAAGCTTTTATTAAATTCTGGAGTTGAGACACATCATTATGAACCAACAGCAAAAGATATGATAACAATTTTAAATAATTCAGATATGTTTTTATATACTGGAACAGATTTGGAACCATGGACAGAAAAAATTATATCAAGTTTAGATGGAAGTGAATGTGAAGCAGTAGATATTTCTAAAAATATAGAACTAATTACAATAGAAGATTTTGAAGAAAAACATATAAATTCAGAAATAGTTTTTGAAGAACATGATGAGCATGGGCATCACCATCATGAAGAAATTTATGATGAGCATATTTGGTTAAATCCTAAAAATGCAATTATAATGATAGATAATATATTAGAAGAATTTTGTAAAATAGACAGTGAAAATAGCAATTATTATAAAGAAAATGCAGAAAATTATAAAAAACAAATTTTAGAAACAGACAAAAAATTGCAAGAAATTATAGAAAATTCTGAAAGAAGAGAAATTGCAGTAGGTGGAGAATTTGCATATGCATATCTTGTAGATGAATATGGACTAAACTTTGTTACTGTTTATACAAATTGTGGCGAGGGAGAAGATCCAAGTATTACGAAAGTAAAATCAGTTATAGATTATATAAATCATCACAATATGCCTACAGTATATTATGAAGAATTAAGCGAAGGTACTGTTGCTAAAATGATAGCTGAAGAAACAGAAGCAGAAGCTTTAGTATTATATTCAATTCATAATGGAAATCCAGATGAAGATACTTATGTATCTTTAATGAATAAGAATATAGAAAATTTAAAAAAAGGATTAAAGTGAAATTTTGGGACTGTCTCTAAATTTCATAAGGAGATAAAAATGACTGTTTTAGAAGTAGAAAAATTGAAAGTGTCATATTCAAATCATGTTGCTCTTGATGACATTAATTTTAAAATTGAAGATGGTGAATATGTTTGCTTAGTTGGTGAAAATGGTTCAGGAAAAAGTACATTAGTAAAAACAATAGTTGGGTTATTAAAGCCTGATGAAGGAAAAGTAAGTGTAAATATATCTTTAGATGAAGTATCATATTTATCACAAACAAATTTAAAAGATTTAGATTTTCCTGCAACATCAAAAGAAATAATAATGTCTGGTGTGCAAAAACATAACAAAATACCTTTTTACACCAAAAAGGATAAAGAGTTATATCAAGAAATAATAAAAAAATTAAAAATAGAAGATCTTCAATATAAGAGAATTGGGGATTTATCAGGGGGTCAAAAACAAAGAGTTTTAATTGCAAGAGCATTGATTAGAGAGCCAAAACTTTTAATATTAGATGAACCAGCAACTGGTCTTGATTACAACATAACAAAAGAGCTTTATAAAATATTAGGATATGAAAACAAAGAAAATAAAATGACAATAATAATGGCAACACATGATTTAGATGAAATAAATGAAATAAAACCAAGAATAATTTCTTTAGCGAAAACAGTTAAGTATGATGGAAATATTGAAGGTTGGAAAGGATTTTAAAATGGGAGAAATAGTAAATTTATTATCTTATGCATTTATGCAAAGAGCAATTCTTTGTGGAATAGCAATATCTTTTTCAGCAGCTTTGATAGGAGTAATACTTACATTAAAAAATTATTCGATGATTGGACATGGTCTTGGAGAAGTTGGATTTGCGGCTATTTGCTTGGCTGTTGCTCTTAATTTGTCACCAATTGCGTTTTCAATTCCAATAGTAATAATTGCTGCAATAGTAATAATGTTTATAAGTCAAAAAAAAGGTGAATCAGCAGATATAATAATTGCACTTGTTGCTACTGGAGCTCTTGCTTTAGGTGTAATTATAACATCATTTACAAGTGGATTTGGAACAGATAGTTATAATTATATGTTTGGAAGTATTTTAACAATGACAAAATCTGATGTTATTTTAAGTATAGTACTTACAATATTATCAATAGGAATTTATATAGTTTTTTATAATAGATTATTTTTGATAACATTTGATGAAAAATATGCAAAAGCATGTGGAATTAATGTATCATTATATCAATTCTTAATTGCATTAATAACAGCATTAGTAGTTGTAGTAGGTATGAGAATGATGGGGACTTTACTAATTTCAAGTTTAATTGTATTTCCAGCAATCATATCAAAGAAATTTACAACAAGTTTTAAAGGATTAGTTGTTATGTCTGTTTTAACATCAATTATTTGTTTCTTAATTGGAATATTTGTATCTTTCTTCTTAAATATGCCAACAGGAGCAGGAATCGTTTTAGTATATATTATATTACTTGTGATAAGTTCGATATGTTGCAAGCTTGCTAAAATTTAATGCCAAATTTTATTAGAATAAATTTATCAAAGTGGTGAATTATAAACTATTCATCACTTTTTTCTTTGCTTTTTTATAGCTTAATGATATAATAAATGCCGAATGGAGGGATTAATATGATACCAGAAAAATTAAAAACAGGAGATGAAGTTAGAATTATTGCACCATCAAGAAGTATGGTTATATTAGGTGAGGACTGTAAGAAAATTGCAACTGAAAGATTAGAAGCTTTAGGATTAAAAGTTACATTTGGAAAGTATGTAATGGAAGCAGATGACGATTACATGTGTGCTTCAGTTGAACATAGAGTAGAGGATTTAAATGAAGCTTTTAGAGACAAAAATGTAAAAGCAATATTAACAGTAATTGGTGGATTTAATTCTAATCAAATTTTAGATTATATAGATTATGAAACAATTAAAGAAAATCCAAAGATCTTTTGTGGATTTTCAGATATAACAGCTTTATCAAATGCAATTCATACTAAAACAGGGCTTGTTACTTATTCAGGACCACATTATTCAAGCTTTGGAATGGTAAAAGGATTTGAATATGAATTAGAATACTTCAAAAAAATGTTTTTTCAAGAAAATGAATTTGAAGTTGAATCTTCAAAAGAGTGGAGTGATGATCTTTGGTTTATAGACCAAGAAAATAGAGAATTAATTCCAAATGATGGTATGTATATAATAAATGAAGGAACAGCAGAAGGAGATATAGTAGGTGGTAATCTTTGTACACTTAATTTATTACAAGGTACAGAATATATGCCAAATATTGAAGGTAAAGTGTTATTTTTAGAAGATGATAATATGGCTGGAAAAATATATTTGATGGAGTTTGATAGAAATTTACAATCGTTAATTCATACAAAAGAATTCAAAAATATAAAAGCAATTGTATTAGGAAGAAATCAAAAAGGTTGTGAAATGACAAAAGAAAAGTGGACTAAAATGATAAAAAACAAACCTGAGCTTAAAAATATTCCTGTAATAGCTGGAGCAGATTTTGGACATACAACACCTATTTTCGCATTTCCAATTGGTGGGCATGCAAAATTAGAAGCTATAAATGGAAAAATAAAATTACTAATAAAGGGATAAATTTATGATATACGAATTTGAAGTTATTGGAAATATTAAAGGAAAGGCAAGACCAAGAGTAAATACTTATACAGCAAAGGCATATACGCCAACTAATACTAAAGATTATGAAATGCTAATAAAACAATATTTTAAAATAAAATATCCAAGATATGTGCCTTTTGAAAATAGAGTTTCTGTAAAAATTATTGCTCAATTTAAAATTCCTAAAAATACAAGTAAGAAAAATACAGAAACTATGTTAAAAGGAGAAATATCACCAACTAAAAAGCCAGATATTGATAATATTGTGAAAATAGTTTTAGATGCTCTAAATACAATGGCATTTAAAGATGATAATCAAATTACAAAATTAGATGTTGAAAAAGTATATGGCCAAGAAGAAAAAATTTTTGTGAAAGTTGAAGAGTACTAAAAAGTAATAATACAACCTTCAAGTGAATACACTTTAAAAAAAGTATTCATTTGGAGGTTTTCTTTATTATGAAAGAATTATCAATAGAAGAGCGTGCAGTAAAAGTGGCACAATACATAATTGAAACAGAAGATACTGTCAGAGGTGCGGCAAAAAAGTTTGGAATTAGTAAAAGTAGTATACATAAAGATGTTAGTCAAAGATTATTAAATATAAATTATGCATTAGCAATGGAAGTTAGAAAAGTACTAGATAAAAACAAAGCAGAAAGACATATTAGAGGTGGGTTAGCAACTAAATTAAAATATAGTCATATTCATGACGAAAAAAAGAGAAATGTTTTTTAGGTTTAAGTTATAAAGTTCCCTAAATATAGGCTTTTTGCCAATATGTTACAAAAATGAAACATAAGTGTAATTCAAAAGATAAAAAGACTGTATAAAAAGATGTAATACTTTATTCCCAATACTTACAGAGGATTGGATAGCCTTGACAGCTTTTGACTTTTAGGTACTCCTGTGATATAAAAAGTACATCAAAAGCGAAAGAAGTAGGTGATTGGAAAATGGGAATTTACAGATCTGAAATTGCAGACTTAAGAAAAAATATTGGAGAAAACATAGGACAAAAAATTATTATAAAAGAGTCACCAGGGAAAAGAAGTAAGCCACAAGAAAAATCAGCAGTAATTGAAAATGTATATCAAAGTTACTTTAGAGTAAAATTTGAAAATGTTGATAGAGTCGGATCTTATAATTATACTGACCTTTTTACAAGATCAGTTGAAGTTAGTATGTACAATGGGGAATCATATGAACCACTAGTACAACCACAAATTGAAGTAAAGAAACCAAGAGCTCATTCAGCTGAGGCTACAGAAGTGCAAAATGTATAATATTATAAGTTAAAGAAACCTTATTTGTTTAAGGTTTCTTTTTTTAGTTCTTATATAAAAAGTTCTGCATATAAATGTTAAAAAGAGGATATTTAAGGAGGATTTTTTATGGAGAAAAATATAGTTGTTATAAATAAAAGAGTATTGAGTGAAACTAAAACAATAGAGGTGACAGGTGATATAATAGTTCCAGATATTAAACCTGATATTGTTAGTATTATAAATACAAATGGAATAGGATATGTGTATAAAGAAGATTTAAATACAGGAAGAGTAAGATTAGATGGAAATTTAGATACATATATTATTTATCTAGCAGATAATGGAGAAACAAGAAGTATTCAAAATACATTAACATTTTCAGAAAGTATGGAAAGTAGTAATATAAAAGAAACTTCATTTTTAAAACATCAAGTTGAATTAGAAACAATTGAAGCAAAAGTTTTGAATGAAAGAAAAATATCAATTTCAGGAAAAGTCAAAATTAAGGTAGAAGCATTTGAAAAAGAAGAGGCAGAAATTCCAAGTGCTTTAGATAATGCAAATGATATTGAAGTATTAAAAGAAAATTGCGAAATAAAATCATTAATTGAAGTAAATAAAATAAAGACATCAATTAAAGAAGATATATCAGTTGATAACTCTTATGATATTGCAGAAATATTAAAAACGGATATTCAAATTAAAAATTTTGAAAATAAAATTAGTTATAATAAAGTATTAGCAAAAGCTGATGCAGAAGTAAAAATAATTTTCTTAACAGAAGATAATAAAATAGGAGTTACACAAACAGAAATACCAGTAATGAGTTTTATTGATATAAATAATATTACAGATAATGATGTATGTGATGTTAATTATTCAATAAGAAATATGTTATTTAAAGTAAATGCTAAAGAGATGCATTCAATAGCCTGCCAAATTGATTTTGAAGTTGGATGCGAAGCATATCAAACAAGAAGTTTAGAAATAATTGAAGATATGTATGGTGTAAAAAATAATATAGATTTTACAAGAAGAGACATACAAGTTCAAATTGCTAAATCAGAAGTTACTCAAAATGTAAATATGAATGAAAAGGTTTTAATAGAAGATGTACTTAATATTTTAGATGTTAATCATAGAATTAATGTAATAAGTACAACAAAATCAGGAAATTATTTTAATTATGAATGTGAACTAAAATTAGAATTTTATTATGAAGCAGATAATAGAAATGGATTAAATGTAAAAAATGTTGATTTGCCATTTATGGTAAAATTTGAAGGTGAAGAAAGAAACTTAGAATTTAATATAACTAATAAAAAATTCACAATAAGTAATGAAAATGTGGATTGTGATATAGAAATTTTAGCGAAAGAAGTGGATAGTTCACTAAAGAAAATAACAATAATGGATAACATAGAGATAACCCCACAAGAAGAGGAAAGTGATTATAAGATGTTTATGTATTTTGTTAAACCAGGTGATTCAATTTGGAAAATTGCAAAGAAGTTTAAAGTGCCAATGTGTGATATTGCAAAAATTAATAATATAGAAGATATGAGCAAAATTGATGTTGGACAGAGATTATATATAATGAGATAAAAGACGGGAAACCGTCTTTTTTCCATACTGGAGGATTTATGAGAGGAAATTTGTATTCTAGGAAAAAAATACGATTACCAAATTTTAGAGAATTAAATAGTGTTAAAGCAATTTTATTAATAATGTTTGCTACAATAGTTTGTTCAATAGGGTTATTTTTAAAATCAGCATATCCTGTTTTTAAAGCAAGTTGTGAAACGGCTGCAGCTTCTAAAGGAGTAACAATTATTAATGAAGAAGTTAATAAAATTATGAAAAATTATTCATATGATAGTTTGATTACTGTAGAAAAAGATCAAAATGGGCGAATAACATTTATAAAAGCAGATTCTGTGCGCATTAATGATATTGTTACAAAAATTGTTGCTAATATACAAAAACAATTTGATGGGATTCCAAGAATTAGTGTTTTTATTAATATGGGAAGTGTTAGTGGAATAAGTGTTTTAAAGAATGTTGAGCCTAAATTTGAAGTTGAACTAGAAAGTGCAGGAAGTATAAATTCAAATATAAGAACAAGTTTTGAAGCTATTGGAATTAATCAAACACATCATAAAATTTATTTAGATATTGATTCAAGAGTAGGAATTTTAACACCATTTGATACTTTTGGAAAAGATATTAATACAGAAGTCCTTTTAACAGAGGCTGTTATTGTTGGAGAAGTACCAGATACTTACTATAATTTAAATGGAATGGAAGAGCCATCAGAAACATATAATTTTATTGAATAAATAAAGAAATAGTGCTATAATGCATCTAGAGATAAAAGAAATTAAGGAGGAATAATTTGGAATTATATAGCAATTTACTAATACCTGATGTAGAAAATAAAGGAGTAGTAACAACAAGACCAGTAGTAATTAATAATTACACAATTGAAAAATTAAAAACAAGATATATTGCATTTGATACTGAAACAACAGGGTTAAATCCTAGTAGAGACAGAATAATAGAGCTAGGAGCAGTATTATTTGAAAATGGGAAATGTGTAAAAAGATTTCAATCATTAGTTAACCCAGGAGTATTTATACCAGCAAGAGTTACGGCTGTAAATAACATTACAAATAGTATGATAAAAAATGCACCAACAGAAGAGATTGTATATTCAGAACTTGCAGAATTTTTAAAAGATGCATATAATGAGCAAACTATAATATGTGCACATAATGCAAGATTTGATATGAGTTTCTTATCAGAAACACTTATGCGTTTAGGGTATAATGCAAATATAAATTACATAGATACACTTACATTTGCAAAACAAAAAATAAAAGGATTATATAATTATAAACAAGATACTGTTGCTCATTATTTTGATATAGTAAATGAGCAAGCACATAGAGCAGCATCAGATGCAGAAACATGTGGAAAAATTTTATGGAACTTAATTGAGGAGAAATAAATGGAGATTGAAGATATTCTTAACTTTGCAACTGGGATAAAATTTAATGATAATGATATGAAAATAATGAAAGATATTATGGATTTAAGAAAGCATGAAAGAATCCTGAGAGTATATAGAACTAGAATGAGACCAGAATATGTTGCTAAAACTGTTAATATCGTTTTAAAGAAGTATAATAAATTGTATAAAGGTAAAATAAAATGTGAAAATGATGAAGACTATGAAGGTGCAATTGAAAGAATGATTTCACATATTGAGAAAAAGTTTAATAATGAGATTATGAACAAAATAACAGATAAGATTTTAGAAGATTATAAGATGAATATTATACAAAGTGGAAGATATGGGTTTTAAGAAAAACGTGATTGTATCACGAAAATAATAAAGAAAAACGTGATTATATCACGTTTTTTTTGGGTTCAAATATACAATTTTGATTAATTGTAATAAGCTAACAACAAAATTTAGTGTTTCACTGATATAAATTGAAATGATATACCCAATAAGCCCAAGTTTAGGGACACAGAAATATATAAAACTTGTGCTTATAAGTAAATCACATATATTAACAATCATAACTCCAATTTGAGCATCAAGACCTCTTAAAACACTATCAACAACAGTATCAACATAGATTAAAGTTGCAAGTGGTGCAAAGATTTTTATATAAAAACCAACATTAGAATCTTTATAAAGTAAATTGCCTAAAGTATCTGCAAAAATAAATAGTAAAATACTAAGTAAAACAGAAGCTCCTAAAATTACGGAAAGAAGTATAGTTGTCATCTGCTTTGTTCTTTTATAATCTTTTTTTGCATGATATCTTGAAAATTCAGGTATAAGCAAACTTGCAAATGATTTTACCAAAATATCAGGAAACATTATTACAGGTAAAGCCATTCCATTTATAATTCCATATTTTGAAAGAGATTCACTACAATTAATTCCACTCTTTTCTAAACTAGAAGGAATTATTAATTGTTTAAATGTAGATAGTCCTGAACGAATGTAAGAAGTAATTGCAATAGGAATAGAAATTCTTAAAACTTTATATGTATAATTGTTATTTCTTAAAACTTCAGGATAAGAATTATATTTTCTCTTATCAAAAATGTAAACAACATATATAAAAACAAATGAGATTATTTCCGAAATTAAGTCTCCTAAAATTAAAGCAAAGCAACTATAAGTTAAACCTGAAGGTAAATATAAACTAATTAGATATGCACAAACAATAACTTTAACAACATGTTCTATAAATTGACCGATAGCATTTTTGTAAATTCTACGAACTCCAGCTAAATATCCTGAAACAGCAGACGACATAGCTATCATAGGAAGTGCAAGAGAAAATAGATATATAACAGATTTATCTACTTTATTGTGAAGACATGTTTCAATTATAAAATCTGCATTTACAAAAAAGATTAAGCTAGTTGATATACTGGTAATTAAAGTTATATAAAGACATCTTTTCATTACCTTTTTTATTCCACCTAAGTTATCTAAAGCAAGTTCTTCAGATACAACACGTGTTACAGCTAAATTAATTCCAGAGGTTGCTAAAGTAATTCCAAATAGATAAACTGTCATTACAAGTTGATAAACACCAACCATTTCAGAACCAATTTTTCGTGAGATATATGCTGTAAAATATATATCAATTGCTCTAAAAATTAGAGAGGTTATGATTAGAAAAGATGTGTTAAAAATAAAAAATTTAAAACGTTTCATAAGCCACCTTAAAAGTATGTTTTTTAGAGTATATGAAGAGGGAAGTGAAAATAGAATAAGGATTGAAAAATTTATAGAATTGAAAATTTTTACATTATTTCCTTATCTGATATGAAGCCCAGAATGTATTGATAAATTTTATAAATAAAGATAAAATTTTACTAATAAAAATGTCTAAATTTGTTGAATCCGTAAAAGCGTTATGTTATAATTAATAATGATTATTGTAAAAAAATAAATTAAATAATTTTGTAAAATTAAAATATAAAAACAGATGAAAAAATTATGCAAAAAAATTAATTTTTTGGAGGGTAAAGTTGGAAGAACGTGAGATAACTATTCCTTTCGATGCAGAATCTTTACAAGAAAATATTTTTCATAAATTGTATAGAAAGTTATTAGTTTTTGTAAAAAAAATTGTAAAAAGAATTGTAGAGATTGCTATATCGGTAATAGGAATCATTTTATTGATTCCATTATCAATTGTAGTATTTTTTCAGAATTTGAAAAATCATGATAATGGAAAAATATTTTATACACAAGATAGAATTGGAAAAAATGGCAAAATTTTTAAAATTTACAAATTTAGAACCATGGTTAATAATGCTAGTGAAATATTAGAAGCCATGTTACAAGATGATGAAATAAAAGAAGAATATGAAACATATAGAAAACTTACAAATGATCCAAGACTTACAAAATTTGGAAAAGTCTTAAGAACAACAAGTTTAGATGAATTTCCACAATTTATAAATGTATTAAAAGGTGAAATGAGTTTAGTAGGTCCAAGACCTTATTTACCAGAAGAAAAAGAAAAAATGAGTTCATATTACAATTACATAGTACAACATAAACCTGGAATAACTGGCGTTTATCAAATATCAGGAAGAGAAAAAGTAAAATTTTCGGACAGGCTAGATATGGATTTGAAATATCATTATGGTAAAACAACTTTAATGGATATAAAAATAGCGTTAATTACAATATTAGTTACATTTAGAAGAAAGAAAACTTATAATGTAAAAGAAATGCTTTTAGATACAACACATTTTATAGGTAGACAACTTTCATTTTTTGTAAAAAGAATTGTAGATATAATTGGAGCAATTGTTGGAATAGCTATATTACTTCCACTTACTACAGTTGTATGGGTAGGAAATAGACTTTGTGGAGATAAAGGACCAGTATTCTATGTACAAGAAAGAATTGGAAAAAATGGTGAGAAATTTAAAATGTATAAATTTAGAAGCATGGTAATAGGTGCAGATGATATTTTAAAAGAGTTATTAGAAAATAATGAAGAAGTTAGAAACGAATATAGTAAATATAAGAAATTAAAAAACGATCCAAGAGTAACAAAAATGGGAGAATTTTTAAGAAGAACAAGTTTAGATGAATTCCCACAATTTATAAATGTATTAAAAGGTGAAATGAGCATAGTAGGACCAAGAGCATATTTATTTAGAGAAAAAGAAGATATGGGAGAGGCTTATGAATGCATAGTAAAATGTAAGCCAGGAATTACAGGATTATGGCAAGTTAGTGGAAGAAGCGATGTTTCTTTTAAAAATAGATTAGATATGGATATTGAATATTTTGAAAAACATAATCTTGGGTTAGATATGGAAATTCTATTAAAAACAGTAACTACAGTTTTGAATAAAGAAGGAGCTGCATAGAGTTACAAAATAATGTAAAATAAGTTTATTAACAGTGAAAAATAACTGTTCTCGAAAACATATAGCTGGTATAGACTTGATACCAGCTTAATTTATGGGATAGTAATTGTTATGATTGGAAGTGAAATGTTGAAAAAAGGAAATATCAAGAAAGAAAATATAAAAATATGTTTTACAGCTTCCTCAGGTGGACATTTAGAAGAAATTTCGAGATTGAATATTATAAAAAGTAAATATAATAGTTTTTTAATTACAGAAAAGAATTCTTTTGAAGAATTAGAATTTTGTAATAAAAATTATTATTTACCACAAATTAATAGAAAAGAATTATTATTTATTTTTAAGTTTATATATATTTTTTGCAAATCGTTGAAAATATTTTTAAGAGAGAAACCAGATATCGTTATATCTACTGGAGCTTTAAGTACAGTTCCAATATGTCTCATATCAAAAATTTTTAGAAAAAAAATTATATATATAGAGTCATTTGCAAGATGTAATAAGCCATCTTTGACTGGTAAAATAATGTATAAATTTGCAGATATTTTTATAGTTCAGTGGGAAGAAATGCTTGAATTTTTTCCAAAAGCAATGTATGGAGGTGGAATATTTTGATTTTTATTTCTTTGGGAACTCAAAAATTTCAATTTAATAGACTTTTAAAATATATTGATGAGAAAATTAAAAGTCAAGAAATTTCAGAAGAAGTGTTTGCTCAAATAGGTTATTCAACTTATATTCCACAAAATTATGAATATAAAGATTTTTTAGATAAAAAGGAATTTGAAAGTATAATTGAAAAATCAGATTTATTAATTACACATGCTGGAGTCGGAACTATAATTGCTGCTATGAAACATGAGAAACCAATTATAGTTGTACCGCGACTTTCCAAATTTGAAGAACATGTTGATAATCATCAATTACAAATTGCAGAAGCATTTTCAAGTAAAAATATAATTATATCTAATGGTGAAAAAATAGAAGATTTATTGGATAATATAAATAAAGCAAAAAAATTTAAATTTGAAAAATATATATCTTCTAATAAAAAAATACAGTCAATAATTGAAGACTTTATTACAAGTAGTTTTAATACAGGGGAATGATTAAAATGGAAAAAATTAGAATTGCATATATAGCAAAAGAAATGCCAATAAATGGAATTAGTACTGTAATATTAAATTATTGTAGAAATTTAGATAAAAATAAATTTGATATTACAATATTTTCAGGAGAGCCAATAGATAAATATTATATTGAAGAATGTAAAAAAATTGATGTTAATATAGAAAAGATGCCTCCTAAAAGAGGTGGTAATCCGCTAAAATATTATGATTATCTATTTAAAAAAATAACAGGAAAAAATTTTGATATAGTACATGTTCACGGAAATAGTGCTACTATTACTATTGAAATGATGATGTCTTTTTTCAGAGGAATAAAAATTAGAATTGCTCATTGTCATAATACAACTTGTGACAAATTAAGAATTCATAAAATTTTAAAACCAATTTTTAAGAAAATATATACTTATGGATTTGCATGTAGTGAAGAAGCTGGAAAGTGGTTATTTGGAGAAAAAGAGTTTAAAGTTTTACCTAATGGATTTGATACTCAAAAATTTATTTTTAATTTAGAATCAAGAAATAGAATTAGAAAAGAACTTAAGTTAGAAGATAAATATGTGATTGGACATGTAGGAATGTTTAATAAGCAAAAAAATCATGAATTTTTGTTAGAAATATTTAAAGATATAGCCAAAGAAAATTCTGATGCGTATTTGTTATTGGTAGGAAATGGTCCAGATTATCAGAGTATTAATGAAATAATAGCTAATCATGAATTTAAAGAAAGAATAATATGCTATGGAGAATGCTCAAATGTTTATGATGTTTATAGTGCAATGGATATATTTGTTCTTCCATCAAAACATGAAGGTTTAGGAATTGTATTACTTGAGGCTCAAATTAATGGCTTGAAATGTGTAGCTTCAAGTGTTGTACCTAGAGAATCAAAAATAAGTGATAATATAAAATTTTTATCATTAGAAGATAAAAATGCTTGGAGTAAAGAAATTTTGAAAAAAGACGAATATGATAGAAATAAAAATTATGCTAAAAATAGTGAAAAGATTCAATACTATGATATTAGAAAAAATGCAGAAGAATTAGCTAATATTTATGAAAATTTATATAACAAGTAAAGGAGATTAAATATGAAATTAGGTGGTATGACTTGGTGGAGATATAATTATGGTTCTATATTACAAGCATATGCATTGCAATCTGAATTAAAAGAATTAGGAATAGATGATTATGAAATAATTTGTCAATATGGAAAAAAAGTTGCATCAATAAGTAATTTGAAGGAAAAAATAAAGAGAATTGGAGTAAGACAAAGTTTAAAAAGAATTGTTTGGAAATTCGGATTAAAAAAATTGAGAGATAGAAATAGGAATATACAATCTTTTGTAGATAATTATTTACATGTTTCTCAAAAAGAATATAATGAAGAAAATATTGTAGAAGCTAATAATGTGTATGATGGATTTGTGTGTGGAAGTGACCAAATATGGAATCCAAAATTAACAGATGTTAATAGTATGTATTGGCTAACATTTGCATCAAAGGAAAAATTAAAATTTTCTTATGCTCCAAGTATTGGTGTAGATAAATTTTCTGATGAGCAAAAAGAAGCAATAAAAAATAATTTATCTAGTTTTAAAGGAATATCAAGTAGAGAAGAAAATGGAACTAATTTAATAAATGATGCTTTAGGTGCTAATAAATGTGTTACAGTATTAGATCCAACTTTATTAGTTGATCGCAAAATTTGGGATAATATATCTTTATCTGAAAATCAATATGGTGAAAAATATATATTTGTTTATATGTTAAGAGGAACTAAAAAACAAAGAAAATTAATTGAAGAGTTTGCTAAATTAAAAGGATTGAAGATTGTAACAATGCCATTTTTAGATAATGAAAAAATAGAAATATATGATTTTAAATTTGGAGATATAAAACTATGGGATGCTTCACCAGCAGATTTTATTACTGTTATAAGAAATGCAGAATATGTTTTTACAGATTCATTTCATTGTATGTTATTTAGTTGTATGTATCATAGAGATTTTTATACTTTTCCTAAAATAGGTCAAGCTCAAATAAATAGAATGCTAAATTTTCAAAAATTAGTTTCAGCAAGTGAACATATGATAAGCAATGAAATAGATGTTAATGAAATTGAAAATGTAAAAAGAATTGATTGGAATTATGTAGATTCAATTTTAAATGACAAGAGAAAGGAATCAGAAGCATATTTAAAAAGTGTGTTGGATGTGAAGTAATGAGAAAAGTATATGCATTTAAAAATACATTTGAACAATTGATGAAGAGCTCTTCAGGAGGAGCATATATTGCATTATGTGAGACATTTGAAAAAATACTAGGAAAAGGAAATGTTATTTTTTATGGAGCTATGTATGATAAAAATTTAAATGTTATACATGGAAGAAAATGTAGTGCAGAAGAATGTGCGGTATTTCAGGGATCAAAATATGTAAAAAGTGATATTAGTAAAATATTTGATTTTTTGGAAGAGGATTTATCAGAAGGAAAATATGTATTATTTTCAGGAACACCATGTCAAATCTTTGCAATAAAAAAATTTTTAGAAAATAGGAAGGTTCCATTAGATAATTTATATTGTATAGATATAATATGTCATGGAACACCAAATGAAAAAATATGGAATTCATTTAAGCAATGGCTTGAGAAAAATGAAAATAGTAAACTTATACAATATTCATTTAGATATAAACCAGAAGGTTGGAAAGCTTATCCTGCTTTTGCAGAATTTCAAAATGGAAAAAAGAAAATTAATACAGCAGATTTATCTATTTATTCAAAATTACAAATGTTAGGGTTAATTACAAATAAAGGTTGTTTTTCTTGCCCATATTCAAATATGAATAGAGTTGGAGATATAACTATTGGAGATTATTGGGGAATTGAAAAAATAATGCCGACTTTAAAAAGCAAGAATGGAGTTTCATTAGTTATAATTAATACAGAAAAAGGCAATAGTATAGTAGATAAATTTGATGATAATAAATATTTTTTAGAAGAAACAAAGACTGATGAATATATTAACTATCAACATAATTTAAAAGAGCAAACACAAGGACCTGAAAGATATAATGAATTTTGGAAAGACTATCAAGAATTTGGATTTGATTTTATCTTAAAAAAATATTTAAACTATGGAAAAAAATATATTATAACTCATAAGATAAAAAGAATAATAAGAAAGAGTCCAATTATAAATATATATAGAAATTTAAAAAAATAAAATGGAGGAACAATGAAGACAATAATTGTATCACCATGTGGATTGCCAATACCAGCTGTAAAAGGTGGTGCAGTTCTTACTCTTATTGAAAGTATAATTATTCAAAATGAAATAAATAAGAAAATGGAATTGACAGTTATAGGTATACATGATAAAGATGCTATTGAAAAATCTAAAAAATATAAAAATACAAATTTTATATTTATAAAAGAACCTAAAATATGTAAAATAATAGATAACTTGTATGAAAAAATTTATACTAAAATATCACACAAACAACATAACACGTTAAAAAGATATTTGTGGAAGCTATATGTTATAAATTATTTAAAAAAAATACTAAAAAAATTTGATTTCGATAAAGTTGTATTAGAAAACTCAGGATATTTATTGAATGTTTTAAAAGATCGAAATATAGCTAAGAAATATGATAATAAAGTTTTT
>ERZ777306.2377-NODE-2377-length-24312-cov-8.624191_pt1 | contig 24312 bp, 28 predicted proteins | sample MGYA00374966_ERZ777306 | MGnify/ENA primary metagenome ERZ777306 (study PRJEB29329, sample SAMN06343882) | mouse gut metagenome | isolation source: Mouse cecum | place: Austria: Vienna | collected 2014-11-15 ...
CCGGACTCTGACTCCGTCAGTGTTGGTTCGAATCCAGCTGCCCCAACCAAGCTTTACGACCGTTCAAATCCATCAGGATATTGAACGGTTTTCTTATTGAATATACTAACTTTTTATCTTTCAATTCGCAGTTCGAAAGTAGCAAGTTAATAATCTGACGTTTTTGTTCTACTTTCGAACTCTGGAATAATTCCGCCGCGTGCGATGCCACGGTCAACAGGGATTCCACTGTCGTTATAAATGCACCATCTGCCTTGGAATGTGCTGCCAAACGCACACCCACATCATACAGTTCTTTCTCTATATCATTTTTTTTATCGGCATATTCTTCCTGTGTAATATTGCCCGCCAGTAAGAAGTCCAACAGACGGCTTCTTTTGGTCTTTAGTGCATCTTGCTTTTTACGCAGATTGTCTATCTCTGCCAGCGCATAGGCATTTTCCGCTTGTGATATATTTGTCAGGCACTTTGCCACCTCCTGCATAATATCGCGCGGAAAGGATAGCTTTTTTAATACCTCGTCCTGAATCTGTTGTAATAATACATTTTCATTTACCGCCGGTTGTGTGCAATTCCCCTTAAAATGTGAACAAGATAGGTATGTATAGGTTTTTCCGCTGGGCTTTGTCTTTGTGTCGCTGGTAATCGCACAACCACAATTGGCACATTTTATCAGTCCGCGAAACACATAAGGCTTTTCCGCATACTTAAACCGAGTACGATTTTTGTTGTTCATAATCGCCTGACACTTGTCAAACAGCGTTTTATCAATCAAAGGCTGATAAATGTGGGGATAAAGCGCACCCTTGACGCTCATCATCCCATAATAAAAGGGATTGTTTAAGATATTAAATACCGCGGCCTTGGTAATGGGCTTTCCGGTGGCTTTATTCGTCAGTCCCCATTCGGCGGCATTTTTAACCAGTTCGCCAATCGTACGCAGCCCGGACGCGTATTCTTCGAACAGGCGCTTAATCCCCGGAGCGCGTTCCGGGTCAACGATAATAATCGGCTTGTTATTGTCATCGCGCCGGTTCAAATAACCCAGTGGAGACTGACTTTGCCAGATACCGTGTTTAGTGTTATAGTCAATGCTTCGCTTTACATTATCACGCAGATTGCCAACATAGGTTTTGGCGGCAAATACACCCAAATCCCACATGGCAATCTCGTTGGACTTAGAATCACGATGCAGACGCAGGTTTTCACGTATAAAATGCAGTTCCACTTTATCCGCCTTGCGTAATTCATCCAGTTCAACGGATTCCTTGAAACTACGCTGAATACGGTCAATACAGTCGGCAACAATGGCGATTTTCTCGCGCTGGGCCTTGACGAAACTCAGCATTTCAACGAACTTTTTGCGGTCGCCTTTTGTTGAGCTTTCGGTAATTTGAAAGGTTTTAAGCAGCGATAGTCCATTGCGCTGGATATATTTGTTCAAATTTTCCAGCTGGGCATCAATGGACATCCCATTTTCTTGTTCCCGCGACGAAACGCGAGCAAGTATTACTGCTTTCATTACTCAATCTTTTGGTTTTACTATATTTAGTATAGTGCATGAAAGCAATAATGCGAGAACTAATTGTTGATTTCTCACAAGGACAGATATGTTAAGCCAAAGGTTATGTCAACTATAAATTTAGGGACACTCTACAAATTTAATGCTGTAATATAAACTTCGGCATTCTTCATAATAAATATTATTTTGTTCTAAATATATAAAGAAATTATTACGTAGCTGTCGTTTTAATTCATCTATAGATTTGTTTAATTTCATTATACCATTAAAATCACATGCGCATTTCAACTGAAATCTTTCTATATTATTACCGTCCTCTTGTAAAAGCTTTATAGAGCAATCAAATTTATCTACAAGTTCTTTTTGTATATTTGGTAATGGCTTAATTTTATTTGTTTTGTCATCATAAAACCATTTTACATTTTTGAATTCTATAAGATAAGCGATATTATCACTATTAATATATACAGAATCGCAGTGTGGCCAATCATGTTGCGGTGCGGGCTTTGTACCCACTACTTCTTCCCAATCAATAAAATTTTTATTCTTATCTGTTGGGCAAGGCCACCCTAAACGGCATAAGCCTTTCTTATTAGTATCGCAACATTCACAAAAAGATTTCTTAAATCTGGAATAGTCTGCCATAATATGGAACTCTAATATGTTTAATCTTTTAATGTATCGTTTACAACAGATTCAAATATTTCGTTTATCGGTTTTGCCAAGTTATCGAAAATTTCGTATTCCTTGCCTGTTTTATCAGAAATAATACCGGTTTCTCCATCAGCTAAATAATACCTTACTTGTCCCAGTTTATGTTTTTTTGAATAAAAACGCAGAGCTTGTAAAAAGTCTGGACTATGAGAAGCTATCATTATCGGGCAACCGGATTTTACAAGCTTTACCAATACTTCCGCTAAAGTCATAAGCCATTGTGGGTGTAGATGATTCTCTGGCTCATCCAAAATTGTAATTTTACTTGGGCTAAACATTCCGTTTTTTGCAAGTTTTTGGAAGATGCCAAGGACTTTTTCGCCAGATGCAGCATTATTAATGGACAGATTTGTTCCTTCAGAAAATTCTTTCTTTATAAAATCAAACCGTCTCTCTTTAGCATTATATTCTAATTTACCCCCTAATGCGTCTGTAATATCGGATATAGCTTCTTGGATAAATGTATTTTGCAGAGTGCTATTTATTGAATCTGATGCGACCTTTTTCATTAAATCCGTCCAATAGTCTGGCAAACTATTGAAATTTTGGATTTTTTCCATTTGCAACAATAATGGCGTTTCAATAAGTGTGGCGTCTTGGAAAATTTTTTCTGTAATGCTATCATCAACGTAATCAATTTTTAATCTTTCTGCCAAAGGCAAAACATCTGCATTGTTAGAAACAGTGTATTCAAGTAAATTACCAAATGCCACTTTTGACTTTATATGAGATTGTACGTTAATAATTTGGTCGCCAAATATGTTATGACACATATAAACCAATGCTAAATGAATATCATTTTGCATATTTGACGGCACAAAAGAATTTTTTAAAGAAGTCAGACCTTCTTTTATTTTGTTTTTGGCACTAACATCCACAGCATTAGAAAAGCTATCTATTAAGTTAATTCTTGACTGAATTAGTCTTTTGCAACTATCTATATCATTTTCATCAATTAAATGTATTAAATCGGTCTCAAATGCACCTAACTGGAAATTGTTTTCTAGCAATGTAGCATCCGCGTTTAATTGCCGAGCATTAGTATTCCGACCTATAAGATTTTGAATTGTAAAATAAGTGTTTTTGCAGACCCAATCAGTGTATTCTTTTTTCTTTTGTTTGACGATGGCGTCTTTTTCTTTAACAGCCTTGACTATTGCATAAATAGTTTTCCCGACGGTGCTTTTTCCCGCGCCATTCTTTCCAACAATGACAGAAAGCCCCGTTAAATCAACGGTCGCGTCTTTAATAACACCGACATTTTTTAATGTAATTTTCATTGTCAAAACCCTGTTATCTATATGATTAATAGCACTTAAAAACCTACTTTCAAGTAATTATAGCATAAAAAACGGGCTTTTTATAGCCCTGTTTGATTCAAAACTAGTGCTGTAAATTTACTTTTCAAGTGTATTTGATATATTTTTTGTAATCACATATCAAATAAAACTTAAAAAAGTGGGGCTTGACCCCACTTTTAGTCTTTAATCTTCATCATCAGCCACATAATTGCCATATCCATAGCGTTCAAGGCCTTCTTCTTTGTAAAATCTGCGTTTTAATATTGATACCATAATCACAAACAGGAATATACAGGATAACACAGTCGCAACAAAGCTTATTATGCCCATTGCTTTGTACATTTCTACCTGCTGTTGCATATTTGACAATGCGCTTTGTATTAGATATTCATTCATTTTTTCTCCTTTTGGTTAAAGTTTAATAGTCTTCTTATATAAAGGCATGGACAGATATAGTTCCTAGTTAAAATCTATACCTGAGAACTGCTTTCACGCCCCCGCTGTAATAAGAGAGCACCTCTGTTCCGCGGGTCCAGCAGTTGTAGCAAACAGTGCCTTTCTCGTCGTCATAGCCTTTGCCTTCTGCTTCGCCATTGCTGGCCATCTGATAATTAAAAAAGGCTGTTGAAACAAGGGCTAGCTGGTCTGTTATCTCAAATGCATATCCCACACCTAGGCGTATATCTACGGTGGTTTTCTCAAAAATAGAGTTATGTCCTGCACCGATACCCAAATCAAAAAGCCATTGATTACCAAATTCTGCAAATAGTCCCAGCGCACTTGCGGGTGTTCCGGCATCCCCGTATGCGCCCCAAGCAAATTTATCATATTTTCGTGCGAACTTAAGCGAAGCGAAAACTGGGTTTTCCTTACCCATATTTCTTTTCTGATTACTGCCGGGATATTGAAATGTATCCCAATAGCCATTGACACATCCTGCAGGATTACACCAATCTTGAGCATCAAATGAAGATTCAGCGGTGGCATATCCAAATCCAAGGCCAAAATCAATATACCATTTGTAATCTTTTTTTACGCTGTTGGGACTTTTTGAGGGAATGTAGTTATAAGCGCGACGTGGGATTCCATCTTTTTGTGGCGTTCTTCTTAGGGCTCTTTGCACCATATCGCTTGTAGTATAATAAGTATTGCGGTAAGGCACGGACGATGCGCTGGCATTAGCCACGCAGACACCAAGAATCATTATGGGAATTATTGCTTTTTTCATATAACCACCTTTTTTGTGCAAAAGATGGCGCGGGGAGTTAAAGAAATCACGATAGAATGACCCCGTTGGCCTTTGGGCGATGCCCTGTTGTATAGCCAACGGCCCCCCGCAGAAGCAGGGATATGTTTTTGTGGTGCATATCCGGCACCATCTATCGCGAGGTTCTTTACGCCTCGGCATCTCTTTTGCGATGCACCTTTATATTAACACCAATGGGCAGAAAATCCAACCGAATATTTACAACTGGGGCTGTTCAACAATCTTTCCTACGTATTCAATTGTTTTTATATCGCCATTGCGCATTTTATCAATCAGAGCAGCTGCAATGACTTCGGTTTGATTTTTGGGTTTAAAGGTCTCAAAAGTCATATCATTCATATTTAGTAATTTAATTAAAATATCACGCATTGTTTTGCCTTTTAGTCTAAAAACATTATTTCCGCGGTTTCGCGAGATTGTGCCTTGGGGTTAAAGCCGTATTTGTTGCCAAGACTGGCTTTTTCGTGTTTAATTTCAAGCGCAGTTTCTGCAATTTTGATTTTTTCGGTTATCCCAAGCCATTTCATACATTTTTGTTCTATGCGTTTTTCGCGATTTTGCTGATGGGCTAAACCACACTGCAGGCCGGTAAGCCGTTCCTGCCAGTGCTTTAACTTGTTTTTAGCACTCTGTAATGCCCGTTGTTGGTTTGTTGACTCTAGGTCTACTATCTGTTGTCCCAGTTTCACAATCATTTGTTTACAATCCGCTATTTGGCGTTCATATAGGCTTTCTGTGCGGTATATACTTTGGATTTTATCTCTGTAATGCTCCAGCAGTTCTTCCGCGCTTTTATGAAGCATAATGCCGGTTGTACATATGCGCATATCGTCTGCTTCATCATTTTGCCAACCTTGGCGCGATTTGCAGTTTGTGGTTGCAATCAAAGCTAAATTTTGTTCATAGGGCTTCAACGGGTCGTTTACAAAGAATTTCCCTTGTTCTTGGGTATATTCACGGCGTTTGGCGCGCTCGTTTTCTAGATTCTGCTTCAGCACACTTGGTGCGAAGAAGGAGTTAGGCATTACGGCCATACTGGCTGAATATTCTGCCCAAAGTTCATAATCCTGCTGTTTCATTTTTGCTATCTCCGGAACCCCTTCCTGCGTGGGGGCGTGGGTTGATGTTGAAAAATTTATTAAAATTGCTCCCGCGGGTTGGATTTATAGATATGTGTTTGACAGGGTCGCAAAAGCGGCTTTAGTCGGTTGTGCTTGTGATACGTTCTTTAAAGCGGTTAAATTGTTTGCCGGACTTTCTTTAATTTATCATAAATCGCCTGTTCTATAGCATGACTTGTTTTGCGGTTTATCGGATAAAATACATCAAAACCTTCCTTTTTTGGAAATGTCAATCTATAGCCACCGCTTAATTTGGTATAAACACCAATTGACCCAAGATACAGCGAATTATTCAATACAATGCTTGCAAATCCAATTAATCCGTCATTTGGGCGCACAAACTGAATTTTTACTTCTGAAATTGTCATTTTTTTACTCCGTTTTGTTGTTTATAAACATCGCTTAATATCTTGAAAAAAGAAACGAGCCGCCCCTCCGCTTCCGATGCTTCGACATCGGAAAGCGGTTCTGAGTACAGCCCTTTAATCTTTAAAGATAACAGCGTTTGTTCTGCCATAAACAGAACATAACGCAGGAATTTATAATTTTATGTAGTTCGCTAGCATCAATTTTTTATTACAAGCGTTGTATCATTTGCAAGCCAACGATATATTGTCTCGCGTTCACCGTCTTTTTTTAACGGCGGATTCCAGTTGGAGGGTTCATAATATTCCAGCAAAATAATATCAGCTAACTGACGTTTGCTGCGTACTTGTTGTTTGCTGCAAATTTCATGCGCTTTGTCTAAAACCCATTTTTGTATAGTCGCTCTCTTTTTTGCGGTGCTGTGTCCGCTTTGGGCACGTTCCTGTCTGATGATTTGTGCCAAACATGATTCAAACTCTATATACATGTCATTCCAAGCGTTTTTTATTTGGTTTATGTGTTCGGCTCTTTGATTTCTCGTGGCATCGGGGTTGTTATTCAACCAAGTTAGAAAGGCAGAGCATTTGTTTAACATATCATAAAGTGCCCCAGCCGCGCCGATAGTCCACCATTCGCGATACGTTAACCTTCTAATAGTGGCTCTTTTTCTCCCTTCTGGCTTATCTTTAAATATTAAAGAGCCATCAGGATTGTTTTTCATTTTACGAATATCAAACTTTTTGTCCCGGTTTTGGTTTAAATGTTCAGCCAACACATCTGGTTTAGAACTGCGTATTTTTACAAGTTTTTTATATCGTTCAACCGCTAGGTTGGTAAGAGGGAATATTTTGTCGTCAAATAAGGAATAATTCTCCAAAACAGAATTTCCCGTTTTGGGCAGTGGTTGATAGTTATTCAGCAATTCCAAAGCCTTTTTTGTGGCATTTAGCCGCAACTCTACAAAAATACGTTTTCTCTTTTTTGTCATTTCATTACACCTTATTTTTAGCTTATATTCTCATGCTATGGCAGTTTTGGGGCAAATACAAGTTTTCTGGTATATTGCCTATATTTTTTATTATCGGGGCTAAACCTATAATATCTTTGTAATACGTAGTTCGAAATTCGTTTGCTATCGTCAACCAAGATAGACAAAACCGCCCATCGGGGCGGTTTTTATTTTGTTTTCCAATGTTTAAAGCTGGTTATAATACGAAACAGATAAAAGAAATAAAAAAAATTGAATATTTCCTTCTTTTAGGATTGTGTTGATGAATTTGGGATAAATATATGCTATTATATATCCAAAGGACATTATGGCGATTAATGTATATGTGATTAACAAAAAACAGGGGTAAACAATGAACAAAGATTGGATGGAAAAAGATGGAATCTTAAGTGATATTCAGGCGATTTATGACCAGGTGTCGGAAGTTGTGGTCGAGTATGGTTATGTGAAACGCTTTCGCGACCCGGACCAAGCGGCGGGTCGTGCATCTGAACAAGTGGAACATATGGTCGTGTTCTTAAAACCAAATGGCCAGGAAAAGTTTATGGATGCCGCTCGCCGCATGGGCGTTATAGTGCAATCCGAACAGATGGTCGCGCCGGGCGCCACAGAGAAAAGTGCGTGTTATACTTTCAACAGCGGTTCTTTTATGCATATGAACAATAAAATATTCAGACAGGTTGTCCGCCGCGCGGTCAAAGATGCCCAGGCTCGAACCGCAATAATGGCACGTGCTGCCCAAATGCATAAATAATATTATACAGGGTACCGCACGGTACCCTGTGTTTTTAATGTACCGGCGTTTTTTTATAGGTAAACTGCCACATTTGTATCGCAGTAATCTGAACCCCCAGAGACCGTTCCTATACACTTTAATTTGTTGGGGCGCCATAATTGACATATGTCCACGAAAAAAATACTTCCAGCGCTGATTGCCGTTCTGGCGGCAGTTCAGTCCAACAGGGCGGATGCCTGTACGGGTATCACCCTGAAATCCAATGATGGTTCCACCATTGTTGGCCGTACAATCGATTGGTCTGGTGCAAAAATGGATAACATATATGTTGTTGCGCCACGCAATCATACCGTTCGCGCCATTACGCCGGCTGGGCCGGATACTGGTCTTGAGTTCACGACCAAGTACGGTTATGTTGGTATGGGTATGGAACAGAGCGAGTTCCTTGTCGACGGTATAAATGAGGCCGGTTTGTCGGCGGCATTGTTTTATTTCCCCGAATACGGTGAATATCAGACATTTAACAATGCCGATGCAGAAAAGACAATTGGGGATTTGCAGCTGGTATCATGGATGTTGGCGCGCTTTGCCACTGTTGAAGAAGTAATGGATGCCATACGCGATGTCACAATAGTAAATATATATCCGGATGCGTCAACGGTTCATTGGCGTATAACAGACCGCACCGGCCGCCAGGTTGTATTGGAAATAACAGATGGTGTGCCGCATTTCTACGAAAGTGAAATAGGTGTTCTGACAAATGCCCCCGGTTATCCCTGGCAGGTTGCAAATCTTAACAATTATGTAAACCTGGTGCCGGGAACGGCGGGGCCGACAAAATTGGGGGCGCTGACTCTGCGTGCATTTGGCCATGGCAGCGGATTTTTAGGACTGCCCGGGGATTTCACGCCGCCATCGCGGTTTGTGCGTGCGGCATTCTTGTCGTCATATCATACGCCGCTGGCGACAGGGTATGATGCGTCAATGCATGCATTCCATATCCTAAATAATTTTGATGTACCACTGGCGGTACAGTTCAAGGATGCGAAACCGCCGGTTGATATGCCGGCAGCCACCCAGTGGACTGTTGTTATAGACATGGCCGGTAAAATGATTTATTACAGAACGATGTACAACAGTGCTATTCGCTCTATTAACATGAACGATATAGACTTTGAAACTGTATCATTTCAGTCGCATCCGCTTGATGCTGTAATGCGCGAGACGATAATTCCTGTTGTAATACAATAGTAAAAGCAGGGCGCCACCAGGCGCCCTTTTTATGGATTATATTTCAGCATTTCAATTGGGTCAAATGCCTTGTCGCGTCCATATTTTAAGTTTATCGGTCCCTTGGGGGTGTTCATTATAGGGGCCTTGTTGGTGTTGTGTAATTCGTAATGCAGGTGTGTAATATCAATATTCATGCGAAATTTCTTGCCCTGTTTTTTTAGGCCCAGACTGCCGCCGGTATATCCCATGGTGCCTATTTGGCATCCGGCCTGGATGCGCTGGCCCTGGGTTACCAGTATCTTGTTCAGATGCATATACCATGATTCAAACCCGTCGGCATGCTTTATAACAACATAGTTTCCCGCCGTTGACTGTGCGTGGTCCGGTTTTACAATAGATACAATTCCTTCCGCGGTTGCAAATATAGGCGTGTCAAAATATTTTTTATTACATCCAATGTCGTTTCCTTGGTGTGTATGACCGCCACCGCGTGCCACGGCAAACCCAGAACAGACCAGTCCGCGCTTTGCTTTATTGTAAATGTCCAAATCAGATGATACCGGCACCCCCAGTGGCATTGTCTGGCCGCGTGGAATATTGGGACTGGTTTTTGCACAATATGCGTCTGTTGTGGCAATGGGGGGCTGCGCGGCGGTCGTGTCATTTGCGGCATTAACGGCGGTTGATGCGGTTGTGTCCCCGGCTGTATTTTCTGAAGTATTGTTTTGTACCTGGGGTGTGACACCCTGCGTCGCGTCGGGAACGTATGGCATGCATTCTGGCTTGTTTGCGCCGGCGCCCATACAATAAAATTCATGTTCCTGCTCTATACGTTGAACCTCGTCCGCCAGTGCGTCATTTATTGACTGAAGCTGAATGTGCATATATGGACTGGCGTCGGCATATGGGGCATACCCGGCCGCCTTGTTTTCTATCTGGGCGTCAAAGGAAACGTCGTGTATTGTATCTGGAAACTTTTCTGCGGTCAGAAATCCCCCGGTCGCCATTGTTGGCGCAATCAGGCCGATAATTGTAAATAACGCGCAAAATGAGGCTTTTTTCTGAGTCATCTGTTTGATAATGTATTATACATTATACTTTGTCTTTTTCACAAGAATAAAAATCTTTATAATATTGACAAATGAATAATATGTATTATATTTTAAGTATGCAAGATATAACAATTATACCAATTTTTAATCAGGCTGCACCCGGTGTGTGGACTAATTTTGCAAACATATGTGCCTCGGCCATGTTAACAAACTATAATTACCGCATGGGTGCCGCAGAAATCAGTGAAATGGTGGTCGGCGATAAGAAAAAGTGGGTTCGCGGTACGAATTTTGCATTCGGTGCATACGACGGTACAGAAATGATAGGTTTTATCCAAGGCGACGCGCGTGGTCGCTGCGCGACCATACAGTCACTGTATGTATTAAAGAATTATCAGCAGATGCATGTCGGTCGCAGTCTGTTACAACAGGCCGAGCGCGCGATATCTGTTTTTGCAAATCGGGTTGAACTGGTATCGTTGGTCAAGGCAGAGGCGTTTTACCGCAGCCACGGATATTCGTCGCAATGCGGAACAAATCGTCATGAAAAGTCCAACATTCGCGCACCTCATTGCGAATGTGTTCCGGTTTTTAAATGTCATCGTGCCCTGGCGGATAAATGTTGTAAAATTAATCCGAATTTTGATGCAGACGTTGTAAATGTCGCACATCGGCCTATGTTTGCATATTTTGATGTTGATTCTAAGCTGGTTGGATATTCGGTTGGCGACTATTTGGGTAATAAAACAGACATGCATTGTTCCGTTCCCCGTATCGCCCCGTCCGTATTGGGCAATAGAATGGCGCGTTATTGGGATTGTGTGTCCGGATACGGCCGCTGATAAAATTATCTGGCATTAGGAAAGTTTTCATGTATAGTTTACATATCCTCCGCGCGGAAAAAGTGTCATTTTTCCATCTCCAAATATAACGGGGGATATGAAAATCCCCCGCCCGGGCGGGGGATTTTTCTTACATCATTCCGGGCATTCCCGCCGGCATTGCGCCGCCGGCCGGTTTTTCTTCTGGGATTTCAGACATTACCGCCCCTGTTGTCAGCATTACGCCCGCCGTGCTGGCCGCGGCCGCAATTGCTGTTTTTACAACCTTTGCCGGATCGATAATACCCGCCTTCATCATATCCACATATTCGCCTGTCTGGGCGTTGTATCCGGTGTTGTAATCCTTGGCCTCGGATACCTTGCCAACGACAATTTCGCCGGATACTCCCGCGTTTTCCGCGATTTGTGCACATGGTGCAACCAATGCACGACGTACTATATCAATTCCGACGTTTTGGTCCGCGTTTGCCCCCTTTATTTTATCCAGTGCCGCAACCGCGCGTACCAGTGCAACACCGCCCCCGGCAACAATTCCGCCCTCGACCGCGGCGCGTGTTGCCGCCAATGCATCGTCAACACGGTCTTTCTTTTCTTTAACTTCAACCTCTGTCATGCCGCCGACCTTGATGACGGCAACACCGCCAACCAGTTTGGCTAAGCGTTCCGCCAGTTTTTCACGGTCATAATCGCTGGATGTGGCGCTGATTGCATTGCGGATTTCATCGGCACGCGCCGCGATGGCTTTTTTATCGCCGCCCCCGTGCGCCAACAGTGTTGAATCTTTGGATACAACGACTTTTTTTGCTGTTCCCAACACATCCATTGATATATTGTCAAATGTCATTCCCATATCGTCGGATATAACGGTTGCGCCTGTTACAATTGCGATGTCTTTCAGCATTTCTTTGCGGCGGTCGCCAAATCCTGGTGCCTTAACCGCGCAAACCTTCAGTCCGCCGCGCAGACGGTTTAATACCAATGTTGCCAGTGCCTCAGACTCAACATCTTCTGCGATAATCAGCAGTGGACGGCCGGACTGAGCAATCGGTTCCAGTATGGGCAGTAATGCCTGCAGGCCCGTTATTTTCTTTTCTGATACCAAAATCTGTGCGCCTTCCAGCTCGGCCAGCATTTTTTCGCTGTTTGTAACGAAATAGGGCGACATAAATCCCTGCTCAAACTGCATGCCTTCTACAACATCAATTTCTGTGTCCAGTCCTTTTGCCTCTTCAACAGTGATAACCCCTTCTTTTCCGACTTTTTCCATCGCATCTGCGATTTTTTCGCCGATATCCCGGTCAGAGTTTGCAGATATGGTCGCCACCTGGGCTATTTCCGCGCTGTTTTTAACAGGACGTGCATGCTTGTCAATATCTGCGACGACGGCCGCTGTTGCGATATCGATGCCGCGTTTTATATCCATCGGGTTCATTCCGGCGGCAATAACGCGACGGCCCTCACGGATAAGTTTTTGTGCCAGTACGGTCGCCGTTGTTGTGCCGTCGCCGGCATCGTCACCGGCTTTTTTTGCCACTTCCTGAATCATGCGGGCGCCGATGTTTTCCTGGGGGTCGGCCAGTGATACCGCCTTGGCCACGGTAACGCCGTCCTTGGTCGCTGCCGGGGCGCCGTATGATTTTTCAATAACAACCGTGCGTCCCTTTGGCCCCATTGTAATTTTTACAGCATTGGCCAGTTTGTCGACCCCCGCCGCCAGTTTATCCGTATTAAATACGATTTCTTTTGCCATTGTCTTTCCTTTCTTATTTCAAAATTCCCAGAATGTCGCTTTCTTTTATAATTACATAATCGCGGCCGTCGATTTTTACTTCGTTTGCGCTGGATGCCCATTTTGCAAACATAACGACGTCACCTGTTTTTACCGTCATAGGTACGCGCACGCCGTGTGAAATTTCGCCGTCACCGACTGCGATAACGCGTCCGCGGGATGGTTTTTCTTTTGCGTTGTCAGGAATAATAATGCCGCCGGCGGTTTTGGTTTCTTCCTCCATCCGTTCCAGCAGAACATAATTGTTTAATGGTTTTAGCATTTTATCTCCTTTGCTGTACGCTTTATATAGTTAGCGCGTTGTCAATTTCAAGTCTTGCTTTTACAGGCCCAGTGTACTATTCTGAAACCAATCAGACAAGGGGAATAAAACTATGTATGACCAGAATAATGTATTTGCAAAAATTGCCCGCGGTGAAATACCATGCGACGCAATTGTTGAGAATGAATATGCGCTCAGCTTTAATGATATAAACCCTTTGTTTGAAACGCACGTGCTAATAATACCAAAGGGGCCGTATGAAAATATTCTGGATTTTACAGCGAACGCCACCGCTGCCCAGCAGGCCGGTTTTTGGGATTGTTTCAGACAGACCGCAAAAAAGCTGGGGATTGAAAACAACTTTAACATATTCGCAAATTCCGGGGCGGATGCACCGTTCTTTAAACAGTCGGTATTTCATTTTCATTTGCATTTGGTTTCTGGTTCGCGTCGCGAAGAATTATTTAAGGCAGTGTCGGAAATATGCAGCTAACCGTTCGTGTTATTCCGCGTGCCCGCCGTAATGCCGTGGAACCTCAGGCGGACGGGACCTGTCGCGTATATACTACCGCCGCACCGGCCGATGGCGATGCGAATGCGGCGGTTATAAAGATGCTGGCAAAGCATCTGGGGGTGCCGAAAAGCACTATAAAAATAATTCGCGGGCAAACCGCCCGCGATAAAGTTTTAGAATATTAATAGTTCAGTACTTTTTCCATCAGTGCCTCTGGCGTGGTGGCCGCGTGGATATTGTAATCTTCGGGGCGTACGAAAAATCCTGTTTCTTTCATATGAATCAGCAGTCGTGCAAACGGTGCCCAGAAATGTGCGGTGTTCATAAAGAACAGAGGCTTGTTCGTCTCGCCAATTTGTTGCATTGTCATAATATCAGTCAGCTCGTTCAGGGTTCCCGTACCGCCCGGTAAAATAATAAACCCATCAGACAGGTCGAACATTTTCTGCTTTCGTTCATTCACGCCGCCTGCAATTTCAAACGCGTCAATTCCTTCGTGCATTGGCTCTTGTTTTGCGACCACGTCATGCGTGGTTATGCCTGTAACATGTCCGCCGTTTTCCAGTGCCGCCGTTGCGACGGTTCCCATCAGGCCGACATTACCGCCGCCAAACACCATTTTTATACCATTTTGGGCCAACATTTTGCCAATTTTTTCCGCATCGGCCTTAAACCGGGGATTGTTGCCGTATTGATGTCCGCAATATACTGCAATGGATTTTAACCTTCCTGCCATTTGTCCTTTTTCCTTTATTTTTGCGAATTATAGCATAAAATAAGTCTGTTATGAATCAAAACTTTAAGGATTTTATGACTCGTTTTAATCACGTGCCAATGGCTGTCGCGGTCAGTGGCGGTGTGGATTCGGTGGCTTTGCTGCACTGGATGGTGGCGATTGGCGCGGATGTTGTTGTTCTGCATGTAAATCACGGCCTGCGTGCGGCCGCCGAGACAGAGGCTCAATATGTTCGCGATTTGTCTGATAGTCTTGGGGTAAAATGTCATATTTTGCATTGGCGCGGTCCGAAACCCGCCAGCGGGCTAGAGGCGGCGGCCCGCCATGCGCGATATAAATTGATGACGGACTTTTGTCGCGACAATGGAATAGAACATCTGGCGGTTGCGCACCAGGCCGATGACCAGATAGAGACATTTTTGCTAAATCTGGCACGGGGCAGCGGGGTTACGGGCCTGGCGGGGATGCGTGATGTCACGATGCGTAACGGGATAAAAATTTTGCGCCCCCTGCTTAATGTTTCCCGGGACGAGTTGACGCAATACTGTGACACCCGCAACATTAAATATTTTCATGACGAAATGAACGAAGACATGCGTTATGCACGTGTGCGGATGCGGTGCAACAGGCATGTACTGCGCGACGTTCTGGGGATATCTGATGCGCGTATCTTGCTGGCGATGCGAAATTTGGGGCGTGCCCGTGATGCGGTCGCGATTGATATAGATTCTGCGGTTTCGGATGTGATGGATGGTGACCGTGCAATTTTTTCTGATTCTTTTCTATTTGACCTGGAGCTGGATATTAGACTAAAGTTTATCGCAGCGCTGATAATGAAGATAGGCGGGGGAGAGTATCAGCCACGTTTAAAATCATTAGAGGCGGCAGAAAACAAATTAAAATCCGATTGTAAATTCACGCTGGGGCGGTGTGTTATCCGGCGCCTGGGGCATCGAATTTTAATCGCCCGCGAAGGTGCGCGTACAAGTTTTAGGAAAAAACATGAAAGCAAACATTCATAATAAAATTCAGAAAAAGAAAAATGATCTTTTTGGCAACAAAAAGAAGGACGGTTCTTCAATATTTTTGATTATTTTTATCGCTCTTTTTGTTGCGGTTGTGGGGCGTGCGTTTATGGCGGGCAACGGGGCGCCAATGCCAATGGGCGGTTCGGGTGTGGCGCGCCCGATAGAGTTGTCTTTCTCGGACGTTCTGCGTCGTTCGCCTGATATTAAAACAATGAAAATACGCGGCAGTGATGCCACCGGCACCCTGGCCGACGGCACAAATTACAAGGCAACAATTGCATATGATCCGGAATTGCTGGAAAAGCTGGCATCAAACGGGACATCCATATCCATTGATACATCCAAAACATGGCTGGATTATCTGGGGACATGGGTTCCAATTTTGATGGGGCTGTTGTTTATATGGTGGTTATTCCGTGGCATGCGTGGCGGTGCGGCGGGTGTCGGGCGCAGTATCCTGGGCCAGAATCCGACAAAAATTGCCACCGGCAGCAAGACCACATTCAAGGATGTCGCTGGCATTGATTCTGAAAAACAGGAATTAATGGAGATAGTTGACTTTCTTAAGAACAAGGACAAGTTCAAGGCGGTCGGTGCCCGTGTTCCGCGCGGAATATTACTGTCGGGCCAGCCTGGTACCGGAAAAACTCTTTTGGCGCGTGCCATCGCGGGTGAGGCAAACGTTCCGTTCTTTGCCGCATCAGGCAGTGATTTTTCAGGTATAATTGTCGGGCTGGGGGTTGCCAAAATCAAAGAGATTTTTGAAATGGCAAAGCGTAATGCGCCGTGTATTTTGTTTATTGACGAAATAGACGCCATCGGCCAGCGCCGCAGCCAGCACTCTTTTAACGACCAGGATAGGGAACAGACCCTGAACCAGCTGTTGATAGAGATGGACGGATTTTCAAACGATACCGGCATTATCGTAATCGGTGCGACAAACCGTGTTGACATGCTGGACCCTGCGTTGTTGCGACCGGGCCGTTTTGATCGCCAGGTTTATATTGATTTACCCGATATGAGCGGTCGGCGTGAAATTTTGGACCTGTATTCAAAAAAGGTAAAGGTTGATTCATCGGTCAGCCTGCAAGATATTGCACGTGGCACCACCGGATTTTCTGGCGCAGATTTAGAGAATTTATTGAATGAGGCCGCACTGCATGCCGTTCGCCAGGGCCGCAAAGAAATTACCAGCGCCGATGTGGAAGAGGCGCGTGACAAGATTCTGATGGGCCCGCGCAAGATTCGCAAAATGCGGCCAGAGGATAAAAAGCTGACCGCTTATCATGAGGCCGGTCATGCATTTGTCTCACAGGTGTATTCTGATGTAATAGATCCCATACACAAGGCGACAATTATCCCGCGTGGTCGTGCCCTGGGCATGGTTCAGCATCTGCCAATAGATGACAAGGTTTCCATGACCATCGCAGAGGTTCGCGCCACGCTGGCCATGTCGTTGGCCGGCCGTGCCGCCGAAGAGGTGTTTTTTGGTTCTGATAAAATAACAACCGGTGCGGAATCTGACATTGCCTCTGCGACGCGTCTGGCACGCTATTCCATAACAACGGCGGGGTTGTCGCCGAAAATAGGTATGGTTGCGATAAACCAGGCCGCGGCATTTAATTCACGTGCGCCGCTGGAAAATGCATCGGAAAAAACCGCAGAAATCGTTGATTCTGAAATTCGCAAATGGATGGATGCCGCATATGCGGATGCAACGAAATTGTTGCGCCAAAATCGCGATACGGTATGCCGCCTGGCCGAAGAGTTACTGGCCCGTGAAACCCTGACCGGGGACGAGATAAAGGACATAATCAAAGGTTCTAAAAAGAAGTCGACAAAATCGCCCCGGGCATCTAAAAATGCAAAATCAGCAAAATAAGTTTGAAATTTTACGCATGCCCCCCGCGAACACCAATTCAATATTGGTGTCGAGCGGCGGGGATGCGGCGATTTTTGACCCGTGGGGTCGTGTGGATGACTGGGGGCGTGTATTGGATGCGCGCGGCCTGAATCTGCGTGCGATATATGCCACGCATGGTCACCCGGATCATATATCCGCGGCGCCCGGATTGGCGGAAAAATATTCTGTGCCGTGGTATATGGCGACGGCCGACAATGAGTTGATTGGATGGGGTGGCGAATTGTTGGACTATTTCGGTATCCCGCGTATCTGTACGCATTGTGTACATCCGGTGTCAATCGACACCGGCCGGCATATGCTGTTGGATGCAATTCCAATGGATGTAATTGCCGCGCCTGGGCATACGCCGGGCGGGTTATGCTTTCACTTTCCCCGTGAAAAGATTTTAATTACAGGCGACACACTGTTTCGTGACGGATATGGCCGTTATGACTTTCCCGGTGGCGACCGGCGCGTACTGTTTGATTCAATATCGCGTTTGCATAATATGAATTTACCGGATGATACGTATGTTGTGCACGGCCACGGCCCGGATTCCACAATAGATATTTTGCGCCGTGAAAACCCGTATTTTCGTTAACCGACCATCTGGGGAATAAAAAAAAGAGCGACGTTTGGTCGCTCTTTTTGTATTGGTGTTTACAACTGTATGAACAGGTTCGGCTTGTCTTTTAGTTGCTCTATGGCTTTGTCAACCAGCTTGCGATATTCCACAAACTTTGTTTTGTCTGCGGCGCCCAAATTGCTGATGGCCGGCAATTTAACAGTCATGGGGTTTACATGCTTGCCGTTCTTTATTATTTCATAGTGCAGATGCGGCCCCGTCGACATTCCGGTCGAACCTGCATATCCTATAATTTGCCCCTGGCGTACGGTTGTGCCTACGTTGACACCTTTTGCAAACCGAGACATATGCGCATACAGTGTCTCATAAGAGCCGTTATGGCGAATTTTTACAAAGTTACCATGCCCGCGGTTATAACTGCGTGCAACGACACGTCCGGCGCCGGCGGCCGGAATCGGGGTGCCGGTTGCGGCGCGAAAATCCACGCCCTTATGCGCACGGGTGTACCCCAGTACAGGGTGCTTTCTGCGGCCGGAAAAGCTGCTGGTAATTTTTGCATTGTTAATCGGCGTGCGCTTCAAAGACTTTATCGCGCCGTTGCCCTCTGCGTCGTAATATCCCGTGGTGCCGTCGGCCTTGCGGAAACGGTACATTTTTACATCCCCGCGCAGTGCCTGGAAAGATATGGCGATAACGCGGCCGTTATCGATTTTTTTACCCTCTGAAAAATTTTCTTCGTACATTACGGAAAACTTCTGCCCGGCACGGATGTCGCGCTCAAAGTCCATTTCAAACGCCAGCAAATCGTACACGTCTGCCAGTATGCCTGCCGGAATGCCGGCGCGCATTCCCGCCAGATAGAAACTGTCCCCGTCCAGAATTTCGCCCGCACGATAAACGGCGCGAACATCACGCTCTATATCAACGGTATTGCATTTCCAGACCCCGTCTTGGTCACAGGTCAGTTCAACCTGGCGCCATGGCGACGGTATAACCACAATTTTTGATACAGGCGAATCATCTTTTTCGCGCTGGAATTCGATTTTATCCTTGTCTGCACGCAGTGTCGATATCCCCGCATCAGATTTCAGTACCTCTGCAATTGCCGTTATTTCACTATGGCTTAAACCCTGGTCCGACAGCAGCTTTGACAGCGTGTCGCCAGATGTTACCACAACCACAGAACGGCATTCATTGCCAGATGTGTTGCTGATTAGTGCCGGGCGGCGGTTTGTTACAACCACATATGTCGCCAGCAGAGTCATCAATACGGCCATGCCAACAACAAGCCGCGTCAGGTTTTTAGTTGTCATAATATCTTTTGCTTTTTTCATAAGCCCGATTATAATTGTTTTATGAACATAAATCAAGCTTTCACAATTCTGCAACAGGCCGGTGGAATACGCGCCGCGCGAATTATAACTCAAAACAATAAGAAATTATCGCGTCTGCGTGTGTTTTTTATTGCGCGCCAGTTGCGCCGGGGCATGCCGGTTGCAAAAATTATACACCAGAAATGGTTTTACGGGCTGTCTTTTTATACAAATCGTCATACGCTGGACCCGCGCCCTGATACGGAAACATTGGTTTCGGCGGTAATTGCTGATGCCGCGGACGGTATGCGAATACTGGATTTGGGAACAGGGTCGGGATGCGTGCTGGTGTCGCTGGTAAAAAATATTTATGGCGCCAACGGCGTGGGCGTTGAATTGTCGCGCGCCGCGGCCCGTGTCGCGCGCCGTAACATCGCCTGTCATGTCCCCGGCCGTGCGTCCGTATTACGGCGCAGCTATCATTCCAGGCATATTCCCGGTACGCCATTTGATGTAATCGTGTCAAATCCCCCTTATATCGCCCGTGGTGATTCGCGTGTTAATTCGGGTGCAATGCACGATCCTGCATTGGCATTGTATGCGTCGGATAACGGCTATTACGAATATGGCGTGATTGCAAAAAATGCGCGTGACTGGTTGCGGCCCGATGGGTGTGTATATTTAGAAATAGGCGACGGTATGTCCGACCGGGTTTGCAAAATATTCAAAGATGCGGGATGGGGATTCGTCCGCGCTGAAAAAGATTTGGCCGGTATAGTGCGCGTGCTGGTGTTTAAGAAATGAAACGCCTGACCGATTGTGATATAGAGAAAATGGTATCTGGCGTGTTTGCGCCTGATTTTAAGTCCGTAAACCGCGAAGTTCGTGCAAATTTACGCCTGGGGCGGCTTGTCCCGCCACCGACGGCGCCTGTTGCGCGTCAGGTGCGTCTGGATTTGCACCAATATACCGAACAGCAGGCCTGGGATGCGATAATGTCGCTGGCCCGTTCCGGGGTCCGTGATGCGGTTATTATTACCGGTGCCAGCGGTATTTTGCATCGGCGTTTTCCCGCCTGGGCGTCTGAAAGCATACTGGCGCCATATATATTGTCATGGGCGCCAATAAACAACGGCAGTTTCAAGGTAAGGTTTAAAAAGCAACCTTTAATGACGCCCTGACATCATGGGCGGTGTAATCGTTGCGATAGTGCAGGGTGTAATTCGCATCAAAGGCTATTTTAGCCCCATATATCATCAGCCCGCCGCCGGCCCGCAGTTCTGTGCGCTCGGGCGAGTGTACGGGCATATCATATGTCTGGCCTGTAATCAGGCGCGTATAAACGCGATCTGTTCCGTGATTTATGATATCGTATCCTGCGCCGGCGTGCAGGCTGGGGCGGATAAATGCGCCGCCTGTTATAAAGTTGAATCCAATACGTGCCCCGGCATCTGCCGCGAGTGTGTTATGCCACCATTTTTTAAAATCTTGGGCGGCGGCGTCAACGTGCTTTTCCGATATCATTCGCGTATAGCGTACGCCGATTTCCGGTGTTAAATACAGACGCCCACGATTTATTGCCACACCGGTTTTTACCTGGCCGGAATAAAAATCTGTGTTAAATGCGGTATTGTTTGCAACACCCGCAACGGTTTTATCCATGTCCCACTGGGTCTGGCCCGCGGCCAGCGCCGTATTCATGTACCAGCCGCCATCGTTCAAATATTTTGAAAACAGTGTTATTATATTGCTGTCCGCATCCACGCGCAGTGGCATGTCGTGGCTTTTGGATTTGGCATATGTATATCCTACGCCAAATGTAAAGCCATCTGTAATATATGCATATGCGCTGGCCCCGGCGCCGCCGGTGCGCATTTCAAAGTCATCGTTTTTCCCGTGTTCAAATTTGTCAGTGGCGCCAATACCGCGTGCATTCACGATAAAGTTCTGAAAGTTGCCGCCGCGCCGTGCCACCAGCGGCCCGTCAATTATATCATATGCCGCGTCCAGATGGCGGTGTGTTTGATAAATGGTCATGGCGGTATGATTGTATGCCAGAATTGACATCACATCGTACAGCCGTGCATTTTCATTATTATTGTTTAATGCTGACATTCGTGTCGCGATTGCACCGCCGCGCATCGGGGTTCCGATGACGCTGTCCCATGCATCTGCGGCACTGATAAGATATTTTGGGGCGGTTTGATGCATTGCTATTGCATCCCCCAGCGGAGTTGTCGCCCCATGCGCGGCAACGTTGAAAACAAGCATGGCAAATATATAAATTTTTTTCATGACTCGCCCCGTTTTTTGTTTATAATACGGGCGTCAGACATTAATTTTAACAGGAACCATTTGCTATGAAGAAAGTCAAGACTGTATACGACCATATTCGCAGTAATAATATAAAGACAATCATTTTGGTTGCGCTGTTTCCGGTAGTATTTATTGCACTGGTGTTTTTGTTTTCGTGGATTGTTGTACCCGCCTCTGATGCGGCCCGTGTTGCGGTCGGTGTTGCGATACCGACCGTGATTGCATGCCTGGTATGGATGGGGATATCCTGGGCATTTGGGGATTCAATGATATTAAGCGTGGCCGGTGCACATGAAATAAAGGACACGGATCCCGCCAATCGTCAAATTTTCCGCAGTGTTGAAAATGTGGCACTGGCGGCGGGATTGCCCACGCCCCGTGTTTATATAATAGACGATGATTCAATGAATGCATTTGCCACCGGCCGCGGTCCAAAAGATGCGTCTGTGGCGCTGACGCGCGGAATAATCAAACGCCTTGATCGATTGGAACTAGAGGGGGTAATCGCGCATGAAATGGCACATATCGGCAATCGTGACATACGATTGGATATGCTGTTGATAACAGGCGTTGGCGTTACGGTTTTTGCCGCAGATATTTTAATTCGTCTAATCGCCAGTGGCGGTGCCCGCAACAGTGATGATAACAAATCTGCGGGTGCGGTTTTGGTAATGGTTTGGCTGGCGCTTATGGTGTTTAATTTTGTGATAACGCCGCTGTTGCGTATGGCGATATCGCGCAGTCGTGAATATGCGGCCGATGCCACCGGGGCGCAAATTACGCGCAATCCGGCGGCATTGGCGTCTGCATTGCGTAAAATTACGACAGATTCGCGTGTTGAATGCCTGGACAAGGTAAAGGCGATGTCTGCCATGTGTATCGCAAATCCGCGCGCCCCGCGAGAGCTTGTTGGCGACATGTTGGCAACACATCCGCCGGTGGCTAAACGTATAGCGCGTCTAGAGTCAATGTAGTTATTAAAGGAAAATTAAAATGGCAAAATTGCATTTTCACTATGGAACAATGGGCAGCTCAAAATCCGCCCAGTTGATAATAAACGCGTACAACCTGAATGCCCAGGGTAAAAAAACAGAAATAATAAAACCGCAAATTGATAACCGTTTCAGCGCTGACAAAGTCAATTCGCGAATAGGCATATCTGCCGATGCAATCGTATTAAAGGATTTGCAGTCCTATGTGCCCGGTCCAAATACGCAGATGGTGCTGGTTGATGAAATCCAGTTCTTTTCGCCATCCGATGTTGATATTCTGGTTCGAATTGCCGACACAACACCTGTGATAGTTATGTGTTACGGTCTTATGGTTGACAGCAATGAAAAGATATTTCCGGCATCGTGCCGCCTGATAGAGGTTGGTGCAAAACTGCATCGTATGGAATCTATGTGCCAGATGCCCGGCTGTATGCACTTGTCGACACATCATCTGCGGTTTGATTCGGCGGGCAATGTTGTGCGTGCCGGGGCTCAAATTTCTGTTGGCGATACTAATTTTAAGTCGGTCTGCCGCCAGCATTTTAATTTGATGTATAACGGTTCGCATCAAAAGATAAAGTAGTATATCTTTTTGCTTGCAATTTAAATAAATAGGTATAAAATATTACAACGTTGCGCCCATGGCTCAATTGGATAGAGCATCTGACTACGGATCAGAAGGTTGGGGGTTCGAATCCTCCTGGGCGCGCCATAAATTTCCCCGTTTTCGGGGATTTTTTATATCAAAACAAGGCAGTCAGATGGCGTCCAGTAAAGAATTTATAGAGTTTGTAGCAGACCAAGTGGCCAATGCGGGTGATGATATTCGTTATCGTAAAATGTTTGGCGAATATATGCTTTATTGTGCGGGGCGTCCTGTTTTTCTGGTGTGTGATGATACGGTGTATGTAAAACAGATTCCAGAGACAATGGCAATTTTTGCATCCCATGGCATCTTGCCGGATGCGGGCGTTCCTTATAATGGTGCGCGCCCGCATTGGGTTTTGGATATTGAAAACACGGATTTAAGTGTGGATATGGCACGCGAATTGGCGCGAGTGCTGCCCCTGCCAAAGCCAAAGAAAAAGCCTGCCGCAAAACAAATATAATATATTATATCATTATTCCGCCACTTTTATACAGGCATTTGTCACTAAACGTAAATGTTCCGGTTTCGTCTGTTGCAACGCAATCCGTATCAACATAGCAACCAGTGTATTCTTCAATTAATACACTAGTGGAGGAACCGGTATCACTTGCCAATGATTTATCGCTTTTTGCATTGCACTGTCCGTTGTCGGATACTATTTTTAATAACTTTTTCGGATCTGCGCAATCTTTACATACACCAGGTGTTGTTGTTGCCTGTTGTCCCGAAGGGCAGTTTGCATCCACGCATGCGCATACAGAATCACTGGTATCAAATCCCACCCACGGGCCCTTTGTACAGTTCGGGGTGTCTATGATGATGGGTTTGCTTGTATTAGAGCCGTACGAACATACGCATTTTTTTAATGCACTGTTATAAATATAGTTTTTCGGACATTGTTGTACTCCGCCATCACCCATGCCGCAATAGTCTTTGTCATATTCGCATTTTAGACAGCTCGAACCACTCCAGGATATGCATTTATAGCAATCGGCACATGTTGTATCTAGGGCGTATGCCGATGAAAATCCACCCAGTGCCGAAAAAAATCCGACGATTTT
>ERZ777306.2382-NODE-2382-length-24260-cov-10.131543_pt1 | contig 24260 bp, 21 predicted proteins | sample MGYA00374966_ERZ777306 | MGnify/ENA primary metagenome ERZ777306 (study PRJEB29329, sample SAMN06343882) | mouse gut metagenome | isolation source: Mouse cecum | place: Austria: Vienna | collected 2014-11-15 ...
GGTCTCTTTCTCAGGATACTTATCCTCGACGGAAATGGCATATAGACGTTCGATATAGGCATCGGTCAGATGGTCCGTATTGCCTTGTCGCGTACCGGCACCATCAATACAAGGACATTTTTCCCGTTACCTTGGCATATTGTCTCGACTGTCGTGGGACGAAAATCTTCTTCCGGTTTACTCTCTTTCAGAAAACGGAAGATAGCCGATCCTCCAAACAATACGCCGCCAGCAGTCAGTAAACTATTTCTTAAAAATGTTCTTCTTTCCATATCTGACGATTCTTGTTTCAAGTAATTATTCTTCTGATTTTCATATTGCAAAATTAGGTTGAAACCATGAACTGAACAGTAGATGAATTACAGAGAAGATAACCCCAATTACAGATTATATAAAAAAGAGGCAGTGTCAAGTGTGAAGTGACATTGCCTCTTTATCCGAATTTTGCTTGCTATTGAAATTTTCCCTATTCCTTATTCTTCATGGGTTTGAACCACTTATTTGATGAATAGTGCCGTTCATGTATTTGTTACAGGCTTTCATGCAGAACGGAAAGCACATCTTCCCGCACAAGTGTTTTGAAACCTTCGTTCATAATAAATGTGGCATCGGCGATACCTTCCAGCATATCCTCGGTAACACCAAGCGATGTGATTTCTGTTGCTACTCCAATTGTATTCATCCACTCAAGCAAAAACTCCAATCCTTCATTTGCAAGCTATTCTTCCGTTTTTCCCACTTCTGGTATACAACTCGAAAGTAAAAATCTTCCGCTTGGTCAAACTCTACGCCTGAATATTTAACAAATGCACCGGGATTTCGGATTGGGCCGGGATTCTCCATTTGCTAAAGTTTTCCACTTGTAGCACACTACGTTGATTGCTACACTCATAAAATTTTCGGTTGACTTCTTAGTTGACTTCAATCGCATAGTTTCATGCAAAACCAGCACCGCCTAAAAACAAAAATCAGATAGGAATCTTTCGATAACTATCTGATTTCCAAAAGAGCGGCAAACGGGGCTCGAACCCGCGACCCTCAGCTTGGGAAGCTGATGCTCTACCAACTGAGCTACTGCCGCATAAACATTTCCAAGGTCATGCCTTAAAAACGGTGGCAAAGTTAATAAATTACTTCCTAAAAAACAATAGTTCGTTAAAAATTCGCCAAGCCTAAGCGGCTCTGGCAGTAAATGAGATGAGTTCTTTGAAAAGTTTGTCAATAACTTGCGGGGCTAGGTTAATTCCAAACACGCCAATAAATCGTTCAAGCATATAAGCATTGTGCATGAATGACTTGCAAGAGGATATGAAATAGGTAATTCCGAGCCTCTTACATGCCGCTTTGGCCAAGTTGACAGCTGCGAGCGACGCATTGAAATGAAAATCCAACTTTCTGAGGTCTGTTGACTGACAGTTGGTGATTCCGGCATGCTGCTTGCCATCTCTAAAACAAGATTTCAGTTGGAACCTGGTTCTTTAATAATCCAGGATTTCGCATCCATCCATCGAATCGTCTGTTGAGAAATAAAATTAGTATTGTATAAGGAGTGTTTCGTAAGCCATAATCAGAAGAGTTGAAGGACTTATAATTTACTAAAGAACAATGAATTATGTAATACTTTTCACCTTTATTGTCAGCAGATTAGCATCTTTTTTAGCACATTTATTCATGCTTAACCATTCGTTCTTGACAACATTTCAATGACCTCTTTCGTGTTCTCGAACCAGCTAAAAATCGGTCTTCGTCCATGCCTATATCAAAGTTATAAATTATCGAATTATTAACCAACGTACAAATTTACGACTTTTAAATTTTCGGTAAAAATTTACCGAAGTATTGTAAAAAAACAAATGTTTCGTCAAATATTTCTTATTTTTGCTCGGGAAAACAAAGATATTCTTTCAAAATACAGACCAAATACCAATGAAACGAATCATACTCATCACCGGAGGAGCACGTTCCGGCAAAAGCACTTATGCGGAAAAGCTGGCACTCGAGCTCTCTCCCACGCCCGTTTATCTTGCCACGGCACGCATCTGGGACGAAGAATTCCGCCAGAGGGTAATCCGGCACCAAGAATGCCGGGGACCGGAATGGACAAACATCGAAGAGGAAAAAGAACTCAGCCGCCACCGGCTGGAGGGACGGGTTGTCCTGATAGACTGCATCACCCTATGGTGTACCAACTTTTTCTTCGACCTGAATTCAGATACCGACCGGGCACTTGCCGCAGTAAAGGCGGAGTTCGACCGCTTCACGGCACAAGACGCAACCTTCATCTTCGTGACCAATGAAATAGGCATGGGAGGAACTTCCGAGAACGAACTGCAACGAAAGTTCACGGACATGCAAGGCTGGATGAACCAATATGTAGCCGCCCATGCCGACGAAGTGACACTGATGGTAGCCGGCATCCCACTTACCGTAAAAAATACTCATCCATAAAACTACAAACAATCAAAAATCAACAGACTGATGAAAACTTTTCATATCACACGTCCGGACAAGGCAATCCGTCCTGCATTGATTGACAAAATCAACAACCTGACCAAACCCAAAGGTTCGTTGGGCACTCTAGAAGAACTGGCACTCCAAATCGGACTCATGCAACAGACATTATCCCCCGCCTTGAAACATCCGCAAAACATTATCTTCGCCGCCGACCACGGCATTGTAGAAGAAGGTGTCAGCCTCTCTCCAAAGGAAATCACCTGGCAGCAAATCAGTAACTTCCTCCATGGAGGGGCAGGTGTCAATTTCCTCTGCCGGCAGCACGGCTTTACCCTGAAGATAGTAGATGCAGGAGTAGACTACGACCTCCCCTACGAGAAAGGCATCATCAATATGAAAGTGCGCAAAAGCACCAGAAATTATCTGCACGAGGCCGCCATGACGGAAGAGGAAATGGAGATGTGCCTAGAGCGGGGCGCCGAGGTGGTGAGACAATGCCATGAAGAAGGCAGCAATGTCCTCAGCTTCGGTGAAATGGGTATCGGAAACACTTCTTCATCCTCCCTATGGATGGCCTGCTTCACCGGCATTCCTCTGGAACAATGTGTAGGCGCGGGCAGCGGACTCGACAGCACGGGCATCCACCACAAGTACGAAGTGTTGAAGCACTCCTTGGAGAACTACAAAGGTGACGGCTCTACCCGGGACATCATCCGCTACTTTGGCGGACTGGAGATGGTGATGGCCATAGGCGCCATGCTGCAAGCTGCTGAGCTGAGGATGATTATCCTTGTTGACGGATTCATCATGACCAACTGCTTGCTTGCCGCCGCCAGGCTCTATCCGGAAGTGACGGATTATGCCATCTTCGGGCACTGCGGAGACGAGCATGGCCACCGGCTAGTGCTCGACGCTCTGCATGCCCGCCCACTGCTGAACCTGGGACTGCGTTTGGGAGAAGGAACAGGAGCCATCTGTGCATATCCCATTATCGACTCGGCCGTGCGGATGCTCAACGAAATGGATAACTTTGCACATGCCTCCATCACCAAATACTTCTAACATGAACAATGTATTAGCTGCATTCATAATGCTCACCCGACTGCCCTTCTGGAAAATCAAGGAAGTACCGGCAGAGTGTTTCAAGCATGTGGTTCCCTATTGGCCGCTCGTAGGCTGGCTGACGGGAGGCGTGATGGCGGCAGTACTGTGGCTTGCCGGACAGATTATGCCGATGTCATTGGCATGGATTCTTGCCCTCATCGCACGCCTGCTTGTCACCGGTTGCCTGCACGAAGACGGACTGGCGGACTTCCTCGACGGTTTCGGCGGCGGCACCACCCGCGAACGGACTCTTGCCATCATGAAGGATTCACACATCGGAAGCTACGGTGTCATCGGATTGACATGCTATTTCCTGCTGTTGCTCCAACTTCATCACCTGCCATTGGAACTTCTCTGCATCCTCGTGCTCTGCGGTGACTGCTGGTCCAAGTTCTGTGCCTCCCAGATAGTCAACTACCTACCCTATGCCCGGAAAGAGGAAGAGAGCAAAAACAAGGCCGTCTACAACCGCATGAACCGGCACGAGTTGCTGGCCGGATTTATCTGCGGTCTGCTTCCCTTCGTACTGCTGCTGCCTATAAAACTGTGGATTGCCACCCTCTTTCCCCTGCTCACCTTCTTCCTGCTGTACCGGCTGATGAAACGGCGCCTGCAAGGATATACGGGTGACTGCTGCGGGGCCACTTTCCTGCTCTGCGAGCTATCCTTCTACTTGGGAAGCCTTATTCTGATTATAAATTAACAACTGAAAATCAAAGATGGAAGTAATACTCATCCGACACACTTCGGTAGATGTTCCTCCGGGCGTATGCTATGGGCAGACCGATGTTCCCCTGAAGCCCACGTTTGAAGCGGAAGCCGCCGTGACGGCAGAAAACCTGAAAACATACCTCCCGTTCGACCACGTCTACACCAGCCCCCTTACCCGTTGCGTACGTCTCGCCGCCTATTGCGGCTATCCCGATGCGGAACGGGAAGAACGAATTATGGAAATCAATTTTGGCGACTGGGAGATGAAGCCGTTCGAGCAGAATGAAGACCCGCGCCTGCAGGAATGGTATGCCGACTACATGAACGTGGCAGCTACCGGCGGAGAATCTTTTACCATGCAATACCGGCGTGTCGGCCAGTTTCTGGACGAGTTGAGAAAGAAGCCCTATGCACGCGTTGCCATCTTCGCACACGGAGGCGTATTAATCTGCGCGCAACTCTATGCCGGCATCCTCAAAGCCGAAGAAGCCTTCAACGCATTAACGCCCTACGGTGGCATCGTCCGCATCCATCTCGACAAGGAATAATGAACGAAATAGTAGGGCCTTCCTCCGCTTCGGTTTGTACCTTGTAGATACCTCCAAAATAATGAATAAAATGGGCATTGATTTCATGGCGAATCAAGTTCGTTTTATTCTCAGATAGAAAAGCAGCATCAGCAGCAGGCAGACGCCCAGGAGTATAAATCCTATGCGGCAATTCATGTCCTGAATCTTCTGCTTCTTCAATAGCAGCTCGTCAATGTGATAAATCTCCTTCACCTGCTTCAACTAGCTGGCCGAGAAGGCATTGTTCAGCGAATCCTGCTCGCGCATCAGGTAGCACCGGGTCTCGATGGCCCCATGTCAATGTCCCCTTGTCATATTGCGTATCGCCTTGTAGTTTATCAAAGTGGCAAAGGTGAAGACGTAATTGTTCAGTACCGTAGGGGTCACCTCGTCTATCAATGCGATGCTTTTGTCATACTCATCAGTCTTGGCACATTGTAGGCGGTCAAGGCTGCCTCATGCTCTCCGGTGGCCACCAGATAACGGGCATCTATAACCAGAAGGTATTGCTGTATCTCCGGAATCAGCTGCGTTTCAAGCTGGTCTATCTGTGCCAGACTATGGCTGGCAGCTTTTAAGGTCGCTCTGGGCAATGGCCATACGGATTTCTCCACGGAAAAGGTTTTCTTTAGTCCAAGAATCCGCTTTATCTGTTGCCGATGCAATTATTGTGCTCCCAAACCAAATAAAGAAAAGGAATATACAGTTGCTTCATCCTCATTTATAATACTTTACCTGCTTTAAAAGTTACATTTTTAATGCAATGCGGTCTTGTAAAGATATTATATCTTTTTGGAACGGACAAAGAATCAGTTAAAATAACAACATTTTAAAAACAAAAGGAAGCCAAGGTCGATGTCACGATTACGGCAACCACCATCCACCACTCCACACGCCGGTTGATGTGGACAGCCACACGCATATCTTCCGTCTTCAGAGGCCGTTCATTAGAACCGATATAAGGTTTCCATACCTCCTCGCCGAAATAGTTGTGCGGACCTCCGAAACGGCAGTCCAGAATACCGGCAAGAGCGGCTTCCGGATAACCGGAATTGGGACTGGCATGCTGGCTGCCATATCTGCCCACAAAAGCAAACAAGGAAAGACGACCGGAAACCAGCACCATCAGAAAGGCTGTCAGACGGGCGGGAATGTAATTGGCAGCGTCGTCCAGGCGGGCGGCGAAACAGCCGAACCGACAATAGCGCTCGTTCTTGTAGCCGACCATGGAATCCAGCGTGTTCACCATCTTATAGGCAAGCATGCCCGGAACTCCCAACAGCAGATACCAGAACAAGGGAGCAACCACCCCATCACTCAGATTCTCCGCCAATGTCTCCAATGCAGCAGTGCGTACCTCCTGCGCCGAGAGCGCAGATGTATCACGGCCCACGATGCGCGCCACCTGTTTTCGGCCTTCCTCCAAAGAACGGTCTACCGCCTTGAATACCATGCGCACTTCACGAACCAGTGTAGTACCTGCCAGGCAATAGAACATCAGCAGTATCTGCACCGTCAGCAGCATGCCCGGAGAAAAGAGTGCCGCCAAACGGAGCAGCAGAAGCGTGACGAAATACACACCAGCCACGAGGAGCACCGTCATAAGCGCTCCTTTCAGAAAACGCGAATCGCCCCGGTTCAACCGGTGCTCACAGAAAGAGATGGCCTTGCCGAAAGCCACAACCGGATGGGGTAGCCATGACGGGTCGCCCAGCCAGTAATCGAGCAGCCAGGCTGTGAGAAGCGGCAGGTTCAAGTTGAAGGCGACACCCAAAAGTATAAGCACATCTTCTTCCATCGGTTATTCCTCCTCAAGCCATTGTCCTACTGCTTTTACAAGCCTGTCATTCTCCTCCCGGCTCTGGGCGGCTATGCGGAAAAAGTGCTCATTCAGCCCGTCGAAGTTGGAGGCGTCCCGAATCAGGATGCCATGCTCCCCGGCCAGATAGTCTTTCAAGGCGGAAGCCTTGCCCATACGGAGGCACACCAGCATGAAATGGGTTTCGGTAGTCCACACTTCCAGTCCTCCCAATGCCTCGAGCGCACTGCGCAGGCGGGCAGCCTCTTGCAAATAAGACGCCACATCCAGCGGATTGGGAACATCGTGTTCCAGCAGATGGAGCCCTGCCTCAATGGCAAGCTGGTTGACCGACCAGGGCATACGGTTGGTACGCAGGCGATGCAGCAGGTGGGGAGCGCCGGTGACATATCCCAGTCGCAGACCGGGAACGGCATAACGCTTGGTCATGGAGTGCAGCAGCAAGACGTTGGGAAACTCCACCGCCTCGGCAGCAGAGAAAAGTGGACGCAAGGTGAAAAACTCGTAGGACTGGTCAATGACGAAACATACCTGCGGATTATGACCGATAAGTGTTGCCAGATATTCCTTCTCCACGACCGTTCCGGTAGGGTTATTGGGATTGCACAGCCACAGCATACGCACCTCTTCCGGCAAGCGATACCCCTCGCTCTCCATGGGAAGTCGGTAGAGGGAAGTGACCCGATGGCCGTGCATGCGGCAGGCATCGGCATATTCACTGAAAGTGGGTTGCACAATGACGGTGTTTGTCCCGCGGAAAGTCTGTGCTGTGAGATAGATGGCTTCGGTAGCTCCGTTCGTCACGCACACTGCCTCGGCAGGAAGGTGGTGGTGGCGGGCAAGGCAGGCCTCAAGCGTGTAAGGCTCCGGTTCGGGATAGTTGCCGATGCTGTCAATCCGGGCACACAGATGCGCCTTCAAGGCAGAGAGATTCACCCTGCTGTAAACGTTCGAGCTGAAATTGGCCGTAATCGGACGGCTGTATTTATAGGAATCGTCTCCGTGTCCTTCAATCATGGTTCTTTGTCAATATTTGGTAGATAAGCGGCAGGTTGACGTGGCGGCGCACGTGCTCGGCAAGCCTATCGTATTGTTCTTCTTTGAATGTATGATAATCGAAAGCGCCGGCATTCCCGGACAATTTGTCTGCAAAAGGCACAAGCAGGAAATCTATGAATTCCGGATTGTCGAGAATGCCATGAATATAGGTCCCCATGCAGGTGGAGTCCACGTAGTAACCATCGGTAGAGCCGTTCTCCAGAAGATTCAGGGGAGAATCGGGAGCACCTTCCACGGGGGTGGTCACTCCCATATGGATTTCATAGCCCTGCATTAATGGAGAATGGAGAGTGGAAGATGGAGAATGGGGATTGCACAGACCGAACTTCACCTGACGGGTCACCTTCTCTCCCGACATGCGGGTACTGATGGGCAACAGCCCCAGCCCGGGCAGGCGTTCGATGTCTCCCTCCACATGCTCAGGGTCGAGCACCTCCTGCCCCATCATCTGATAGCCGCCGCAGATGCCCATCACGGTGGCACCTTCACGGTGGGCACGGATGATGGCAGCTGCCACACCGTTACGGCGCAATTCGTAAAGGTCATCAAGCGTGCTCTTGGAGCCGGGCAGCAGGATGACGTCGGCCTTTGCCAGCTCATCCACATTGTTAGTATAGAAGAGATGTACGCGCGGGTCACGTTCCAGGACATTAAAATCGGTGAAGTTACTGAGGTGGCGCAGCAGAATGACGGCGATGTTCACCTTTCCCTTCTCGGCACGGACAGACTTTGCGGCAAGCGCCACGGAGTCTTCTTCTTCAATGTAGATATCACGGTAGTAAGGCACCACCCCGACAACGGGAATGCCGCAAAGCTCCTCCAGCATCGTAATGCCCGACTCGAAGAGACGTATATCCCCCCGGAACTTGTTGATAAGAATTCCTTTAATTCGCTCCCGCTCATGGGGACGAAGCAACATCAGCGAACCGTAGACGCTGGCAAACACACCGCCACGGTCAATGTCGCCCACAAGAATTACATCGGCTCCGGCATGCAGGGCCATCGGCAGATTGACAAGGTCGGTATCCCGCAGATTGATTTCGGAGATGCTTCCCGCGCCTTCCAGCACAACGGGATTATAGCGGGCGGCAAGGCGGTCGTAGGCAGCACAAACCTCCCGGCGCAGTTCGTCGCGTCCTTCCTTGCGGAAATAATCATAAGCATTGCGGTTGCCGATAGGACGCCCGTTAAGAACAACCTGCGAGGTATGGTCCGACTGTGGTTTCAGCAGCAGCGGATTCATGTCCGTGTGGCAAGGCACTCCGGCGGCTTCTGCTTGCACAGCCTGGGCACGGCCTATCTCCAGCCCTTCGGGAGTGGCAAATGAATTGAGCGCCATATTCTGTGCCTTGAACGGTGCGGGCTGATAGCCGTCCTGCTTGAAGATGCGGCAGAAGGCGGCAGCAATGATGCTCTTTCCCACATCACTACCCGTCCCGGCAAACATAATCGGATGAAGTTTCTCCATAAATTCCATTTTAGCGAATGCAAAGATAGTGCAAATCCGAATATCTCTCCCATTCATAAGCCATATCTTCGGAAACTATTCGTTATATTTGTAACGTTCTATTCAAAAAGATGACTACTGAACAATTCCCACCTCCTCTTGTTTAGAGAAACAAGAACCCCTAAACCGAACGAACTTATGAATAATCTATTATGCCGGAGATTCTTTCTGGCTGCTGCCTGCGTACTGCTTGCCATCGGTGGAGTGGCCGCACAAACCTCCCTTCCCCTTAGCTTCGGTGATGCCCTAAGGCAGATGCAAAACGGCAACCGCAGCCTGAAAATAGCCGACAAGGGAATTGAAGCCGCCCGTGCGGAACGTGACAAACTGAATGCCCTCTGGTACCCCTCCCTGCAAGGTGCCGGTACGTTCGTGCATCTTTCCGAAAAGATAGAGGTAAAACAGCCCCTTTCCCAGTTCACCGACCCGGCAAAGGACTTTGTGCACAACATCGTGCCGGACGACCAATTAATTCATCAGCAGCATACTCGACCAGATAGGCTCCCATACCCTTGCCTTTCCACTGGCTCCACGCAACCTGACTTCCGTCGGCCTGACCGCCGAATGGGTCGTATTCTCCGGCGGCAAGCGCATCCGGGCCTCGAAGATAGGCAACACCATGATAGACATTGCCCGCGAAAACCGGGGACAGACCGATGCCACGCAACGCACCCTGCTGGCAGAAAGCTACTTCGGGCTGAAACTTGCGCAAGAGGTAGTACGCGTGCGGCAGGAGACTTACAACAGCCTACAACGCCATTACCAGAATGCCCTTAAACTGGAAGCTGCCGGCATGATAGACAAGGCAGGCCGGCTCTTTGCCCAAGTGAATATGGATGAAGCTGCCCGTTCACTGGAGGCTGCCCGGAAGGAGGCCTCCGTCGTGCAAAGTGCCCTGCGCACCCTGCTCAACCTGCAAGACACATGCAGCATCCATCCTACTTCGAAGCTTTTCATCAACGACCAACTGCCCGCCAAAGAGGAGTTCCTGCAAGCCATGCGGGTGGAGAACTACACCGTGAATCAACTGCAACTGCAGTCACAGATTGCCCGCCAGCAGCTCCGCATCGACCAGAGCGGCTACCTGCCGGACATCGCCGTATTCGGCAAGCAGACCCTCTATGCCCACGGCATACAAAGCAATCTTGTCCCCCGCACCATCGTAGGTGTGGGCTTCACCTGGAACCTGTTCGACGGACTGGCGCGTGAGAAGCGCATCCGCCAGTCGAAGATAACCCAGCAGACCCTTGCCCTGGGACAAGAAAAAGCCAAAGAAGACCTGAGCGTAGGCATCGACAAGCTCTACACCCAACTGCAAAAGGCACAAGACAACGTACGCGCCTTGAATACCACCATCGAGCTGAGCGAAGAGCTGGTGCGAATCCGCAAGAAATCCTTTGCCGAAGGCATGGCAACCAGTACCGAGGTCGTAGATGCGGAAACGATGCTGGCAACCGTCCGCGTGGCGCGTCTGGCAGCCTACTACGAATATGATGTGGCACTGATGAACCTGCTGGCTATCTGCGGAACGCCGGAACGGTTCGAGAAATATTTCGAGACAACTTATTAAAACCTACCCTTTATGAAAATCAATAATAAAAGCATCAGCATTGCATTCGTCATTATCCTGGCTGCAACGGTCATCATTTCACTTGCCGGCATGTTACTCATGAGCCGGCAGCCCCTGGTCCTGCAAGGACAAGTGGAAGCAACGGAAATACGTATCAGCGGAAAGCTACCCGGACGTGTGGACTCCTTCCTCGTACAAGAGGGCGACTGGGTGAAGGCAGGCGATACGCTTGTCGTCATCAACAGCCCCACCATCGAAGCCAAATACCGCCAGGTGAATGCCCAGGAGCAGGTGGCCCAGGAGCAGAACAAGAAGATAGACGCCGGTACCCGCCGCCAGATTGTGGCCACCGCCCGGCAACTCTGGAACAAGACGCAGAGCGACCTTGCCCTCGCCAAGACCACTTACCAACGCATTGTAACGCTTTATAAGGACAGTGTCGTCACCTCCCAGCGGCGTGACGAGGTGGAAGCCATGTACAAAGCCGCCCAAGCCGCCGAACGTGCCGCCTACGAGCAATACCAGATGGCCGTGGACGGAGCGCAGAGCGAGGACCGCGCCTCGGCTCGCAGCCTGGTGGAAGCGGCGCGAAGCACCGTCGATGAAGTCTCCTCCCTCCTCGTCGACTCCCGTCTCACCGCTCCCGAAGACGGCCAGATAGCCACCATCTTCCCCAAACGCGGAGAACTGGTGGCTCCCGGAACTCCCATCATGAGCCTCGTCGTGATGGACGATGCACACGTGGTACTGAACATACGCGAGGACCTGATGCCGCAATTCAAGATAGGAGGCACTTTCCGTGCCGATGTCCCCGCCATCGACGGCAAGGACATTGAATTCCGCATCTACTACATCAGTCCGCTGGGCAGCTTCGCCACCTGGAAATCCACCAAACAGACGGGCAGCTATGACATGCAGACGTTCGAAATACACGCACGTCCCACACAGCAGGTAGAGGGATTGAGACCGGGGATGTCCGTACTCTTAAAAATGAAGAATAAAAAATGAAAGATAAAGAATTTGGCTACGCAATGAAAGCGCTCCGCATGGTTATCCGTCGCGAATGGCACCGCATGACCTCCCGCCGTCTATACCTCGGCGTCTGCGTCGTGCTACCCTTGCTCTGTTTGTTCTTCATGGCCACCATCTTTGGAAACGGACAGATGGAGAACATTCCCGTGGGTATCGTCGACCTGGACAACACTGCCACTTCGCGCAATATCTCCCAGCGCATCTCTGCCGCCCCCACCTTCCGTGTGACGGAGCACTTCACCGACGAAGCCAACGCACGCCGGGCATTGCAACGGAAGGACATATACGGCTACCTCGTCATCCCGCCCCGCTTCGAACAGAAGGCGGTGACGGGAACTGGCGCAACGCTCACCTATTATTACCACTATGCCCTTCTTTCGGTAGGCAGCGAGCTGATGGCGGCGTTCGAGAATACGCTTGCCCCCGTGGCGCTCTCGCCCATCGTGATGCAGGCCGAAGCTCTGGGAGTTAGCGGAGAACAGATACAAATCTTCCTGCTCCCCGTAGAAGCCAGTACCCATCCCCTCTACAACCCGGACATGGACTACTCCATCTACCTGAGCCAGCCTTTCTTTTTCGTACTGTTCCAGATACTCATCCTGCTCACCACCGTCTACTCCATAGGCAGCGAACTGAAATTCGGCAGCGCCGGCGAATGGCTGGAGATGGCACGAGGCAATATCCTCACTGCCGTAGCAGGGAAACTGCTGCCCTATACCCTCATCTTCTCGTCCATCGGTATCCTGGCAAACTATGTACTGTTCGGCCCGCTACATATCCCCTTCGCTGGCAGTCTGTGGCTGATGAATGCAGTGACCGTGCTCTTCATCATCGCTACCCAGGCATTGGCGGTCTTTATCTATTCTGTCTTTCCCAAGATTGCCTATATCATCAGTGTAGTATCCATGGTGGGGTCGTTGGGGGCTACGCTGTCCGGAGTCACGTTTCCCGTTACAGCCATGTATGCGCCCGTGCATGCGGCCTCCTACCTCTTCCCCGTGCGGCACTTCACGGAGGCAGCACAAGCCATGATTTACTTCGATGCAGGGTTTGCCTACTTCTGGCAGTCGGTAGCTACACTCTTCATCTTCCTATTGGCAGCACTGCTGATACTGCCATTGCTGAAATGGTGGATAAAAAAAGAGATAAGGGAAGAAGCAATCTCTGCCTCCCCATCACCTTGCCCACCTACCGCATTGTCAACAGCTTCCGTCATCCGCCACGAGTGGCATGCCATCGCCACCAATCCCGCCATCCTGCTCGTGCTGGCAGGCGGTATCTTCCTCTACGGACTGCTCTACAACTACATGTACGCCCCCAACCTGGTGCGCAAGGCTCCCGTCGCAGTGGTAGACCTCTCCCACTCCGCCCTCAGCCGCGAATACATCCGACTGCTCGACGCCACTCCCCAGACCGCCGTCTACGGCCAGACACCCAACATCCTCGAAGCCCGCCAATGGATGAAGCAGGGCGACGTAGCAGGCATCCTTTACCTGCCTGCCGACTTCGAGACACGTGTAGCACGGGGCGAGACTTCGGTCTTCGTACTCTATGCCGCCACGGACGCTTTCCTCAACTTCAAAGGACTGCAAGAATCCAGTGCGCGCGTCATGCTTGCCGTGAACGATGCCCACCGCATGGAGGGCACCGTATTCCTACCTCCGCAAGGACTGCTGGCAGTGGCTTCGTCCGCTCCCGTCAGCGTGTCCGGCACGGCGCTCTACAACTATACAGAGGGCTACGGTTCCTATCTGATTCCCGCCGTCCTAATTGTCATCATCTTCCAGACGATGCTGATGGTGATTGCCATGCTGACGGGCGAGGAAGCGGAAGCCCGAAGAAAAGGAATACGGCTGATGCGTGCCGACTCATTGAAGGATACATTACGGATTGTCGGAGGCAGGACCTTCGTATACTTCATGCTCTACGTGGTGTTTTCCCTATTCCTGCTGGGACTGTTGCCGCACCTGTTCAGCATCCCACACATCGGCAGCGGAGGAGACATCGTCACAATGATGATACCCTTCCTGTTGGGCACGAGTTTCCTTGCCCTGGCCGTCTCCCGCTGGTTTACAGACTCCGAAGCGCTGTTGCTGATGATAGCCTTCTTCTCTGTGGGCTATATCTTCCTTTCGGGCGTGTCCTATCCGCTGGAGCTGATGCCGTGGTATTGGCAGACAGCCCACTATCTGTTTCCGGCAGGTCCTGCCGTACTTGCTTTTGTAAAACTGAATTCAATGGGTGGAACGCTGGCCGACGTATGGCCGCAGATGTTGACGATGTGGATACAAGTATTGGTCTATGGAACTTTGGCGCTCTGCACTACACGCCACCTCTACGGAAAAGGAAAAGTGAAGGCATAAAAAAAGGCTATCTATCCCAGACAGCCAATCTTTTGTTAACCTTAAATCTAATACTATGAAAAACACATTGCAAATATACGGACTCCTCCGAATTCTCCAAAATTTCAGCTCATAACGATCTTATTTATAACATGGTTTAATAGGAATATGCCGTTGTTAACAGATAGAGGCTGGTCAAATAAGAAATTTTCACTATCTTCATCCCCAAAATCGAACATCATAACTAAAGAATATTTTGCCATGATTCATACCATACTCGATACAGACCTTTACAAATTCACCACCTCGTATGCCTACATCAAATTGTTTCCCTATGCCATGGGCACTTTCAGCTTCAAGGACAGAGACGACACCGCCTATACGGACACGTTTCTGAAGGAACTGCAAGAGGCGGTGGACAGCCTGGCACAGACCGTACTTACTGCCGAAGAGCTGGAATACATGACCCGCCACTGCCGTTTCCTGCCGAGGGTCTATTGGGAGTGGCTCTCCTCCTTCCGCTTCCAGCCGGAGAAGGTAAGCATCCATCTGGACGAGGACCGGCACCTGAACATTGAAATCACGGACTATCTGTACAAGGCCACCCTTTACGAAGTCCCCCTGCTTTCCATCGTATCCGAAATAAAGAACCGTTCTTTGGGAAACGTGGCCGACATGGACGGCATACTCTGCAAACTGTCCGAAAAGGTGGCACTCTCCAACCGACACCAGCTGTATTTTTCAGAGTTCGGCACCCGGAGACGCTTCTCGTTCGAGGTACAGGACAAAGTCATAGACCGTCTGAAGGAAGCCGCCGAATACTGTACCGGGACTTCCAACTGCCACTTCGCCATGAAATACGGCATGAAGCCTATGGGGACGCATCCGCATGAATGGTTCATGTTCCACGGCGCACAGTTCGGCTACAAACACGCCAACTACATGGCCTTGGAAAACTGGGTGAACGTGTACGACGGTGACTTGGGCATCGCACTGTCCGATACCTATACCTCCGGCATTTTCTTAAGTAACCTGAGCCGCAAGCAGGCCAAACTATTCGACGGTGTACGCTGCGACTCCGGCGATGAATTCGATTTCACCGACAAGCTCGTTGCCCGCTACCGCGAACTGGGCATCGACCCTACCACTAAAACCATCGTCTTCAGCAATGCGCTCGACTTTGGCAAGGCACTCGACATCCAGGAGCATTGCAGGAGCAAAATCCGCTGCTCCTTCGGCATCGGCACCAATCTGACGAATGATACCGGATTCAAGCCCTCCAACATTGTAATGAAACTGACGCAATGCAAGATGAACGTCAACCAGGAATGGCGCGAATGCGTGAAGCTGTCCGACGATGCAGGAAAGCATATCGGCAGCGAAGCGGAAGTACGGGCATGTCTGTATGATTTAAGGCTCGGACAGCAAATAGAACCCCTATGCTGAAAACAGCTTCCCGGCGGTTAGCGATAAGTGCTTACTGTCTTTTCCTTTTGTAGGCAAACTCTTGCCATTTCTCCTCCGGCCAGTCCTGCCGCTGCATCTCCATGCGGACCATGACGAAGAACAAGTCCGAAAGGCGGTTGATGAAGCGCAGAATATCCTCGTTCACGGGGTCTTGGCGATGGAGTGTCCACAAACGACGTTCGGCACGGCGGGCCACGGTACGGGCAAACTGCAGTTGGGCTGATATGGGAGTGCCACCGGGCAAAAGGAAGTAGCCGTTGTCCGTTAGCAGGACGGTCATGGCATCCATCTCCTGCTCACAACGTAGCGTGAGCTCTGCGGCAGAAAGCGGATTAGGATTTACCACTCCCGAGGGAGTGGCCACATGGCTCATTACCACCATCAGTTCCCGCTGGACAGCATGCAGCAACTCCTGCCAACCATCTTCTGCCGCCAGCATGGAGCGCACGATACCAATTACGGCATTCAATTCATCAAGGCATCCGTTTGCCTCGATACGGATGTCATCTTTCGGCACACGCGCGCCACCATGAATACCCGTTGTTCCTTTGTCTCCAGTTTTGGTATAGACTCTTTTCATACTCTATTTGATAAATCAGTAGGGTCTTCCAAAGAAGACAAGCGATAAGTATTCAGTTTCATAATCATAATATATTTAAATGAAAACAAAGATACTCCACTATTTCAAGAACACAAACGAAATTACATAAAATATCAATGCGCTATTTTAGAGTTCACCGAACAAAGCCATCACATCCACCTCGCCCCAATACAGATGCATATAACTGGCTATCAGATTCTTATAGCGAAAGACGGGAGTGGTTACCTTCCCTCCTTTGGCATTGTAGACCTGCGCTATCGAGGGAGGAAGACTGCACGCACCACCTTCTTTTCCATCAGTTTCGGGCACGGCAAACTGCGTATAATGGAATTCGTGTCCTTTAAGCCGCCATCCGTTATAGTCGAACCGGCGGTATCCCAATGTCAGTTTCCTGCGTTTACGCTCGTTTGTAACGCTGAAAGGCAATACTCCTACCATCTCATTTCTGATATTGCCTACACTGCTCCCGGCGTTTCTTCCATCGCTTCCGCTGCTTCTCCCGCCATCTCCGGCGATTCTTCCATCGGTATCAATACTTCCCCCGTCCGTATCCCCATCAGAAAGAACGGACTGCGAAAGATATATCATCCCCCCGCATTCTGCCAGCGTCCTGCCACCGGCCTCTATATAGCTGCGGATAGACTCCCTGGCAAGCCTTGCCCCGGCAAGTTCCTCCAGACGGTTCTCGGGATAGCCGCCGGGCAGATAGAGCAAATCCGTCTCTTGCGGAATAGCCCGGTCTTGCTCCGGATTGAAGAAAGTGACCGTGCCCATACGGCGCAGAATATCCAGATGCTCCGCATAGAGGAAGGAAAAGGACTCTTCGTTGCGCGCTACCGAGATATGCAGCTTCCCCGGCTCTGATAGTACCGACTTCTCCTCCACTGCCGCCGCAGGCAATGGAAGCCCGATTGTCGAGAGCAGCAGTTCCCAGTCCACATGTTCCTCCAGCAAGCCTGCCAGCATGTCCAGCCCCTCCGTCTCCTTAGAACGGCTGAAATCCAGCCCCAGATGGCGTGACTCCTGCTCCAGTTCCTTCCGTTTGGGCAGATAGCCCAGACAAGTCACGTTCAAGTCTTCACAGACCTCCTGCAGCATCCGGTAGTGGTGGGGTGAGCCGACACGATTGAAGATAACTCCCGCAATACGTATATCCGGACGGAAATTGATGAACCCCGACAACAAAGGAGCCATGGAATAGGCAGCCGACTTGGCATCGACCACCAGCACCACAGGAATACCCAAGAGCCGTGCCACTTCTGCCGACGAGCCCCGGTCGCGGTCGTACCCGTCGTACATCCCCATCATCCCCTCGACCACGGCAACATCAGCATCTGCCGAATAGCGTGCATACAGACTGCTTACGTGCTCCTGAGATGCCATGAAAATATCCAGATTGATGGAAGGACGGCCACATACCGCCTCGTGATACTTAGTATCTATATAATCGGGACCGCACTTGAAAGGCTGCACCTTCAGACCTTTCTTCACAAACAATGCCATCAGTCCACGACTGACGGTGGTCTTTCCACTGCCCGATGTAGGGGCGGCTATGAGAAACTGAGGAATGGAACGCATAATTAATGTGCTAATGATTTAATGTGCCAATGTGCTAATCGGCTGCGCTATACTTGCGCTACTTCCCCATGCCGCAGGTCATTGGCACATTGGCATATTGGCACATTAGCACATTTTCCTCCTGCAAAGGTAAACATATCTCCGACAAAAGTTTTATCTTAGCTGCGAAAATAAAACATATCACCATGATAACCGAAGAACTTAAGAAACTCTACATCGCACATACCGGACACGAACCGGAACAGATTGACGAACTCCCCTCCTCCGGCTCCAACCGGCGCTACTTCCGCCTCAGCGGAAACCCTACACTTATCGGTGTCAGCGGAGAGTCCGTGGAGGAGAACCGCGCCTTCCTCTACATGGCAGAACATTTCCGCCAGAAAGGACTGCCCGTGCCGCAAGTGTTCATCCGCTCCGAAGATGACATCTACTACCTGCAAGAAGACCTGGGCGACTCGCTTCTGTTCAATGCCATAGAGAAGGGACGCAAGACCAGCGTATTCGGCGAGGATGAGAAGCAGTTGCTGCGCAAGACCCTCCGCCTGCTGCCCGCCGTGCAGTTTGCCGGGGCCGACGGCATGGACTTCTCCTACTGCTACCCGCAGGCGGAGTTCAACAGTCGCAGCATACTGTGGGACCTGAACTACTTTAAGTACTGCTTCCTCAAGGCAACAGGGATGGACTTTCAGGAAGACCGCCTGGAGGACGACTTCCAGAAGATGGCGGACGTGTTGCTCCGCAGCAGCTCCGCCACCTTCATGTACCGCGACTTCCAGAGCCGCAACGTCATGATAAAGGACGGCGAGCCCTGGCTCATCGACTTTCAGGGCGGTCGCAAAGGTCCGGTCTACTATGACGTAGCCTCCTTTCTGTGGCAGGCCAAAGCCAACTATCCCGACAGCCTGCGCCAAGAGCTGCTGAAGGAATACATCGACGCCCTGCGCAAGTACCAGCCCGTAGACGAGGCATATTTCCATGCCCAGCTCCGCCACTTCGTGTTATTCCGCACTATGCAGGTGCTGGGCGCCTACGGCTTCCGCGGCTACTTCGAGAAGAAGCCCCACTTCATACAAAGTGTCCCCTTCGCCATCGAGAACCTGCGCCAGCTGCTCCAGGAGCCTTACCCCGAATATCCCTACCTCTGCCGGATTCTGCGCCAGCTCACCGAGCTGAAACAGTTTACGGACGACCTGCAAAAGCGCCGCCTCGTGGTGAAAGTCACCAGCTTTGCCTACAAGAAGGGCATTCCCGAAGATTCCACAGGCAACGGAGGAGGTTTCGTCTTTGACTGCCGCGCCGTGAACAATCCCGGCAAGTACGAGCGCTACAAGCCCTTCACGGGACTGGACGAACCCGTTATCCGCTTTCTGGAAGATGACGGCGAGATAGCCGTATTCCTGGAGCATGTCTACGCCCTTGTCGACGCTTCCGTGAAGCGCTACATGGAACGTGGCTTTACCAACCTGTCTGTCTGCTTCGGCTGCACCGGCGGGCAGCACCGCTCCGTCTACTCGGCACAACACCTGGCGGAACATCTACACAAGAAGTTCGGCGTGCAAGTGAATCTGATACATAGAGAACAGAATATTGAACAGACGTTTAAGGCCAAAGTTTAATGTGCTAATGTGAGAATATGCCAATATGAAAGCTATGATTTTCGCCGCCGGTCTGGGCACCCGGTTGCGCCCCTTGACGGACCATATGCCCAAAGCCCTCGTTCCCGTGGCAGGAAAGCCCATGCTGGAGCAGGTGATACTGCGGTTGAAGGAAGCAGGATTTAACGAGATAACGGTCAACATCCACCACTTCGGGGAGCAGATTATCGACTTCCTCCGTGCCCACGACAACTTCGGCACGGAGATTCACCTCAGCGATGAACGCGGCATGCTGCTCGATACCGGAGGAGGCATCAAAAAGGCACGTCCCTTTCTGGACGGGCAGGAACCTTTCCTGGTGCACAATGCGGATATCCTGACGGACATCGACCTTGCAGGCCTCTACCGCCACCATCTGGAAAGTGATGCGGAGTCTACCCTGCTCGTGAGCGAGCGCAAGACTTCCCGCTATCTCCTTTTTGACGACGACTACCACCTGCACGGCTGGATAAACAAGTCCACCGGAGAGGTGAAACCGGCAGGCTTCGACTACCGGGAAACGAAGTACCGGGAACTCGCCTTCGGAGGTATCCACATCATCTCCCCCTCCCTCTTCCACCTGATGGACGATGGGCAGTGGAACGGCAAGTTCTCCATCATTCCTTTCTACTTGTCCGCCTGCACAAAGGTGCACATACAAGGCTATCCGCTGCAAGGATTCCGCTGGTTCGACATCGGCAAACCGGAGACACTGGCACAAGCGGAGGAATACTACAAACAAAAATAACAAGTAATGTAAAGCAGCCTAACATACTTGTTAGCTCCCTTTACATTACTTGTTATCAAATCAATCCGTGTGACACAGATTATCCGTGATGAACCCCTACGCCAGCGCCAGTATCAGCAACTGAGCCGTCAGCACCCGCAGGAACATAGCCAACGGATAGACCGTGGCGTATCCCACCGCAGGGGCATCGCAGGATGTCAAGTCCGAGGAATAGGCCAATGCAGGCGGATTGGTGTTAGCTCCGGACAGCACACCTATCAGCGTATAGTAGTTCAGCTTCCAGAAATAGCGCCCCATGAATCCTGTCACCAGCAACGGAACGACCGTGATGATGGCCCCATAGCCAATCCACACATAGCCGCCTTCGTAGATAATGGTATCGATGAATCCCTTTCCTGCACCCAACCCCACGCAGGCCAGAAACAAGGCGATACCGATTTCGCGTATCATCAGATTGGCACTCATCGTCGTGTAGGTTATCAGCTTATATTGAGGCCCGAAACGGCTGATGAGGATGGAAACCACCAACGGTCCACCGGCCAGTCCCAGTTTCACGGGTTGGGGAATGCCGGGGAACATGAACGGCAGACTGCCCAAGATACATCCCAGGGCAATACCCAGGAAGATAGGAATCAAGTTTGGATGGTTGAGACGCTTCAGCGAGTTTCCCAATACCTTCTCCGCATGGCTCACGGCAAGCTCACTGCCTACAATCGTCACACGGTCTCCCATCTGCAACTGCAAGTGGGGAGTTGCCACCAGATCCACGCCCGAACGGTTGATACGGGTGATGCAGGCACCGAAGTTGTTACGTATCTTGAGCTGAGACAGAGACTTGCCGTTCAGTTCCGGCTTGGTGATGAGGATGCGACGTGAAATCAAGTTCTTGTCCTCCCGTTCCCACTCCACCGAAATTTTTCTTCCGAAGAAGGCAACAATGGCCTCCACATCTTTCGGGTTGGCAATGAACAGAATTTCATCCTGCATGTGCAGCACCGTATCGGCATTCGCCAGTTCTGTTTCCTGACTGCCGGTGTGCCGGATGCGGGAGATGACAAACGCACGGTTCAACAATGGTTTCACATCTCTGATCCGCTTGCCGTCTATTGCCTCATTGCGTATCTCTACCGATATGGGACGCACGGTCAGCTCCTGCAGATGGCCCAGCCCGTGCTCGGCATCCTCCTCTTCTTTTTTGGTGTTAATCCGCATGAAGAACTTCAAGGCAAGCAGCGCCAGGATGCAGCCCACCACACCCAACGGATAGGCAACGGCATATCCGAGTGCGATTTCCGGAGCATCCACCCCGTTGAGGTCACTGTTTGCCTGCTGGGCAGCACCCAGACCGGGGGTATTGGTCACGGCTCCGGACAAGATACCCACCATCGTAGTAATGGGAATTCCGGTGGCAAAGTGCAACACAATGGTGATAACCACGCTGAGGAAGACGGAAAGCATTGCTACCATGTTCAGCGTAAGTCCGCCCTTCTTGAAAGCGGAGAAGAATCCCGGTCCCACTTGCAGACCGATGGAATAGACAAACAGTATCAAGCCGAACTCCTTCAGGAAGTGCAGCAGATGTTCGTCGAGGTTCATGTCGAAATGTCCGAAGACAATGCCCACAAACAAAATCCAGGTGACACCCAGCGAGATACCCGCCACCTTCAACTTGCCCAGCATGATACCGAAGGTGATGACCAGGGACAGAATCAGGACAGAGTGTGCCACTCCTCCGCCCCAAAGATTGGGATAACCCTCAAAGAGGTTTCTTAATAGTTCCATAGTTTCTATCTTTAGTTTTTACTTTTCAGCCTTATTGTTTAATTCTTAATTCTCTATTTAAAAAGTGTATCCCCACAGAAATCACTTCTCCGGGGATACGCATTTCACACATAAAAAATAACTACTATTATAAAGGCATGTTGCCGTGCTTTTTCGGTGGATTGCTCTGATTCTTGTTGTGCGCCATCTCCAATGCCTGCACCAGCTTGTAGCGGGTATCGCGCGGCATGATGACCTCGTCTATGAGGCCACGCTCGGCAGCGCGGTAAGGGTTGGAGAACTTGCTTTCGTACTCCTTGATAATCTCCTGCTTCTCTTCGGCAGAGGACTTGCGGTAGAGGATGTTCACCGCACCCTCGGCACCCATCACGGCGATTTCCGCCTGCGGATAAGCCAGGTTCACGTCGGCACCCGTCGGCTTGCTGGACATCACGATGTAGGCGCCGCCGTATGCCTTGCGGGTAATCAGCGTTATCTTGGGCACGGTAGCCTCAGCGTAGGCATAGACAATCTTGGCGCCGTGGCGGATGATGCCGTTGTGCTCCTGCATCGTTCCGGGCAAGAAGCCGGGAACATCTTCGAAGGTTATCAGCGGGATGTTGAAGCAGTCGCAGAAACGAATGAAACGTGCCGCCTTGTCGCTGGCATCAATATCGAGCACACCCGCCAAATAGGCAGGTTGGTTTGCCACGATACCTACCGAACGCCCGTTCAGACGACCGAAACCGATAACGACGTTCTTGGCAAAGTGAGGCATCACTTCGAAGAAGTACTGGTTGTCCAGCACCGGTTCTATAATATCCTTGATGTCATAGGGCATGTTCGGGTCTTCGGGGATGACGGTCTGAAGCGTCTCTACCCGGCGATGGATATCGTCGGAACAGGGAGTGAAGGGAGCATCCTCCATATTGTTGGACGGTAGGAAGCTCAGCAGCTCGCGGATGCTCATCAGTGTCTCCTCCTCCGTATTGCACATGAAGTGGGTAACGCCGCTCTTGCTGCTATGCGTATAGGCACCGCCCAGTTCCTCCTTGTCCACCTCCTCGTGGGTCACGGTCTTTACCACGTCCGGACCGGTGATGAACATGTGGCTCTGCTCCTTTACCATGAAGATAAAGTCGGTAAGCGCCGGAGAGTAGCATGCCCCACCGGCACACGGCCCCAGAATAGCAGATATCTGCGGGATGACACCCGACGCAATGGTGTTCTGATAGAAGATGGAGGCATAGCCTGCCAAGCTGTTCACACCTTCCTGAATGCGCGCGCCGCCCGAATCGTTGAGGGCAATGACGGGAGCGCCGTTCTTCAGGGCAAGCTGCTGCACCTTCACAATCTTTGCGGCATTCGTCTCGCTGAGCGAACCGCCGTGCGCCGTGAAGTCGTAGGCATAGACAAATACAAGGCGGCCGTCTATCTTTCCGTAACCGGACACCATGCCGTCTCCGGCAATCTGCTTCTTCTCCATGCCGAAGTTGGTGCAGCGATGGTTCACGAACTTGTCCAACTCATTGAACGAGCCTTTGTCCAGCAGCATGTCAATACGTTCGCGGGCAGTCATGCGGCCGGAGGCGTGTTGTTTCTCTATCTTGTCTACGCCCCCACCCAGCGAGGCACGTTTGTCCAGTTCCTCAAACTGGCGATATATTTCTTCTCTGTTCATATTTGCATTTACAATTTAGTGATTTATAATATACGGACTGAATGCGACTCGGGATTATTCCTCCTTTATCAACTCCAATTCAATCAATACTTGGTTGGCATTCACCGGTTCGCCCTCGCTCACGAGAATGTTGCGGACGATGCAGTCGGCATTCACCTTATAGTTACTCTGCATCTTCATGGCTTCCAGCACCACGGCAATGTCTCCGGCAGCCAGTCGGTCGCCCACCTTGACGGGGATGCTCACTACCTTGCCCGGCATCGGCGCCAGAATCTTGTCGCCCTGCTTCTCGTCGGTTCCTTTCTTCATGTGCAGATACTTGGCTTGCGTGTCCACGATGTCCACATGAAAGGAACGCTGGAGCATGCTGATGTCATAACTCTTGCCGCCCTCGCCGCGCACAAGGCCTGCGTTGAACGAGTTTCCGTTGTGCAGGATGGAGCAACTTCCGTTCTCTGCCATCACAATGTCCACTTCGTAGGGCTTTCCGTCAATGGTAAGTTGTACCTTATTCCCTTCCTTACCCACCAGGGTAATGTCTGCGATACGGTCTCCTATATGTATTTCCATTCATTAGTGTCCCATAAAAAATAGGGACTAGTTAAACATTAAATAAATTTGGC
>ERZ777306.2385-NODE-2385-length-24243-cov-9.930875_pt1 | contig 24243 bp, 21 predicted proteins | sample MGYA00374966_ERZ777306 | MGnify/ENA primary metagenome ERZ777306 (study PRJEB29329, sample SAMN06343882) | mouse gut metagenome | isolation source: Mouse cecum | place: Austria: Vienna | collected 2014-11-15 ...
TATTTCTTTTGTCTTCTCTTTCATATTTTTCCTTTATATTATTTTAATCTAATAATTGCATCTATAATACTTTCATCTTCATTTTTTATTGTTACATAGTGAAAATCATCATTCTTAGCATAAATTGCTTTTACATTTTCACCTAGTTTTATTTCTTTTTTATACATAATTTCAAAATAATTTAATTCATTTGATATTCCAATTTCCTCTGGTAACGCTTCTTTAGCAATATCTAAATAATAAATATTATGCAAATGCTTATTTATATCAATTAAATTTCTAGTTATTTTAAATTCTGTTTTAAGAATTTTTCCTTCAGGTTCTTTTAATTTTGGTAAATCTTGTTCTTCAAAAACTTTAGAATTTAATTCTGGTTTATACTTTTCAGCAATCTCATCTGAAACTTTTACTAATCTTCCACTATCTATATCCATAAACACCCATTTTGATGTTGCTATACAAACTATCTCATCATATTGATTTCTAACCTCAAAATCACGAAATGCATAAAATCTATCTATACATCTTGACCAAGTTTTAACTGTTAAAGAATCATTTATTAAAGGTCTTTGTTTTACTTCAACTTTCCAAGATAGTAAAATCCATGATTTTCTTGTAGTATTCATATCTGTAATTCCATATCCTGCTATTTCAGAATGTAATCCTGCAACATCTTCTAAATATCTAAGCAAACATGTATTAGTTAATTCCTTTTCTATATTTATATCACTTAAACCTATATAAAATTTATGTTCAACAAACATCTATTACATCTCCTTTTTATATTAACTTATTAATTATATCATATCTTAAATTAAATACAAGAACAAAAGAATCACTTTTAACATTCTCAATCATTTAACATATTTATGTGGTTCATTTTTGTTCATCAGCAAAAAATTACTATGCAATTTTTCTGTGGAATATTTTCGAAGGTTTTATATTATAGAAATTGTAAAGTAATTTCTATAATATAAAAAGTGAAGGAGATGCAATGCGCATCTCCTTCAAAAAAGTGACATATGAAATTTTCGACATAAGACCCGCACCTCCCTTATGGGAAACTTATAGCTGTGTAAGGTACAGCCATAAGTCACTTGGATGATAAGAAGTACGAAGCTTTTCATCAGTCATTGATGAGGTATACTCATACGTAGCATACACCAAATAATTTTGCTGCCAAATTACAGAAGGATTGCCAGGATCTCTACGGTCAATCCTCCGCTCATACACAAGGTTCTTAATTTTCCCATCATTATTAAGTTTACTAATTAATCCTTCTTCATCAAGTTGCTCAAATGTGGATTTTGCAAACCCATATATATCATGTGCAAAATGACCTTTCACTCTTCCGCGAAGATATCCTTTATGCATAACCATCATCTGCTGAAGATACGATATATCGCTGAAGTCTGGATAATACTGTTTAGCCTTTTGATATATTTCAAACATTAGGCTCGCTTCTGTGCCAGTTACTACACTCAGCCGATGAGCATGAATGGTAGCAAAAAAGTCTTTCACAAACATCTTCTCAATATACTTATCCTCCATGCATGCTTTAATTTCTTCCAGATCCTTATTAAGAACCTGAATATACTCCTGTTCCTGTGCTGAATTGTCTGCAGTTACACTACTGATTTCAATTTCGAATACATCCTTGTATATATCGAAATAAAAACAGAGCATTGCTGTAAATCCACTTTTTACTTTCGTTGTAACAAGAAAACTGTTGTTGTTTTCAATTTTTTCCTTTTCTTCCTCTTGAGCCTCCTTCTTGAAAATTGTACTGCGGTTACATGAGTTCCAAAATGCCTTAAAACGTCTTCCGAAAGTTTCAGAAAGTATTTCTTCTCTTTCTTTCATGTCTAAAGCTACATAATCCCGTACCTCAAAAGATTCATGATTGTCTACAATCTTTCTGTACAGGTTACTAATGGAATCTCCGATTCTTACTCTCATGTCAATTCCTCCTTCAGTCTTATATTATTTTAGTCTCTTTTTAATAAATATAGCTAGGCGCTATGAGTTAATTATAGCATAGGTTACATAAAATGTCAACAAATTTCATGTTTGGAATTTTTATCTTTTTCAATAACTTTAGTATACATAATTACATAAAATATATTGATATAAATGTTTATTTATATACATTATTGAAAGGAGTTGTAAAATGAATTTAGAAGAAAAAAAGATTGGATTTGCTCTTACTGGCTCTTTTTGTACTTTCAAAAAAACAATTGAACAAATAGAAAAATTAAAAGAAATTAGTAATATAGAAATTTTCCCTATTATGAGTTTTAATAGTTATAAACTAGATACAAAATTTGGAAAAGCTAAAGATTTTATAAATCAATTAGAAACTCTAACTAATAATAAAGTAATTCATACAATACAAGATGCAGAGCCTATTGGGCCAAAAAAAATGTTTGATATACTTATAGTTGCTCCATGTTCTGGAAATACTATTGCCAAACTTGCAAATGACATTATAGATACTCCAGTTACTATGGCTGTAAAATCTCATTTAAGAAATAATAGACCAGTTGTAATAGCAATATCTACAAACAATGCTTTATCTGGTTCTGCTGAAAATATCGGAAAACTACTTAATAGAAGAAATTATTATTTTGTTCCTTTTAAACAAGATAACCCTATTACAAAACCTAATTCATTAGTTTTTGATCCAACATATATCAAAAAAACTTTAGAATATGCTTTAGATAATGAACAAATTCAGCCTATACTTTTATGAATATAAAAAGAACCCCATAGGGTTCATGCATTTGCATGTTCCCTATGGGGTTACTAATTACTTACTTAGCTGTAAGCTGAATTGGTTTACTGTACTTCAGTTGCAGTATTGATACCCTTAGACATGAGGTCGTAGTTCTTCTGCTCGATTGCCTTCATGGTCTTCATACCTTCCACGCATTTCTGACTTGCTTCATTCCTGACATCATTGACTTTAGTAACCATATCATCGATATATTCCTGTACTACTACAAGATCTTCAATGGCAACAGCTGCTGCATACAGTTCGTTCTGAGCCGCAATGATGTTGTCATGAAGCATCTTTGCATTTCCAGTAAGAAGCTTAGAGGTAATTCCTCTAATAGTCTTCTGAATGCTAAGAGCCTCCTTCTGTTTCAGTGCGCCGATAGCGATTGCATACTGCCAAGTCCACAGCGGAATAACCAAACTGCTGACCTCATCAATTTTCTCGCATATGATCTCATCGCCGTTTACCAGAACCCTGAGCTGAGGAATGGACTGAATAGTCGCTACCCGGATGGTCTGGATTATATAAATCCTTCTATCGATTCTATCGATAGCCTTCTGCAGAGCATTCGCATCATTCAGTTCCATGGCATCAAGAGTACCTCTCTGAACCAAAGCATCGAGTTTCGCCTGTGCATCCTCTCTCATAAGATAGAGAGCAATACAATCCAGCTCAAACTCAGTTATTTGCTCTATGGTATCTTTTTCCATTTGCTCATAAGTTGCCACATCTTTAGTGAGATCTATCTTCTGTTTCTCCAGTTCCACCTCAATCGCATTAATATTTTTCTTAATTGTATCATGTTCAGCAAGTGCTTTGAACATCTTTTTCTTTGCTTTCTTCATGGAAAGCATTTCCCTGAAACTGGAAAGAACCCCCAACTCCTTATCTGGATCAACACTGACCCTTCGGACAATTTCTTTTGGATTCTTACTCTTTAAGGTAGCAACCAAATCCGTCATTGGATCTGCAAGCTCTCCAACGTCACTGGCGGAATATTTGGAAATAATAATTTCCGCATGCTTGGTCATCGGGCTTTGTTTAGAAGATCCAAAGTTCTGGATGTCAGCAGACTTCATGTAATCGATTCCATCGATTCGTGCCAAAACTTTCTGCTGAATCTCTGGTCTGAGATCTTCAAACTTTTTAGTTTTAACCTCAGTTGAGATCTTTACATTTGCCAGCGGGTTCACTTTAGTAGGCATTGTAGCAGGAGCAACAGTTGGAACATTATTCTCTCTCCGATATCTACTCATAATCTGCTGAAGCCGTGTCGGCTGCTGGGGAAAATCTGCTTCCTGAACAATAGGTGTGGGCTGCTCCATAGTTGCAACGGTTTGTGTTGTTGTTTCCTTCATTATATTCATTTTCTCCTCATGAGTTGTGTTGTTGATAGTTGCAAAATCGTTGTTATTCATAGTTGTCATAGCACGTCCTCCAATTCATATAAATTTTTCAATGTACATCTTATATTATATCACAATATAAAGTTGATTTCAACTTTTTATGTTAATTTGATAATATTTCACTTTTAAATGAGAAAACCCGTGGACACATTCGTGTCCACGGGCTAAATATCTTTTTACGCTTACTGATCAAATTCCCCTGTAAAAAAGTTTTCTTTGGGAACTTCAACAATATTGTATACATCGCGCTCGTCATAAACGCTCCGATATACATCTCCAAGCTCATAGTACTTTGTACTTCTATAATTATTGGACCTAAGCTTGGAAAAAAAGTCGGATTCATTAATTGCTTTTACAACAGCTTTTCCATTATCTGTGTTCCCAATTACATAGTAATACATGTATGTCGTTTGCAATGGGAAAATCAGTCTAACGTACTCACTTTTGTCGTTGGAGAGCTTTTTTGCGATAGCCTCAGGCATAACATATAAACAATTCTCCGAAAAGCCATCTGTTCTATTCAATCTTTCACCGTAATCTGCAACAGCTTCTGTACACTCGCTCTTTGTAAATCTTTCAACATACTCAACAGCTTTATCCATTTCAGCTGATGTAGTCGGATATTTTCCGCCATTTACGGTCACCAGCATAAAATTGTAGAAATCATGCCAGTATTCTGTTGTTTCAGCGGGATAGAACAACCGAATAGTTCCTATATCCTTAACTCCAAGATTCTTCCACTTGCCTTCCTCAATCACTTCATCAATGACTTTAAGAAAGTCCATTTCGTAAAGTTTCTTGTTGTATTCAGAGGAAACAAGAATTTCAGCATTTTTTAGTTCCTTGAACCTGTCATCATCTGTATTATAGCCCATAATAAAAGGTGAAAATGCAAACTGCATATATCTGCTGTCATTTTCTTTGCCATAATCAACAGTAATGTCCGCATTCACTGGATCATCTGTCATCACAATTTTGCAATTAGTCAGATCCGAGGCAGACAAGGCTTTTTTGAAAGCCGACTGCATACTTTCTGGTGCGTACACAGTAATCGGTGTTTTTTCGGTAAAAAAAGCCTGCTTGAGAGTGCTTTCCCCCAAAATAAGTACTGTAGCTACGATGATGGTAAGAATCCACTGTGCTAATCTTTTTGCTCTCATATTATTCCTCTCCTTTACTATCTACCATTTTTTTCAAAGTTTCTGCTGCAGTTCTGAACTGAATTTCAACTGAGGATTTATCGAAGATTGCCTGAACTTTCTGATTGTTCAGATACTTCAGGAACGAATCCACACACTCAGTAAGCAACTGTTCGTTTCTGGAATTGTGAATGTCTGCCTTAATGAAGTTTGTATACATCTTTAAGGTGTTATAAAACTCCTCAATATACACTTCAAAAAGATATGCCACTCTTCCATATCCAGAATCATCTTCCTTCAGTACTCCAATAATTTCAATCAGCTTTCTAACACACTGATCGATTTTTTCATCATTGTCACCGAAATCACACTCATCTGAAAGTTTCTTCAGAGTGTTAACAGCATTTTCAGCATTAACGATATCCTGATAATACATAGAACCAGACATCTTTTCAAATTCTTCATTGGCTTTTCTGGCTTCCTCAGCAGCTTTCTGTTTTTTAGTTCTTGCTTTCAGTTTTCCATCTCTTTTCTGCAACATTTTATGAAAATGATTGTCCCGAATATTGGGTACAGCAGTTTCAATAATAGTGCAGATAACATCCAGCCCAACAATAGCAAGAAGCATAATTCCAGCGCCTTTAAAAAAGCTAACATGCCTTTCTAAAAATAAATAGCAGAAGAAACATGTTATCATTGTGCCAGTAATAAAGTTATAAACTCCAATTGCCCTAGCACGATTCTTTTGGCAGTCGAACTTTCTGACCACACCGTCATTCCACTGACATTCCCGGAAGTATTTACAGTTGCTTGAGTCACATTTCTGATACTTTTTGATGTTCTCCACATTCTCGAACCGTTCTTCACCAATCGTCACTGTGTGAACGAAGGTTCCATCATCTTTTTTGTAGCCTTCGCTTACTTTGATTTTCTTCATTACTGCTCCTCCTTATTGATGCTATTATTTATAGTTACATTGCTTTGTGGAATTTCTACACCATTATAGATGTCTCTTTTTCCAGGATCTGAATCACTAAAATAAGTAGTTCCATTGGAATATAGAGTGTTGTAGTATGCATAGTACAGGTTAACATATCCTGCATGATTCTTTGTTGCAAGAATGCCTTTTTCAGCTTCGTATAATGAATCGAAAAGCACCTTTCCAGTCTCATCAAAATCAGCATAATAACTGTGATACACAACTGAGGTTGGATACATTATCTTAAAACTCTTAAGGCTTGAAATTTTATATAGTCTTGCAAGATCTACATAAGTCATGAAATAAATGCTGTTTTTGGGAATACCATTGTTTCTTATTAATGCTTTCTCATTGATTGGTTCTGCATTTTTGCTATTCAGAAATTTTTGGGTAACCTCAATAGCCTCTTCCATATCTTTACCGTCTTTAGGATAATATCCATCATTCACAGTAAAAAGAAGAAAGCTATAGAATTCATCCCAGTAAACAGAATCCCGCTCAGGATAATACACCTTAAAGTTAGTTTCGCCCTGAAGAATCTGATCAATCACTTTTTTGAAATCAAAATCAAATTCATCTGAATCTACTTCTGACTTAACAAAAATTTCCTGTGCCTTAAGATCCTTGATATAGTCATTCTCTGAATTGAATACTGCAACAAATGGTGAATAAGCAATAAGCTCACCTTTTGCATTCAATCCCTGGTTTACAGTAAAATTAGCCTGCTTGCTATCTGTAAACTTAAGAACATAGTCATCATCCAACCGGACATCTTCCAAGGTCTGAACAAGTGCGTCATGCATTTGCTGTGGTGCGTTTACAAGTATCTCAGTTCGGTTTGCCCGTTCTTCTTTGGGAATTAAAAAGATGTTATTGATAATTATTAATAAAATTCCAACAACAATTCCCAATGCCCAAAATTGGTATTTTTCCTTTACGAAACTCATATGAATACCTCCTTAAATTGTATTTGTGCGTAAAAGATATTTAATTGTCAAAGTGCTAACATTTAAATTATACCATGAACTTGTTTATTTTTCAATAAGTGATTGCTTTTTTCTCCAAATTATGTTAACATTATATAGATAGCTTATCTTTTTTAGGTTAGGTATAATAGGGGTACTTACCTATTTACCACATAATAATATGATAAGGAGGAAAACTTATGCGGAAACCTATTAAGCTAATTCTTTTCAATGTTGCTTTCATTGGCATCACAATCCTTTGTTTTTCTGACAAATTCTTGGGATTGGGATTCAATCCAAGTAGCGGTGCATTCAAGTTTGCACTGTCAATCTCTCTGGCTGTGTTCGGCATATTCATGTTTTTCTTCGGAAATTACATGATCTTGCTCAGTAAAGATAAGGTTGATTATAAAGTCGACAAACTGGAGACTATTGATGATTGTATCGCTGCTCTATGGCAATGTATCAGAACTGATCCTTCCTTCAAGCCGGAAATAACTAAAGCAATTGAACAGTTAAAAGTACTACAAAGAAGGAAAGACTCATTAAAAGTACTTCTGGAACAAAATGGCGTTTCTGAGAGCTTTAAATATTTGAATCAAACAGCAAATAAAGCTGAGTTTTTTGCTTTTAGCAATGTAAAAAGCATTATTAATCGGCTTATTGTGTTTGATAACAAGGAATATCTCTCAAATCCAGATTCAGTAGACATCTCAGTTCATAGGAATTTCATTAATGAAAAGCTGGATAGCAATCAAACCATTTTGAAGGAGTATTCTGATTTACTTCTTGCCTTAAGTGCAATTGGAGATACGCATCATATAAATGTCGATGAAATTCGTGATATGACAGATGCGCTCAACAAAGTACTGAAGAGGGATGAATTCAAGCCCTTCGAAAGTAGTTACAATGAAACTCAGGAACCAAACAACAATCAATAAGGAGGAGACAATTTATGAGTAAACGTAAAGTAATTGGAGGAACCGCAATTCTCGCAGTAATCGTTTTCGCAGCAATCTTCGGCATCATGTCACTGGTAGACAATGCTGGAAAAACAACAAATCAGATCACAGCTGAACAAACAGTTGAAGAGCTGAACCGGTACGTTGATAAAAAAGTTGATGTAAAAAAAGTAGAACACCCTACCAAAGGAACTGTTGACCTTGAGGCAAGTTCTCTGCAGGATGAGCTTCCAGAAATCGGAACATATTTCTATAAGGTTGAAGGAAAAGGTGAAGTAAACATCGAAATATTCTCTTCCCCTGAAAAAGCTGGCAGAGAAACAATGAAAGAATCTTCTGAAACCGATTATAACACATGGCTTGTCAAAGTTGTTGAAGATTTTAACAAGCAGGGTTATACTACTTCAGACGGAAAAACAGTTTCTGTTAGCCTTAGAAGTATTTCTTCAGGCGTAATGGTAGACTATATCGTCTCTGGTAAAAGTGTTCCTGATGCAATCACACCTTCCAATGAATGTTGGATTAGCATGCTTAAAGCCCACGGTGTGACTCTTACTCAGGAAACTGAATCTTTGGTTAGAAACGTTGCAGGTATTGTTCTGAATAAGGAAACTTATAATAAGATTACAGAGAAATATGGTTCTGTGAACTTAGAAACCATTGTAGAGGCAACTATTAACAATGAAATTGCTATGGGTTATACAAATCCTTATGCAAGCTCAGCAGGTATTAATTTCCTTATGTCTGAACTTCTTACCTTCGATAGCTCTAATCCACTTAGTGAAGAGGCAATCGCCAACTTCCAGGCTTTTCAGGCTAATGTGCCTGTTGTTTCTTACAATACGGTGCAGATGCAGGGTGCTATTGATTCTGGTGTTTTAGATGCAATGATTCTGGAATATCAGGGTTTTGCTAACAAACCTGCACTTCGTAACTATGTTTTCGTACCATTTGGTGTAAGACATGATAATCCGCTTTACAGTATTGGTGATCTTTCTGCTGATAAAAAAGAAGTAATGAAGCTTTTTGTTGATTTTGCTACAAGTCAGGAAGCTCAGGAATCTGCTAAAGAATACGGATTCGATGGTCACAGTGATTATGTACCTGAAGTTCGTAATGCAGATGGAAACACCCTTTTAGATGCACAGCAACTCTGGAAAAACAAGAAAGACAATGGTCAGGAAATTGTTGCCGTGTTCATCATCGATACTTCTGGAAGTGTTGACGGTGCTCCTCTTAATGCAATGAAAGAGTCACTTATCAACGCTGGTCAGTATATCAACTCTGAAAACTATGTAGGATTAGTTACCTACAACAGCGATGTCACAATCAATCTCCCCATTGCCAAATTTGATCTTAACCACAGAGCTTATTTCAATGGAGAAATCAATGGATTAAGCGGTGCTGGTGGCACAAGGACATTTGATGCAATCGCAGTTGGTCTTCAGATGCTTGAACAGTCCAAAGCTGATCATCCTGATGCTAAGTTTATGCTTTTTGTACTCAGTGATGGTAACAGTGATGGATCTCTTGAAAAAGTAAGTCCATTTATAGAGAACTTGAATGTTCCGATTTACACAATCGGATACAATGCCAATATCGATGCTTTGAAAAAGATTTCTCAGATAAATGAGGCTGCAAGTATCAATGCTGACACAGACGATATAATCTATTCGCTTAAGAACCTTTTCAACGCTCAGATGTAAATCTGTTTTTTTCAAAAATCGTATTAAATAACCTAAAAACCCCCAGGCAAGTAATTTGCCTGGGGGTTTTTAAATCGAAAAGCTTTTCTGCAACAAATCTTATTTCACCTTTTTCAAACATTTCAAGATTGAAAAGCAAGTCCAATAGCAGTAACCTTTACACTCTTGATGTGTTATATCACTATATAATTTGTAATTCTCTTCTTCTATCTTTTCAAAATCTTCTTTTAAAAGAACATCCCCTTTTGTTGTATATTTTTTTAGAATGAATTAAACACATAAAAATTGAAATTTCAGATACAAACTTATAAATAAGCCATGCAACAAATCCATAGTATGCAAAAAGGTAAAAATAATACATCCCGAATTTACCAGTGTTTCCTCTACTAAAAAACATATTACCAGTAATAACACACATGGCATTAGTAGAACTGTAATCAGTGCCAAAAAACAAAGTACAGATAACTGGATTTCATCCTTTAACACAAGTGCAATATCCTGATCCTCCCTATTTAATTTTCTTAAAACTGTTTTCCGAAGCAAAAATTCAAACATATCATATACCTTCATTTTGGGTTTTTGAAGTTAACATAAGTGTTATATCATATATTTGTTGTTTTATCAATAAAAAACTCGCCTATTAGTAATTTTAGGCGAGCTATATTTTTTATTGAACTGTATTGGCAACTGGAGCTTCAGTATTTGTTGGAGCAGGTGTAGTAGTAGTGTCTGTCACTGTTGTATTTGTTGCATCTGATGGTGTTGCTGTATCTTCAGGAGTTTCTGGTGTTTCTGAAACATTTGATTCATCAACTGTTTCATTATAATATTCTGCATATTCTAAATTATATATTTTCTTTTCAGTTCCTGTCATATCTTTATTAACAAGATTTATAAATCCTGATTCATTATCGTGGTCTAAGTACATTACCCAATCACCTACAACATTTATATATGAAGAATATGTTGATAATTCTTTTACTTTTTGTGCTTCTTTTTCTGTTCCATCAGCTTTTGCTCTATATAAGCAAACTGTGTAATCTTCATTTTCTGCATCAACATAATTTAAGTAATATAAATAACCATCTTTTAAATTTAAGTTATATGCTGTTGTATCTAGTATTAATTCTTCTTCTCCAGAATCAATCTTTGTTCTATATATTTGTTTATCTGTATTTGTATAGTAAACATAGTCATTTTCTATATCTACACTATATAATCTTTTATTTTCTAAAATTGGTCTTCCATTTGTTCCATCCAAATTCATAATATATGTTATATAATTATCTCCAGATTCATTTGCAACATTATATATAATATATTTATTTGTGATTCCTATATAACCAGTTCCATTATCAGCAACTTTTTGAGCATTTGTTCCATTTAAATCCATTTTATAAATATTTTCATCTGCACCAATATAGTAAACTGAATTGTTTAATACATATATTTCATAACAATCATTATTAAAGTTGTTGTCATTTATAACTTCTAAATCTGAACCATCTTTTTTCATTCTATATATTTTATTATCAACTTCATCTGATTCACTATATACTTCTGCTCCAACTCCTATAAAATATATATAATTTTTATAAGAATTTATTGAAAGAATATCTATATCTTCCATAAATAATTCTTGTGGTTCTTCTTTTCCATTATTCTTTACTTTACAGATTCCTACCTTTGAAGAATCTTCATTTGGAGATAAATAATAAATATATTTTCCATCATCTACACCATATCCATAGTTTCTTATATTTCCTATTGTATTTCCAATTTTATTAGAGAAACCACCTAAAGCTTGTAAAATTATTAAACTTGCTAATGCTATAATTAATACTATAATAGCACCTGCTATAACAAACTTAAGTTTACTATTTTTTTCTGTACCATTTGTTACTTTAAACTCATCTTCCTTTTTCTCTTTTTTAGATTCTTTTTTTGAATCTTCTTCTTTTTTCTCTTCTTGTGATACTTCTTCTGTCTTTTCTTTTTCATTTTCGTTTGAAAGTTCTTCTAAAAGTTTCTTTTTGCATTCTTCACAAATTTTGTCTTCTCCTTCTAGAATTTCTTTCCCGCAATTAGTACAATTCATTATTTTTCCTCCTTAAATTTTATAAGCCTAAAAAAGCTTCTTCTTTTATACAATTTAATAAATATACAACATCTGTTATATTAAAGTTTGCATTACCTTTTACACATGCTGCTCTTTTATTAACTGCTTCTAAATTTGTATTATTTTGTACAGCGTTTAACATAGAAATTGCATCCATTATATTAAGACTTCCATCTCCATTTACATCGCCTCTTTTTATAATTGTATATGTAGTACCACCAATTGAAGCTTTATGTCCAGTTGCTAATGTATCTGATGTTACTTGATTTCCAGCTGAATCTACAATTGTCATTTCTCCAACTTCTTTATATTTTGTTCTTACATCATTACATGTTATATCTGGTAAAATTTCAATACATGGTCCATAATCAAATATTACTCTTACATCAGTTTCTAAATTCTTAGGTGGTTTAACAGGTTTTGGTGGTTCTTGTGGCTTAATTGGTGCTGGTGGTGGTGCATTACCTCCTGTTGTACCATCTGCAAAAATAAATGTTTGATTTCCTCTTATTCTTTCAGCATATCCATAAGTTCCTGTTCTTTCTGAAACAATTAAATCCCAATATGAACCATTTATTGGAGCTGCAGATCTTTGTAATACTTTAATTCTTTCTCCATTATTTAGAGTTCCTATTGCAGTACCATTTGCTGATGCTCTAACAGTTAGTGTATTTATATTTTGTATATTTGCAATTTCATAGAAAATTGTACTTGGCTCTGATTGATTTGGTCTAGTGCATGCTGTTTTTGGCATATTCTCATAAACTGGTATTATAAATACATGATTATTTGCACCTAAATTACTATAATACTTTCTTAAACTTGTTCCTTGACTTTGAGCAGCCATTATATTTTGTTGATATTGATGTGAACCTAGTGCCGATTTTCCTGATACATTAAATTTTTGATAATATAATGTGTTTTGACTATACCTTGATATATAGCTATTTTTAACCTCTTTTGCTCCACCAAAAATTGAAGCTCTTCTAGATGTCCAACCGTGACTTTGAGCATATGCTAATCCATTATTTATTATTGTAGATGAACCATTACCATAAGAACCTATATTAAAATAATTATAACATCCTACATAATTGCCATTATAACCATTACCATTACTTAGAGTAGAACCATTCTTTCCATGTTCATTAACAATTTTAGCAACTAAGAAATATCCATTTATATTATATTCATGACTAGCATCAACAATTGCTTGAATTGCTTCTCCATTATTCAAATATGCTCCATATCCTGAAACAGCTCTTGCTATATCATCATATGATACATCTGCCCCCTCTAAATCTTTAAATTGAAAAACATCATTTTCATTTATTGAATTTCTAGGATCTATCATATATGCTAAAGCATCAAGTGACGCACAACACCATGACCCATTATCAAAAACTCTATTTCCACAAATTGGGCAAAGCCATTTTCCATTATATTTTGCACCTACTTGAAATAAATTTAAAGGTGTTCCATTATGACCTTGATATTCTGTTACTAATACTTCTCCCCAATCTAATCCTGTGTAATAAAGTAAAAATGTATAATTAGGATGACTTGCTTGCAAGCTTTTTATTAATTGTTTATAGCCTGGATATAATCCATCGTCTAATCCATCTATATCTCTAGTTAAATTTCCTGGTGCACCTCTTACTGCTAAAACTTTACTTGAAGTTATTGGATTAAATGATATTAATAAATATGATGCAATCATTACTAATATTATACTTATTACCAATTTTTTATATTTCACATTATCACCTCTTAATTCAATTGAATAATTAATACTACAATAGTCTCAATTATTCAATTAAATTATATAGATAATGACAGCAAAAGTCAATAAATGCTATATTACATTTACCTTACATCTATGCTAATTTTATTATTTGCTCCCATGGTAAATCTTTTTTGCCAAAATGACCATAATTAGTCGTTTTCTTGTATATTGGTCTTCTTAAATCTAAACTTTCAATAATTCCTCTTGGTGTAAGTTTAAAGTTGTTTCTTATTTTTTGAATTATTTCACTATCTGAAATTTTTCCAGTCCCAAATGTATCTACATATATAGAAAGTGGTTCTGCAACACCTATTGCATAAGAAAGTTGAATTTCACATTTACTTGCAAATCCATTTGCAACAATATTTTTAGCAATAAATCTTGCCATATATGCTGCTGATCTATCAACTTTAGTTGGATCTTTACCAGAAAAAGCTCCTCCACCATGACGACTATATCCACCATATGTATCAACAATAATCTTTCTACCAGTTAATCCACTATCTCCTAATGGTCCACCAATAACAAATCTTCCAGTAGGATTTATATAGTATTTTGTTTCTGAATCTAGCAATTCTGCTGGTACTATTGGTTTTATTACATACTGTTTTATATCAGCTTTTAATTTTTCTAAATCTGCATCACTATTATGCTGTGTAGATAGAACAATTGTATCTATTCTCACTGGTTTATTATCTTCATATTCTACTGTAACTTGAACTTTTCCATCTGGTCTTATGTAGTTAATTATATTTTCTTTTCTAACCTTGCTTAATCTTTTAGCTAGTTTATGTGCTAAATATATTGGCATTGGCATATAATCTTCTGTTTCATTAGTTGCAAAACCAAACATCATACCTTGGTCTCCTGCACCTTCTGATTCTTCTTCATGTATTCCTTCTTTATTTTCTAGTGACTTGTCCACTCCAAGTGCAATATCTGCTGACTGCTTTGATATGTTTAATAAAACTTTGCAAGTTCTATAATCAATATCAGTTTCACTATTATCAAAACCAACTTCTTTTATAGTATTTCTTACTATTTGTTCAATATCAACTTCTGCATTTGAAGTAATTTCTCCTGTAACTAAAATTTGCCCTTTTCCAGCAACAGTTTCACATGCAACTCTTGAATATGGATCTTTTGCAAAATAACTATCCAAAATACTATCTGATATATAATCACATAGTTTATCTGGATGTCCTTCTGTAACACTTTCTGATGTAAATAATCTTCTCATAATTAAATCCTCCTTTTTAAGTTTTTCTTTTTGATAAAACAAAAAGAACTCTATGCACAAATAGAGTTCCTGAATAATTCATATTATTACCATAATCATCATTCAAAGCATCTTTTTGTGCTCTGTCGGTATTAGCACCTAAATTAATAGGTTGCTGTGGAGTCTAAAAGCCGATTCTCTCGTCCACTCTTGATAATACTTTTACAACATGTATTTTACTACATAAGTCGTTTTTTGTCAACTGTTTGCTTTTTTTGACTTCCTCATTATTGGAATAAAATTTTCTGCAAATTTATATTCATCTTTATTTTTTATATAAAGAAGTCCAATTATTGAAAAGGTTACAGCACCAATGAAATTTACTATTAAATCTTTCATTGTATCATTAATTCCTATATCTAAATATCCACCATCTATAATAGTTTCAGTTTTATTTCCATTTTTATCTTTAGATTCTATTATTGTTTTGCTTATATCTTTTACTACTACTGGTATATTTTTTCCTTCTGGATGAATATTTACTGTTGAAATAGTAGTAACTATTTTGTCTTTTTGCATATCTTTTAAAAATATAGTATCCATTCCATATTCAAAAAATTCCCACAATACCCCTATTGTCATTGAAAAACAAAATGCTACTAAAGCAACAAATACAGCTGACATTGTTGCATGAAAAAATTCTTTACGATTTAATATATCTATTAGAGAAAATCCTATTGCTGCACACAAAAATCCATTTAAAGTATGAAGCATTGTATCCCAATGTTTTATTACAATATAATATTCATTAATTTCTCCTAAAATTTCTGCTGAATATATAAATAATAAAATTATAACTTGAAGAGCATCTGGAAGTTGTATATTAAATTTTTTATCAATAATTACTGGAACTAAAAATAATATTAATGTAAATCCACATAAAAAAACATTATTCCAATTCCCAAGAAATACCTGTCTTATTAATGTTAAAATAACTAAAGCTCTAAGAATTAAATATATTGTCATATTTCTTTTGGAATAGTTTTCAAACAACTCTTCTTTTTTCTTTTTTTTCATAATTTATTCCTTTCTGTTTAGTTGATTATTTAGCTTGATACCAACTTTTGCCTTCTTCAACTTCAACAGTTAATGGTACAGAAAGATTTGCACTTTCCTCCATACATTCTTTTAATAATTTTTCTACTTCTTCTTTTTCTTCTAATACTGTTTCAATTAAAAGTTCATCATGAATTTGCAATATTAATTTTGATTTCAAGTTTCTATTTTTTAATTCATTATAAACTTTAATCATTGCAATTTTCATGATATCTGCTGCTGTACCTTGTATAGGTGTATTCATAGCAGCTCTATCTCCAAATTTTCTAATCATGTAATTCTTAGAATTCAATTCTGGTATATATCTTCTTCTTCCAAACAAAGTTGATACGCATCCATTCTTTTTTGCCTCTTCAACAATATTATCCATATATTCTTTTATTCCATGATAAGTATCTAAATATTGCTCAATATACTCTTTTGCTTCATTTCTTTTTATATCTATTTGCTCAGCAAGACCAAATTCACTTATACCATATACAATTCCAAAATTAACAGCTTTAGCTTTACTTCTTAATTGTTTTGAAACTTCTTCAATTGGAACTTTAAATACTTGAGAAGCACATATTGTATGAATATCTGCATCTGAATTAAAAGCTTTTATCATTGTTTCATCATTTGACATATGTGCCATAACTCTTAATTCTACTTGAGAATAATCTGCATCTACAAAAATCCTACCCTCTTCTGGTTTAAATACTTTTCTTAATTTTTTTCCTATTTCACTTCTTGTTGGAATATTTTGTAAGTTCGGTTCTGTACTACTTAATCTTCCAGTAGCTGTAACTGTTTGATGGAAAAAAGTATGAATTCTTTCAGTTTTAGGATTAATAAAAGGAATTAACCCTTCTACATAAGTAGAATTTAATTTCATAAGTTGTCTATACTCTAAAATTTTATCTACTATAGGATGTGCATCTTTTATCTTATCTAATGCATCTACATCTGTTGAATAACCACTTTTGGTTTTTTTACATGGTTTTAATTCTAATTTTTCAAATAGTATAACCCCTAATTGTTTTGGTGAATTAATATTAAACTCCTCACCAGCCATTTTATATATATCAATTCTTAATTCTTCAATATGTTTTTTTAGGTTTTCACCATATTTTACTAATTCATGTTTATCAACATACATACCTTCATATTGCATTTCTGCTAATATTTCTACTATTGGCATTTCAATATTATTAAATAACTCTAATGAATTAATATTTTCTAATTCTTTTAAAATCTTTTCTCTAGTTATTCCAATTACATAAGCATATAATGCATATGTGAAATTTGCTCTTTTTTCATCAGTAGATACTTCATCAAATAAACTTGTTTGTACTCCTGATTTTTCTTTATTTTCTTCATAATCAGATATATCAATTTCTAAAAACTGTCTTGATATATCCTCCATAGAATATGCATTAGAAACAGAATTTAAAATATAAACTGCAATTTTAGCATCATACATCATATTTTGCGAATTAATACCAATCTGTTTTAATAATATATAATCCTCTTTTAAATTATAACTACATTTTAAAATTTCTTTATCTTCAAATATCTCTTTAAAATCTGCTGAAAATTCAACATTATAAACTTTTTTATCATCATAAATATTAATATATGTTATTTCTTTTTTTATAATCAAATTTTCATCATTATTCTTTAACTTTTCAAAACAATAATAAAGTATTTTATTTAATTTTATTTTAGAAATTATTTCTTTTGAATCTTTTAATTCAATATATTCAAAAAGATCTTTAACATCTTTTACTTCTTCATTTGATTGACTTTGTTCTAAATTAAATCTATCTATATATCTATTAAATCTTAAATTTCTAAATAATTCTAAAACTTTTTTATTATCCCATTGTTTTACTCTAAAATGTTCCAAGTCTTTATCTATTGGTGCATTTACATCTATTCTTCCAAGTTCACGTGAAAGAATTGCTAAATCTTTATTCGCTTCTAAGTTTTCTTTTAACTTTCCTTTTGCAATAGGCTCACCTGCCTCTAATTTTTCATATATTGTATCTATAGAATGAAATTCTTTAATTAAATTTAATGCTGTTTTTTCTCCAACACCTGGAACGCCTGGAATATTATCTGATTTATCTCCCATTAATCCTTTTACTTCTATAAGTTCTTGTGGCTCTATTCCATAAACTTCTAAAACTTTATTTCTATCAAAATTTTCTGTTTCTGTTTTTCCATTTTTAGTTCTAGGAATTCTTATTGTTGTTTTATCTGAAGCAAGCTGAAAAGAATCTCTATCTCCTGTAAGCAATGTTACCTCAATATTTTCCTTTTCAGAACTTTTACTAAGTGTTCCTAGAATATCATCGGCTTCATACCCTGCAAGTTCTATAATTTTTATATTCATTGCTTCTAAAACTTCTTTTATTATAGGCATTTGAGCCGCAAGTTCATCTGGCATACCATGTCTTGTTCCTTTATATTCAGCATACATTTCATGTCTTTTGGTTGGATGTTTTACATCAAATGCTACAACCATATAATCTGGATTTACATCTTCTATTAACTTAAACATTATTGCCAAAAAACCATAAACAGCATTTGTATATGTTCCATCTGCTGTTTGAAGCATTTTGCTACTCATTATCCCATAAAACGCTCTATTTAAAATACTATTTCCATCAATAACTACTAATTTTTCCAATATTACCTCCTGTTTGTAATATATTATAAGCCATAACTTTAAATCTTATGATGATTTTATCACACTACACTTTTTTGTCAATACAAAAGAGTAAGCAGATTATACTACTTACTCTTTGCATTTATTTCACATAATTATATGTTAAAAACTATTTACAGTTATTTGATTTCTATTCCCTGTGTTTCAAGTACTTTGGAAATCCTTTCATCATCAACCAAAATCGCATACTCGTCATATTCTACTATATTTGCAATGCATAGCTTTGCAAATTCCAAAGCCCGCATGTATTCTCGTATATCATAGTAACCACATGACATCATATTATTTAAACTCTCATCATTTATAAGAAGTTCACCTTTTTGAATTTCAACATTCATTCCTACAATTTCTTCTGTAGAAATAAATCTACCAAAACTCGGACATTCTCCATGATAGCCTGGTGCTACCAAATAGATTCTTTTTTGAGAAAGAAGTTTTATTTCATCTGTAATTTCTGAAAGCTTAGTTTCTAATTCTGCTTTTTTATTAATACTGGTTTGATAGTTTTCTTCTAAACTTTCAAGCAATTCTTCCTCTTGAGCAATCTTTTTTTCCAATTCAGCAATTTCTGCCTTAAAACTTGCAATTTTTTGATTACTCTCTGATTTATTTTTATCCAGAGGAATTAGAGTGCCATCCCAAAAACTTATCCACTTCTCTGTTTCATCTTTCTGAGATACTAGTTCTCTCATCTTTTTTTCAGCTAACATTTCTTCTGTTTCAACATCACAATCATCAATATTAGTTTGACTTGTTTTTTGATTGTTCCGACGTTTTCTTTCAGCAGAAATTTTTAGTCTTTCTCGAGCTTTCTCGTTTTTCGCACTCGTTTTTTTTAGGGCTGAAAAAACTTTAGGACCTAGACCACTTCTCATCTCTTGAAGAAATGCTTCTTCTGTCATACTGTATTCAGGAGCAAGTTCAGAAATTGTTTTACCTTGTTCTGAAATTCGCTTATGAATAGTGGTAAAATTTAATGTTTTCCGATTTTGTGTTTTAACTGCCATATTGTACCTCCTTTGGTAATAGTAAAAGAAATTATATCACAGATATACCATGTAATTCAAGTTTTTAGGCAAAAAACATTGGTATATTTGACATTCCAACAACATAATATATATATCCATATACACAACCACAACATGCTCCAATTATATGTCCCATATGTGATATATTATCTTTTTTTATTAATCCATCTATAATTTCATTAATTACATAAAAAATGAAAATTAAAATTAAAGTTAATGGAATTTTGGTTTCTTGTATATTAACAAAAGAACTCATCATTATAAGCATAAATACAATTCCACTTGCTCCTAATATTCTTTTTCTTCCAACTATACTATTTATTATTCCTATCACTCCTGCTGTTATTAACATCATTATTAATAAATTAATAGTGCCATATTTTTCCTCTATCATAGGTCCTATTAATAAAATATATAGAAAATTATTTGATAAATGTTTCCAATCACTATGACCTAAAACATGTGTAAATAACCTAACATATGTAAGTGGATTAAAAGGTGAACTTCTATAAGATGAAAACAATATATCATTACTTTTTCCAGCAGTTATATATTTTAAAATTAGCACAGCAACTGAAACAAAAAAATATGTTAATATTAATATTGAATTATATTGAAAATAATCTATTAGTTCCACTTTTTTCTCCTTTTACCATTCATAATCAAAATCATCTTTATTTGGTTTTACTTTTTTTAAATCTATATTATCAATAGTTTTTGTTTGCAATTCTTCACAAATTGTTCTTTTTAATTCTTGTTTTTGCACAGTACCTGTAATATCATCTTTTATTAAATTAATATGAAGTTCAAAACAATTTCTTAATTCATATGGAAAAGTTCTATCTTTTTGGTATGTATTATATAATTCTTGTTCATAATTCATTTGTCTTTCAGATTGTTCTGTAACTATTGGAGTTTTCAAATATTCAATAATAGATTTTCTTCTATCATCTATTTTTTGTTTTATTTGTTCATCTGATAATTTATTATCTTTGCTTTCTAAAATTTGTTTTAATGTTTTTTCTCTTCTTGAAAGTCTTGGATATATTTCAGCTTGCTGATTTTCATATCTATATAACAAATCTACTGTATCTTTTGTATATAATTTTTCTACTACTTCATCACTTAAAAGGCCTATTGCATTTAAATATTTTAAATCTTCATAAGCACATATCTGCTCAGCTCTTTCTTGAGCATTCTTACTAATAATGCTTTTCATTATTTCGACTTTATTTTCAATAGATAATTCTTCTCTATTATTATTTCCTAAATACATATTAGTAATAATTGCAGATGAAGTGTTTTGTATTTTCTCTCTAATTTCGTCTGTAATAGCAACTTTTGGTCTTTCAGCATTTTCTAAAAGAGCTTCTTGTGATCCTTTATAAAATGTTGGTCTTTCAGAATCAATATCCATTTTATCGCATTCTCTAAAAAAACCTTCATAAATTTCAATAAGTACTTCTGGTCTTTTCTTAATATATTCTCTTAAAATTGTTTTACTATTTTGTTCAAGATGACAATCATCAAGATACATATCCAATTCTTCTTGTTTATCTTCTTCATTCTCATCATAATAATCATCAGATAACATTTCATAAATTTCTGATATCCCACTATCTCCTAATTCTTCTGCAAGTTCTTGATGTTCGTATACATATCTACTTATACATTTAGAAAAAGCCTTTAGTCTTGATTGTGTATAACTTACATATCTATTTGCAACATTTTCATCTGCTAATCCCATCCAGCCATCTAAATTTCCTGTAAGTAATGGTGGAGTTCCACATTCTTCAATTATTTCAGGATGATTTTTAGCAATTTTTCTTAAGATATCTATATGTTTTTCATAAGTTTCAGTATTTGAACCTATAACGATTGAATCATTTCTTTTTATATTTTTGGCCAAAAATTTTAATTCAAATGGCAAATTATTAGATTCACATTCTGCAATAAATTCATCCACAATAGTGCCAACATGATGTAATGGTGAGTTTATATAAATTCTATGTTCTGTTTTGAAAAAATCAGCAAATTCTTCCATAACTTGCCAAATTCCCATCCTTCTAGTTTTCAAAAAGTTTGAATTAGTTATTTTTGCATCTTTAAGAGCTGAATCATAATCTCTATCAGCATAATAAGAAACAACACCTGCATAAAATTCATTATTATCTTTAGCATCTAAATAAATATCAAATAATCTTTTATAATTTTCTATTTTATATGGATTAGAAACAGACTCTAATATTTCTTTCATAAATACTCCTTTTATTTTCTAAAAAAATTCAAAATCTTTTTCAAAAAAGCAATTATTTTATTTTCTTTATATATTGTTAGTTCTGTTATTTCATTTTTTTCATCAATACATACTTCTTCTACTTCAATTTCATTTTTAAAGAATATGTCTGTATTTTTATTTTCTTTAAAAATTTTTAAAAACTCTTCTTTTTGGTTTTTGTCTGCAAAATATTTATAATTTATTATTTGTAAAAATGCTTTTGTTTCATCTTTTAAATGCTGTTCTAATAATGTTTTTTCTGTTGTCAAATTAACAATATAAGTTTCTGATTTATTTTCTTTGAAAAATTCTATTACTTTTTGTGGTAACATTTTCTTATCTTCTGGATTTAAGTTTTCTAAAATAAAATCGACCTCACAGCACGCTTCTGCAAATTCCATTATATCTTTCCTTTCTTTTATCTTTCTCCATCATCTTCTCTTGATTTTTTAATTTCTTGATTTTGTTTTCCCTTTGATGCAAACTTTTCTTTTGTTTTTTGTTTAATCCAATCTATTGCTTTTGAAATAACATTATTCTTCTTTTCTTCTGGTAAATCTACTTCTGAAAGTTCATCAATAGAAAAATAAGAATTTTTTACTTGTATTGTCTTATCTTTTTCTATATCTTCAATAGCTTTATCTGTTACTGTATCTATCACTAGATTTATAGCATCTCTTGGAAATACAGCATAAGTAGTTAAATTACTTCTAGCATCATTTTTTCTTGTAAATCCTAAAGTTTTCCCAGTTTTAATATAATCTGCTAAAGCATTAGCAGTATGATCTATTCCATATCTTTGGGATGTTTGGTTTACTGAACTTTCTAGAACTCTTCCTTTAAAATCTTTATTATATCCATTATAATTTTGTTCTGTAAAAGACTTTGCTATTAAATCTAACATTTCTGTTGGAGTAATATGTTCTTCGATTTGTGCTCTTGCTTGCCCTTGTCTTGTAAAACTATCTGAATAACCAGTTGTTACATATTTTTCAATTGCTTTTACAACCTGTTCTTTAGCTGACTGAGGTCCAAATTTATTTTTATATTTTGTATATGTTTGTTCTATTGCAAGTTTAATTATACTCATTTTATCATTTTGGTCTAAACCAGCTTGTCTTACATTTGGATCTGTATTTATTGAATTTACAAAATCCGTTGGAAGTACTTGATAATTGTATTGTATTTCATCTTGTTCTGTTATATGTCTTTCAAAAAATCTAGGATTATTCCCAAAATATTGTAACTGTGTATCTCCTCTTCTAAGTGCAGGAGAGTCCCATGTTAAATCTACTGGAAAAGACTTTCCATCTATTGTTAATACATTCCAAGCATGTTTTTCTCTTTGAGTTCTATTTGGAGAAAATCCTATCCCTCTAATATAATCACATTGTATACCTTGTCTATCCATCATTTCTTTATAAAGTAAAGCATATCCTGCACATACACCTTTTCTATCTAGAATAACAGACAAACTAGATGGTCTTTGAGCACTAAGACTGTATTCTATGTTTTTACCTAAAACTTCATAAATATATTTTGCTTTTTGCATTTGATTCCATTCTTTAGGAATATTGCCTTCTATAACTTTCATTTGTCCAATTATTTGTTTTAATTCTCTTCCACTATATGTTCTTCTTTGCTGATACCTTTCTTGATTATATTTTTGTTTACCAGCCATTCCGTCCTAAAACAAATATTTGTTCATCATCTCTTATTGTGCTTAAATCATATCTACTTTCTAATTCTCTAGTATTAGTAACAGTTATCATATATTACTCCTTTAATATTCATACATATCGTTTAATAAAATTTTTATATTTTTTAATTCTTTCAATTCTTTTTCAAAATTATATGATTCTTCTCTATCAACTGATAATGTTTTTAGATTTTTATATTTTGAAATAATCTCTAATTCCAATTTATCAATTTTTTCTACTGATAAATATTCTATTGGTAAAGAAAAATCAATTTTAGATAAAGAAAAATCTTTGATATTTTTTATTACTAATTTTTTTAAATTTGTAAAAGTTTTTAAAAATTCAAAG
>ERZ777306.2392-NODE-2392-length-24149-cov-103.598116_pt1 | contig 24149 bp, 21 predicted proteins | sample MGYA00374966_ERZ777306 | MGnify/ENA primary metagenome ERZ777306 (study PRJEB29329, sample SAMN06343882) | mouse gut metagenome | isolation source: Mouse cecum | place: Austria: Vienna | collected 2014-11-15 ...
AATGAGATTGATATAAATAATAAAGGAATAGGTTATCTTCTTGAACTGCTGCTTCTTTCAGAGGAACGGGAAGAGCTTTGAGTGTTATTACCTCTCGTACTTCCGGAAGAAGAACGTCTTTCTGTTTGTCCGCTGGAAACATTGCTCCTGGTAGAGCTAGAACTACTACGGCTAGAATTACCACGACTAGAATTACCATGACTGGAAGAACGATGGTTTCTTTCGGAACTGTTATTTCTATTATAGGAACCACTACTATTGTTTCGCCTGCTTGAACTTTCCCTTGAGCTGCTACTTGTTTTTCCACTTTCACGGTTCGGAGCGGAACTTGCTTCCGGACGGGGACGAGTCGACGTCCCAGGTCGCGTTGTTGTTCCGGGACGAGACGTATTAGGACGAGACGTATCAGGACGAGTAGATGTGCTTGGACGAGATGTTCCGGGACGTGTTGCCGATGCCCCCGGACGGGAAGAATGACCCGGACGCGTCGGTGCATTATGCGGACGCATGGAAGTATTGGGACGGAACCGGACAGAACCGAAGTCCGAACGACGGTAAGAGTGATATACTCTCTGATCTCTCACCCGGTGCGGTGCAGAGTAATGGTTGAAATTAGTATATCTTCCCCGATAATAGCTTGCATGGTGAAAGTGCGGACGATAATGCGCTCCACAATAAGTACGGTAATGATAAGGCACACCAAAATAAAACAAGCTATGGTTCGGGTAATGGATGTAAACCCTGAAACTCCATTTCCCTCCGGTTACATAAATCGGCCGATAGAAATACTCGGCACCCAAAAACCGGCGATACTGTGCATCGCTCAATACCCAGCGAAGATCGTCGTTACGGATATCCAAAGCTTCATAATAATCATCCAATGCCCATTCGTAACCACGTGCTACGTAATCCATTATATTACGGACAGAATAAATAAAGTCGTAATTAATCTCATACGCATCATTATATTGCTGTGTACTCAAGCTCAATTCATACGCCATCTTATCGGTAAGAAAACGTGTCTCCTTACGTACCTTGCCGGTGCTCATTCCAGCCATTACGGTCATATTGGCAGTCAGACCGACCGCAAAGAGTAAAAACAGTATTCGTTTCATCATTCAATCTCCTATCATTTATTATTCTGATAATATTCCTCAATAAACATGCGTAACATATCTCTATAATCGTACAGTTCTATAACCGTACAGTCAATATAGTATCAATGCTCACTGTATTCCTTCACAAAATCATACATCTTTTTTTTGTTAGAAGAAAATGTCAGACTATTAATCACCATAAAGAAAGCCTCTTTATCCACAATCTGCGGATATATCATTTTCATAATCTTCATTCGCTCATTATCGAACGCATAGAATTTCACCAACTGAAGACATTGATCGGCCGTAAAATCAGAACTAGCCAATGCAGCATTGATTAACGCGATGCGGTCTTTCTCGAAAGGCTCATTCTTGACATTATCAAAAAACGCTTGAAAAAGCTGTTTGTTCATTACCCTGTCATACCGATCATAAACCGGGCGATGTCCACCGTGTTCCGGACGTCCGGGTCTGTTGTCCGGACGCATCTCATCACGTCCATTCACCATTATTTCCATTACACCGCTTCCTTTGAAATAAACACGTTCATTGTACAATCTTTCCCCTTTCCATACTCGTTCACCGGGCCGGGTAAACCGGGTGGCATACACTTCGACGGTATAATAGCCCGATTTCAAATTAGCAACGAAACAAGTGGTAGTTGGCAAACTGATTTGGTTTCCTCCCATGTAAACAAGTATCGGAGTATTCCCGCCGTCAATGCGGATTCCGTTAACAGACTGTGCTTGTAAGGAAAGGGCAGCGAACAGGATACAGAAACTTATTATAATCTTACGCATAACTTATTTGGTTTTTATTATTTATATCTTTAATCTGATACCACAAAAATAGGGTGAGGAAACTCCCCACCCCAATGATTCTCTCTATTCGTATGTAGGGAAATCCCTATTCTGTTTAGGAATCCGCCAAAACAATGCCATCCTCGTGCAAGGTAATCAGACGTTTCTTATACAAGTCGCCCACTCCTTTCTTAAAGGTTTTCTTGCTGACACCAAACGTGCCGTAGATATCTTCCGCAGGGCTTTTATCATTCAAGTTGATTCGTCCCCCGTGCTCTTTGATATATTCTAGCAGCGTTTTCGAAAAATCGTCAATCTTTTCAAAACCGGGTTTCTGAAGAACCAAATCCACCTTGCCATCTTCACGCACCTGTTTCACAAAAGCTTTCATCTCCATCCCTGTCTCCAACGGACAGAATATTTCATTTTCATACAACAAACCGCTATACATATCATCTATAATTGCCTTAAAGCCTAAGTCCGTCTTCTGCCAGATAAGAATATTCACCTCTGCTCCCGAAGCATATTCCGGCTTTTCTTTCGACAGATAACGTTCCACTTTTGCCGAAGCTACAATACGATAACTCTCTTCATCCACATGTGCATGAACCACATACTTCCGTCCAACCTGCATTTTCATCTTCTGCTCACGGAACGGCACAAACAGGTCTTTCATCAATCCCCAGTTCAGGAAAGCTCCGTATTGATTTACCCAGGAGACTTCCAGACAAGCAAACTGTCCGACTTGCACTAACGGGGTCAGTGTCGTAGCAATCAGCCTCTCATCCATATCCAGATAAAGAAACACATTCAAAATATCCCCTATCTTACAATCCTCGGGCACATAACGGGTAGGCAACAAAATCTCACCTTCTTCCCCACCGTCGAGATATACGCCGAAATCGACTTCTTTCACGACTTCAAGCTGGTTGAACTTTCCTAATTCGATGCTCATATTCTTATCTATTTATTATATAAGATACAAAGATAATCTATTTTGAACAGATCTCTCAACGAGTCAGCTATAACTTTTCGTTATCAGGCAAAACTATTTGCGATGAACAATCTGCTTTCTAATATGTTAACTTTGTAGCGGCAAAAAAGAAAAAGTAAATTATTCACCTTTTAAACATATAAGTATGGAATTTCTAACCAACGAGAAACTTACAATTGTGGGAGCTGCCGGAATGATCGGCTCCAACATGGCACAAACAGCCATGATGATGAAACTCACTCCGAATATCTGTCTCTATGATCCATTCGCACCAGCTTTGGAAGGAGTGGCAGAAGAACTGTATCACTGCGGTTTTGAAGGTGTCAACCTCACCTATACTTCCGACATCAAGGAAGCGCTGACCGGAGCTTCTTATATTGTTTCTTCCGGTGGAGCAGCCCGCAAGGCAGGCATGACCCGCGAAGATCTGTTGAAAGGAAATGCAGAGATTGCCGCCCAATTCGGTAAAGATGTCCGTCAATATTGCCCGAATGTGAAACATATCGTTGTCATCTTCAATCCGGCAGACATCACCGGTTTGATTACCTTATTATATGCAGGCTTGAAACCTTCACAGGTTTCCACATTGGCTGCCCTTGACAGCACTCGCTTGCAAAACGAGCTGGTGAAATACTTCCACATTCCCGCTTCCGACATTCAGAATTGCCGCACCTATGGCGGTCATGGCGAACAAATGGCTGTATTCGCATCTACCACCAAAATAAAAGGAGAACCTTTGACCGATTTCATCGGTACTACCCGCCTTCCGTTGACGGAATGGGAAGCACTGAAAGTACGTGTCATCCAAGGTGGAAAGCATATCATTGACCTGCGCGGCCGTTCTTCTTTCCAAAGTCCGGCTTATCTTTCCATTGAAATGATTGCTGCCGCTATGGGCGGACAACCTTTCCGCTGGCCCGCCGGAACGTATGTTTCCAATGGTAAATTCGACCATATCATGATGGCAATGGAAACTTCAATTACTAAAGACGGTGTTACTTATAAAGAAATAGCCGGAACTCCTGCCGAACAGGAAGAACTGGAAAAGAGCTACGAACATCTGTGCAAACTTCGTGACGAAGTGATTGAAATGGGAATCATCCCCGCTATCAAGGACTGGCACACGCTGAATCCTAACATCAAGTAAACATACAATATTAGCGGAAAGCCGGAAAAGAGAAAACACATCTCTTTTCCGGCTTTTATTCCAATTACTCACATATACCCCACGCTTAGTCTATAAATCTTTCAAGACTCCAATTCTAATGACCATGCAAAGTTGGGGATAATTCATCAATTAAAAAAACAGACAAAATGGAAAAAGTACCTAAACTGAAGTTACAGGTACTTAAAGTGCGAAATATAGTGCTTATCCTATCCAAATTAGTGAATGAAATAAACTCCCTATCAAAGTTTATAGAATATCTGTCATTTTTGAGAAGTACATTCGGAACAAATCCCTTTTAGTACATAGTTTATGCTGTGCAAAGTAAATCCTCCAGGCAAATCAATCACCGGGATATGGGTGCCTTCCAGGCAGAATGTCTTGTGGCATTTCTCACAATAAAAATGCGAATGTAAATCCTGTACTACACAATTACAAGAATTGTCACAAACGGCATACTTCAACGAGCCACTTCCATCGTCTATGCTATGTATGAGATGATGAGACAAGAAGAGAGCGATAGTACGGGATATGGTCGATTTATCGACTGTATCGAGCAATGTTTCGAGGTCAAGCAATGACACTGCACGCTCTGCCTGCATCATCTCTTTTATCACCAAAAGCCTTATTGCAGTTGGCTTGATATCTCTTCTGACCAGCTTATCCAAATAAATATCTTTTTCCATCTTTTTCCTATTTTATCATTTTCTGTATTCTGACGGCGTTCATTATGGCAAGTAACGCAACGCCTACATCTGCGAAGACAGCTTCCCAAAGAGTAGCGATTCCACCGGCTCCCAGTATCAATACAAGCAGTTTCACTCCGAATGCCAATGAAACATTTTGCCAGATAATCCTGCGTGTCAGCTTTCCTACTTTGATAGCTTCGGCTACTTTCGACGGTTGGTCTGTCTGTATCACGACATCAGCAGTTTCAATAGCCGCATCGCTACCCAATCCGCCCATGGCAATACCAACGTGACTTAAAGCAAGCACCGGCGCATCATTCATTCCGTCGCCGACAAATGCAATCCGGTTTGCCTCATCCTGACGCAATTCTTCCAGGTGTTTCACTTTCCCTTCCGGCAGCAAGTCGCCATAGGCTTTCGATATGCCGAGCTTCTCCGCAAAGTTAGTAACAATACTCTGTTTATCACCGGATAATATCTGAATGTTTTTGATATGCAACATTTTTAAATCATCAATAGCTTTCTTTGCATCCTCTTTTAGAGTATCAGCCAATAACAAATAACCTGCATAGTCGGTTCCAATGGCGCAGATTACCATCGTATCGGTAATCTGTAATAACTCTGCCGGATATTTGATATTAAATTTGGATAGTAAACGACAGTTTCCAACCCATACCGGAGTTCCGTTAATCATTGCCTCCAAACCGAATCCGGCAAATTCTTTTGCACCGGTGACCGGCAGCAGTTCTACGTTTTGTAGCTTTGCATAGTTCACTATGGCTTTAGCAATCGGATGGGTACTGTTGCTTTCTACCGAAGCAACCAGCTTAATCAATTCTTTTTCTTTAATACCGGATGCGGATTTACACTCTTGCACTTCAAAAGTTCCCTGAGTCAGAGTTCCCGTTTTATCAAATACAACCGTATTGATTTTAGTGATTGCATCCAGATAATTACCGCCTTTGAATAAGATTCCCAACCGGGAAGCAGCTCCGATGCCACCAAAATATCCCAACGGAATACTTACTACCAAAGCACACGGGCACGAAATCACCAGAAAGACGAGAGCCCTGTACAGCCAGTCATTAAACACATACGCAAACTGAGTATCAATGAATGAATAAACAAACGGAAAGAGTACGATTAATACCGCCAGTCCTATAACAATAGGTGTGTAGATACGTGCAAATTTACGGATAAACAATTCTGCCGGGGCTTTTCGCTCCGAAGCATTTTGCACAAGTTCCAATATCCGGGCAAGCGCACTCTTATCGAATGGTCTTGTCACCTTGATCCGAATCACTTTATCCGTCACAATCATTCCGGCAAGCACTTCTTCGCCTTCGCGAATATTACGGGGAACGCTTTCACCTGTCAATGCCGCCGTATTAAAAGCGGCAACTTCGTTGAGCATCACTCCGTCCAAAGGGACTCTCTCGCCCGATTTTATCTCTATAATCTCGCCGACCTTTACATTCTTCGGACTTTCTGTAATCAGACTGTTATCTCTAAGCACCAAAGCCTTCTCCGGTCTTGCATCCAGCAAAGCCCCAATATTACGTTTCGCTTTATCAACCGCCTTGCCTTGAAATAGTTCGCCGATTGTATAGAACAGCATCACGGCCACCCCTTCCGGATACTCGCCAATATAGAAAGCTCCGATGGTGGCAACAACCATTAGTGTAAACTCACTGAAATAGTCCTTTTCTTTCATGCCCTCCCATGCCTCTTTCAGTACAGGAAGCCCAACCGGGAGATAAGCCACGATATACCAGGCTAAAGCAACATATTCTTTATGAAAAAAGGCGAAATCCAGGGCATTCATTATAATACCGCTAATCAGCAGTATAAATGAAAGCCCTGCCTTCCAATATTCTTGAAATATAAAAATCTTGACTTCAACTTCCTTTTCGGATGCACATTCGTGTGCACAGCAACTACAATGTCCCATATCTTTCATCTTTTAGTTGCTACAAAGGTAGTGAATGATTCGTGCAACAAAGTTGCAAAATCGGTTTTAGCACCTTTCAATGTCAGCAATACCGCAACAGCCATTTCCAAACCGGCACGACTTCTATATCCAACTCATTCCCTGAAATTGTCCTTTCTTCATCCCAAGTAATAATAAAAGTCTTTTTTAAGCCAAAAACTTCCGACATTTTATATAAAGCCCTGACCTCCCGTTCCCGGGTAATCGGATCATCAATGCTATATGATACTTGTATAGCCATTCCTTCATCAGGAATATAAAAGTCTACCTCAATACCTTTATTATAAAAGAACACTCTATCTTCTTTTCCATATCGTTCTATTAAATTTACAGCAACGATATTCTCCAATAGTTTAGTTTCGGCATTTATCAGAAAATTACTAAGCAACCCGTTATCATAAAAATACCTTTTACAACTAGACATGCGTTCAGCTACTGAATCTGTAAAATTAGGAATGTTAAAAGTCAAATAAACATCATTCATATAGGTGAGATAATCTGCCAATGTATTACGGCTGATACCACTACCTGAGGATTTTACAATATGCAATAGTCGTGTCTGCGTAGTTGGCTGCATGACACTTTCAGCAAGCTTCTTTGCCAATAGCCGGATGGCACCGCTATTGCGAATCTCGTTGCGTGCTATAATATCTCCTAGTAAAATCTTTTGATATAACGAATTAATCCATTCCCGTTTATCTATCAAAGAGAACGTTTCGGCAAATCCTCCGAAATGAAAATAGGTATTGAACTGCTTAATGACTTCCAACCGTTGTTCTGGTTCAAATTCCCAGTTTGCTTTCAAGTGAATCTGATGAAAAGTGAGATACTCTGCAAATGAAAAGGGAAATACTTCCCGTATGATATATCGTCCACCCAAAGTAGTGGCAATATCCCTACTAAGCATTCGCGCATTACTTCCGGTAATGAAAACCCTATATTTAGAATCAGCCAGCCTACGAACAAATTTTTCCCATCCGTCAATATTCTGAATCTCATCAAGATATATCAAAGGCTTACGGTTATCATACATTTCAGCATAACACTCCAACAGAAGTCCTAGTTCCGAAGCTTCAATAGAAGAGATACGCTCATCCTCAAAATTAATATAAAGACAGTCTTCAAAAGTCACTTTGCCCAATTTTACAAGATTCTGTATATCCTGATACATTTGATAAGACTTACCCGCACGACGAATACCAACCAGAACATAATTCGCCTGCTCCTCAAAATATATCGGTCTTTCAACCAGCTGAATCTTACTAATTTCTTGCTGACGCTCGACTATAATTGCCTTTATTATTCGTTTTTCCATAAAATATGCTCTTTATATTGCACAAATATAGCAAAATTATGCTCAATATATTAAGCAACCCCCTCTTTTTCTCTATCGTAACAATCTTTCCTAGTTCTGTTTCGACCTTCAACCTATTTTTCAGAACATATATCCCAATGAAATCATCAGGTTTCTGTTCTTCATTCCTAAATCTTTTGCCACTTCTACCAGACCGAAATCATAGCTTATAGCAAACTGATATTTCTTACTGAACTCAACACCGGCTTTCAAACCAAGACCAAAATCAAATCGTTTTAATCCGTCATTTCCAAATATATCTTCGGATGCAGAGTTAGTACCCAACTCTCCTAAATCGGCAATATTACCGTCAACTTTTGCTTTAGCCTTTCCAAACAAGCCGACAGCAATGTAAGGACCCACATTACCAAATAATGCAAAGTCATCATTTACTGCATACTTATAACCAACATGTACCGGGACCTCCAAATAATACGGATTAAATTTAATACTTGCAATTGAACCACCATCAATCTTCGCACCTTTTAATGTCAGTAACGCTGCAAAATCCATATATGCCCCGCTCGCTTCCTGAGACAACCCTAATTCGGCTTTTACACCTGCATGAAAACCGATCCTGCTGTCAAAGCCGGTAATAGTGTATTTGCTGACATTCATACCTGCCATCACACCCCATTTCAGGTTATCTTGCGCGTTGACACTCACTACACTCATCGCCACTAAAACGAAAAATAACAAAACTTTTTTCATAAGAATAAACAATTTAATTATTAGTTAGAAATTATATGCTGCAAATATAATGAAACAAGTTTGATCTATTACGGAAAATCAATAATTTCTCAACAATCAGGCAATGGTGGACCGCTTACGAGAAATCACCAATGAAAATATCCAAGAATGTGTTTTCAAAGATTTCGGATTATGGAAACCGGAGATCTTGAACGAGGTAAGTGATATATCAAATAAAAGGCATGCCATATACATTGAATTTCTACCGATTGCCTGGAAAGCTCCATGCGACGGTGTACAAATTTCTCATACATCAAAAATAGTATTCTCATAGTCTAATCATCAACGCTTAATAAGCTACAGCAAAGCCGCCGTCCGCCTTCATCATAACCAACTGATTATCAAAGATTATATTACTATAATCAATAGATTTTCAATAAGACATCTCTATCGTTCCACTCTAGTGAACAGACTCGTTCACTAGAGTGCACAGGTCTATTCACTCTAGTGCAACGTTCTGTTCACTGGAGTGGAACAATACATATGAAGGCAGAAAAACACAACAATGTCAGTTATGAAAGATATGTTATCTACCGAGTTAACATACAAACTACGGCTATGTTGACCTACACGCATTAGTATCCTGAAACAAAGACAAGCATAATATGCAGCATGAGAAATGCAAAATAAAGTATGAGAAATACCTTCTTTTAAAGCATTTTAGAGGTATAAACTATGAGAAATGCATGTAAATATTTTAATTCTCATAGTATATACACCTAATTATCAAGCAAATAACATTATTAATGAGAATATGAGAAATGATTTTGCTTTTTCTTATAGGAGGGAATCCCTTCCCTAAGTTCAAAAATGACAGTCGTTACCGGTCGTCGTAGAATTGGGAAGACAAGCCTCATCATGAAAATCAGGCACGGATGATAGAGTTTCTATGAGAGCAGTCACTCATCACCTGTCATCCGTGCCCAATATAATATCATTGCTGGTTTTCTTCCTGGTCTGTACGGATAAACTCCAGCAATCTTTCTACCGCCTCTTCTTCAGGAATATTCTTTTCTACACAGGCCTTGCCTTTATAAAGACTGATTTTACCCCGTCCGGCACCGACATAACCGTAGTCAGCATCTGCCATCTCCCCGGGGCCATTCACGATACAGCCCATGATACCGATTTTCAATCCTTTCAGGTGTGAGGTAGCAGCCTTGATGCGGGCAATCGTTGCCTCCAAGTCGTAGAGCGTACGACCGCAACCGGGACAAGAGATATATTCTGTCTTAGAGGTACGGGTACGTCCGGCCTGCAAGATTCCGAAAGCAGTGGCGTCGACAACAGCATGGCTCAGGTTACCTTGATTGAACAGGAAGATGCCATCGCAAAGTCCGTCAAAAATCAATGCGCCCATATCGGCGGCAGATTTTATTTGCAAATCCTCTGCATTATCTTCTGCATAATGTTGGAAGAAAACAACCGGATTCTGCAAACCTTCCGTTGTCAGTTGATGCACCAATGCACGGTGTTCGCCCAAACGGTTCGGATGATTGCTTTGGGAAACAATGACCACTTCCGGATGTTGCTTCAGACAGGCGATTACTTCTTCTGTCTGTGCCATATAAGGCATGAACAGGAATTTGAGTTCCGCATTACATCCGCCCATCAGCGGTAATTGCACATGATTAAAGGCAGGCCAAGTTCCGGTTTCCCCTTGCCATACGTCTGCATCGAGGATATATTCCACGCCTTCTTCCCGTTGCTCGGGCAAGGCTCTTCCGGCATAAATATAGTCCGGAGTGAATTGCGGATTTACTTCCGTCTTTCCATCCATGCGGTCGGCAATGACTACGGGCACATGTTCGCCTCCGATGTTACGGACCGCTTTTGTCTTCCGGCGTTCAGGAGACAGGTAATTGAAATCCGGTGCTTCCAAGCCCGGAATATAGGGATGTCCCTGCCTCAACAGAACATAATCCACCAATTTACGGGCTACCGGAATTTCAGCTTCGGGTGCTTCACTCAAAGATACGCGGATGGTATCGCCCAACCCGTCGCTCAACAATGCTCCGATGCCGAGAGCAGACTTGATACGCCCGTCCTCACCGTCTCCGGCTTCTGTCACTCCGAGGTGCAATGGGAAAGCCATCCCCTCTTTTTCCATGACGTCCACCAACAGACGAACGGTTTTCACCATCACGACCGTATTGGACGCTTTGATGGAAATCACTACGTCAGTGAAATTCTCCTCGACACAGATGCGGAGAAATTCCATACAGGATTCCACCATCCCCGCAGGCGTATCACCATAGCGCGACATGATGCGGTCGGACAGAGAACCGTGGTTCACCCCGATACGGATAGCCGTGTGGTTCTCCTTGCAGATATTCAGAAAAGGGACAAACCGGTCGTGAATCTTGCGTATCTCCTGAGCGTACTCCTCGTCTGTATATTCCAGTTTCTTAAAAGTACGCGCAGCATCTACATAGTTTCCCGGATTGATACGCACCTTTTCTGCATATTGGGCAGCTACATCCGCTACTTTCGGATTGAAATGCACATCGGCAACCAAGGGAACCATATATCCCTGACTGCGCAGCCCGATATTGATATTCATCAGATTCTCCGCTTCCTTGACACCCTGCGTTGTGAGGCGGACATACTCGCCACCTGCATCAACAATACGTTTCGCCTGTTCCACACAAGCCGGCGTGTCCTGCGTAGACGTATTAGTCATCGACTGGACACGAATAGAATTGGGGCCGCCCAACGGCACAGCCCCAATATTTACTTCTGTGGTTTCTCTTCGAAAATAATTGAATAGATCCATTAGTTCGTTTTATATTCAAACTTAACTTCTTTCAGTTCTTCGTTTGCTTTTACGATTTTCTTTTTCAGTCCTTCTTTGTAAGCAGCAAAAGCTTCTGCCAATTTCTCGTCACTCAATGCCAACATCTGAATGGCAAGGATAGCGGCATTCATCGCTCCGTTTATAGCAACCGTTGCCACAGGAATGCCCGGAGGCATCTGAATGATAGAATAAAGTGCGTCTACACCATCGAGCACGGAACCTTTTACGGGTACCCCGATCACCGGCAGTGTAGTGTTGGCTGCAATTACACCGGGAAGGGCGGCAGCCATTCCGGCAGCAGCGATAATCACTTTAATGCCGCGGTTGCGGGCATTCTTTGCAAATTCTTCCACAGCTTCAGGCGTGCGGTGAGCAGAAAGCGCGTTCATTTCGAACGGTACATGCATATCATTCAGCAGTTGCGCAGCCTTCTCCATTACAGGAAGATCGGACGTACTGCCCATGATGATACTTACAATTGGAGTCATTTTGATTTACTATTTTACGATTTACTATTTACAATTTAAAGTGAGGTAAGAATTATCCGTTTACCACAGCTTTATACGCTTCGGCATCCAGCAGGTCCTCAACGGCTTTCGGGTCTGCCGGTTTCATTTTAATCAGCCAGCCTTCGCCATAAGGATCTTTGTTCACCAATTCCGGATTTTCTTCCAATGCTTCATTTTGTTCGAGTACTTCACCTGCTACAGGTAGGAAAAGGTCGGAAATGGTTTTCACTACTTCGATGGTTCCGAATGTCTCACCGGCTTCCAACGTTTCGCCAACAGTAGGTATGTCTACAAATACAATATCACCCAGTTGTTCCTGAGCATAGTCTGTGATACCAACATAAGCAATGTCTCCTTCAATGCGAATCCATTCGTGTTCGCTTGTGTACTTCAAATTCTGTGGAAAGTTCATAATAATTAGTTTTTAGGATTTATACTATTTTTAAAACAAAAATACTCGAAATAATAGGTTCATCATCGGATGGAGCACCAAAAGAGCACATATCAGTCCGACAGCAAAACCGGAAAGCACCTCACCCAACGTATGATGTCCCAAGATAATCCGTGCAGAACCGAGTATGCCGGCTATCAATATAAACAGGCATAACCACACTACCGGATTATAACCGAATAATGCACTGAAAGATACCAGTCCGCCTATCACGCCACCTATCCCGGCCATATGCTCGCTCAGTTTCCATTTTAGATTTACTCCGATACAAATGACGGACACGAGCAAAGAGGTCAGGATGATGCCTGTCATATACCAGGGGATATTCAGTTTGCGCATCATCAGCCAGCAGAACACGTATGAGATGATAGTCAGCAGAATCGGTATATACCGCTTCTTACGTTCGCTCAGTTCCTGACGGTCAAATCCATTGATTTTACGAAACAGGAAAATCGTGATGGTAGGTGTCAGTATGGTGAAACAATAGATGATTCCCAACACAATCAACTTATACTGCATCGGCATGATACGAAGATAAGAAAATAGGAATAACACCAGGAATGATAAAAACGGGATAGAAAATGGGGTGAACACCATTGAAGTGATTCGCGCCACTTGCAACATTGTCTTATCCGCTATGATATGTTCTCTTTCTCTGTCCACTCTTTTTTTTATTACTGATTACTGATTACAAAATTATAATTCTCTTACGGACCCGAGCGACTATTATTTCCTTAGTCGCGCAACCGGAATATTCAACTGCTGGCGATATTTCGCTACCGTCCGGCGGGCAATAGGATATCCTTTTTCTTTCAGGATGTCTGCCAGTTCATCATCCGTCAGCGGTTTCTTCTTGTCTTCGCTGTCGATACACTCTTTCAAAATCTTGCGAATCTCGCGGACAGACATCTCCTCTCCGTCTTCCGTTGTATATCCGTCAACAAAAAAGAATTTAAGCTGATAGATACCGAAATTCGTCTGCACATATTTACTGTTGCTGACACGGGAGATGGTCGATATATCCAGCCCTGTACGTTCGGCCACATCTTTCAGAATCATCGGCTTCAACAGCGATTCGTCTCCTTCGAGAAAGAAAGGCCGTTGCAGGTCAACAATTGCCTGCATAGTAGTCATCAATGTATTCTGACGCTGCTTGATGGCATCGATGAATCCTTGTGCCGCGTCCATCTTCTGTTTCAGGAACATCATCGCTTCCTTGGATTCTTTCGACTGATTGGCCTTATTCTTGGTATGTTCTTCCACCATTTCCGTAAAGTCCCGGCTCATACGGAGTTCGGGGACATTGCGGTTATTGAGGCTTATATTAATCGTTCCGTCATCATATGTTTCTACGATGAAATCGGGAATAATCTGCTGAAGGTTTCTGCCGATTGCTTCTCCCAAAGAAGCACCCGGACGGGGATTCAATTTGGTAATCTCACTGATAACCTCTTTGAATGTCTCTTCGTCAATATCCAATTTCTTTATAATCTTTTCCCAATGCTTACGTGTGAATTCTTCATAACAGTCACGAATCACACGTTCTTCAAGGCCGAGTATAGGATTGGGCTCTTTTTCTTCATCTTTCTTCCGGCAAATCTGTATCAGCAGACATTCCTGAAGGCTACGGGCACCGATACCTGCCGGGTCAAAGTCCTGCAAGATGCACAATGCTTCTTCGAGTTCTTCCTCTGTCGATTCTATGCCGGCATAAATGGCCAGTTCATCACAGATGCTCTCCAATGACTTACGGAGCAGTCCGTCGTCGTCCAATGAACCGATCAGGTATTCCACCAGGTCACTCTGATGTTCGGTCAGGTTGCGTTCACGCAACTGTTCTTTCAGAATTTCATAAAAAGAGGTGGTGTCGGAGAAAGGTATATTTTCCGCCTGATCGTCCTTCGAGCGGTTGTTCTCCTGCAGTTTGTAATCGGGAATGTCGTCTTCGGTGAGGTAATCACTTAAAGAATCATAGTCGTTAGCATCATTCTCCATACCGTCTGCCACACTGTCGGCATCGGAATATTCATCGGTGGCGTTTTCTTCTTTACCTTCTTCAAGTGCCGGATTTTCAAGCAGTTCGGCATGGATACGGTCTTCCAGCTCCACTGCGGGAAGTTCTAACAGTTTCACGACCAGAATCTGCTGAGGCGAGAGCGTCTGTACCTGCTGTTGCGCCTGAGATTGTATTTGACGGGAACCTTGTGCCATATTCGTTTTTGCTTTCTACTATTTCTCGCTACAAAAGTAACTTTTTAACGAGAGATTACACAGATTAAGGGGATTATTTTTAATCCTATAACACAAAATTCCTTATCTTTGTTGCATGAACTAAAAAAATTAGGACCATATGTTTGCCAAAGAAACGTATATGCAGCGGAGAGCCCTGCTGAAAAAGAATATAGGCTCTGGAGTATTGTTATTTCTTGGAAATGACGAGTGCGGATTGAATTACGAGGATAACACATTCCGTTATCGACAGGATTCCACTTTCCTCTATTATTTCGGACTTTCATGCGCCGGACTTTCAGCAATCATAGATATCGATGAAGACAAAGAAATCATTTTCGGTGATGAACTGTCTATTGATGCTATCGTATGGATGGGGTCACAACCGACATTGCACGATAAATGCGAACGTGTGGGTGTGGCTGATTTAATGCCGTCTGCCGAGATTGTAAGCTATCTTCATAAATGCGTGCAGAAAGGAAAAGCAATTCATTATCTGCCCCCTTACCGTCCCGAACATAAGCTAAAACTAATGGACTGGCTGGGGATACCGCCTGCACGCCAGGAAGGTTCTGTTCCATTCATCCGTGCCGTCGTCGCTCAACGTAATTATAAATCAGAAGAAGAAATCGTAGAAATAGAAAAGGCTTGTGACGTGACTGCCGATATGCATATCACAGCCATGAAGGTGCTTCGTCCGGGCATGTACGAATATGAGGTAGTAGCAGAAATGAACCGGGTGGCAGAATCCAACAACTGCCAGCTCTCTTTTGCCACAATTGCCACTATCAACGGCCAAACGCTGCACAACCATTACCACGGTAATCTCGTGAAACCGGGTGACTTGTTTTTAATTGACGCCGGTGCGGAAGTTGAATCAGGATATGCGGGCGATATGTCGTCTACAGTGCCTGCCGACAAGAAATTCACGACCCGCCAGCGTGAAGTGTACGAAATTCAAAATGCGATGCATCTCGAATCGGTGAAAGCTCTCCGTCCGGGAATTCCTTATATGGAAGTTTACGAATTGTCCGCCCGCGTGATGGTAGAAGGCATGAAAGCTCTCGGACTGATGAAAGGAAAAGCTGAAGATGCTGTTCGCGAAGGCGCTCATGCCTTGTTCTATCCGCATGGATTAGGTCATATGATGGGATTGGATGTACACGATATGGAAAATCTGGGTGAGATATGGGTAGGATACAACGGTCAGCCGAAGAGTACCCAGTTCGGTCGTAAGTCACAACGTCTCGCCATTCCGCTGGAACCGGGATTTGTACATACCGTGGAACCGGGCATTTACTTTATCCCCGAACTGATTGATATGTGGAAAGCGGAAAAGAAATTTGCCGATTTCATCAACTATGACGTGGTGGAAACTTACAAGGACTTTGGCGGCATCCGTAACGAAGAAGATTATCTGATTACAGAAACCGGCGCCCGCAGACTGGGCAAGAAAATTCCTTTGACTCCGGAAGAAGTAGAAGCCTTAAGATAAAAGTTTTCTGTCGGAATCTAACGATATTATATCTATCATACAATAGCGGAAGTTTTTCACTCGGATGAAAAACTTCCGCTATTTTTGTCAAAGTACCAAATAATCCATTTAATTGCACATTTTTTCTACACTCTCTTTGCCGAATCTTCCGTAATATTGCATCAGAATTTAATTACTTACTTTTATATTTATATTATTGCTGTCCGGTAAAAAACGACAAAATCATATATTCTCTACAAATATAATAAGTTACACCTGTTTTACGAAAAAGGGCTTGTCATTTGAGGCGATGTGAAATTGGTAGCATTAAGCATCAAAAAGCCCTTAAAAGACATCTATACGAGTCTGTTTCATGCTGTATGAGATAAAAATAGTCCATTTCCTATCATGTCAAAGTTTTACCGGACAGCAATATATTTATATACAATGATGAACAATACCATGAAGAAACTACTCTTATCCGTATGTCTACTGTCAGCAATCTTGTTATCTGCCGTAGCCGAAAACTATCCTTATAGAAGCGATGTGCTTTGGGTTACTGTTCCCAACCATGCCGACTGGATTTATAAGACAGGAGAAAAAGCGACCGTGGAAGTACAATTCTATAAATATGGTATTCCCGGAGATAACGTAGTTGTCAACTATGAAATAGGCGGAGACTTGATGCCTGCCGATACAAAGGGAAGTGTTACACTCAAAAACGGCAAAGCCATAATTCCTATCGGCACAATGAAAGAGCCCGGATTCCGCGATTGCCGCCTGAAGGCAACAGTGGACGGAAAAACGTATTCGCATCATGTCAAAGTCGGTTTCTCACCGGAAAAACTTAAGCCATATACTGCTATGCCCGCCGATTTCAACGATTTTTGGGAAAAGGCTAAAACGGAACAAAAAGAGTTTCCACTGACTTACACGAAAGAGCACGTAGAAAAGTATTCTACGGACAAAATAGATTGTTATCTCGTGAAATTACAACTGAATAAAGGCGGGCAATGCATCTATGGCTATTTATTCTACCCCAAGAAAGAAGGAAAATTCCCTGTGGTATTGTGTCCTCCGGGAGCAGGCATCAAAACGATTAAAGAACCTTTGCGCCATAAATATTATGCGGAACAAGGCTGCATCCGCTTTGAAATAGAGATACACGGGCTTAATCCGGAAATGAGTGAACAGGAATTTAAAGAAATCAGCAATGCATTCAATGGCAGAGGAAACGGGTATTTAAACAATGGTTTGGACAACCGTGACAATTACTACATGAAACGGGTATATCTGGCTTGTGTCCGCAGCATCGATTTCTTAACTTCCTTACCGGAATGGGACGGCAAGAACGTGATTGTTCAAGGGGGAAGCCAAGGTGGCGCATTAGCTTTAATCACTGCCGGACTTGACCAGCGTGTCACCGCTTGCGTCGCCAATCATCCCGCATTAAGTGATATGGCAGGATATAAGGCAGGCCGTGCAGGTGGTTATCCGCACTTTTTCAAAAGAGCAACGGGTATGGATACGCCTGAAAAGATAAAGACAATGGCTTATTACGATGTAGTGAACTTCGCAAAGCTAATCAAAGCGGACACTTATATGACATGGGGGTTCAATGATGACGTATGTCCTCCGACCACCAGTTATATTGTTTACAATGTATTGAACTGCCCGAAAGAGGCGTTGATAACTCCAATTAACGAGCATTGGACTTCAAATGATACCGAATACGGGCATTTGCTTTGGATAAAGAAGCATCTGAAATAAAATTTTGCCACTGATTACACAGGCACATACCTGTATAATCAGTGGCAAAACTCTGCTTCTTAAATTCTTTTACCTGTCTTTAATCATCCCAATCAGATAAAGGCAACGTTTTCTTCCCGTACCACTTCATCCATGCATACGATTTTCTTTTTCTGATATAAAGCGTATCGCCGCAATTCTCTATCGCTTCCCAATCGAAAACGGAATGAGGACGGAATGACTTTTCCAGCCAGTAAAACACATGATAAGTCATAAAAGGGAGTATCATCCACCACCATGAATACACTAATGACAAGACTAAGGCAGGCAACAGTGTCAAAAGAAAGCACTCCCAAAACTGCCTTGCATGAATCCGTAGCTCCATGTCTTCCCAAACTTCCAAATACTTATATCGGGTAAAGAAAAAACCACCGAACATAAAATAATGACTCTTATTCCTCTCTTTTCCTAAGAACCATTTTGCTAAAAGATTGTTATAAAAAATCATATTCTCTCTCTTTCTTTATTGTATGTAGATTCATAACATAATAAACTATTAAAGGTTCAATGTTTTAAAGTTTAATAGAAGGTCCAGACACTATTTTTCGGAAATAGAGTCCAATCATCATCTATTTTGTATTTCCTTTGCGTTTTTACAGCACAAAAAAAGTCCTTGTGTTCTCATTGTAAAAAACACAAGGACCAACAATTGTTTATTATATTTCTACTTAATATTTAAAGCTGCTCCCCCCCAAAAACTCGCGAAGCAGGGAAGTCGGCGGAATTTCCTTATCCTGTACCGGAACAAAATATTTAATGAATTTCAGCAACCGGTAGGCTTCACAATATTCGGGACAATTGCGCGGAACTCCCATCAAAATAGGCTCGGCATGCAGACGAAGAACGGCAAATTCAAAAAGCAATGCCGAATTGAACATGACATCGGCATTCTCTTGATAAGGGAATATCCACTTATCTTCACCGGCACGTACACTAGGCCAGCGTGAAATGGTTTCGCGGGCGGAATATCCACGATAATTAAAGTCACGGATAATACGGCGCAACAGACGGTTATCTGTGGTCGGAATCCAGTTATGGTCGTCCAGGGAAATGGTAGTCAGTGCAGATACGTAAATCTTAAACTTGCGTTCAGCCGGAATATGGGGAGTCAGTTCCGGATTCAAGGCATGAATACCCTCCAGAATTAAAATCGTGTTATCTTCTATTTTCAGTTTGTCACCTTTATACTCTTTCTTGCCAAGGGAAAAGTTGAAACGGGGAAGCTCCACTTCTTCGCCACGCAGCAGAGCTTGCAATTGCCGGTTGAACAAATCCAGGTCAAGAGCGTAAAGTGATTCATAATCGTAGTTTCCGTTTTCATCCAGAGGGGTGTCTTCACGGTCTACGAAATAGTTGTCCAAAGAAATGGGATAGGGTTTCAAACCGTTTGTCATCAACTGGATAGAGAGCCGTTTGCTGAAAGTAGTTTTTCCCGAAGACGAGGGCCCGGCAATCAAGACAAGTTTCACACGGTTGCCGTTTTCTCCACGATGGAAGATGGTATCGGCTATCTGAGCTATCTTCTTCTCCTGCAAGGCTTCGGCCACATTAATCAAATCTGTGGCGTGCCCTTCTTCACAAGCCAGGTTAAAGTCTCCGGCGTTGTTGAGTCCCATAATGTAACTCCAGTTCAGATATTCCTTAAAGACGTCCAGCATCTTCTCCTGCTTCACAACATCTTCCAATACTTCGGGATTCTCGCGGCTCGGAACCCGAAGAAGCAGTCCATCGTAATATTTCACGATGTCGAACAACTTAATATATCCGGTACTAGGCAGCAGATTACCATAATAATAATCGACCGTATCGCCCAGCGTATAATAATAGGTATAGAGAGAGCCGGAAGTTTCGAGCAGCCGCACTTTGTCATTCATCCCCCGTTCACCGAATACACGTACAGCTTCCGCCGTATGACACTCAATGCGGTGATAAGGAATGTTTTCGGCAATAATTTCCTGCATACGCTGCTTGATGCGTTTCACATCTTCCAGTTCAATAGGACGCCCGATACGCAAATTGCAGAAATAGCCCTTTGACACAGGATGTTCTACGAATAACTTTCCGTCGGGATACAACTCCGTGACAGCCTTGAACAAGACAAAACAGAGCGAACGTACATAGGTACGCATACCGGACTGGTCCCTTACATCCAGAAACTCTATATCCTTATTGTTATATACCCTAAAATTAAGTCCCTCAGAACGGTTATTGACTTTAGCGCTAACCACTTGATAAGGAAAATTAAGATTAAAACCGTAATAAATATCCAAAAGTGAGCTCCCGATAGGGAATTCTTTGGAAATATTGTTATTTTTGCAACATATTTGTAACATCTGTTTCATCGACTTCGTTAAAAGGTGAATAATTTGGGACTAATATACTTATAATCAGACTGAGAACAAATAACCATTAAAAATATTATAGATGGAATATTCTTTTTATGATTTTTTAAAGCTCATAGGTTCATTAGGGCTCTTCCTGTACGGAATGAAGATAATGAGTGAAGGCTTGCAAAAGGTCGCGGGTGACAGACTACGAAGTATCTTGACGGCAATGACTACCAACAGGGTAACGGGAGTTTTAACAGGTGTGTTAATCACAGCCCTTATCCAATCTTCTTCAGCGACGACGGTAATGGTCGTGAGTTTCGTTAATGCCGGGTTGCTTACTCTTGCCGAATCTATCAGTGTCATCATGGGTGCCAACATCGGTACTACGGTCACTGCCTGGATTATCTCAATTTTCGGATTTAAGGTTGACATGGCCGCCTTTGCCCTTCCGCTTCTAGCCATCGCCCTTCCGCTTATCTTCTCGGGCAAAAGTAACCGCAAATCTGTCGGTGAATTCATTTTCGGTTTTTCTTTCCTCTTCATGGGGCTTTCTTATCTGAAAGCAAATGCACCCGACTTGAATGCCAATCCGGAAATGCTCGCCTTTGTACAGAACTACACGGATATGGGATTTTTCTCCATTCTCCTGTTCCTATTCATCGGTACGATACTGACCATGATTGTACAGGCTTCTGCCGCCACGATGGCAATTACGCTGATTATGTGTGCCAACGGATGGATTAGCCTGGAACTGGGAGCAGCCCTCGTACTAGGAGAAAATATCGGAACAACAATCACCGCCAATCTTGCCGCATTAACAGCCAATACACAGGCTAAACGGGCAGCATTGGCGCATTTTGTTTTTAATGTGTTCGGTGTCATCTGGGTATTGATTATCTTCCACCCTTTCATGCAACTGGTGAACTGGGTGGTAGACACTTTCTTCCAAAGCAGCAACCCCGAAGTTGCCATCTCATACAAACTGTCCGCTTTCCACTCTATCTTCAATATCTGTAACGTATGTATCTTGATATGGGCCGTGAAACTGATTGAACGTACCGTATGTGCTTTAATCCACCCGAAGGAGGAGGACGAAGAACCAAGACTGCGGTTTATCACCGGCGGTATGCTGTCTACGGCGGAGCTTTCCATTCTGCAGGCACGCAAGGAGATTCATCTTTTTGCAGAACGTACCCATCGTATGTTCGGCATGGTGCAGGACTTGCTGCATACGGAAAAGGATGATGATTTCAACAAACTATTCAGCCGGATAGAGAAATACGAGAATATCAGTGACAATATGGAGTTGGAAATAGCCAACTATCTGAACCAGGTATCCGAAGGTCGTCTGAGTTCCGAAAGTAAGTTGCAGATACGTGCCATGCTACGTGAAGTGACGGAGATTGAAAGTATCGGAGACAGTTGTTACAACCTGGCACGTACCGTCAACCGGAAACGTCAGACAAACCAGGACTTTACCGAAAAACAATACGAGCATATCCATTTCATGATGAAGCTGACGAATGACGCTCTTGCACAAATGATTGTGGTGGTAGAGAAAACGGAACATCAGAGTATTGACATCAACAAGTCTTTCAATATTGAAAACGAAATCAATAATTACCGCAACCAACTGAAGAATCAGAATATCCTGGATGTGAACAACAAGGAATATGATTATCAGATGGGAGTTTACTACATGGACATTATCGCCGAATGTGAGAAACTGGGTGATTATGTGGTAAATGTGGTAGAAGCGAGCAGTGATGTAAAAGAAAAGAAGGCTTCCTGATAAAAAAACAAATAACAGAAAAGGAGAATCACTAATGTTAATGCATAGAACTGATTCTCCTTTTTTTATTTATCCATTGTATCCCTTAATCTCATAACTCAGGGAGTTCTTGGTTCAAGCCCAAGTGGAACAACCTCTTAAAGGTCAAGCAGTTACGAATCCAATCGTAGCTGTTTTTTCTTTTGTCTTGAACACAAATCCGAACCAAACCCAAAAAGGTTACGCTATTGAAAAATAAATTTAGGCTTTGATAGTAAGCATATACCCTATTCCTCGCTGATTTATGAGCGATATTGACTGATCGTGCCGCAGATAGTGTCGCAACTTGTGGATGAAACCGTGTAGTGAATTACGGCTATATGGGTCATCGCGTTGCCATATCAGCTGCATCATAGTCGAGGCATCTACTGTATGCCCTACATTTACTATTAGTTCTTTCAGTAATTTAGCTTCAATAAGTGACAATTCTATATTTCCTTTTATTGCTGTCCGATAAAACTTTTTGAGGCAAAACAAAATTAGGACTGACACCTATTGCAGGAGTCGGTCCTTTTAGTTTAGTTTGTATTCGCCAAAACATTTTCTAAACTATACCCAAAAGTAGTCATTTTAACGGACAGCCGCTCTATGGTCAGGTAATAAAGTTGCTTGACAAGTCGAAAATTCTTCAGTTTAGCCGCGAATACGGAGGAGAGAGATATACCAAACGGTTTAACTGCTGGATTCATCTGGTGGTAATGCTCTATGCCGTGATAATGCGATTCGACTCATTGCGTGAGATAACAGCCAGTTTGCTTGCCGAGACGCGTAAACTGTCTCATATAGGTATTACTTTCAAAATCGGGCGCAGCACACTCGCGGATGCCAACAAGAGGCGCTCCGAAGCTATATTTGAGGCTATATATCGTGATTTATATGCCACTTACCGACATGTTCTTTCCTCGGACAGCCACAGCCGCAAGACTCCAAAATGGATGAAACGGCTGCAGATTATCGACTCCACGACTATTACTCTGTTCTCCAACCTGCTGTTCAAGGGAGTCGGACGCCATCCAAAGACCGGAAAAAAGAAAGGCGGAATCAAGGTTCATACCGTCATACATGCCAACGAAGGTGTGCCGTCGGATATAAAGTTCACATCAGCGGCTACAAACGACTCATTCATGCTCAAGCCAACAACATTGAGTAAAGGCGACATAATGGCAATGGACCGCGCATACATCGACTATGAGAAGTTCCAACAACTGACGGAGCGTGGCGTAACATACGTCACCAAGATGAAGAAGAACCTGAAATACAGCATATTGTCGGACACTATGTATCAGACTCCTGACGGACTGATGGAGGTCAGGATACAGCAAGTGGAGTTTGTAAAGCAGGTTAAAGGCGGAGAGGTCATTCGACATAAATCACGCATAATCACTTATGTGGATGTCAAGAAGCGCAAACTGATATCGCTGCTGACCAACGATATGGAGTCCGACCCGGAGGAAATCATCGCGATATACCGACAGAGATGGGAAATTGAGCTGCTGTTCAAGCAGATGAAACAAAACTTTCCACTTAAATACTTCTATGGCGAGAGCGCCAATGCCATCAAGATCCAGATCTGGATCACACTAATCGCCAATCTACTGCTGATGGTGATGCAGAAGGGGCTGAAACGCCAGTGGAGCTTCTCCGGGCTGGCAACAATGGTCAGAATTACCCTGATGTACTACGTTGACTTCAACAGCCTGTTTAACAACCCGGAAAAAGAGTGGGAAATCATCCTTTCCGAGGCCTCCGGAGCGCCTCCCGAACCGTCACTGTTTGACTGAGGGGGCTTGTAAAGTAAAAAAGAAGACTCGAACACCGTAAAATCAGCGTTCGAGCCATACTTTATTGCGCTATTTGAGTTTTATCGGACAGCAATATAA